>Ga0182030_10000922_pt1 | contig 58538 bp, 45 predicted proteins | sample 812S3MmetaG_FD_121299 | JGI IMG/M metagenome (GOLD analysis project Ga0182030, IMG submission 121299) | Permafrost microbial communities from Stordalen Mire, Sweden - 812S3M metaG (Illumina Assembly) | ecosystem: Environmental > Terrestrial > Soil > Wetlands > Permafrost | place: Sweden... | reverse complement strand
CATCAGCGGCAGGCGTCGAGACATGATTTACCTATAGAAAATCTATACGCACAAGTCAAAGAAAAAACACACTTTTCATCCGCTTTTCTTTCAAACACTCAATATTAGGCGAGGATCAGGGGGCGGCCTCTCAGTTGTGCATGCGGAAGTACTGCTGCTGCTTCGGTTGGACGGGGACGACGGTGGAATTGCCTGTGAAGGAAAGCGTTGTCCAGTTGGGGTTTGAGAGATTGGTGGCGGATTGCAGGACCCAGGTGGAAAAGCCAGGTGTCCACTGAACGGTCACGCTCGCGCCGGAGATGGAAATGGACAATGTTGGCGCGGTGACGGCCGCAGCGGTCAGCACCAGGTTTGTGGGGTTGAATTGCGGCTGGAGGACAAGACCGCCTCCGAGATCCACGTTGGTGGAAGAGAAGGCGCCTGTGAACGACGGATAGTCCAAGACGGTGAAAGCCGTGCCGACACCGGGCTGGTATCCGTTTCGAGTTCCGATGCTGAGTGCGCCCGCGAAGACCGGGGCATAAGTGAATTGAAACTGACTGTAGTCAATTCCGGCGACCGGGCCGCCGAGGGAGAATATGAGGTTCGCCGTGGAAGACTGCCCGTAGCCGCTGTTAAAAAGGAGCGTTCCTGTGTCCGCAATCACGGTGCCGGCGTTGATGAAGGGAATGGAGATGTTTGCCGTTACGGAGTTGTTTGTCACAAGCACGGTGCCTGCGTTGGTGAAATAGGCGCCGGCGTCGGAAGGATAGCCGCTGGAGAGCATCCGGCCGGATTGGATGTTCCACACCCCGCCCGGGAGATTGACCAGGGGACCCGCGCCGAGGGCGCCCAAATAGACGTTGGTGCCGAGCCAGTTTACGGTGCCTGAGTTGGTGAACGGACTGTCAATGGCCACGCCGGTGCCGAGGATGTTGAAGGTGCCGTTGGCCGCAATGGTGAGGGGCGCGACAATCGAAGCCAGGTAACAATTCAGCACACCGCTCATGGGTCCGATACAGGTGATATTCGCGTTGAAACCGGTGAACTGCACGAGGCCGGCCCCGCTGGCCGCCGGGGCCGCGCCGTTCAAAGTGAAGTTCCCATTTTCAAAATCTATCGCCATATTTGTGTTCGCCACAAACTGTCCGCCCAGGACGCCGCCGCCCATGAGTTCCATGTTCCCAGTTTGCGCCTTCAAGGTGCCGGAGTTGTTGAAGGGGATGGAGAAATAAGTCGTTCCCGTGGAATTGGTCTTGAGGACGTTGCCGCCGTTGGTGAAGAAGGCGTTGTCGCCCGCGCTGCAACTGAGATTGGTCATGTCGCATTCGATGTTCCACTGCCCCAGGTTGACCACAGGACCGGCCAGGTTGGAAATGCATGTATTCAAGTAGATATTGCCGGAGAGCCAATTGACCGTGCCGTAATTGGTCAATGCTCCCAGGAGGGCAACGCTGTCAAGTATATTAAGTGTGCCGGTGCTTGCAATGGCGAGCGGCCCGGCGATGGTGCCGCCGGCGAAGTTTAACACGTTTGTGACCGGCAGAGCGAAGCTGACGCCCGCAGTGCCGCCGAACTGGACCTGGCCGGAGCCGTTGGTCAGCAGGGCGTTGCCTGGCAGTGAGAAGCTGCCGCCGACAAAATCAACGGCGGTGCCCGGCACTGTTGCGAAGAGGCCGCCGAGGGCGCCGCCGTTGGTCAATTGAATGGTTCCTGAGGCGGCGCGCAAAGTGCCGGAGTTATTGAAGGGGATGGCAATGAGGGTGGTTCCCGAAGTGTTGGTTTTGAGGACGGTGCCCTGGTTTATGAAATAGGCGTTGGGGCCGACCTGACAACTCAGGTTGGTCGAGTCGCATTCGATGTTCCACTGGCCCAAATTGACGATCGGGCCGGCCAGATTGGAAACGCAGGTGTCCAAATAGAGGTAGCCGGCCAGCCAGTTCACAGTGCCGGAGTTGGTCAACGCGGCGTCCACGGCGACGCTGCCGGTGATGTTGAGGATGCCGCCGCTGGCGATGGTGAGGGGGCCGGCGATGGTGCCGCCTGCGAAGTTCAGGATGCCGATCATTGACTGGCTGAAGGTGACGCCCGCAGTGCCGGCAAACTGGACCTGGCCCGGGCCGCTGCTTGCCAGGGCATTTCCGGGCAGGGAGAAGGCACCGCCATTAAACCCAATCCCCGTACCCGAACCGGTGACAAAGGTCCCGCCGAGGACGCCTCCGTTCAGGAATTGGATGGTTCCGGTTTGGTCCTTCAGCGCGCCGGAGTTGTTGAAGGGGATTTCGAACAGGGTGATTCCCGAGGCGTTTGTCTTGAGGACGGTGCCCTGGTTGGTGAAGAAAGCGTTGGGGCCGATCTGGCAGGCGAGGTTGGTCGAGTCGCATTTGATGTTCCACTGGCCCAAATTGACGACGGGACCGGCCAGATTGGAAACGCAAGTATTCAAGTAAACATTGCCGGCCAGCAAGTTCACCGTGCCGGAGTTGGTCAATGCTCCCAGGACAGCGACGCTGTCGCTGATGTTGAGCGTGCTGCCGCCGGCAATGGTGAGCGGTCCGGCGAACGTTGCGCCGGCGCAGTTCAGGACACCGGTCATCGGTCCGACGCAGGTGATGAAGGCGGGGGTGCCGGTGAACTGGACCACGCCCGTGCCGCTGGCCGCGGGAGCAGCGCCGTTGAGGGTGAAATTGCCGGCTTCGAAATCAATCGCGGCGTTTGTTTCGGCGACGAACAGTCCGCCCAACGCGCCGCCGCTAGTCAAGCCGATGGTGCCGGCGTTGGCCTGGAGGGTTCCGGAGTTGTTGAATGTGATTTCGATGAGGGTGATTCCGGTTGTATTTGTCTTGAGGACGGTGCCCTGGTTGATGAAGTAGGAATTGACGGCGCCCTGAAAGCAGCTCAGGTTGGTGGCGTCGCATCCGATGTTCCATTGTCCGAGGTTCACCAGCGGGCCGGCGAGGTTGGAGGTGCAGGTATCCAGATAGACGTTGCCGGCGAGCCAGTTGACGGTGCCGGAGTTGGTCAATGCCCCGAGCAAGGTCACGCTGCCCGTGATATTGAGGATGCCGCCGGAGGCAATAGTGAGCGGACCCCCGACGGTACCGCCTGTCAAATTCATAACACCGGTCACGGGACCGGTGAGATTGACGTCCGCGCCGCCGCCAAAAAGGACCCGGCCCAAGCCGCTGCTTGCGGGAGCGTTGTTGGAGAGGAAGAAGCTCCCGCCGTTGAATTCAATCGTTGCGCCTGCGCCCGTAATGAACTGGCCGGCCACCGCGCCGCCGTCCAGGAGTTCGATGGTTCCAGTGTCGGCCTGCAAAGTGCCGGAATTGCTGAAGGGAATGGTGACGAGGGTGGTTCCGGCGGTGACCGACTTATGGACGGTGCCGTTGTTGGTGAACCAGGCGTTGACGGCGCCCGGCACGCAGCTCAGGTTGGTGGCGTCGCATTGGATGTTCCATTGACCGAGATTGACAATGGGGCCCGCGAGCGGGAATTGGCAGGTCTGCAAGAAGATGTTGCCGGCGAGCCAGTTCAGGGTGCCGGAATTGGTCAATGCGCCATCCAAGGAGACGCTGCCCATGATATTAACTGTTCCGCTGGCGGAAATGGTGAGTGGGCCGGCGAAAGTGCCGCCCGAGATGATCATGCCACCGGTCATCGGCTGGCTGTAAGTGACCATGGAGGTGCCGGAGAATTGCACCATGCCCGGACCCGTGAAGGCGGGGGCGGCGCTGACGCGGGGGAAGCTGCCGCCGTCGAAATAGATGGAGGTGCCGACGGACGTGACGAAGGAGCCGTCCAGATCGCCGCCCTGTTCGAGGGAAATGGAGCCGGTGGCCGTTTGCACGGTGCTGGAATTGTTAAAGGGAACGTAGAAAACGGTAAATCCGGTGGAGTTTGTCTTGAGGACGGTGCCGGCATTGGTGAAGAAGGCGTTGGTGGCTGCGAGATTGTTGTCAGAAATATTCTCGTTGCATTTGAGGTTCCAAACTGCGCCCGGCAGATTCACAATCGGCCCGGCCTGGGGGAAGTTCACGGTATCCAGGAAGAGGACGCCGTTGGACCAGTTGACCGTGCCTTTGTTGGTGAAAGTGCTGTCGAGGGTGACGTTTCCGGTGATGTTGGCCGTGCTGTTGGAGGTAATGGTGAGCGGCGCGGTGATGACACCACCGGCGAGGTTCAGCACACCGGTCATCGGCGCGCTGAAGGCGATGCCGGCGGTTCCGGAGAATTGCACGACGCCACCACCGCTGGCTGCCGGAGCGGCGCCGGCCAGAGCGAAGCTCCCGCCGTCGAAGTCAATCGCCGCTCCCGGCTCCGCGACAAAGGAGCCGCCGAGTGTGCCTCCCTGATCGAGCAGGATCGCGCCTATGTCGGCCTGGAGGGTGCCGGAGTTGTCAAAGGCAATCAGGAAGTAGGTGTTATTGGCGACGGCCGACTTATGCACGGTGCCGGAGTTGGTGAAAAAGGCATTGGGACCGAGCGGGCAACTGCATGAAACATTGAGGCCGGACTGGATGTTCCATGTCGCGCCGGACTGGTTGACGATGGGACCTGCGGTGCAAGAAGCCATGTAAAGATAGCCGTTGAGCCAGTTGACGGTGCCCTGGTTGGTCAACGCGCTGGCGTTGGTCAAAGTGACGCCGATGCCGTTGATGTTGAGAGTGGCGCCGGGGGAAACGGTGAGGGATTGGGTGAGGATGCCGCCGGCGAAGTTGAGCACCCCGGTCATCGGCTGGGTGAAGGAGACCGCGCCGTTGCCAGTGAACTGAACGATGCCTGCGCCGCTGGCAGCGGGGGCGGCGCCGACGAGCGGGAAGCTGCCGCCGTCGAAATCAATGGCGGCGCTGGCTTCGGCCACAAACGACCCGTTGAGAATGCCGCCATTTTCCAGCGAGATGGTGCCGGAGTCCACCTGCACGGTGGCGGAACTGGAGTTGGTGAAGGGCATGGAGAAGTAGGTGGTTGTGCCCGGGGCGTTTGACTTGAGCACGATGCCGGCGTTGGTGAACCAGGCGTTGGTAGCCCCGCAGCCAGCACTCAGTGCGTTTAGGCCGGATTGGATGTTCCATTGTCCAATGTTGACCAACGGCCCCGCCGAGGGGTAGGAGCAGGTCTGCAAATAGATGTTGCCTGCCAGCCAATTTACCGTGCCAAAGTTAGTCAACGCCCCATCGAAAGAGACGCTGCCGGTGAGATTGAGGGTACTGCCGGGCGCAATGGCCAGCGTGCTGGAGACGGTTCCGCCTCCAAGGTTCAACACGCCGGTCATGCCGGTGGTGAAGCTGACCGTCGCGTTGCCGGTGAACTCGACCAGGCCCGGGCCGGTGGCCACCGGAGCGGCACTGACCATGGGGTAGCTCCCGCCATCAAAATCTATTACCGTGTTTGTCGCCGCGTAAAACTGCCCGCCCGGAAAGCCGCCATTCTCCACCGTGATGTTGCCGGAAAGGTTCGTGACCCACGCGATGTTGGTGAAGGCAACATAAAAAGTAGTCGTTCCGGGGGAGTTTGTCTTGAGCAGCACGCCCCCGGACCCGTTTTCAAAATAGACATTGGGAGAGGTATAATTGTTGGCGGAGAGAGTGGCCCCGCTGCATTCGATGTTCCACTGTCCGAGATTTACGATAGGACCCGCGGTGGTAAAATAGTCGGATGAATCGTAAAAGATATTGCCGCCGGCCCAGTTGACCGTCCCATTATTGAGAATGGGGCAACCGACGATGACGTTGTTGCTAATGTTCAGCACTCCGCCGGACCCAATCGTAAAGGTGTCACCTGCCAACGTTCCGCCGGACCAGTCCATGACTCCATAAAAGGTGAAATAGGTGTCAACCGTGATGTTGCCGCTCAGGATGATAGCAGTGTCATGAGTGCCCGACGGGACCCCTGGCGCGCCTGTGGAGTACCATCTTGACGGGTCCGACCAGTTGCCGACCTTGCCGTTATCAATCCAAGTATAGACAGTTTGAGCGGACGCCGGGGAAATGAGGAGCTTGACGGCGCAAAGAAGCAGAACAGCCGCTGCCGGCAAACGCCGGAACAGGCGAGTGTATCTAATCATGATGGGCTTTCCTTTTATATTTCGGGCCTGGTTTTGCTCAATTGGTCCTTATGGCGGGCAGTGTATCATTTTATTGAGTGGATGTCAATTGGAGGAATGGGGGTGAGGGGCATTGCGGATTGCGGATTTCACGGATTTCACGGGTAAGGTTAACGTCCCCCGGGGCGGGAAGTGGAATTAAGTGGAATTAGGTGGAATTAAGTGGAATTAAGTGGAATTGCGGATTGCGGATTGGCTATCTCCTGGTGTCCGCCGCAGAAGCAAACACCATTGGTTGTGTATGGTTTTGGGTAACACACAATATATGGTGGTGACAACTGGAAGACCTGCCCAACGTCCAAGCTCTGAAAATGGTTTGACCGGCTTTGACCCGCTTTGACTGGCTTTGATCCGCTTTCGGCTCGCTTCCGCCTTCGCAAGGCTCCGGCGCGACAGGCCGGCGCAGCGATCTGGATTTGGGAAAAGGCTAAAGGACAAAGGCTAAAGGCTAAATTGGTTTGACCGGGTGCGACTGGGTGCGACTGAGTGCGACTGGGTGCGACTGAGTGCGACTGGGTGCGACTGGGTTTGACAAAAGGCTAAAGGACAAAGGCCAAAGGTCTTCACGTTGCTGGACGGGCAGAACTGGTGCGGAAGCTCTCGGCAGTAGGGCGGCTCTGTGGGAATGAGGCCCCAGCGAAAACGGGGAGATTTTTGTCCTGCAACGCCGGGTTGGGGTGTCACTGGGCAAAAGTTGCCGCGTTACGGCGATGGGGACAAGTTTGACGGGGAAATGAAACGGGTCCGCGGCTGAAGCTGTCCGGCTCCGGCCCGTCCCGATCCCGCCCGCCCTTTCTGGCTTAACCATGCTCACTGTTGCATTTTAGCATATAAGGAGGGAGTGTCAATGGAAATACTCTATTTCCAGCCTCCGCGGACATAGACATGGCGTCCGTCACGGAATTCGTAGTGGTGAGGCACCCAAACGGCCCCAGGGCGCGGAGGACGCTCCCAGCGCCCTCCTTCCCAAACCCAGCGGTTGCCTCCCCAGACCCAGGCTCCCGTGATCCAGACGAAGCCCGGCCCTGGACTGGCGACTATAACTTCCGTGTACGGGGGAGCCGGGGGCGGCGCCCCGGAGACGATCACGACGCCCGGCACGGCAACAGCCACGCCTACAGCCGGGAGTCTGACAGACACGCTGCAAGCCGCCGGCAACAGGGCCGCCAGAGAGGCCGCAAGGACAAAATTCAACAAATTCGTTTTCATAAGGATAAGTACCGACTTGGCGGGATGATGTCAAACGGCGGGGTTGGGGCAATTGTGCCTTGGGTTCAATTTTAGTGGTTGCCGAAAGGCGGGGGTGCATTATAGTAAGGCCATGAAATTCGGAACGCTGGCAAGAATTGTGGCGATGGTGTTCGCCTTGGCCGTGGTGGGGACAGGCTGCGGCGGCATTCGTGCCACGCCCTCGTTTTCGCCGCTGATGTTCTTCCTGCCGGGCTTGGCGCAGAACAAGCCGGCATTGCCAGAGCCGCCCGCACCGGGCCAGACGGCCACCAACCAAACCGTGGCCTTAGCTTATTAAAAATCATGCGATTCCCGTTCGCGTTGACGGCGAAAATAGCCGGTCATATAGTCAAGCAAAGAATTAACCGCACGCCGAAGTTCGCGCTGGTGCTGCAACTGGAGCCGCTGCACACGTGCAATTTGAGTTGCACCGGGTGCGGGCGCATCCGCGAGTATTCGACGAATCTCAAGGATATGATGCCGCTGGAGGACTGTCTTGCTGCGGCGCGGGAGTGCGACGCGCCGATGGTGTCGGTGTGCGGAGGAGAGCCGTTGATTTACCCGAAGATTGAAGAGCTGACCAGCGGGCTGTTGGAGCAGGGGCGGATCGTGCATATGTGTACCAACGGGATGTTCATGCGGAAGAAGATGAGGGATTATCTTGCGGCAGAGTACCGCCCGAAGATGGATGGTGTGCTGGGGCGGTTGAAGGAGGAGGGGTTGGTCACGGAAAAGGACCTGGAAACGATTCGCAAGGGCGGGAGCAGCGGGCGTCCGGTGATGCGACCTACGCGGTGGATGTTCTGGAATGTTCACATTGACGGGCTGGAATACACGCACGACCTGATCGTGGAGCGCGAGGGGGTGTTCAAGGAATGCGTGGAAGCGATCAAGATGGCGAAGATTCTCGGGTACCAGGTGGCGACGAACACGACGGTCTATAAGGAGACCGAGGTGAAGGAAATCGAGCAGATGTTCGAGTTTTTCTCGTCGCTGGAGGTGGACGCGCACACGATATCGCCCGGGTATGAATATGACGCGGCGAAGAAGGACATGATAAAGCGGCTGGGGAAGAATCCGGAGGATTTCTTTTTGACGCGGGCGATGACGGTGGAAAAGTTCAAGGACATGGAGAAGTGGGGTGACCGGTTCACGATCATCGGCACGCGGGTGTATCAGGAATTTCTGGCGGGAAAGCGCGAGCTGACCTGCACGGCGTGGGCGATCCCGACGCGGAATGTGCGCGGGTGGAAGGCGCCGTGCTACCTGATGACGGACGGGCACTATCCCACTTACCGGCAAATGCTGGAGGAGGTGGACTGGGAGAAGTACGGGGTGGTGAATGGGGTGGCCCGGGATGCGCGCTGCGAGAACTGCATGGTGCATTGCGGGTATGATCCGAGCGGGGCGTTGAGCACGAACGCGAAGGACACGTGGAAGAACATGGCGTACAATTTCAGTGCGAAGCCGAAGCCGTATTATGCGGGGCGGAACGTGAAGGCGTTCAACGGGTATTCGATTGGCAAGGGGCATCTGGCGGAAGCGCGGGCGGCGATCAACACGGGCGGGGGCGGATGCGGCAAAGGGGATTCATCGGAGAGGGATCAATTGCTGGCGAGTCTGGCCAAGAATAAGAAGGCTTGATCTGTCGTTCAAGATCGCGGCCCAGATACGATGCCTGCCAATGTACAAACAGTGACATGGTTGGCGAGGGCGTCAGCCATTACATCCCGATTCGGGATCGGGACGTGTGCTCCCCGGAATCAGTCGATTACAATCCATGATAGCAGCAGGTAACTATTACGTTTTCGCATTATGAGCAGAACACTTTTTCTATCGCCACCGAGTTTTGACGGATTTGATGGGGGGGCGGGATCGCGCTACCAGGCGCGGCGGGAAGTGACGTCGTTTTGGTATCCGACCTGGCTGGCGCAGCCAGCGGCGCTGGTGCCGGACAGCAAGTTGCTGGATTGTCCGCCGCATGACATCGGCGTCCGGGAATGCCTGGAGGTCGCGCGCCAGTTTGATCATGTGATTATCAACACTTCGACGCCTTCCCTGAAGAATGATTGCAAGGTGGCCGAGGCGATCAAGCAACAAAAGCCGGCGACCACGATTGGTTTCATCGGCGCGCACGCGGCGGTGCTGCCGGCGGAGACCTTGAAGGCGTCGCCGGCGATTGACTGGGTGGGACGGAAGGAATTTGATTTCACATGCAAGGAAGTCGCGGAGGGGCGCGCGCTTTCGGAAGTGGACGGGCTTTCGTACCGGAACCGGGAGGGAAAGATCGTCCACAACAAGGAGCGGGAAATGATTTCCGACATGGACGCGCTGCCGTGGGTGGTGGATGTTTACAAGCGGGACTTGCAGATTGAGAAGTATTTCATCGGTTACCTGCTGCATCCTTACCTGAGCCTTTACACCGGGCGGGGCTGTCCGGCGCAATGCACATTTTGCCTGTGGCCGCAAACCATCGGTGGACATAAGTATCGGGTGCGTTCGCCGGAGAATGTGGCAGGGGAGATGGCGCGCGCGAAGAAGCTGTTTCCACAGGTGCGGGAGTTTTTCTTCGACGATGACACATTCACCGCCAACCTGCCGCGGGCGCGTGAAATCGCCAGGAAGCTCGCGCCTTTGGGCCTGACGTGGTCGTGCAACAGCCGGGCGAATCTGGATTACGACACGGTGAAGTCGTTCAAGGATTCGGGGTTGCGGCTGTTTTTGGTGGGATACGAAAGTGGGAACCAGGAGATACTGAACCGGATCAAGAAAGGCATCACGTTGGAGGAGGCGCGGGGATTCACGCGGGCGTGTCACAAGGCCGGGGTGGTGATTCACGGGACGTTTGTTTTGGGCCTGCCGGTGGAGACGCGGGAAACGATTGAGGAGACCATAAGGTATGCAATGGAGCTGGACGTTTTCAGCATACAGGTGTCGCTGGCGGCGCCTTATCCGGGGACGGAACTTTACGACATGGCGCGTCAGAACGGGTGGTTTGCGAAGCGGGACAAGCGGGACAAGACGGACATCGTGCATGAGGATGGTTTTCAGCAGAGCGCGCTGGAATATCCCGGCCTGAACAAGGACGAGATATTCGAGGCTGTGGACCGTTTTTACAGGGCGTATTACCTGCGGCCGCGGCCGATCTTGCGGATCATCAAGACGATGCTGGAGGACAAGGACATTTTTGTGCGGCGGTGCCGGGAGGGGTATGAGTTTTTCAAGAGCCTGAACCAGCGGAAGGTGGATTTGGCGGCGTCGCGGGCGGCGGCGTAGCGGAGCGCCCGAGGACGCCTCGGAGAGGCGTCCCCACCTGAATGGGTTTATTTTGCCCGGCATTGGGCAAGAATGGTGGATTGACAGGAGACTGAAAAGGGTGTCAAATGGAAATGATATGAGAAGTTTGGTCTGGGAACATGCCGGCGGGCAATGCGCAATGGGCGAGGGGAGGCGCGAAGGCTCCGTGGCATCATGTTTTTTTCGCGCTTTCGGCGGCCTGGCTCCGGCCAAATTCCCAAGATCAGGAAGGAGACACCATGAGAGGATTCAGGCGCGCATTATTTTTTTGTGCCGCGGCGCTGGCGTTGGTCCAACCGGCGCAAGGCCAATTCACCTATGCGACCAACAACGGGGCGATCACGATTATCGGCTACACCGGGCTTTCACCGGTAATAACGCTTCCGTCCAACATTGACGGCCTGACGGTCGCTGCCATCGGGGACTGGGCGTTTGCTGAATTCGGCACCGGCCTGGTCAGTGTCACAATCCCCGGCAGCGTCACCAGCATCGGGCAGTATGCGTTCTCCAGTGACGGCCTGACCAACCTGACGATTCCTGCGAGCGTGACCAACATTGAAGATTACGCATTTGGGTGGAACCCCTATCTGCCGGGTGTCGTGTTCCAAGGCAACGCTCCCGTGGCGGACACGACTGTGTTCAATAACCCTGTGACGGTCTATTATTGGACTGGCACGACGGGGTGGAGCAACACGTTTGCCGGTAATCCAGCCGTGGCGACACCGCCGCCGGCGCAGTTCACTTACGCGACGACCAACGGGGCGATCACCATCAACGGCTACAGCGGCCCTGGCGGCAATATGGGCATTCCGCCAACCATCAATGGAATGCCGGTCACCGCGGTCGGGGATTGGGCGTTCGCAAATAACGGCAGCCTGACCAACGTCACAATTGCCGGCGGCGTCACCAACATTGGGGAGGGAGCGTTCATTAACTGCACCGGCCTGACCAACGTCACAATTCCCTATAGCGTCGCCAACATCGGTGTCTGGGCGTTTCTAGGGGACAGCAGTTTGCAGGCAATAAACGTGGATGCGCAGAATTCATTCTATAGCAGTTACGAAGGGGTCTTGTTCGCCTCGCCCAAAGACAGCCTCGCCACCCTCATTCAATATCCGGGGGGGCTGGTTGGGGATTACATAGTTCCCCTTATCGTCGGGAGCATAGGGGACAGTGCATTCGAGGACTGCGCCGGCCTGACCGGCGTGACGATTACCTCCACCGAGACCAACATCGGAAACTCGGCTTTCCAAGGCTGCAGCGGGCTGGTCAGCGTGACGATAGCGGACACCGTCACGAGTATCGGAAACAATGCGTTCTTTTACTGCACCAGCCTTACCAACGTGACGATTCCTGACAGTGTGACCAACCTCGGCACACTGGTGTTCGCAAACTGCGCCAGCCTGACCAGCGCTGTGCTTTCGACCAACCTCGGCGCCATCCCGAGCGAGGCGTTCACCGCGTGCGGCGCCTTGAGCAACGTTGCGATTCCCGTCAGCGTGACCAACATAGGGGACTATTCGTTTTCCGGATGCCACAACCTGACCGGTGTCACAATTCCAGGCTCCATGGCCAGCATCGGGGATTGGGCGTTTGGCAGTTGCGGCCTGACCAACATCACCATTCCAGGCAGTGTTGGCAGCATCGGGGATTCTGCGTTCGAATCCTGCGGCAGCCTTACCAACGTGACGCTCTCCAACGGCGTCACCGTCCTCGGAAATTATGTGTTCGACGACAGCGGCCTGATCAGCGTCACGATTCCGGCCAGCGTCACCAGCATCGGGACCGACGCGTTCTATGACTGCTTCAGGCTGACCAACGCCGCCATCGGCAGCGGCGTCACCAACATCGGGCAGGGGGCGTTCGCATTCTGTTCGAGACTGACGGCCATCACGGTGGCTTCAGGAAACTTGTTTTATAGCAGCCTGAACGGAGTGCTGTTTGACAAAAGCCAATCCACGCTCGTCGCCTATCCGGGCGGCATGGGCGGGAACTACGCAATTCCCGGCAACGTGACCAGCATCGGGGAGTATGCGTTCTATGTCTGCAGCAACCTGACCGGCGTCACGATACCCGCCAGCGTCACGAACATCGGGCTTGGGGCGTTCGAATTCTGCTCCGGCCTGACCAACGCCGCCATCGTCAACGGCGTCACCAGCATCGGAGCACAGGCGTTTTGTTACTGCCCGAGTCTTGTGGACATCACAATTCCCGCCAGCGTCATGAGCCTGGGGGAGTCCAATTTTGCCTCGTGTTCCAGCCTGGCCAGCGTCTTTTTCCCGGGCAACGCTCCTTCGGCTGATGCGACGGTGTTCTACAAGGACAGCAACGCGATCGCCTATTATTTGGCCGGCGCGACCGGCTGGAGCAACACGTATGCCGGTATTCCAGCGGTGCAGACATCGGACCCGACCCAATTTACTTACACGACAAATGGCGGGACCATCACCATCACTGGGTACGTTGTCTCCGACGGGGATTTTGACATTCCGGCATACATCAATGGCATGCCTGTGAATATTATCGCGTCGAATGCCTTCAAGAACTTCGGTTTCATGACCAGTGTGACTATTCCCGGGACGGTCACCAACATTGCGTATGAGGCGTTCTATGGGTGTTCCAATCTGACCAGTGTCATTATTCCGGGCAGCGTCACCAGCATTGGAAGGTCGGCGTTCTCGCATTGCTTCAGCCTGACGAATGTCACTATTTCCCAAGGCGTCCCCGGCATCGGCTACGCGGCGTTCTATGAATGCAGCAACCTGACCAGTATCACCATACCCGGCAGCGTCACCAACATCGCGGAGTATGCGTTCCAATACTGCACCCGTCTGGCCGGCGTCTATTTCGCAGGCAAGCCGCCTGCTGTTCCTTCGGATGCGTTCAATGGTGACGGCAGCGTGAGACTCTATTATTTGCCGGGGGTCGGCGGCTGGGGTTCGGCTTTGGCGGGCTACACACCGGTGCCGTGGAACCCGATGATACAGACGGGAGGAGGCAATTTTGGGATGAGGACCAATCACTTTGGGTTCAACGTTACGGGCATGGCGAACATTCCCATCGTGGTGGAAACTTGCAGCGATTTGGGAAGCGGAGTCTGGACTGCGCTGACGAACGTGACGCTCACCGGCGGTTCGTTCACGTTTAGCGAAGCGGCGGAGGCGGGGGGTGGCGGACGGTACTATCGCATCCGGTCGCCGTGATTCCGGGAGGATGAGATTAGGATTAGGAGAGCCAGCAAGAAGGGAATGCCGGCTCTATTGCAATGCCCAGACTTTCTCGCCCGTCACCAGCTTTTCCGCGAGGGAACTGATGATGGTGTAGGGTTGGAGGAGGGAGTTGGAGAATCGGAATCTGTATTTGCGGAAGGAGCCTTCGCGTTCGAGGGCGTTTCCCCTCTTGAAGGTGGCGAATTCGGCGAGGTGCTTCTGAATGTCGGGGACGGGAGCGCCTTCGCCCAAGAGGACTGCCATTGTGGCGGCGGCGTCGGAGGCCTGAAAGAATCCTTGGAAGTCGGTTTTGGTGAGGGCGCAAGCCAGGAGGGTCATTTTGTGTTTGCTGGCCTTGTGGGCGCTGCGGACGGCATTGTGGTATTCGTTGGCGACACTGTGCTTGGATCGGACGACTTGATCCAACGCGCTCATGAGATCGGCGTCCTCGATGGCATAAGAGCCCCTGTCAATGGCGGCTTTCCCGGATTCCAGGGCAAGGAGGTGCGTGTAGTGAGGCAGACCGTGGGAGAGGATGATGATTTTCTGGTGGACCGAGTCGCTCATGGTGAGCTTCATGTTCAGGAAGCCCTTGCGGATGATCTGGCCGATCTCCTCGGGGGACATCCTGGGCATGGGGACCTCGACAAGCGCCCTGTCAATAGAACGGTGCTCCGCAATCAAGTCAACGACCGACCTGGCGACGCCGACAATCAAGAGCGTGGTGTCAATGGCGTGGTCGGAGAGGTTCTTGATGGTATCGGCCATCAGGGTTTTGACTTCCTTATTGGTAATCCGGTCGAACTCGTCAAAGACAATGACGGCACTGGTGCCTGTGAAGGTGGAAAGGGCGCGCCGGACGTCGTCGGGGGTGACGGTTTTTGGGACCAAGTCGTTGGATTCCTTGCCATCGTCCTTTGCCATGATGGCGGCGTAGGTGTTGGGCCGTCCGATTTTATAGGAAGCGCCGGCTGCAATCCTGAAAGTCAGTTCGCGGAGGGCGCGATGCCAGAGGGATGAAAAGTCGTCGGTGGAGTCGCAATTGATGGTGTCGGAATGGATGGCCCTGGAGCCGGCGGCGGGGAGGATTTCAGCAAGAACACGCGCGAGGGAGGTTTTGCCGATGCCGCGCTCGCCGTAGAGGATTGCGTGCTGGCCGGTCTGAAGAATGGCGTTGATGAGCATGTCGGTCTGTTGCTGGCGACCGGCGAACAGGCTGTATTTGTCAATGGGGGCGCTTGGGCGGAAGACGCCGGACAATTGTGTTTTGAAAGTGCTTTTTTCGATATCAGTCATACTTCCGAATCTGGATGAAGCATCGCTCCGCGGGGGCGCGAAGTCGAGATTAGAAATGGCGGGTGGGTGGAATGGGAGGAATGGGAAGGATGGGAGATGTCGCGAGGCGAGACCGGGTATTGGCAGCGGTTCGGGCGCATTGAGCGCGTGGGAGGGAAAAAACAGCCTTGAAAGAAGGCTGGGGATGCCGGACACTGCCTGGTCGTGAATAAATCATTATGCTGTTGTTGAGCGCCATTGATATTGTGCCGCCGCCTGCCATCGCTCCACCGCTGGCCATGATTGCGCTGTGGATTTATGTTACCTTGCTTCTCGCCGGGGGGCTGGCCGGTTTCATCAAAGCGGGGAGCAAGATTTCGCTGGTGACATCGGCCTTGTTCGCCGTGCTGCTGGCGCTTTGCGCCACCGGCATAATCAGACCCTTTTATATCGCGGATATTTTGGTGGGAGTACTGGCAGTCGTGTTCGTTGTCCGGTATTTGAAAACGTCCAAATTCATGCCTTCGGGGTTGATTCTGCTGCTTTCGATCGTGGTGCTGGCGGTGCTGTTGGTGGCGCGCTGATCCTGGGCGGTTTTTCAAATTTGCGGCGTGCAAGCTTCTCTTCCCATTTGGCAGATTCATTCCTCGATCATTGGCGCGATCCAGGAGAGTCCGTCCTTCGTTCTTGTCGCCCCGACAGGGTCGGGGAAAACGACGCAGGTGCCGCAGATGATCCTGGATGATCCGGGTTTTGCGGGGAGGGGCGCTCTTGGACGGGGGCGGATTGTCGTGCTTCAGCCGCGACGGGTGGCGGCCCGCGCGGTCGCGGCGCGCGTGGCTTGGGAACGGCATTGCGCACTCGGGGCGGAAGTGGGCTACCAAATCCGGTTTGACGACCGCACGAGCCTGGGAACGCGCATCTGTTTTGTCACCGAAGGGGTGCTGTTGCGCTGGCTCCAGGACGATCCGAGCTTGAGCGACATCGGGGTAGTGATATTCGATGAGTTTCACGAGCGGAATTTGTTGAGCGACGTGGCGCTGGCGCTGGCCAAACGATTGCAACAAACCCGGCGGCCGGACCTGAAGATTGTCGTGATGTCTGCGACACTGGAAGCCGAGCCGGTGGCCAAATACCTGGGGGGATGTCCCGTGCTGGTTTCGGAAGGCAAGGCGTTTCCAGTGGAAATCCGGCATCTGGACCTGCCGGATGAACGGCCCGTCGCGGAGCAGGCGGCGGACGTGGTGGCGCGGATCGTCGAGTCGGGTGAGCCGGGGGACATTCTGGTTTTCATGCCCGGGATGTGGGAAATCAACGCGACTCTGGGGGCGTGCCGGGCGGCGCGGATGCGGGAATCGCTGGCGCTGATACCGCTGCACGGGGAGTTGCAACCGGAGGAACAGGACGTGGCGTTCGCGCCCAACCGGCTGCGCAAGGTGATCGTGTCCACCAATGTGGCGGAGACATCGGTGACGATTGACGGGATTATTCATATAATTGACAGCGGGCTGGCGCGGGTGGCCCGTTACGACGCGGAGCGCGGGATTGGGACGCTGCTGTTGGAGCCGATCAGCCGTGCGTCCGCGGAGCAGCGGGCGGGCAGGGCGGGACGGACGGCGCCCGGCGTGTGCCACCGGTTGTGGACGGAAAGCGGGCACTTGAACCGGCCGGAGCGGAACACGCCAGAAATCCAGCGCGGGGATTTGGCCGAGATTGTGCTTTTGTTGCATTCGTTTGGGATTGGGGACGCTACCCGGTTTGACTGGCTTGACAGGCCCGATCCGCAAGCGGTTGCGCGGGCGGAGAAGCTGCTGCGGACGCTGGGGGCGATTGGCGGGGGGACGCAGGTGAGTGAGGGGGGGATAGGACCTATAGGACGAATAGGACGTATCCACAATTCCGACCTGACAGCTGTTGGGTGGAAGATGTTGCGGCTGCCGATGCACCCGCGGTACTCGCGGATGTTGGTGGAGGCGTCGCGGCTGGGGTGTGTGCCGGCGGCGGCGCTGTGCGCGGCGCTGGTGAGCGGACGGGATTTGCTCGCGAGGCTGAGACGGGATGACAAACATATTTCCGAGGCGCGGGAGTTGTTCGAAGCGAGCGCGGAATCGGATTTTTATACGCTGATGCGGGCGTACCAGTTTGCGAAGAACAATCATTTCAACGTGGAACAATGCCGGCGTTACGGGGTTTTTGCGCAGATCGCGCGGCAGGTTGAGCAGACTTTCGAGCAAATCCTGCAACTGGCCGGTCGGGAGGTGAAACAAGAGGAACTGCCCGCGCGCGATGAGGACGCGCTGCCGCGCTGTTTGATGGCGGGCTTTATTGACCAGGTTTGCCGGCGGCGCGATCAGGGGACGCTGGATTGCGATTTGACCGAGGGGCGAAGCGGCACGCTGGCGCGGGAGAGCGTGGTGACGGCCCCGTTGTTTGTGGCGGCTTCGATACGCGAGGTTTCGGGCCGCGCCGGGGAGTTGACGCTGCTCGGTCTGGCGACGGCGGTGAAACGGGAATGGATCGAGGAGACTTTTCCGGGGCAGATGACGTCGGTTGTGGAGCATCTTTATGATCGGACGCATCGCCGGGTGAGCGCTGTGAAATTGCTGCGGTTCCAGGACCTCGTGTTGGATCACGAACACCAGCGGGAGGCGGACCCGGCGGCGTCGGGGCGTTGTCTGGCGGCGGCTTATGGCAAAGGGTATTTTGAACTTCCGCAATTCAACCACGAGATCAAACAGACCATCGCGCGGCTGAACCTGGCGGCGGCGGTCATGCCGGAACTGGAGTTGCCGGTCGTGGACGCAGCAGCGGTCACCGAATGCCTGGGCCGCGCCTTTTCCGGGATGACGCTGGTCAAGGAGGCGCAGGCGGCGCCGTTGCGGGACGCCTTTCTCGAATTCATGGGGCGGGAGCGTTTGGAGTGGTTGCAGGAACTGGCCCCGGTGGCCATACCGTGGCTCGATGAAAAGAAACTGAAGCTGCTTTATCTGGAGGAGACGCGCGATGAGGACGGGCGTCCCAACTCGCCCGAAGTGAACGTGAAGCTGCACGAGATGTTCCGGTTGAAGGAGCATCCGCGCATCTGCGAGGGGCGGCTGGCTGTGAGGCTCTGGCTTTGCGCGCCGGACGGGAAACGGCTGGAAGCCACGCTGGACTGGCTGGCTTTCAAGGCGGGCGTGTATCCGAAGCTCAAGGCCGGGCTGAAAAAGAAGTTCCCGGGGAATACCTGGGTTTGAAACTTCATCTCAGGGATTGACTTGGTGGGAAATCCCACTACACTACGGTTATGATAACACTGCTGGAAGTTGGAAAAGAGAAGGCCGGTCCCGTGGTCGTGGAAGAATACGACGTTGCCGCCGATGCGAAAAGGCGGATCAGCCTGCGACACTCCAAAACGAAGTATTTTCGCGTGAGGTCGCTGTCGGATGGGTCCTTTTTGCTGGAGCCGCGTGTGCTGGTTCCACCCAAGGCGATACCGGCTCGTGTGATGAAGATGCTGGATCAGTCGGCGGCAAACTTGAAGAAAGGCGTAGTTTCACCTTCAATTGACTTAACGCCATTTCAGGACTGAGCCGATTATGCCCTTCAATATACGAATGGGCGTGCCGGAGATGGCGGCGGTGTGGTCTGATCTCTCCACACGCAAACTTCAAGGGACGTTGGGCCGGGATGAGGAGAAGTTTTTCAGGAAACTCGTCAAAGTGCTTGGTTTTTTGGGAGCCGACCCGAGGCATCGCAGCCTGCAGACGCATGCAATAGATGTACTCACCGATAAATACGGATTCAAGGTTTTTGAAGCTTACCTGGAAAACAGAACGCCTGCGGCTGGTCGCATTTTTTGGGCTTATGGGCCGGATAAGGGGGACATCACAATATTGGGTGTCGAGCCGCATCCTGATGACAAGCATGGGGCTTACTGGCGCATCAAGCTTTCCAGACTCCCATTTGTAAGCTCAAAGGCAACGCCTGAAGGCAAGAAGCCTACCTGACGGAGATCGCGTGGAAGCCGGTTGCGGTTAGAGAATCTGCGCGGATGTTTCTTTCGGCGGGGGGGATGTTGTGTGTAACCTTTGGGGGCCAATGTCTCAGGAAAGGGTATGAGCGATATTTCCGAAACTAAACGGTGCCCGAAATGCGGGTCGCCGATTGCGGACGACGCGCCGCAGGGGCTTTGCCCCAAGTGCGTGCTGGCGCAGGCGTCCATACCCACCGAAGGGGCGAAAGGGCAGATCGCGCCTTCGCTGGAGGAGGTGGCGGCGGCGTTTCCACAACTGGAAATCCTGGAGCTGATCGGGCAGGGGGGCATGGGTTTTGTGTTCAAGGCGCGGCAGCCGAAACTGGAACGGCTGGTGGCGCTGAAGATTCTGCCGCAGGCGCTGGCGGCGGACCCGGCGTTCGCGGAGCGGTTCACGCGGGAAGGGCGCGTGCTGGCGCGGCTGAATCATCCGAATATCGTCGCCATCCACGATTTTGGGAAGGCCGGGAACTTTTTTTACCTGTTGATGGAGTTTGTGGACGGGGTGAATTTGCGGCAGGCGATGCGGGCGGGGCGGTTCACGCCTGCGCAGGCGCTGGCGGTGGTGCCGAAGATTTGCGAGGCGCTGCAATTCGCGCATGACGAAGGCATTTTGCACCGGGACATCAAGCCGGAGAATATTTTGGTGGATGTGCGGGGACGGGTGAAGATTGCGGATTTTGGGATTGCGAAGTTGTTGGAGGATGCGAAGCCGGGGATGACGCTGACGGGGAGCGGGGCGACGCTGGGGACGCCGCATTACATGGCGCCGGAACAGTTGGAGAAGCCGGGGACGGTGGATCATCGGGCGGACATTTATTCGCTGGGGGTGGTGTTTTATGAGATGTTGACGGGGGAACTGCCGCTGGGGAGGTTTCAGCCGCCGTCGCAGAAGGTGGAGATGGATGTGCGGCTGGATGAGGTGGTGTTGCACGCGCTGGAGAAGGAGCCGGCGCGGCGTTATCAGCAGGCCAGCCAGGTGAAGACGGCGGTGGAGACTATCGCGAGCGGGGCGGCAGCGCCACCGCTAATTGCGCCCGCACAGCCGCCGGTTCACTACCCCAAGCGCAAAGAGATGGTGGCGATGCTGGCGGGAAGTGGTTTGGCCTTCTGCGTTGCCTCGATCGGGTTGTTTTTGGCAATCGAAAAGAAGTCGGGTCTGGCAGTCGTTATGGTGGTTTGTTCCTTCCTCTTATTAATATTAACCTATGGATGGAAAGAGATCCTGGAGAAAACTGCGGTGGAGACCAAAGCGAGCGGGACGGCGGCCGGCGCGCCGGTATCGCAAGCGCCGCAGTCGGATCGTTTTTGGCGACGCATGACGGTGGCGATAGCGGGGGTATGCCTGGTGCTGATTGTGCTCGTCTTCGGCTTTGCATGGGAATTGTACGAGACCAAACATAAGGAAGACGCCAGCGAGCCCAGTTGGTGGGCCGATGTGCCGGCCTCGACAAAGGTGTATGTGGCGAAGCAAAAGGCTCTCGCAAGTGTGCCACCGCCGTTCGTTCTTCCTGACGTTGGGACGGAAAAGGAGGCAGCGCAACTGGTGATAGACAGTGTCGCTGCGCCTCACCCTGCGCTGGCGGAATCAAACCGGCAAAATATCGGCTTAATGCGTTGGGATTTCAAGTATCTGATTCCCAGCGATCATCTGGCGCAAATTGTGTTTGTGCAATGGGAGAACGGCGTACCCTGGATCAAGCCAGGTTTGAGCGGTTATTTCAAAGTTGGCGAAAAGCCGGTTAATTTGGAGACCATGTGCATCTTTTTCCAGCCTGTTGGAGAAGCGCGTTCTTTAGAAAAGAATGAGACGCTGTTTTATGAGACTCAGTGGCATGCATCTCTGGGGTTTGGCTACACAAACGGCGGAACTATCAAGAGCCAATTTCCTTTCCGCAAGTTGGAAACCGCTCCGCGATCCGTTCTTCATGCCGGACAACAGCTTGCGATTCGCCTGGCTGAATGCTACTCGCCGGCAGGCACGGCGAGCAATGGCTGGTCTGGCGTGGAGGTGCGCTTGATTCTCCAACCCCTCCCAACGCCCGCCATGCAAACATATCCCAGCGAGGTTGTAAGCGACAATTATGTGGCCGGGTGGGGGTTTGCTGGCAAGGCGGAAGACTCGATCCTCAAAATGATAAAGGAGTTGCCTGCTGAGGCGCAACTTGGGGAGAAGGGGCCATGAGAACGAAAGGGATATATGTCAAGAGTATTCAAATGCACCAAATTCCGGCTAATGCGGTGCCACCGCCGGATGACGACCAATGCGATTTTGTCGCATGGGAAAGATGCGGTCGGCGCGGGCGCCGACCGTTACACGCGAGGGCGCGTATGCTCCCCGGAATTTTTGGGCGGCGCGGCAGCGCCGCCCTACCAACATTGAGTAAATAAACTTGACTGCCAATGATTCTACTCCACGCCGGGAGGCAGCGCCGGTGTTTGTCACGACGCGGTGGACGCGGGTGGTGGAGGCGCGGGGGGATTCGACGGAGGGCAGGGCGGCATTGAGCGATTTGTGCGGGGCTTATTATGCGCCGGTTTTTGCTTTCATTCGGCGGAATGCGCCGGATGAGGAGGCGGCGCGGGATTTGACGCAGGAGTTTTTCGCGCGGCTGCTGGCGGGCGGGGGGATTGGCGGCGCGGACCCGCAACGAGGACGGTTTCGCTCATTTCTGCTGGGGGCTGTTAAACATTTTCTCAGTGACATGCGGGATCATGACAAGCGGCTCAAGCGGGGAGCGGGAAGGCCGGTGGAGTCGCTGGATGCGGGAACGGGGACTTCGCCGGGATTGGAGGCGGCGGATTCGCGGGCGGTTGCGCCGGACCGGGAGTTTGACCATAAATGGGCGCTGACGGTTTTGGAGCTGGCCTTCGCGGCGCTGGCGCGGGAATACAAGGATCTTGGAAAGTCGGCGCAATTTGAGGCGCTGAAACCGTGGCTGACGGGGGACTCGGAGAATTTGTCTCAGGCGGAGGCGGCGCGGCGGCTTGATATGAACGAGGGGGCGGTGAAGGTGGCGATTCACCGGCTTCGACGGAGGCTTCGGGAGGCGATCAGGAATGAGATCAGCCAGACGGTGAAGGAGTCGGCTGATGTTGACAGGGAGATGCGGGAATTGCTGGAGGCGTTGATTTGAGAATCCGCGCGAAAAGAACCTGCGATCTTAATTTCGGAACAGGGATGATTTGGATTGAGAATTGGTCATTGGAGATTGGTCATTGGTCATTTCGCGCCAGAGGCGCGACGCCACAATTGCTTTAGGGGAGATGAGTGTGGCCCATTAGGAAGCGGTCGCATTCGCGGGCGGCGCCGCGGCCTTCGTTGAAGGCCCAGACGACCAGGCTCTGGCCACGACGGGCATCGCCGGCGGCAAAGATGCCCTTGATGTTGGTGGAGTATTTTTGGAACTCGGCCTTGACGTTGGAACGGGCGTCGCGTTCGACGCCAAGTTTTTCGAGGAGGGGCTGTTCCGGGCCTAAAAAGCCCATCGCCAAAAGCACGAGTTGCGCGGGACGGACTTGTTCGGTTCCGGGAACTTCCTTGGGCACAAACTGGCCTTTTTCGTTTTTATGCCAGTCAATTTGGACGGTGTGAACGGCTTTGACATGACCGTGCCCGTCGTCCTCGAATTTTTTGGCGGTGGTAAGGTATATTCTCGGGTCTTCGCCGAACTTGGCGGCGGCTTCTTCCTGGCCGTAATCCAGTTTGTAGGTCTTGGGCCATTCGGGCCAGGGGTTGTCGGCGGCGCGGTTGAGCGGCGGGCGGGGCAGGATTTCCAGTTGCACGAGGCTGCGGCAGCCGTGGCGCATGGCGGTGCCGACGCAGTCGGTGCCGGTGTCGCCGCCGCCGATGACGATGACGTCCTTGTCTGCGGCGGAAATGGGGGGCTGGCCGCCGCCGTCAAGGAGGGACTGGGTGTTGGAGCGCAGGAACGGCATGGCGAAATGGATGCCGTGAAGGGGCCGGCCTTCGATGGGAAGGTCGCGGGGCTTGGTCGCGCCGGTGCAGAGGATGACGGCGTCGAATTCGCGGAGGAGTTTTTCGGCGGGATAGTCCGCGCCGACATCGGCGCCGGTGATGAAGATGACGCCCTCCTCCTCCATTTGTTTGATACGACGGAGGACGTGATGCTTGTCGAGCTTCATGTTGGGGATGCCGTACATGAGGAGGCCGCCGGGGCGGTCGGCGCGCTCGAAGACGGTGACCAAATGACCGGCGCGGTTGGATTGGGCGGCGGCGCAGAGGCCGGCGGGGCCGGAACCGACGATGGCAACCTTTTTGCCGGTGCGGGTGGCAGGGGCTTCAGGCCTGATCCAGCCGTGGTCCCAGCCTTTGTCGGCGATGGCGCATTCGATGTTTTTGATGGTGACGGCAGGGGAGGTGATGCCGAGGACGCAGGAGCCTTCGCAGGGAGCGGGGCAGACGCGACCGGTGAAGTCGGGGAAATTATTGGTTTTGTGGAGGCGTTCGAGGGCTTCGCGCCAGAGGCCGCGATAGACGAGGTCGTTCCACTCGGGGATGAGATTGTTGATGGGACAGCCGGAAGCCATGCCGCTGAGGAGGGTGCCGGTGTGGCAGAACGGGACGCCGCAATCCATGCAGCGCGCGCCCTGCTGGCGGAGCTTTGGCTCGTCCATGTGCTGGTGGAACTCGTTCCAGTCGAGGATGCGTTCGACAGCCGAACGGTCGAGGGGCAGTTCGCGGGCGAATTGTAGGAATCCTTTGGGGTTACCCATGGTTTTTTGGCATCGTTATTCGATGGGGTGAAGGTGCAGTTGGCTGTTTATCCGCCGCCGATGCGGGCGAGGTCCTTGGCGTTGGCGTCGAAGGCGGCCATGACCGCTTCGTCGCCGCTCAAGCCGGCCTGCTCGGCGGTGGCGATGGCTAGGAGCATGCGTTTGTAATCCTTGGGCATGACTTTTGCGAATTTGGGGGTCATCTCGGCCCAGCGCGCGAGAACGTCCAAGGCGCGGCGGCTTTGGGTGAACCGGGCGTGGCGTTCGATCATGAGGCGGACTTGCTCGATCTCGGCGGCGTTTTCGAGGCGCTCAATGCCGACGGCCTGCTGATTGCAGCGGATGGGGAAATCGCCGGCTTCATCGAGGACGTAGGCGACACCGCCGGACATGCCGGCAGCGAAGTTGCGGCCGGTGGAACCGAGGACGACGACGCGACCGCCGGTCATGTATTCGCAGCCGTGATCGCCGACGGCTTCGACGACGGCGTTGATGCCGCTGTTGCGGACGCAGAAGCGCTCGCCGGCCATGCCGCGGATGTAGGCTTCGCCCCGGGTCGCGCCGTAGAAGGCGACATTGCCGATGAGGATGTTTTCCTCGGGGACGAAAGAGGAGCCTTCGGGGGGATAGACGACGATCTTGCCGCCGGAAAGACCTTTGCCGAGATAATCATTGGCGTCGCCTTCGAGGGTGAAAGACATGCCTGGGGGCAGGAATGCGCCGAAGCTCTGCCCGGCGGAGCCGCGGAAAAGGATGCGGATGGTGTCATCGGGCAGACCAGCCTCGCCGTAGCGGCGGGTGAGTTCGCTGCCGACGATGGTGCCGACGACGCGGTTGACGTTTTTGATGGGGAGGGAGACATCCACCTTTTCGCCGCGTTCAAGGGCCGGCTCGCAGATCTTGAGCAGGGTGGTGTTGTCGAGGGCCTTGTCGAGGCCGTGGTCCTGGGAAATCTGGCAAAAGCGGCCGACGTTGTCGGGGACTTTGGGCTGGTAAAGGATGTTGGTGAAGTCCAGGCCGCGGGCCTTCCAGTGTTCGATGGCTTCGCGGGGTTCGAGCATGTCGGCGCGGCCGACCATGTCGGTCAATTTGCGGAAGCCGAGTTGGGCCATGAGTTCGCGGACTTCCATGGCGATAAAGGTCATGAAGTTAACGGCATGGGCGGGATCGCCGGTGAAGCGTTTGCGGAGTTCGGGGTCCTGAGTGGCAATGCCGACGGGGCAGGTGTTGAGATGGCAAACGCGCATCATGATGCAGCCCAGGGCGACCAATGGAGCGCTGGCGAAACCGAATTCCTCCGCGCCGAGGAGGGCGGCGACGACGACGTCGCGACCGGTCTTGAGCTGGCCGTCGGTTTCGACGGCAATGCGGCTGCGCAGGTTGTTGAGGACGAGTGTCTGGTGGGTTTCGGCCAGGCCGAGTTCCCACGGGATGCCGGCGTGCTTGATGCTGGTCTGCGGGGATGCGCCGGTGCCGCCGTCGTAGCCGCTGATGAGGACGACGTCGGCATGAGCTTTTGCGACGCCGGCGGCGACGGTACCGACGCCGACTTCGGCGACCAGTTTGACGCTGATGCGGGCGCGCTGGTTGGCGTTTTTCAGGTCGTGGATCAATTCCGCGAGGTCCTCGATGGAATAAATGTCGTGATGCGGCGGCGGGGAAATCAGGCCGACGCCGGGAGTGGCGAAGCGGACTTTGGCGACCCATGGGAAGACTTTACCGCCGGGCAACTGGCCGCCTTCGCCGGGCTTGGCGCCCTGGGCCATTTTGATTTGAAGCTCCTCCGCCTTGACCAAGTAGAGGCTGGTGACGCCGAAGCGGCCGGAGGCGACCTGCTTGATGGCGCTGTTCTTGGAATCGCCGTTCGGCTCGAGCACGTAACGGGCCGGGTCTTCGCCGCCCTCGCCGGTGTTGCTTTTGCCATGGATGCGGTTCATGGCGATGGCGAGGGTTTCGTGGGCTTCCTTGCTGATGGAACCGAAGGACATGGCGCCGGATTTGAAGCGGCGGAGGATGTCCTCGACCGGTTCGACTTCCTCGATGGGGATGGGCTGTGGAAGGGGCTTCAATTCAAGCAGGCCGCGGAGTGTGCAGGTTTTCTTGGCCTGGTCATTGACCTGGCTGGAATAGACCTTGAAGGCCTTGTAGTCGGCGTCACGGCAGGCTTGCTGGAGGGAGTGAATGGTCTGCGGATTGAACAAGTGCAGTTCGCCGTCGGCGCGCCATTGATATTGACCGCCGGGATCGAGAACATGGCCGTTGACCTGGCGGTCGGGAAAGGCGAGTTGATGGCGCGCGCGGACTTCGCGGGCGATGACGTCCAAGCCGATGCCGCCGACGCGGGAGGCGGTGCCGGTGAAATACTTTTCAACGAGCGAGGGATGCAAGCCGATGGCTTCAAAGATCTGTGCGCCGCGATAGCTCTGGATGGTGGAGATGCCCATCTTGGAGGTGACTTTGACGACGCCCTTGACGGAGGCCTTGACAAAGTTCTTGCAGGCGTCCTTGTGCTTGATGTTCGTGAGAAGGCCCTGGCGGATCATGTCGTCCAGGGTTTCGAAGGCGACATAGGGATTGATGGCGCCGGCTCCGTAGCCGATGAGGAGGGAGAAGTGATGGACCTCGTGCGGCTCGCCGGATTCCAAGACAAGGCCAACCCGGGTGCGGGTCCCTTCGCGAATAAGATGATGGTGGACGCCCGCGACGGCGAGGAGAGCGGGGATGGGCGCGAGTTCGTGGTCCACGCCACGGTCGGAGAGGATGATAATGTTTGCGCCGGACTCGACGGCGCTGCTGGCGCGGACGCACAGGTCGTCCAGGGCCTTGGCGAGGGCGGCCTCGCCTCCATTGGCTTTGAAAAGGATGGGCAGGATGACGGATTTGAAGCCGGCGAGATCAATGTATTTTAGCTTGGCAAATTCCTCGTTGGTCAGGATGGGGGATTTGAGTTCGAGCAAATTGCAGCTCATCGGCTTGGGCAGGAGCAAATTGCGCTCGGAGCCGATGGTCGTTTCGGCGGAAGTGACGAGTTCCTCACGGATGCAATCAATGGGCGGATTGGTGACCTGGGCGAAGAGTTGCTTGAAATAATTGTATAGGAGCTGCGGTTTGCTGGACAAAACGGCGAGCGGGGTGTCGTTGCCCATGGAGCCGACGGCTTCAACACCGTCGCGGGCCATGGGGGCCATGATGATGCGGAGGTCTTCAAAAGTGTAACCGAAGAGCTGCTGGCGCTGGAGGACAGTGTGATGAGTGGGTTCCGGCTCGTGGGCGGCTTCGGGCACGGCGGCCAGTTCGAGCATGTGCTTGTTGAGCCATTGGCGGTAAGGCTGCGCGGTGGCGATGGTACTCTTGATTTCCTCGTCGGCCACGATGCGCCCCTCCTCGGTGTCCACCAGGAACATGCGGCCCGGCTGGAGGCGGCCCTTGAGGAGCACGCGGTCGGGCGGCACATCGAGAACGCCAACTTCGGAGGCCATGATAACCAAATCGTCCTTGGTGACGTAATAGCGCGAAGGGCGGAGGCCGTTGCGATCCAGGACAGCGCCGATTTTCTTGCCGTCGGTGAAGGCGATGGAGGCGGGGCCGTCCCACGGTTCCATGAGGCAGCTATGGTATTCGTAGAAGGCCTTTTTCTCGTCGCTCATGGTGGCGTGATTGGCCCAGGGTTCGGGGATCATCATCATCATGGCGTGAGCCAGAGGGCGGCCGGCCAGGACAAGGAGTTCGAGGCAATTGTCGAACATGGCCGAATCGCTGCCGTCGGCGTTAATGACGGGGAGGATTTTCTGGAGGTCGGCGCCGAAGAGGTCGCTTTGGAACATGGCCTGGCGGGCGTGCATCCAGTTGATGTTGCCGCGGAGAGTGTTGATTTCGCCGTTGTGGGCGATGAAGCGGTAAGGATGGGCGCGGTCCCAGCTTGGAAAGGTGTTGGTGCTGAAACGGGAGTGGATGAGGGCGAGGGCGCTCTCCATGGCGGGGTTTTTCAGGTCGGGATAAAACTCCTCCATCTGCTCGGTCAGAAGCATACCCTTGTAAACGAGGGTGCGGGAGGAGAGGCTGGAGATGTAAAACGAATGGCCGCCGGTGACGGTGCCGTAGCGGATGGTGCGTTCGGCGCGTTTGCGGATGACGTAGAGCTTGCGCTCGAAGGCCAGGTCATCGGTCAAACGGGGGTTGCGGCGGATGAAGGCCTGCTGGACGAACGGCTCGCTGGCCCTGGCGGTGTCGCCGAGGGTGGCGTTGTTGGTGGGCACAATGCGCCAGCCGAGGAGCTTCTGGCCTTCCTCGACGACGATGTTCTCGAACAACTTTTCGCAGGTCCGGCGCTCGTTGCCGTCGCGAGGGAGGAAGACCATGGCCACGCCGTACTCGCCGAGAGGCGGGAGCTTAATTTTCTCCTTGCGGCAGGCTTCCTTGAAGAAGCCGTGAGGGATCTGCATGAGGATGCCCGCGCCGTCGCCTGTGTTGGCTTCGCAGCCGCAGGCGCCGCGATGGTTCAAATTGATGAGGACGGTGAGGGCGTCGCGGATGATCTTGTGGGATTTGTTGCCCTTAATGTTGACGACAAACCCGACGCCGCAGGAATCGTGCTCATATTGCGGGTCGTAGAGACCTTGTTTCGGTGGCAGACCGGCTGGCGCTCCCGGGATAGTGGGTTTTGCGCTCATCGGTGTACAATCACTTTGATCATAAATAATCTTCTATTTTTTACCCGATTTCGGCGAAGGTGCAACATCAGAATTGAAATTTTTTTGAGCGGGCGCAAATTCACGCTCGAAACCATTTGACTTGGCTGTGAGGTAAGCTCATACTTTGCTCACGAGCCGTCCTATGCCAAGACTTGTTATACTCAGCGAAGGGCTGACCGGGAAAGCGCACGAGCTGAAGGTGGAAAAGACCACCATCGGCCGGGTGGACGACAATACGTTCCCGGTCCCGGATGCCTCGGTGTCGAGCCATCACTGTGAAATCCTGCTGCGCGGCAGCGAGATTGTGCTGCACGACCTGAACTCCACCAACGGCACATTTATCAATGGACAGCAGCTCACCGGCGAGGCCGTGGTGAAACCTGGCCAGATCATCCGCCTGGGGCAGGTGGAATTGCGGCTGGAAGATCCCCAGGCCAAAGCCGCGGCTGCCACCAAGAGGCTGCCCGATCAGACCATGGTCATTCCTCAGGGGGTCAAGCTGGGACAGGAGGCCTCCACCAAAGTCGTGGCGTTCGACACTGCCAGAAGCGGGTTTGCCAAGAAGAAAAACACCGGCACCAATATTTTCATCGCCATCGCGGTTGTGGTCGGCTTGGCGATCATTGCATACATAGTTAATCTGCTCCTCAAATCCGGCTCGCGCTGACCGGGTGGGGGTCAGGCGCCTTCCTTCAACCACCGGGCCGCGTCCGCCGCCGCATAAGTGATGATAAAATCCGCCCCGGCGCGGCGCATCGCGAGCAAGGTTTCAAGGGTCACCGCGCGCTCGTCAATCCAGCCCTTGGCCGCCGCCGCTTTCAGCATCGAATACTCGCCGCTCACGGCGTAAGCGCCTGTCGGATAGCCGAATTCGGTCTTCACCCGATACAACACATCCAGGTATGCGAGCGCGGGTTTGACCATCACCATGTCCGCGCCCTCCTGGATATCCATCGCCACTTCGCGCAGCGCCTCGCGCGCGTTGGCCCCGTCCATCTGGTAACTGCGCCGGTCGCCGAACTTGGGCGCGGATTCCGCCGCCTCGCGAAACGGCCCGTAATAAGCGGAGGCGAATTTGGCGGCATAGGAGAGAATCGGCGTGCCGCTGAAGCCGTGGTCGTCCAACTCGCGCCGGATCGCCGCCACGCGACCGTCCATCATGTCGCTGGGGGCCACGACATCGGCGCCGGCTTCCGCGTGACTGAGGGCGGCGCGGGCGAGCAGAGGCAGGGTGAGATCGTTGGCCACGCCGCCGCCGTGATCCTTTTGCACGATGCCGCAATGGCCGTGGCTCATGTATTCGCACAGGCAGACATCGGTCATCACGATGAGGTTGGGCAGTTCCTTTTTCAGCAACCGCACGGTCTGCTGCACGATGCCGTTGCGGGCGAATGCGCCGGACGCCTTCTCATCCTTGGCGTCGGGAATGCCAAATAGCAAGACCGCGGGCACGCCGACGGCGTGGGCCTTTTCCGCTTCGCGCGCCACCTCACCGGGGGAGAGTTGAAAGACGCCTGGCATGGAGGCGACGGGGTGCCGCGCATTCCGTCCGCTCCGCGCGAAAAGGGGCAGCACCAACTGCTCCGCCGCCAGCGAAGTCTCGCGCACCAGCCGGCGCAGGGCCGGGGTCTGGCGAAGACGGCGGGGACGGTAGTTGGGGAACTGGCCGGTGAATGCAAAGCTCATTTGGGAAACATAACCAATTCGATCCGCGGCGGCAATCATGGACTTAATGGACTTGATGGGACGAATAGGACGAATAGGACGAACTCCAATGCGCCGGGGGGAAACCGGCGGCACACCCGTTACACCGTTACATTACCTATGAGAAGCGACGCTTTTCGACCCGTTACATACCCGTTACATGCCGTTACACGGGTGCGGCACGGGGGGGCGGCGGACCTGCCAACGGCTGCGACCTGGCTTGCGCCGGGGGGAAACCGGTGGCACACCCGTTACACCGTTACATTACCTATGAGAAGCGACGCTTTTCGACCCGTTACATACCCGTTACATGCCGTTACACTTGCTTGCGCCGTGCAGCAACCGCTGCACACCCGCTACACCGCTACACCCATTGATTACCAACTGCTTACAATTTGCCGACTCGCTACATTGTAGCGCCTTGAGAGATTAAGATTAGGATTAGGATTAAGATTAAGAATCTGAAATCAGAAAAGGCCTTCGCGCTTGGGGCTTGCGTGGTGGGTGGGCATCCTTACACTTTGCGCGATTGTTATGGCGAATTCACGACCCATACGGCTGGTTTTGTTTGATGTAGACGGCACGCTGGTTCACACCGGCGGGGCGGGGGTGACGGCGTTCGCCAGGGCGTTGCACTCGGAATTTGGAGTTCCCAACGGGACGGAATTGCTGAAATTCGGCGGGCGGACGGACTTTTCACTGGTGAGGGAGCTCTTCTCGCACACGCAAATCGAGCCGTCGGAAAGAAACTTTGAGCGTTTTTTTGCGGCTTATTTGGGCTGGCTGGAGAAGTTAATTGTGGAACGCGATGGCGGGGCGTGTCCGGGCGTGGCGGAATTTTGCCGGGCGTTGGCAGCGCGCCCGGAGCCGCCGCTTGTCGGTTTGCTGACGGGCAATATCCGGCGCGGGGCGCAAATCAAGCTGGGACGTTACGGGATGTGGGAGCAGTTCCCGTTCGGCGCATTCTCCGACGATCACGAGGACCGCAACCAGATCGCCGCCATCGCGCTCCAGCGGGGCAGCGAACGGTTGGGTCGCCCGTTGCTGGGTGAGGAGGCGCTGGTGATTGGCGACACGCCGCTGGATATTCGTTGCGCGCGGGCCATCGGCGCGAAAGTGCTGGCCGTGGCGACCGGGCGGTTCACCGTGCCGGAGCTTGAGGAACACAAGCCGGATTGGGCCGTGGAGGATTTGTCGAGAGTGTCGCTGGACGAGCTTTAATGCTCAAACATCATTTGACCGGTTTGGAAATCTTGTCCACCAGTTTGGGTGTCAGACGGAAGAACTTGCCGTCCACTGAAATACTGAATGGCGAACCGGGAGCGTACAGGAATTCCACAGGCTGGACATTATTTGTGTCATTTTTGTTCGCGGTTTGCTTGGCAATATCAATGTAAATGACCTTGGAAGGCAGGACGCTTCGAGCGGTGACAATTAGAGTCTTTCCACCGGCAACGCGAATGCGGTTTGGACCGGACGTGGAAACCTCCACCATTCCCAAGTCAGTATGAGGGTAATGTTCATCAAACCACTTGTTAAGGGCGGTGAATTTCACCTTTTCCCACTCCAGACGTCTTGGGAAGTCGTTGGTGGATTTGAGAGGAACGAACTGTTCGTCAGCGCGCAAGTAAATGACGGCGTTTTCTATGTTGGTCCCATTCCAAGAATAGAAGAACTCAACGTAACCAATGTTGCTGATGGCGTGAAGGTCAACATGGCGTTTGTTCACGAGCGGGGGCTGAATGAGGACTCCAGAGAGCATGAGATTGAACATCCCGCGGCTGCCCTTTCCGGTGGCAAAAGTGGGGATAACAAGGTCCTCGGGGTCCTTCAGCACGCGAGTTCCCGTCCTGTTTGTAACTGGCCCAAGCTTCGGACTGAATATCTTCTCAATCTCCTTGGATTCAAAGGGCTGGAGACGCGCGGTGATAATGTCAAAATAGGCGTCATGCCAGGGCTTCAGTTCGGGACGATCACAAACGCCCGCGCGCGCCGAGAAGTCGTCCTGTGGGGCGTCAAGGGTCAGCAAAGCGATGGCAAAGCTCGCGCGGCACAACCCGCAGAGCACAAGGGCAATGGCAAGAGTTCGTCTCGTATTTTTCATAAGTTTGCATTAGTTTTTAATAACAACGCTCTCAAGCTATTTGACGACTTGGCCGCCATTTTCCCCGAAGAAAAAGGCGAATTTTAAGCCACGCTTCTCCCGAGCTTCCTTGTTCCCGCTTTGCAGCCTGGTGGGGAATAAGAACCGGCTCAGTGCTTATGGCGTCTGCGGCCGCCGCACGGACAGCCGGAACCGCCACCACCGCCGCCGCCGCCGCAGGAGGTAGGCGCGGAGGATTGCCCGGCGACACTGGCGGCAAAGGTGGAGAGCTTCTTGGACAGTTTTTTGGAACCGCATTTGGGGCAGGGGGTGCCTTCCCAACTTCGCGTGCGGATCAGCACTTCGCTGTCCGCGCCGCACTTTTGACAATGGAACTCGTAAATCGGCATGGGGGCAGTATAGGGCGGCGGCGGGCTTTTGGCAATGACGCGGTTTCCTATGGGTGGACGAAATAAATGTGAGTTTTGGAAAATCGGCCTGCATTTTGTCCAGAAATTGTAATAGTGAGACTGCAATCTCCTCACTCCTCAAGAGGGTCCGAAGATCCGACGCGGAGCTTTTCAGCCGTCCCTTCGGGACTTGCGGTGTTTGGTCGCATGGACCCGGCACTGGCGTGCCGGGCTATTGTCCGATGTCCCTCCGGGACAAAGCCTCCGTCCCCACCACTTTTGTCTCGTCCACGCGTTTCTTATGACGACGCGGCGGCGAAGAAGAGGCCCATCTCGCGCATGGAGAAATAGCCTTTGCTATTGGCGGCGGTGCAATGGCCCAGTATAATATGGTCGGCCACTTCGATCTTCAGCAGTTGACCGGCACGGATGAGGTCGCGGGTGACGCGGATGTCGGACTCGGAAGGAGTAGGATCACCGCTGGGATGGTTGTGGACCAGCACCAGCGTGGTCGCGTTGGCGGCGATGGCGCCCCGGAAAACTTCGCGGGGATGGACCAGAAGGCTGTCCACCAAACCGTCGGAAATTTTCTCAATCTTGATGAGTTTGCGGCGGGAATTGAGGAGCACGGCCTGGAAATGTTCGACGTTGTAGCCGCGGTTTTCATCGCGCAGGTAATCGGCCACGCGCTGAGGGGTGTCGAGGAGGGGGGCTTCGCCCTGGAGTTCCTGCGCCATTCGGGAGGCGAGGGCGAAGGCGCTTATCAGGGCGATGGCTTTGTCCCGGCCAATGCCTTTGATCTTGATCAGATCTTCCTTGGTAGCCCGGGCGAGTGCGTTGAGCGATTTGAATTGCTGGATCAACTCCTCGGCGATCTGGACGGCGGAGCGGCCTTTGGTGCCGGTGCGCAACAGGATGGCGATCAGTTCCGCGTCGCGCAGGGCGTGCGCGCCCAATTCGGCAAGCCGTTCGCGGGGCCGCTCATTCGCGGGCAGGTCCTTGATGCGGATGGCGTCGTTCATGGTGGGGAGTGTTGTAAGCTGAAATGGGGGTAGGCGGCAATGAGAATTGCGCCATTGATTTCAAAGGGAGACCGACGCGCGGCGCGCTGCGATCAAGCGGCTGGGTCTGAATTGAGAATTTGTCATTGAGAATTTGTCATTTGTCATTGGCGAAAACGGCGGATTGCTATTTGGGGGTGGAGGTTTATCTGTTGGTGGAACTGATAACCAGCGTATGAAAGTTGACACAAGCAACAACTCGCCGGAGCCGAAGATGGACCCGTGGATTTTGAAATTCCTGGGGTTCTTGTTGACGGAGAAGGGGGCGTCTGTTTATACGGAGAGGAACTACCGGCAGGCGCTGCGCGAGTTCTACGGGTGGTTTGTCGGGCAGCGGCAGACGGCACCGGATTGGAAGGCGCTGGGCCGCGATGATTTCCGGGAATTTCTGCGCTTCCTCGGGCGCGGGAAGTTGAGCCGCGCGGCGGTGCAACTGCGGTTCTCGGCGTTGCGGTCGTTTTACAAGTATCTCATCCGCAACGGCGCGGCCTCTGTTTCGCCGATCCGCAAGCTTTCGCTTCCGCCGAGGGAGAAACGGCTGCCGCGCTTTTTGACGGTGGAACAACTGAAAGCACTCTTGCGCGCGCCGAGCGAGGAGTGGAAGCGCGCCGCCGCCGGTGACGCGGAGGCGGAGGCGGGCATCTATTTTCGCGACGCGGCGATGTTGGAGGTGGTTTATTCGTGCGGCCTCCGGGTGAGTGAGTTGTGCCAGCTTCAATCGCAGGATGTGGATTGGACGGGCCAGTTGGTGCGGGTGCTGGGCAAGGGAAAAAAGGAGCGGCTCGCGCCCATCGGAGCGCCGGCGCTGGAGGCGATTCGTGCGTATTGGAAAGTTCTGCGCTATGCGCCGGACGGAGCGATGCCGGTTTTCCTGGCGCGGGCGGGCGGGACTTCGCCGCCGACGCCGCGCACGGTGCAGTTGCGCTTGAAGAGATACTTGCGCGCGGCCGGGCTGGATCCAAAGATCACGCCGCACAAGCTGCGGCACAGCTTCGCCACGCATTTGCTGGATGCCGGGGCCGATTTGCGCAGCGTGCAGGAGTTGCTTGGCCACGCGCATCTGGTCACGACGCAGGTCTATACGCACTTGACCACCGAACGGCTCAAGCGGGTTTATGACAAGGCGCATCCGCGCGCGTGAAGGGCGTCAGTCTGCGGGGAGAAAGGCGAAACCGGCGGCGGCGACAACGAGGGCGAAGGCGGCGATGTGGTTCCAGCGGATGGGGGTCTTGAGGTAGAGAATTGCGAAGGCGCTGAAGACGATGAGGGTGATGATTTCCTGGGCGATTTTGAGTTGGACCGGCGACCAGACATTGCTGCCCCATCGGTTGGCCGGGACTTGCAGCACGTATTCAAAGAATGCGATGCCCCAACTGGCGATAATCACCAGCCAAATGGGGCGGTCCTTGAACTTCAAATGGCCGTACCAGGCGAAAGTCATGAAGATGTTGGAGCAAGTCAACAATACGAACGGGAGCCAGCGGGATTGGAGGATTGGATTCATATATTTATTTTCCGGAGGATTCGGTTTCGCCCAGGGCCAGCCGCGCTCCATGGCGTATATGCAGGATGCGGACTTCATCGTCTTTGATGTCGAAGAGAATGCGGTACTTGTGCTGTCGCCGCCCATGCAAAACCTGGCGAACGACACCCGCGAGATCCCTGTTTTCAGGCGCAAATGGGCAACGCTCCGGAAATTTGTCCAGCGAGTAAATGACGCCAAGGAGCCGGTTATACCACCGAATGGCAGCCACCTGATCGCGCTCGGCCAGCCAGCAAAATGCCGCCTCGATGTCTCGTTCCGCCGGTTCCGAAATAATCACCCGGTACGTTCTCACCGCGGCGATCTGGGGATTTTGTATTTGGCGCGAATCCGCTCCAGAACTTGCCGCGCCGGAGCGCCCCTGCCAGCCTCCATGGCGTCCAGACCTCGCTGGATGCCGCGAATCGCGTCGAGCGTTTCCTCGTACGCGGCGGCGTTCTGGACAATCAGTTCGGCCCTTCCATTGACGGTGAGAACTTCGGGACGCCCGCTGATCTTCAACCGGCGCAGATGCGATTTGGTGTTGCGCTGAAAATCCGTCAGCGAGCGGATGTCTTCCACGGCAATCATAACAACGAATTTAATGTTTTAACCATGCTCTGGATAAACTGCGCCAAAATGGGGCCAATTGCAATCCTCCGGCTTCGAAAAAGGCGGACGTTTTTGATAAATGACCTCCATTGGTGTATAATCTTGGTTCGTGGTCCTGATTGGCCTGTTATATGCTCCAATACGGCAGGTGCGGGTCCGGCATTTGCCTTGTGGCGGGGATTCAGTGCCAGGGCCGATGTGCCGATAGATGTTGCAGAGCGGTTCCATAAAGCGATGGTAAGAGAAAGGTGCGTTATGAGCATGATGCGCAATGCGATGAGGATTTTGTTGGCGGCTTCAGCGGCAGCCGCTGTGATGCCGTCGCTGGCAGCGGCGGCGGATGCCGCTCGGCATGAATACCCCAGTTGTGTGGTTCTTGTTTCCAACATGGGCGGCGATCTTTACCAGACGTTGGAGGCAAGATTTCAGAAGGGTCTTCAGTCCAATCCAGTGAAGGTGGACAATTTGGAAGCGCCGCTGATCACGCCCATTACCGTCAATGACGGTGAAAAGAAGTGGGCCGGGGTTTCGGTTTCCGCCGGTTACATTGGCCTGATCAACCGCCTGGCCCATGCCAAGGCGATTGACGAAATTAAGCCCGGTTACTTTAACAAATATGCGCTCTATCTGGCCGCGGAAGGCGGCGGCGGTACCGCGGCCGAGGCGCCGAGCATGGCGGACAGCCGTTACTGGACGGACGAGATGATGAACCGGCAGGCGAGTCTCTTCAACGGGATGATCGGCATGACGGTGGCCCTGAGCCTGTCGCATCATTATCTGGGCCGTTACAACCAATACGTCGGCGAGATGCCAGCCAACAAGCCGGTTCCCATCAACAATATCCTTCTCGCAAGCGCGTGGGAGTACGACGTCAGGGCCGCGGCCCTCAACTGCCTGACCGACGGCCTGCCCGTCGAGGGGGCGAGGGCGCTGTTTGATGCGATTGACAAGATGCCCACGCGCCCGCCTTGGACGGCGCTCATCGCGCCGCCGGGGGCCGACCTCAAGAAGATGAGCAAGCAACTCAAAGTGTATGAGGACCAGTTTTTTACCGGCAAACTGAATCTGAACGATTGGAAGTGAAAAAGGATTGCCAAGAGGGAGAATCTGGTTTTCAGTTTGGGCGTGAACAGTGAGAGCGTGTTTGAAGAATATCTCGGGCGGTCTTGCGGCGGGGCGGGGCGGCTGGCGTCGTTGCTCCTCAGTCGAAGATCCACGAGGGATATTCTCCTTCGTCGCGACTCGCCATCCGCCGCGCCGCGCTCGCAATCCCTGACCCGATCTATTTTTCAAACACGCTCTGAGAACTGAATGCCGCGACAGCGGCCGCCATGTCCGTCACACCCCGGCAATTCGAGCAACTCAAGGCGCGTCTGAGCGGCGCCAGGCGCGTCGCGCAGCCTGTTTTTGAGAGCAGCCTTCGTCCGGCGCGGGCCGGAACGCAAATCATTATTGGCATAGACCCTTCCTTGCGCGGCACCGGCTTCGGCGTGATCAAAATGGCCGGGCCGCATCCGGCGGCGCTGACGCACGGCACGATTGCCTGCCCGCCGGGCTGGCAGCATTCGCAATGTCTTTTGAAAATCATGCAGACGTTGCGCGGGGTTTGCGCCCAATACCGGCCGACGGTTTGCGCCATCGAAGGGCTGTTCTACGCGCAAAACCTGCAAACCGCCCTGATCATGGGCGAAGCCCGGGGCGCGGCGCTCGTCGCGTTGGCCGAAGCGGGATTGGACATTTTTGAGATCGCCCCGCGCAAAGTCAAACAGGCGGTCGCTGGATATGGCGCGGCGCAGAAGCAGGCGGTGGCGAAAATGGTGCAACGGCTGCTGCATTTGACGGAATTGCCCGCGCCCGACGCGGCCGACGCGCTGGCCGTCGCGCTGGCCCACGCGCAGGACACCAGCCGCTACAGCCTGGTCGCGCCCAAAAGAATCTGAGTTCTCACAGGTCCGACAAATAAAGGCCGCGATTGCGCCAGAGATAAATCGCCCCGGAGGCCAGTGTCAGGATCACTGCCACCCAGAGGGACAGGGGCGCGAACCATTCCACCCACGGTTTGCCAAAAAGACCGAAGCCGAATATGAGTTTGACGACCGGCCCATTTTCCCCGTAGCAGTTCTTCACGAGGATGGAAATGATGGCGACAATTTGCGAAATGGTTTTGTGTTTGCCGTATCGCTCCGCCGCAAGGACCAGGTTTTTGGAGGCCGCCAGCAGGCGCAATCCCGTGATGGCCAGTTCCCGCGCCACTATAATGACCGCCATCCACGCCGGCATCCAGGGCTTTCCCACGAAGGCGATAAAGGCGGAACAGACCAGGATTTTGTCGGCCAACGGGTCCATCAGGATACCGAAGTTGGTGATGAGCTTGTCGCGCCGGGCGATGCGGCCGTCAAAGTAATCCGTCAGGCTCGCGGCGCTGAAAAGCAGTAAAGAGGCCGTATTATGCCAGGGAAACTCCGCGAAGAGCGCCACCAAAAAGGCGAGCGTCAGCACGAAACGGGAGACAGTTAATTGATTCGGCACATTCATCGTCCGCGTCTATAAAGACAGGTTCCCCATGCCCTGTAAATCTTTGTTTACGCCGGCAGCCCGATGTGTGTCCTCACCTCGGCTGCTCCCGCGAATTGCTCCGGCAGAACTCTATATATTCCGCCAGGAAATTGATGATCACCGGATTGGCGATGTCATCGTGGTCCTTCATGATCTTCTTGTCCACCGAGATAATTGGGATCGGATCGCCGGGCTGGTAATTCGCCCTGGGCTTGAGGTAACAGTCGTCGAAGGTATAAGTGTCCGCGGTGGCATTCTTGCGCTGCCATAGACCGCGCTGGGCGCGGAGGTTGTCAAGGGACGCCCGCCACTGGTCCGTGCTGCGAAGCTCGTGCCGCTTGGTCGTTGAATTGAAGGTGCTGTTCGGGCCGGGCGGGGCTTTGCCGTTCGTATTGTAACTCAGGCCAGGCGCCACAATGTGGAGGTAACTATCACCGGCTATCACGACTGCATTGGTGTTGTAAATCAGGTCGTGCGTGACAAAGGGCTGGAACCAGCCCACCGCATCCCGGTTCGCGCTCCGCTGTTCCGCGTCGCGGTTCTTCTCGAACAGTGTGGAAAAGAACCGCCCGATGGGGAAGGCGTAATGCGTGGCCCAATCTCCCTTCGAGGTGAAAATGGAGAGCGCCGGCCTTTGGCTTGCCGGGTAATTGCTGATCGAAACGGCCATTTGATTCAGGTCGAAATGGCGGGTCGCCTCGAAGGCGGGATTCAGCAGAATGACCTGGTCGCCCAGTGGTTTGAGCGGCTTCCCATTCTGAACGGTGTCCACGAAGCGTTCGGTGACGATTTCCGAAATGGCCGAATAGACCGCCGCGGCGCCAAAGCTGTGGCCTACGATGATCAACTCCGTCGGGGGCGCGGCCGCCGGAAGCGAATCGTTGCCCGCCTTTTGCAGGGCCTCCAATTCCACCAGCAATTCGGTCATCGCCCCGTAGCCGCCCACTTTGTGGGCCGTGTTCTTGCGCTCCCAAAAACTCATTTCCTTGAACGGTTCCAGCGTTGCGGACAGGCCGCGCCACGCGGCGTAAACTCCCACAACTTGACGCGCGGCGTGGTTGGTTTGGACCCTTTCGGCTGCGGCCAGTTGCTGGAGGGTGGAGCGGAACATGACCACATTGCTGTTGCCGGAGGCGGCGTTGTTCTTCCAGCCGTGCGCGAACACGACGAGGACGATTCCGCGAGAATTGTTCGATAGGCCGATGCCCGCTTCCGTGCGGATCATTTGCTCCACCGCGATGGCCTGGCGCACATCCCAAAACCACCCCTGGTCGTCGAACTCCACAAAGCCCAGCTGGTAATCCGCGGTGGATTCGATGACCGCATTGGAGCTTGCCGCGCCGGACTGGGTGGAATCACGGGGCGTGAAGTCGGTTCGGAACGGCCTGTTGGCGGTGCAACCCGCCGCGAAAACGGCGAGGACTCCCACACTGATTGCCAGAATTGCGGGCGATGTATTCATGCTCATGGGGTCCACCGCAACGCGGCCAGCCCGGAGGCGGGAACTTGTTCGACATGGCCGTCCGCAAAAGCAACCACGAAGACATTTCGGTGGCGCGGTTGCGTGAGCATCAATTCGCGGCCGCCGCTCACGTTCCATCCGCCGTCGGTTTCAAAAAACACCACCGTCTCGGGATTGATGTTATTTTCGGCCATGCTGCCGAGTTTGGCGTTATAGGCGTAGTCGCAGCGCTTGGAGCCGTCTCCGGCCGGGCACTGGAACAGTTTTGTTGAACCGCCGGCATAAGGCAGGAGGGCGTCACACCACGTCGCTGCGGGCGGGAAATGGTTGTTATTATCGTTTGAATATAAGCGCACGGAAAGGGACAGTTGTTTCATATTATTGAGACAGGCAATGCTCTGCGCCTTTTGCTTTGCACTTGCCAGCGCCGGAAGCAGCATCGCGGCAAAGATGGGAAGCATGAGCAGAAATATGCCGGACACAATGGTTCCCGCCAGGGCGATGCCGTTTCCGCTCAATGCGCCCCTGCTTTGCCGGATCTTGTTCATGGAGATGATGCCGAGGATCAGCCCAACCAGCGCCGTTACGCCGCACGAGAACAGCCCCAGAATCCCCAAGACCAGCGAGGCAATGGCCATGCCGCTTGTCTTCGGAATTGGGCGGAGCGCGCCGGGTGTCACAGGCCGTGGGACGCCCCCGGCGGTGGTCGCGCCGGGGAGCGAGTTGGCGAATTCGGGGAATGCCGACAGCGGCTTCCATTCCGTTGCGCCTTCCGCCATCACGCTGGCCTGGGCGTTGACGCGCCCTTCCGCAATCCACTGGCGAAGCTGATCGGCTGTGACGGGTCCGTATTCCTTTTGGTCGGGTAGAATTACTTTATACATAGGGGTCTGTGGTTTGTTTATTTTGAGTTCATGGGTTCCATCGCAATGCGGCCAGCCTGGAGGCGGTAACTTGTTCAACGTGGCCATCCGCAAAAGCAACCACGAAGACCTCTCGTAGACCCGTTTGTTCGGGGCCGGGCGATTTGTGACGCGATTGCTTGAGCATCAATTCGGGACCGCCACTCAGGTTCCATCCGCCGTCGGTTTCAAAGAACAGCACTGTGTTGGGGTTGGCCTTGGCTGCGCTTGTACCGCCGAGTTTGGCGTTGAAGGCGAAGTTGCAGCGTTTGGAGGCGTCTCCCGCCGGGTCCAGGAAGGATGCGGCCAAGCCGGGGGGGGCATTGGTCTGAAGGGTGTCACACCAGGTGGCAGCGGGCGGGAATTGACTATTGTGGGAGTTTGCATATGAATGCGCGGCCATGGAGAGTTGTTTCAGATTGTTGACACAGACGATGGTATAGGCCGCCTGCTTGCCAGCAGTGAACGCCGGAAGGAAAGTCGCGGCAACGCGCGAAATCATGAAGGGAATCATGAGCACAAATATCCCGGACACAATGGTTCCCGCCAGGGCGATCCCGCCGCCCCGCAATGCTCCATTGCTCTTCTTGATCTTGACCATGGCGATGATGCCCAGGATCAGCCCGACCAGAGCTGTTGTCCCGCAGGATAACACGCCTGCTATTCCCAAAATCAGCGAGGCGATGGCCATGCCGCTCTTCTTTGCGGGCGCAGGGCGCGCAACAGGCGTGGCGTGGGCGGCATGGGCGGTGGGCGCGGCGCTTGGCACAGGCGGCGGGGTCGCGGCAAATGAGGCGACTGGCAAAGCCGACTTGGTCGCGGCTGCCAGCGCGCCGGCGAATTCGGGGAATGCCGTCAGCGGCTTCCATTCCGTGCCGCCTTCCGCCACCGCCCTGGTCCCGGCGTTGATGCGCTCATCCGCAATCCACTGGCAAATCTGATCAGCGGTGATGGGTCCGTATTCCTTCTGGTCGGATGCGATAATCCTATACATAGGCATGGTGGCTGAAGGTTAATCTGCCGTAGATTTTAGGTTGACACCGGTTATTTACAAGCTTTTTGGTTGGGTCTTTTTGATTGGATCGGTTCTTGCCAGCGGGAGCGGTTTGACGTAACGTGGCGTGGTGAACGAGTCGCATCGCCCCAATGAACAGACTGAAGCCGTGTGCGCCCAGCCGTTTTTGTGCCCCTTGAGCCGTGTGCGGGCGGGTGTGGACGTGCGCATCAAGGAGCTTTCCGCCCCCGCAGACGTGACCCATCGCCTGCGGGAAATGGGGTTCTGCGAAGAGCAGCGGATCAAGCTTCTGAGCCGTCAAACAAGTGTTATCTGCCAGGTCTGCGGCGCCCGGCTGGGCATCAGCCAAAGACTGGCGGACACTATAATAGTCGAGCAAATCCCCGCCAGGAAGGTCGCTTGAGGGGTATTGCACGGGGGATTAGGATTAAGATTAAGATGGAGATGAACAGTGAATGTGAGCGCCTCTAGTCAACCGCTGACGTCCCTGCAGATCGGCGCAAGCGGGACGATCATGGAAATCAAACTGCCGCCCGAACACCGGGGACGCCTCCTGGAAATGGGGCTGGTGGCCGGCACGGCGCTGCAACTGGTACGTTTCGCTCCGCTGGGCGATCCGGTGGAGATCAAGTTGCGCGGGTATTATTTGACGTTGCGGCGCCAGGACGCGGACCAGATTCTGGTGCAGCCCACTTAGGCCATTGCGGATTGCGGATTGCGGATTGCGGATTGTTTAATTTAACGTATTGCCTGATTTGATGGAAACACCGCAAAACGCTGGAACACCCTCCGATGCAAACGGCCGCCCCGGCGTCCGATCCGCCGTCAATCCGCAATCCGCAATCCAATCCAAGGCTCCGCCATTTCTGGTGGTTTTGTGCGGCAACCCCAATTCCGGCAAAACGACGCTGTTTAACGCCTTGACCGGCCTGCGGGCCAAGGTGGGTAATTACGCGGGGGTGACGGTGGAACGGAAGGAGGGGAGGCTCACGGGCGGGCCGCCGGCTCTTCCGGTCACCGTGCTGGATTTGCCGGGGACGTACAGCCTCAGCCCGCAATCGCCCGATGAACAAATCTGCCGCGATGTTCTCCTGCAACGGCTGGCCGAAGTGCCGGCCCCGGGCATGGTGATTGTCGTGGTGGACTCCTCGAACCTGGAAAGGAATCTCTATTTCGCCACCCAGGTCATTGAACTGGGCTATCCCACGCTCATCGCCTTGAACATGATGGATTTGGCGGAGCGCAACGGCCAGACCATCAACTCCGCGGAGCTTGCCTCCGCACTGGGCGCGACCGTAATCCCAACGGTGGCCAGCAGCGGGGCCGGCCTGCCGGAAATCCGGGAGAAGATCGCGGCGGTGGCGCGGGGAAAAGAAACGCGCGCGCGTGTGGAATTTTTGTGTGACCTGCCGGCAGCCCTGGCCGGGGAGGTCGAGACGCTGGCAGAGTTGCCTGCCTTGCGTCAGCGGCCCACTTCGGCCCGCGCGGAGGCGCTGTTGGTTGTGTCCGACGAAAAGTTCCTGGCGGGCAGCGGCGCGGTGTATCCGGCCGAAGTGGCGGCGGCGGCGGCGGCGGCTCGGCAACGGCTTGAGAAAGCCGGCGTGGACTGGCGCAGCAGCGCGATCGAGGCGCGTTACATTCGCCTGGCGGAAATACAGCGCAGCGCGGTGACAGACTTGGGCGCGGATTTGGAAACCGTGAGCGACAAACTGGACCGGGTGGTCACGCACAAATTCTGGGGGATGCTGATTTTTATCACGGTGATGGCACTTATGTTCCTCAGCATTTTCACCTTTGCGCAATGGCCGATGGACATGCTGAGCAGCCTGTTCGCCTGGGTTGGCGATTGGGTTCACAAGAGCCTGCCCGGCGGGGATTTGGAATCGTTGCTGGAAAAGGGCGTCGTTCTCGGCGTCGGGGCGGTCGTGGCATTTCTGCCGCAGATTTGCCTGCTATTTCTGTTTATCGGCCTGCTGGAGGACACGGGATATATGGCGCGCGCGGCATTCCTGATGGACCGGCTGATGAGCAAAGTCGGGCTGCACGGCAAGAGCTTCATCCCGATGCTCAGTTCCTTCGCCTGTGCGATTCCCGGGATCATGGCCACGCGCACCATTGAGACGCCCAAGGACCGGCTTGTGACGATCCTGGTCGCGCCGCTGATGAGCTGCTCGGCGCGGCTGCCGGTTTATACCCTGCTGATCGGCGCGTGCATCGGCGGGGTGTGGATGAAAAGCCTGACGATGTTGAGCATGTACTTGCTCGGCATCGTGGTCGCGCTGGTGATGGCCTGGATTTTCAAAAAGACCCTGTTGAAAGGCGAAACGCCCATGCTCGTGATGGAACTGCCGCCATACCGGCGCCCGGTGCTCAAGGTCGTTCTTCGCCATACATGGGACCGGGCAAAGTTGTTCCTGGTCAGGGCCGGCACAGTGATATTGGGGATCAATATTCTGCTGTGGTTCTTGGTGAGTTATCCGAGTCATCCTGAGATACGGCGCAATTTCGCGGACCAACGGGCGTCCATGCTGAAAGTTTTTGCCCAGGACCAGCGGACGCCTTCAACCAATGATCAAGCCCGCATGCTGGAGCAACTGGACGCCGACAGGGACAGCGCGCTGGTGCAGCGGAGCTTTGGCGGTTACGCGGGCCGCTTGCTGGAGCCGGTCATCGCCCCGCTCGGTTTTGATTGGAAGATGGGCATCGGCATATTGGCGTCGTTTGCGGCGCGGGAAGTGTTTGTGAGCACCATGTCCATTGTCTATAGCGCCGCAAATCATGCGAATGAAAACGAAGAGTCCCACAATCAAAACCTGCAAAAAATCCTGGCCGCGCAGCAGCGGCCTGACGGCTCCCCGGTCTATACGCCGCTGACGGCGATCACGCTGATGGTTTTCTACGTGCTGGCGCTGCAATGCGTCAGCACGGTCGCCGTGGTGCGGCGGGAAACCAACTCGTGGAAATGGCCGATCTTCCAATGGGTCTATATGGGTGTGCTGGCGTGGGTGCTCGCATTCGTCACCTTCCAAGGCGGCCGCCTGTTGGGCTTCAAATAACTTCTAGTTCACATACGCACGGAATGCATGGAAGCTCTCGCCCGGGATCAGCCCGATGGCGTGGACTTTTTTATAGCCGGCTTCTGCCAACTGATCCTGCATCTCCGTAACACTCGGTAACCGTCCGGCGGTCGCGGTCGCCGCGCCCCAGAGGTTAAGGACCTCAATGCCGAGATTTCCGCCTTGGCAGCAGGTTGTGAGCAGCAGAAAGCCGCCGGGCTTGATGAACATCTTGAGGTGCTTCAATAGGGAAATTCGATCCTCGAACGGGAAATAGTAGATGTTGTTGTAAAGCGTCACAATGTCGAACTCTGGGGCAGGAGATCTGTGTCGAATGTCGCCAACTTCTATGTCAACCCGTTCGCTTATGCCCCATTTCTGAATATTTGAGCGGGCGATCTCCGCGACATTGGGTTGCATCTCCAGTCCCAAGGCGTGCAGCGAGAGATTTCTTGTTGCTGCGTGGCGAATGTAGCAAGCCGATCCACAGCCCACGTCAAGTAAATTAACGTTACCGGATCTTGGGAGTACCTTTTCAATAGCCGAGGTTTGAAAAACCTCAAGTGCGCGTGAGGATCGGGCTGTCAGTTCGCCATCTTGATCTTCCAGTTGCCATAGAGCGTGGTCGCGGAGCTTTATGGGAGTGTCGAGAATGAGTTTGTGATGCAGGGTGGCGACTTCCTGGGCAAGCGCCAGCGTTGCGTCGTTCTCGGGAAAGGACATCTTTAGCGCCAAACCCTTAAGGGAATAGCTGTTGTTCTTAAAGCTCAAAAAACCAAGACGCATGCCCAACTGTAGCCACGCCTGTAACGCTTCCCTTGCTTTTGCATCCTGACAATAGATCTTGGCCAAGTCGTCAAACGTCAATGCACGTTTGGAAAGGACATCGAGCAGGCCGCATTTCTTTGCTCCCGCCAAATAGGTTATTTTATAGAAGGGATTGAACAACGCATTGATTCTGATTGCTGGCAAGAACTGGCGGTTCTTTATTAAGGTTAGAAGCGGAGTCAGCAACATGGAAATGATAGGAAATTATCTCTTGACGCTCGCGCTTAGAGATTATTATCCGTAGTTCGGTGCAGTGGCGTTGGAGAGAATGCGGTAGAAGGTCCGCAGTATTAGAAGTGCTTTTTGCGTTTTGCTCAACCGGGTCGGAACGGGGCCAAAGACTTGGAAGCGGCGGCTCTCAAGTTTCTTCAGCAGACGCCAATAGACCGATCCCATCAATTCGGCGGCGGCCATCGAGCGGCGGTCCCCGGCGGGAAGGGTCTGCTGGGCGAGGGCATAGTATTTCTTCGCTTCGGCAGCCACGCTGGCGGCCAGTCGCTCGAAATGGTCGGAGTATTGGTGCCGAAGGATTTCCTCGGGGTCAACTTGGTGGCGCTGGAGTTCGGACAGGGGCAAGTAAATGCGCCCGCGTTCGGAGTCGGTGCGGACATCGCGGAGGATGTTGGTGAGTTGGAGGGCCTTGCCGAGGTGAACGGCGTAGTCGCGGCAGGCGGGGTCGCTGTAGCCGAAGATCTCGATGCTGAGAAGCCCGACCACGGAGGCAACCCGGTAGCAGTATTGTTCAAGCTCTTGCCAGCTTTGATAACGGTTGATGTCCAAGTCCATTTCCACGCCGCGAATCAGTTCATCGAACAGGCCGAAGGGCAGGCGGTAGCGGGCGATGACCGGCTGAAGCTCGCGGGCGACAGGGAAGGATACAGGTTGGCCGTCGCAGGCGCGGCGGATTTCCCCGCGCCATTCGCCCAGGCGCTGGCGCCGGACGGCAATCGGCTCGGCGGAGTCGTCGGCAACATCGTCCACCTGCCGGCAAAAGGCGTAGAGGACGGACATGGCGTCCCGCTTGGCCTTTGGCAGAAGGACGAAAGCCAGCGCAAGATTCGAGGCGCTCTTGCGGGTAATGGCTGTGCTTTGCGGCGGCATCAGGCGGCGGCGTCATCGGCGGCGGGCGGATTCTCAGCCGAGGCGTCCAGGTTGATATTGAGGCGCTGCATGCGGTAGCGCAGTGCGTGGCGGCTGATTCTCAATTGTTCGGAGGTCTTGGAAATGTTGAAGCGGTTTTGTTCGAGAGTGTTATTGATAAGCTGGCGTTCATAGTCCGACATAAGTTCGTCCAGCGAGTGGGCGCCGGTGACGGGTGTCACCTCGGACTTCCGCAGGCGGCCTTCAAGATGGAAGTCAGGCAGACTTGAGGGCTGAATTTCCAGGCCGGATTCGAGGATAACGGCGCGCTCGATGACGTTGCGCAGCTCGCGGACGTTGCCGGGCCAGTGGTGGCCGAGAAGCTTCTGCCGGGAAAGGGGCGCGAGAGCGTGGATTCGCTTGTTCATAAGCCCATTATAGTGGCGAAGGAAATTCTCGGCCAGCAGAATAATGTCTGTGCCGCGCTCGCGCAGCGGGCAGGGACTGAGGGTGACGACGTTCAGGCGATGGAAGAGGTCTTCGCGGAAGTTGTCCTGGCGGATCGCTTCGATGATGTCGCGGTTGGTGGCGGCGATGAGGCGGACATCCACCTTCAGCTCTTCGTTGCCGCCGACACGCGTGAACGAGCCGTCTTCGAGGAATCGCAGCAGTTTGGCCTGAAGCGAGCGGCTCATGTCCCCGATCTCATCCAGGAATATGGTACCGCCGTCCGCCTCTTCCACGCGACCGAGCTTTTGGCGGATCGCACCGGTGAAGGCGCCTTTTTCATGGCCGAAAAGTTCGCTTTCCAGCAGGTTTTCGGGGATGGCCGCGCAATTGATGCGGATATAGTTCTTATGGCTGCGGCGGCTGAGGCTGTGCAGGGCGCCGGCGACCAGTTCCTTGCCGGTGCCGCTTTCCCCCAGAATGAGGACGGTGGCGTTGGTGGGGGCGACGTTTTGGATGAGCCTGCGAAGTTCCTGCATCTTGGGGGATTCGCCGATGATCTGGTCCAGTTGATAAACCTCGGTGGCGTGCGCGCGCAGGGCGGCATTTTCGCGGACCAGGCGGAAATGCTCGGCGCAACGGGAGACGGCGTGGAGGAGTTCCTCCGGCGCGAATGGCTTGGCCAGGTAGTCAATCGCGCCGGCTTTGATGGCCTCCACCGCCAGCTTTGGGGTGGCGTAGGCGGTGATCATCAGGAAGGGGGTGCCGGGCCAGCGTTTGCAAGCCTGCGCCAGGAAAGCATAGCCACTCATCTGGCCGAGGCGGGCGTCCGTGATGACCATCAGGAATTCCAGCTTTTCCAAGGCGGCGAGGCCGTCCTCGGCGGATTCAACCATCTGCACATCATAGCCCTCGCCCTGAAGAATGGACTTCAGGGAAAGACGCATGTTCTTTTCGTCGTCAATGACCAGGATGGGAGGCAGTGGCAGGCTCATAAGTTCAGCTTCATTAGGATGCGGCGCGGGAACTCGAGGATGAAGCGCGAGCCTTTGCCCGGCTCGGATTTCACCGTCACGGTCCCGCCGTACATTTCGGAGTTATGCTTGACAATCGCCAGGCCCAGGCCAGTCCCCTTCGCCCGCGTCGTGAAATACGCCTCGAATATCTTGTCAATTTTGTCGGGCGGAATCCCCGGGCCGTTGTCCGCGATGGTGATGATGATCGAATCGTCGTCCCCATACCGGGTCGTGATTTCGATTTCCCCGCGGCCGTCGAGCGCCTCCCGGGCGTTCTGGAGCAAATTGACCAGAACGCTCGACAGGTGCTGCCGCTGCATCAGGATCGCGGGCAGATCGGGGGAAAAGTGGCGCTTGACAACAATATTGTACTTCGCGGCGGGAGGCAGGACCTCAAGGATGGCATCTTCGATTTCGGCGGCGACTTCCAGGCGCTCGACCCGGCCTTCGGCAAGTTGGGCATAGCCCATCAGATCCGTGAGGATCGCATCGGCGTGGCTGACTTCCTCCCGAATGATGCTGATTTGGTCCTCCACATTGTATTGCCCGTCCTTCAGCCCGCGTTGGAGGCAGTAGGCGGCGTTGGTGATAATGCCGAGGGGGTTCTTGACTTTATGCGCGATTTCCGCCGCCAGTCGTCCGGCAGTCCGCAGACGTTCCTGGCGGACGGCGAATTCCGTGGCCTCCGCCTCCGCGCGCTTCTGTTTCTCAAAAAGGACCTGGATGCCGTAACAGCAGGCCGCCCAGATCACGAGGACAAGCACACGCTCAAAGGGGTGCTCGCCCCGGACTTCCGACCGCACGTCGCCCATAACCAGTTTCTGGTGCAGGAAGCCGCCGACGAAATCCACCGCCCTTTGAACCGAGTCAGGGTTTCCTGAAATGAGTTTCTGATCCAGAACTCCGCCCGCGATGTAGCCGAGTATCGCCAGCAAATTGAGCAGAAGTTGAGGCAGCGCGACCGGGATCGCCAGCGCGTTGTGCAGGATCAGCACCGGAAACACCCAATAGAGCTGGCTGTCGAAGCCGTCCACGATGAAGATCAGCGCCGTGATCAGGAACACGTCCAGAATCCCCACGATGACATTGATCCACTGCGTCGTCTTCAAGGTCATCTGGCGGACCGATATGAGCAACCCGCCGGCGACGACATTGGCCGCCAAATAAAACCAATAGTAGTACTGGAACAGCGCATGACCCAGCCCGCGCGGCTGTTCCGGCACGTCGCGCCAGTCGCTGAGAAAAAAAAAGTATCCCAGAACTGCGATGAGAAGCGCGCGCAGCGGCAGGATCACGTCCTTTTCCACCGCCTGGATGCGGGCCGCCCTCTGGCTCGGCTCCAACGTGGGAGCCACAAACAGGCGCGCCAGCTTCCGGAAAGATTGTTCGCCGGGGATGAACATACGAGCTATCGCAGCAGGCGTGCCGCCTGCCGGGCAATTTCTTCGCACGGCCACAACCGGCCGATCCCCTCATAGCCGCACGACAAAAGCCCCTCTTCAGGGCCGATGAACCGCGCGCCGCGTTTCTTGAGGGTCGCGACGTTTTGCCGCGTGGCGGGATGCAGCCACATCTTCCCGTTCATCGCCGGGGCGATGAGCAATTTCGCCTTGGGATTCAGCGCCAGCGCGATGCACGACAACGAGTCATCCGCCAGGCCCAGCGCCAGCTTGGCGATCGTGTTCGCCGTCGCGGGGGCGATCAGCAGCATATCCGCCTCGTCGGCCAGTTGAATGTGGATCGGTTTCCATCCTTCCGCCTCGTCATAAAGATCCGTCACCACCGGATGGCGCGACAGCGTCTTGAACGGCAGCGCCGTGATAAAACGGAGGGCGTCCGCCGTCATCACCACCGACACGTCGCAGCCGCCCTTGACCAGCAAACTGGTCAGTTCGGCCGCCTTATAGGCGGCGATGGAACCGGTGACCCCGTGAATGACGCGCTTCATGGCAATTTTCCAATTACGACTTTCGACTGATAAACCGCCGTTGCGGCCCAAGCGCCGCCCATCGCGCAAGGCTAACCGCCGCGAGCCTAAACGCAAGACATTCTACAAGAGCCACCCCCCCTGCGAATTGACTTAATCGGCGTCAGCGTTCCGAGTCTGGACTCAAAATATCCGAGTGAAATCAGTTGGATTTGTTGAAGATGGAAGACCCCGATGTTGTTGAGAAATGGCTTCGGCAGCGGGAGTTCCCACCGATTACCCCGCACGGCTGTCGTATGCGGGATGACGACCAGCAACGCCAGTCCGTTGTCGGCGGGATAATCGCTGGAATCAGCGCAGGCCGGACTTTGGCAGCCAGACCAAAATCCACCCTCCAAATTTCGCCGGGGAGCGTTCTTTTCATCCTCGGCCTCCATGGCGTCAAGCATTTGAAATCGCTCCAACGCCAGGCGGTTGCACTCCGCCAGCGTCGCGGAATTTTCCTCGGCTTCGATGATGTGGCGTGTGATTTCCCGCCGTGCTTCGTGCGACAGGTTCGGGATTTCGGAGATGATCTCTGCTTGGATCACAACAATATCTGCGGTTGATTATCCACCGGATAAGTCTGAAAGTCAAAACAAGTTGTCCCTTGACTCCGCGTGAGCGGCGCTTAAGTTGTAAGCGGGGCGCGAGAGAATCCGGCGCGCGCCGGAGGCCCTCTCAATATATGAAAACGTCTGTCTTTCTTCGGCGGTGCTTCCGCCGCGCCTGGGGGCGGCGGACGGCGTGGTTGCCGGCCTTGCTGCTGGGCGGCGCGCTGGTTTCGCAGGCGGCCGAAAATGACTGGTTTGTTCCGCTGGGGCCGCCGCCCGAGGCCGCCAAGCGCCGGATTTCCGGCGGCGAAGCCTTCCCGCCCCTGCCGCTGCCCGCCACGCCGCTCCGGCGCACCGAACGCAAGCGCGAACCCAGCCATCCCAAGCTGGCCGCAAAGATCGTCTGGGGCGAGGACGCCAATTACACATATTCCTCCGGCACGGCAACCAAGATTGCGGATTGGAACCTTTGCCCGGGGGACTTGCAGCAGTTGATGAAAGCCTCCAGCGACCGGCTGGGGGTCACTTATGGTGCGGACAGTTTCAGCCTGGCGACTTTCGACGGGGACCCGGCGGCTGTGCCGGTCCTGTTTTTCAGCGGGGTGCGAACAATCAAGTTTTCGCAGGCGGAACTGGATTTGCTGCGGCGGTACGTGCTGCGCGGCGGGATGATCGTGGCGGACAACGTCGCGGGCGGCCCTTATTTTTACCAGTCCTTCCGCGAGGCGATGGAGAAGGCATTCCCGGAATTGAGTTTTCGCGTTCTCCCGGAGGATCATCCGCTCTATCACATCATGGTGGATGTCAATCAAGTCAATTACCCGAAAAACCTGGATTCCACGCAGCCGATGCTGGAAGGGATGTATGTGTATTCGCGGGTCGGGGTGCTGCTCTCGAAGTACGGATTGGGCTGCGGGTGGGACGGGCATGAAGTGCCGCTGCTACAACAGGCGGTCTATTACGATGTCAGTTCTGCCAATAAGATTGGGCTGAACATCGTCGGCTACGCGGTCGGCTATGCGCGCATTGGGCGGGCCGAGGCGAAGCCGGAGCTTTACGGCGTGCTGGACGAGAAGCATCCGACCGATGAGTTTGTATTTGCGCAGATCAAGCACGACGGCGCGTGGAATGTCGAGTCGGGCGGGGCGAGCCGCCTGTTGGAGGAACTGCGCCGGAACACCTCGCTGCGCGTGAGCCTCAAGCGGGTCCCAGTGCAGCCCGGTCACGATGATTTGTCGTCGTTCACGTTTCTGTATCTGTCGGGGCTGGATGACTTTCATTGGGATGCGGCGGCGGTCGCGGCGCTCAAGCGGTTTTTGGACTCCGGCGGCACACTGCTCATCAACAACGGCCTGGGATTGCGGACGTTCGATGCAGCCGTGCGGCGCGAATTGAGGAACCTGCTGCCCGCTTCCACGCTGGCTCCTCTGCCGCCGACGCACCCGGTTTTCAGCTCGGTCTTCAAGGTGGCCGACGCCGCTTACACTCCGGCCGCCGCCGCGGCCCGGCCCGGCCTGACGCAGCCTTACTTGGAAGGCATCTCGCTCAACGGCGACCTGAAAGTGATCTACAGCCCAATTGATTTGGAAACGGGCTGGCAGGGCTTGAATCCGCCGCTGGCGCGAGCCTGGCAGCCGGACAGCGCCCTCAAGCTCGGCGTCAATATAATAATGTACGCGATGACCCACTGACTTTTTCCATGCCCGCACTCGTTTATAAATTCCAGGAGCAGGAGTATCGCTTCCCCCTCAAAGACCGCACGACGATTGGCTGCGGGCGCAACAGCGACCTGTGCCTTCCTTCCAATTCCATCGCCCTGCTGCACGCCGTCATCACGCGCGACAGCGAGGGCTATCAATTGGAGGACGCCGGGAGCGATACCGGAATTGTCATGGACGGGGAGCGGGTCCCGTTTTGCCTGCTGCGCGACGGCACGGTGTTTTCGCTGGGGGATGTCGAGTTTGCTTTTGAAGCGGATGGGGCGGAAGCGGGGGCTGTGGAAGTGGCGGTGGCGGCTCAAGCGGCCACGACGCCGGATAGGACGAATAGGACTGATGGGACCGATCAGCCAGAGCAAACTAGCGAGGGAGCGGAAGCTCCGGCGCCCGATCCATTGTCCGCGCCGCCGGAGGAAGTGATTGCGCGGTTCGACAAGGCGCGCGAGAGGGTGCTTGGGGAAATTGGCAAGGTGATCGTGGGCCAGAAGGAGGTGCTTAACCAGATGCTCGTCGCCCTGTTCGCGCGCGGCCATTGCCTGCTCATCGGAGTGCCCGGCCTGGCCAAGACGCTCATGGTCCGAACGCTCGGCAGCGTGCTGGACCTGGATTCGCGCCGCATCCAGTTCACGCCGGACTTGATGCCGTCGGACATTACTGGCACGGATATTTTGGAGGAGGATTCGGTGACGGGCAAACGGGCGTTCCGGTTTCATCGCGGGCCAATTTTCAGCAATCTGCTGCTGGCGGACGAAATCAACCGCACGCCGCCCAAGACGCAAGCCGCCCTGCTGGAAGCCATGCAGGAGCAGCGCGTGACCATCTCCGGCACGAGCTACGATCTGCCCAATCCGTTCATGGTGCTGGCAACGCAAAATCCCATCGAGCAGGAGGGCACTTACCCGTTGCCGGAGGCGCAACTGGACCGGTTCATGTTTTGCATCCACCTGGCCTATCCGAGCGCGCAGGAGGAGCAGCAGGTGATCCTGGACACGACGCGCGATGCGCCGACGGCGGTGGAGCGCGCGCTTGACACTGTGCAGGTGCTCGAATTGCAGCAACTGGTCCGCCGGGTGCCGGTGAGCCAGCACGTCGCGCTCTACGCACTGAACCTGGTTCGCGCGACGCGGCCCAACTGCGAACGCTCGCTGGATTTTGTCAACCGCTGGGTCAACTGGGGCGCCGGCCCGCGCGCCGGCCAGTATTTGCTGCTGGCGGCCAAGACGCATGTGCTGTTGCAGGGCCGTTTCAGCGTTTCCTGCGCCGACGTGCGCGAATATGCGCTGCCCGTATTGCGGCACCGCATTTTCCCCACATTCACGGCTGCGAGCGAGTCCGTCACCACCGACCAGATCGTGAAGAAAATTGTCGAGGCGGTGAAGGAGCCAAATTACTAAGCACCATGCGACCTAAGCGAGTCATTTTTTGGATTGTCGGGACGCTTGCGGTTCTCCTCGGCGTGGCGCTCGGTTACTACAACTTTATTCTGGATTGGAATGACAAACCGATCTGTCACAAGTTGATTATGATTTCATTCATGGGGTCGATGCATGAATCAGGCGTCAACGTTGCAAATGATCCGAAACCATTTCCGAACACCAAAGGAGTGGGCCGAGATTCACTGACGAACATTTGCGAGGAGATGGGCGGTTACAATGATTGGATCAGAGATTATGGATATGTGCCAGGTCTGAAGGAAGACGACCCCGGAGATTTGGTAATCATGTATTTTAACCGTCCTACCCGCTGGACCTGGCATGGTGAGCCTCCGACGATCTTCAAAAAGAAGGCCTGGATTCTTATTCCTGTTGATTTCGCAGAAGGAATGCGCCCGAAGTCAGGTCCGGGCGAATTGAGTGAGCGCGTTTCTTTGGATGAATTTCGGAGCAGGTTAAAACGGACTATTGATTTTATCCGGACCAACGAGAGGCCGAACTGGCAGACCATTGTTGCGGAGCAGACGAAGTTCCTGGATTCCATTGATCATGTCAGCCAGTGAATGCGCCTGCTTACAAGTTTCTTCCCCCGGAACTGGCGGGGCGGTTGCGCGGGCTGGGGCTGACGGTGCGGCATCCGGTGGAAGGTGCCATGCAGGGGTTGCATCGCTCGCCACACCATGGATCGTCGGTCGAGTTCGCCGATTACCGGGAATACGCGCCGGGGGACCCGCCTGGCTCGATTGACTGGGCCATTTATGCCCGCAGCGACCGCTATGTCATCCGCCGCTACCAGGAGGAGACCAATCTGGGCGCGCACTTTCTTCTGGATATTTCGGAAAGCATGAGGTTCCGCGAGGCTGGGCTGCACTCGAAGATGGACTATGCCTGTTATCTCGCCGCCGCGCTGATGCTGGTGCTGCTTGGCCAGTCGGATTCGGCGGGGCTGACGCTTTTCAACGACGAAATCCGGGAGTCGTTCGCGCCCGCCGGTTCGCTCGACGGCCTGCGGCCCCTGCTGCTGGCGCTGGAGGAGATCAAGCCTTCCGGTCGCAGCGAAATCGAGAAGGCGCTCCATCAAACGGCGGAAAAAATCCAGCGGCGCAGCCTGGTGATTTTGATTTCGGATTTGTTGCAGGAGCCGGCGGGCATCATTCGCGGCGTCCAGCATTTGCGCCACAACCGGCACGAAGTCCTGATCCTGCAGCCCTTCGACGCGGCGGAGTTGAGCCTGAACTTCGGCGGCCTGGCGGAATTGCGCGAGTTGGAAACCGGCGCGCGCCTGCCGGTGGCCGCCGACGAAATCCGCGAGGCTTACGCGAATGAGGTGGCGAAGTATCTGGATGAAATCCGGCGCGGCTGCCTGGGAAGCCTGGCGGATTATCACTTGATTGACACACGCGCGCCCGTCGAGGAGACGTTGCACGCAAAATTCGGCCAGCTATGACCGGGCTCACCGCGCTTAATCCGTTGTTCCTGTCGTTGCTGCCGCTGGCGGCGCTGCCGGTGCTGTTTCATCTGTTTTTTCGGCTGAAGCGGCAGCCGCGCCCGTTTCCGACGCTGATGTTTTTTCACCGGCTTGATCCCAAGCTAAACGCGCGGCGGCGTCTGCGCGAATGGCTCATTCTGTTTTTGCGCACGCTGTTGATTTTGTTCCTGTTGCTGGCGCTGGCGCGGCCGGTTTGGCTCGGCCACGGACGGGGCGGCGACGTGGCGGCCGTGCTGTTGATTGACAATTCCGGCTCGATGAGCGGGCCGGGCGAGGGGGGGCGGACCAAACTGAAGCAGGCGGTGGACGACGCGCGCGATTTCATCGCGGGGCTTCACGGCACGGACAACGCCGGGATCGTTCTCCTGGTGCCGGACCCTGCGGCGCCATTGCAGCCCGGCCTCACGCCGGACAAGGCGGCTCTCAAACTGGCCCTGGACGGCATCGCCGAAACCGAAGCCAGCGGCAGCGTGGCCGCAGCGCTGGACCGTGCGATGAAAATGATCGGGACCGGCACCGCCGCCATTCGTGAGATCCATGTGTTTTCTGATTTGCAGCAGGAGAAGTGGGGCCAGCTTCCGCTTGAGCCGCCGGCGTCGCGCCCCGGCATCGGATTGGCCGTTCACCGCATCGCCTCCCAGTCAATCGGGCAGCCCAACGTCTCCCTGACGCGCCTGGAGATGCCGGCCCGGCCCATCGTCGCCGGCCGCCGGTTCTCCGTTCAGGTGCGGCTGGCCAATCCTGACGCGGCCAACGCGCAAGTGCGATTAAACTGGCTCGATGACGCGGGCAATCGCGGCAGCGTCGAGGCCGCCGTTCCGCGTCAAGAAGAAACAAATGTGCCGGTCACGCTCATGGCGGCCAATCCCGGCCTGCGCTGGGTGCTGTTTTCCGTGGAAGGCGATGATTTCCCCGCAGACAACCGCGCGGCCGCGGCCTTCGTTTGCGTGGAACAACAATCGGCCCTGTTTCTTGGCGCCCCGGCGGATTTCGGCTACCTGCCGCTGGCGCTTTCGCCGGGCGGCAATGGCCGGTTGTCGGGCTTGGCCGTTTCGTATTCCACTTTCGATTCCTTTGCCGCGGACGCGCGCGCCGGGTTTGTCGCACTGCCGTGGAATGCGATTTTGCAGGCCGGCCCGGAGGCATCCGCGCGGCTCGGCGCGTTGCGCGAATTTCTGATGAAGGGAGGGACTGTGCTAGTGACACCGTCTCCGGGCGGCATGGCGGGCGGCGGAACGAAACCGGATTGGATGTCCATCGCCCCTGAGAGCCTGCAAGGCTCCTCCAACGGGCTGGCGCTGGCGGTGCTCGACAAAGCCAACGGCATCTTCGACGATCTGCGCGATGACAAGGGGGAAGTTGCATTGCGCAACGTGAAGGTGTTTCGGTTTGTGCCGCTGCGCGCTGCGGCTCCGGCCATGCCGATTCTCGGATTGGAAGAAGGCACGGTCGTGCTCGCGGCGCAGAGCGTGGGACAGGGTCTGCTGCTGGCGAGCGGACTGGCGTTTGATCCGGCCTGGAGCACGTTGCCGCTCAAGCCGGCCTTTGTCGCGCTGGCGCAAGGCATGGCGCTGAACCATGCGGGCGCGCCGGAAACCATCGCGTCGCTGGTGGCCGGGGAGCCGCTGGCCGGGATGTCCGGCACCGCGGAGACGCTCGCGGCGCAATCGCTCGGCGGCAGCCCGCTGGACTGGAAAGGGCCAGCCGGGCAATTCGCGACATTCCCGCGCGTCGGCGTGTATTCCCTGCGCGAGGGCAAGGAAACGCTTTGGGTGGCTGTGCGGTCCTCGGAAAAGGAAGGCCGGCGGAAGTTCGTTGCCGGCGGGACCGTGGCGGCGCTGGGAAACCTGCCTTATTCGGTTGACAGCATTTCCGCAAGCGCGGGCGCGCGCCCGGATTTCCGCCGCCAGGATCGGTCGCTGGATTTGAGCCTGCCCCTGCTGCTGCTGGCCTTTGCGTGCCTGGGCCTGGAAGGCTGGCTGGCCAATCCGCCGGCGATGAAGCCGCGGCCGGTCGCGGCGACTTGACTTGGTTCCCTCGCGCGCATTTGGCGCTCAACGACGGCGGAGAAATGCCAGCGCCGACAATCCCAGGCCCAGCAGCGCCAGGGAATTAGGTTCGGGCACAGCCGTCGCTTTAACGTCATTCATATTCCAGGAATAATAATATGTGCCGTCAGAGGTGCCGTCAGCAAGATCGGTTCCAGGCACCACAGATAGCGCGTCCATGGAATAACCGCCTGCCGATCCCGGACCTGATTCGCTGAAGGTAAGCGATGCTGGGGTCGCTGCGATAATTTGTCCGGTCAGCGCGAGGTTCAAATTCCAACTTGCGGAAAAGGGTTGCCCATTATAGGTGCCGGACCCACTAACGGGAACCAGAAGTTCCGACCCCAATATCCCCCTGGAACCACCGTCGCCAACGAATGTGTCGTCAAATGAAACGCTTCCGCCATTGCCGACGGTAAGAGTTACCGACCCGGATTCCGGAGGGTTTTGAAAGCCCGCGCTCTGTATATTGAAGGATTGGCTGGACGGGCTAACGGTAAAGGAACCTACTTGTTCGATGGTGTGAGCCGCAGGGTCATAATACAAAGTTTCAGTAATCGTGCCGAAAGTTGTGTCGAAGCCTCCATGACCAACTCCGTTTGGACTCAAATCCACCTCGATCCACCCGTTCACAGGCCCGGAATAATAATAAGTTTGGATTTGGCAATCTGCGGTTACCGGCCAAATCCCGAGGATCAGAGCGGCCCATGCTTGCAAAGTTCGATAGACTCGCATAATTGCCTTTCGTTTCGTGATAATTCCCCTTTAAACCTCCGCCGGAGCCGCGAACAACACCACTCCCGCCTTGCCGCCAACGCCGGGCTGCGGCACGCCAATTGGTTAAGGCACACGAAGATTTCAACTCGCCTTCGATTTCATCAAATTTCAACGATACTGTCAAGTCCCGCGCCGCTGCCCAAATCCTCGCCTAAGCGCATGAGGACAAAAAAAACGGCCGACAGGGGCCTTGGGCGGACATCTGTTTCTTGGCGCAACCCTCAAAATCCTCGCCTTGACCGCCCAAATTCGTCACAAGT
>Ga0182030_10000921_pt1 | contig 58544 bp, 52 predicted proteins | sample 812S3MmetaG_FD_121299 | JGI IMG/M metagenome (GOLD analysis project Ga0182030, IMG submission 121299) | Permafrost microbial communities from Stordalen Mire, Sweden - 812S3M metaG (Illumina Assembly) | ecosystem: Environmental > Terrestrial > Soil > Wetlands > Permafrost | place: Sweden... | reverse complement strand
GAATAACCTTCATTCGAAATTCTCTCACGCGGACAAATTCTCGTCAAACGGCGGGAATCTCCCATTTGGTTGGCAATTCAGTTCATGTTCGTCCGTGAATTCTCAGGCGCACGTGGCGACTGATCAGCGGGCCGCAAGTCCCCACGCTTCGGCCACCAAGGTGAACGACTGCACCCGAGCCTCGTATGAGTGAGTGCGGGTTGACAGCATGAGTTCGTCCGCACCGGTGCGCGCTTGGAGTTTCTGCAGTCCTTCCAGCACGGTCGCGGGGTCGCCGATCACGTGGCTGGCCAGCGCTTCGTCAACGATCTCGGTCTCCGCGCTAGTGAACGCGTAGTTCTCGGCCTCCTCGGGGGAAGGCAACAGCCCCATTTTTCCGGTTCTGCGCTGTAACACGCTGAGCGCGGTCGAACCCGACAGCCATCGAGCCTCCTGCTCGGTGTTCGCGCAGAGCACCGAGACGGCGACCATGACGCGCGGTTGCTCGAGCAAGATTGACGGCGTGAAGTTCGAGCGGTAGATGCTGAGGGCTTGATCGAGCTGCGCGGGCGCGAAGTGGTAGGCAAAAGAGAATGGCAGACCCAAGATGCCGGCCAATTGCGCGCTGAAGGTGGATGAGCCGAGCAGCCAGATCTGGGGCAGGTAGCCGGTTCCGGGCGTCGAAAAGGGATGCGGGGCCGCACCTTCGCGTGGCAGCAGATAACTAATCAGCTCCACGACGTCGTCGGGAAAGGTGTCCGCGCGCAGGTCACCGTGGCGCCGAAGGGCGCGCGCTGTATGGGGATCGGTCCCGGGCGCGCGACCCAAACCCAGGTCAATTCGACCGGGATGCAGGGCCTCTAACGTCCCAAACTGTTCCGCGACGACCAGAGGCGAGTGGTTGGGCAGCATGACGCCGCCGGACCCGATTCGCAACATTGACGTGGCGTTGGCCAGGTGCGCCATCAGCACCGCGGGAGCGGAACTGGCAATGGCCGCCATCGCGTGATGCTCGGCGACCCATAGCCGCTCATATCCAAGGCGTTCGGCGACTCGGGCCATATCGGTGGTTTCTCGAAGCGCCTGGGCGGGCGTGGAACCGGTCGCGACCGTGGCGAGGTCAAGTACGGAAAGAGAAGTCATGCTTGGTTCACACTACGAGCCCACGCGAATCTTGCGTTCGGGGGTCGAACCGTTGCACCAACGGCGCACGTCAAATGTGCAAACCCGCCACTCAAACGTGAAAATGTGGCGAAATTGAGGGTATTCATTGCCTAGTGCCTTCCTCAGAAAGTGCATCGACTCGACTAGGCCATTGACTGCTGCCCGTCGTAGGCTCCTGCCATGCCTTCGTCGACCCGCCGCCCGCCGTCGTCGGTGCCCAAGGATCCAATACTTCGAAGTGAAGTGTGGATCGCGATCGGGGTATTTGCGGCGATGTGCGTTGTGGTTCTTCTCAAGACCCCGCAACTACTCGAACCCGACGATTACGCGTATCGGGCCTCGATCGTGGCGCTCAGTGAGGGACACGTGCTGTTGTCGAACCCCCAGTACATTGCGCTGCTGGCCCAGCTCAGTGCACACGGTGGCGGAGGGATCGAACAGTGGGTGCATCTCATTAGTGGGAACTGGATCAGTCAAAAGAATCCCGGGTATCCGTTTTTTGCGGTTGGCTTTCAGTGGCTGCACCTGCTTCGTTGGACGCCGCTTTTTTATGGAGGATTCGCGTGCTGCGGACTCTTTTACGGTGCGCACCGCTGGTTGGGTCGCTGGGGTGGCACGTACGCCGTGGTGCTCTACTGCACCTCGGGCGCGGCGCTTAATTTCGCGTGGCGCGCCACCATGCCCACGTTCACTGACGCATCGCTGATCGCGGGCGCCGCAGGATTGCTGCTGGGCGTGCTCGTCGCCAAAGATGATCCGGTCCCTCGTCGATTGATCCTTGGTCTCATTGCCTTCCTGGCGCTCGAAGGCGCGGTGCTCATTCGATATTCCGACGTTACGGTGCTTGTTGTGGCCGTCATCGCGGTGATCGCGCTTCGACGAGTATGTGTGTTGTCGCGCGCTACCGTGCTGACCTGGATGGCGGTGGTTATCTGGCTCGCGGCGGCCGGGATTGAGCTCAATCACCTCTTATATGGCGGCACCACCAGAACTGGCTATCCGTCGGGGCTCATCACGTTCGGCACCAGCGCCATCCTGCCCAACCTCGAACGCATGCCCCAAGAACTTGTGGAGTCCATGCCGCTGTTGATTCCTGCGTTAGTCAGCGTGGTGTGGATAGTCGTTCGCCTCGTGCGCAGCCGCCGGGTGGACCCTCGCTTTGCGCCACGGCTGCGAGCTCGCCAAGACGCGGTGGTGGCGCTGGTACTGGTCGCCGGTTGGTCCAGTGTGTGGGGGCTGTACTCCACCTACACCTGGACGGTCGCTCAGACGCTGGGCGCTGTGATCCCGGTGCACGTGGTTCGTTTCTACGTTCCCGCGCTCGGGCTGATCGCGTTGCTGGCGGCCTGGATCTTCAAGCAACTGCCTCGGTGGTTCGCGTCGGCGGTGCTCGTGCTGCTCGCCGGTGCGGGCGTCTGGTCCTATCAACTGCCTGCGAACCATCTCATTGTGAAGTCCCACTCCAGTCCATATTTCACCACCGTACGGGGCAATGCGAGCGCTCCCAGAAGCGGAGCGAGCCAACACCCTCACGGCGCTAAGTCGACAAAAAGCGAACCACGCCTGAAGTAAGCGCTGTTTTTAGCGCTTGAGAGTGGAGCGAATGAACGCATCGAGCGAGAACCGACCTGTGCCCATGAAGGCTACGACGGCGGCGAGGGCTGCGAGCGCGACGTTCAGTTGGTAGCCAATTCCTGAGGAGTTGCCGACAATGCCTTGCGCGTAGGTAACGGTGATCATGGCCATGACCATGTCACCCACGATGGCGGCCGCGGCCAGGCGTCCGAAGACCCCAATACCCACGGCGATGCCGCCGAAGCACTCAATGATGCCGGCCATCAGGGCAAAGAAGGTGCCCGGGTGTAGGTGGGCCGATTGGGAGAAGTACACCGCCTCCGCGTGAAGTCCCGCGCCTCCGAAGGCGCCAAACAGTGTGCTCGCGCCGTGGAATATGAATATCCAGGCCAGCGCAAAACGCGCGACCACGAGGGCTAGGTCCCGGGTGAGGCGCGCGTCACGCGTCGCGTGGAATCGCTTTACGAGGGAACGGATCCGTGTCACGACGCCGGCGCGTCAGTAGCGGCGCGCTTCGTGAAGGGTTGGGCCAACTGGGCGACCACGACTCGCGGTGTCGCCCGCGCCGATACTGCCTGTTCCACGGGTACGGGTCGGCCAGCGAGGCCGGTGGCGATCGGCGCTTCGTTGGTGGGGAAGGCAGCGCGGTGAATCATCTGGTCCCAGCACACCAGCACGAAACCAAAATTGACCGTCCCGCGTTCGTCGAGGGCCACGGCCGCGTGGTGCAGGCGGTGATAGGCCGGCGAGACGAAGACCCGACCAAACGGACCAAATTTCCAGCGAAGATTGGCGTGGGGCAGGGTAATGAGGCAACCGTACACAATGAGTGCCACCCCCGGTACGGTCCCGCTCGCCCCCAGTATCAGCGCCGGAAAGAGCGACGGTAGATAGGACGCGTGGATGAGCGGGTGGGTACGAAATGTCGTGAGCACGCTCATGTCTTCTTGCGAGTGGTGCAGCGCGTGCAGCCGCCACAGGGTGAGCCAGCGGTGGTTGGCCACGTGGCCCGCCCAGTTCATGGCGTCAATGCCAATCAGGATGAGGCTGACGCCGACGACTTGGGGTCCGATCGGCAGACGGCTCAGCATCAGAAAGTGGGCGTGGCGACTTATCTCCGTGGCGAAGCCCGACTCGACGAGCGTGAGCAACGGCATCACGACGATGGCAAAGAGCGCCAAGTACCCCGCGTCAACCAGATGGGCCTTCGAAAGCAGGGGTCGAGGGACCGCCGGCCAGAGTTGCTCGGCGAGCAGGATCACGCCAACGAAGACGAGCAGCACCGGGCCCACGGCACGGGCCCGGGCCGACGAGACCGCGAGCGACAGACTGCCGGTACTCATCAGTGACTGGAAGCCAACGACGCCCAGCCACGCGCAGAAAGCCGTGATGGCGAGCACGCCGTACCACGCCTTGGTCGGTCCGGCTTCCTTCATGAAGACGTAACGGCCCCACTTCCGTAGACGAGCGGGCAGGCGGTCGTCTACGGAAGCGGGCTCGAATCGCAGGGGCGAACCCTGGGCGTACGGATAGTTGGATTCGACGCTCGCCATTAGTTAGTAACCCACGCCGCCGCCACCAACAGTTGTCGTGGTCGTGTTACCGGAGCCGCCACTCTTCTTGGGCGCGGTCTGAGGACTCTTGGGATTAATTGACCACCACTGTCCCCACCCGTCCTTGACATTTCCCGACACTTCTCCGGCCTTCTTGTCCTTGGTGAAGGTGTAGAGCGGAATTCCCTGGAGGGTCACCTGCTTGGTGCCGTTGGCTCGAGAAAATGATCCCAGTCCGCTCACGCCCACGCCAATGGGAGCCTTTTGACCAGGGGCCAAGAGAACGGGTAGCCAAACAGTCGCGCACTTGCCGGTGCAGACGCTCTTGTCGTTGGAATCTTTCGTGAGCCGGTAGACGGTGAATCCGTCTTTGAGCGTCAGCGTCGGCCCCCAGGTCTTGTTTTGCGTCACCGTAATGGTGATCGATCCCGAGGATGCGCCACTCACGCCAGGCACGACAGCCGCCGCCACGAGAGATGCTCCCGAGGCCATTAGCGCAATCGCGGCAAACCTGCGACGCGATGATTTCTGATTGGTCCGTTCCGGTGGTGTCCTTTTCATGGTCCCAGGCTTCTCCTTGTGTAGTTCGCAACGTCTCTCAAGCTCACGCCTTAATAGATGAATACTGTGAATTTACGGCAATTGTTCAGAGGCGGCCCGAGTGTAAGAAGGATTCTTAGGGCCCAATTGTTCAACTGCCGGACGGGGACATGTCCTTCTTGAAGTATGTTGCCGAATCAACGTACTCAAGTTTTCGATAGAAATCTCCCGACCGCCGGCTCGCCAACGATACGTACGTGGCGGGCAATGTCGCGGCCCACTGCTCTGCACGCACCATCAAAGATCGCCCAACGCCCTTTTCGCGAGCGGACGTGGCGACCATCACTTCTTCAATCCACACGACGGGACCATTGGCGAAAAATGTTCCGTGACAACTCGCGAGCAAGTAGCCATTGATTTTTCCGTCGATCTCCGCCACCAATACCAACGTGTCGGGGCGATCGATGAGTGCGCTGAAGCTTGACCTAAAGGCATCTTCATTGGCCACGTAAGAGTCTGCGAAGTCTCTCACCAGGGGCCAGACGAGATCGCGGTCAACAACGTGGGCTGGACGGATGACAATGTCTTCGGACTTCACTGGACACAAAGGATATCCGTCTCATCGTGCTAGATCCTCATCTGCGTCAGACGCGCGCAGGTGTTCGGCAAGTCGGATGGCGAGCATGACAATTAAGAGGGTCGAGTTCGCCTGGCCCGAAGTGACGAAGGTGGAGCTGCTGACGACGGAAAGATTGTCCACGCCGTGAACCGCGAGATGGGCATCGACAACACCGTCGTCCGGGTTTGCTGCCATTCTCGTAGTTCCAATTTGGTGAAAACCGCCTCCCGAGCGAGACAGTATTGCCCCACCGAGATCGTCGTGGAGGTACTCGATGTGGCCGCACTTGGTTCGACGAAGGTATTCGTCCCAGCATTCGTGAGCGGCGATTACACCGTTCACATCTTCTTCACTGAAGCGGATGTCGATGCGGAGCTTTGGCATGCCCAGTTCGTCGCGTTCATCGGCCAACGTGACTCGGCTATCGCGGTGCGGTCGATGTTCGCCGTGATACTGCAGAGGGTACACATTTTCGCGACTGTAGACGAAGAAGCCTGGCGTCCGGCGCCGAGAGAGAAAGCGACCTATTCCAAAACTGAAGATGAAGCGCACGGTGGCGATGGGCTGTCGGAGGATGTTTTTTATGTGCGCTGATACCGGTCCCTGTTCCGCTTCGCCGTAGGGCGAGCCAGGAATTTTCTCACCCCTGAGTGAGCGGCGTTGGGCGTCGGTGGCCACATACTTTCCCAGGGGTGATGAGAGCATGAGATAGACGAACGAGAGGACTCCGCTTTTGTGCGAGGGGTCTGCCGGTTCGCGATTGGCGAGCCACGCGACAATGTTGGGTAGCTGTCGCGCGTGCTGGAACTCGCGAGAAAAGGAGAGTCGGCGACGTACGTACACGCCATCGATGTCGCGCTCAAAGCCGAACAGGGTTTGATGTGGAGGGGTCGTGAAATGCACGTTGGAGATGACGCCCTCAAGGTGACTCATATACCAACGGCCGAGATGGTCGGAGTGATTGCCCAGCGCCGTGCCGTCCGGTCCAGTAGAGGCGAGAAGCAGGCGGGTACTCTCTAGCCCACCAGCGGCCAGGACGTAGCGCCGTCCACGGATCTGCGTCGTGTTGCCCTCGAGCGTCCGACACTCAAGATGCGCTACGCGCGAAGTACCCGGCATACAGACGATCTCGATGCAGGTGAGACCGGTGACGAGACGGATGTTCTTGGCGTCGTGCAATTGGTCTTTGTACTCGCGCCCAAAGTTTGTGGGAAGCGACCAACGTTCCAGGGTTGTGTTGCGTACGTCTCCATCGATGAAGCCAGGTACGAGGGGTCGCGCCAGTTGGGGCGCCTGAGCAGTGTCGAATACCGGTCGTCCGACAGACATCCACGTGCACGCTCGTTCATAGAAGGGAAGCAAGTCTTCGTACGAGATGGGCCACTCGGCATCGTCGATGAATGTGCGCGAATCGAAATCGATCGGGTCATACGGCACGCAGCGTCCGCCCCAGATGGCCGACGTCCCTCCGACCTGGCGTCTCGTCGCTATTGACATCGGTGAGTGCAGGTCGTGGTCGTACTCTGCGGCGTCAGCGAGATGTTGGATCCGTTCTGAATAGGTCCGAAGTCCACTCTCGATCAAGAGCACCTCGCTGCCGGAGCGCGCCATCTCGAGTGCCACCACGATTCCGGCCGGTCCGGCACCGATGACGACAACATCTGCGGGCGATAGCGCCGATCCGAGTATGTCGTGTGCGTCAAGGATCATTGATCTTCCTTTGGCGTTGCGTCACTCTGTCCAAGTTGAGTAGCGACAAGTTGACGAAATGCGTCCAGCGCTGCGTCTGGCGAAGCCGTGACGCGACTGAAGAGAGCGGCGGCGCTACGAATACGCTCGGCCCGGGTCGTGCTGTAGAGCACGGTACCGCGTCCATTGGCGCGCACGGCATCTCGTAGTAGGAAGCCGACGACGGTATGTGGATCGGTGCAGTCGGCGCCGACGGCGTCGTTCCATTGTTGGGTCAGTTCTTTGTTCGAGGTGACGTGCGCAAGAATTTTTGGGAGTACGTCACCGAGGATGCCGAAGGTAATGAGATATTCGCACTGCGACGCCAGAGCGACGCACTCGTCTCGTCGGAAGATATCGTCCCGGATCTGGATGACGGGCGTCGGACCCGGTAACTGCTTGATAGCGGCCGAAGTTGGTTGTACCTCACCGGCGACACCCCACGAACGAATCTTGCCGGAGGCACGCGCTCTCTCAAGTAGTTCGTACATCTCTAAGGCATTGAACTGGGATGGTACGGGATCATGCAGCAGCAATAGGTCAATGTACTGCGTGCCCAGTTCACGCAGGCTGTCATCCAGGCTTCGCTGAGCTGCTTTCTGGTCGAACGTGCTCTTGTACAACAGGCTCCCAAATTTTCCGGACGTAGGGCTCTGCGCGCTCTGGCGAGCCTGTTGTTGCAACGATGGAATTCTTTGAAGGACTCTCCGTGCGGGACCCTGAACTCTCCCGAACGTCCTGGCTAACGGAGTGAGGCCGATACCGACTTTGGTAACGATGACAACATCGTCTCGACGAGTGCGAAGGACTCGACCGAGTTCGCCCTGGGCCAAGCCCAGGCCATAAATGGGGGCCACGTCGAAGTGACAAATCCCCGCTTCCAGTGCTGACTCGAGCAATCGCCGTCGAGCCAACTTGCTGGGCTCGTGAAAGATACCAGCGGTCCCGAAACCAAGGGCGGACGTCGCGAAGTCGTATTCACCGAGTTTGACTTCGCGATTCACTCTGTAATTCTCGCACGAAGTTCAGGATGGCGGTTCATAGACGAAATGACCGAGTCGAGTTCACTTCGAACGGGACCTGTGGGTGGCGAAATTCATGGGATTGATGGTGTGGCGCGCATCGTGGTCCTTCAACCCTCTCGCTTTTCGCGGCGGGACTTGAAGACACACTCCGACGAAATGGGGAAACGGTGGACTGATTTCCGTGTCAGCACTCGCTATCGGACACCCTCTTTCGCGTCTTGTGTGGCACGGATGCGCGTTCATTGCAGGAGTTGCGAGTAGATGCGAATGAAACTATATGGCCGGTGCTTCCGCGGAACCTCCGCTTTGCGAGGGTTCGGAATTGGAAGTCAATCTGTAACGTCGTATGGAAATGGGTAAGAAGAAGATTCCCTGCAGCGTCGATGAGACCAGGGACGCGATGCCGATAGACACAATTCCGATACGACCGAGCAGCCAGAATACGATGCCGAAGTAGATAACAGCGCTGATGAGGTCTCGCAGCGCCATCCACCACACGTGTCGGTCCAACCACGCGAAGGCGCTGTAGAAGATTGAAACTGCACTCAGCGGCAGTGACAGCAAGAGCATACGAAGAAGCGTGGTGCTGTGCTCTGCGTAGCCAGCGCCGAATAAGCGAAGGATCAGTGGCGCGAAGATGACACCTACTAGGACGCACGGTACAAGCACCGTGGTCATAGCCCCAATAGCCATGTTGGTGTGGTGGCGCATTCTGTGGGGCTCTGATGCCGCTTCAACCACGAACGATCGAAACACGCTCAAGAGGAAAATTGAGACGCTGGCCGCAATCAACGCGGGTAGATAGTAGTGGGCGTTCGCCACCGCCCCCAGTCGTTCAACCACTATCAGTGTCACGATTGAGGGAGTCAGCACGCTGAACAGCAGCGTGGCGTACTGCGCGCCGGCGAGCAGTACTAACTCCTTGGCTCGCGGAAGACTTTCCATTGGTGATTCGGTCGCCTCGTGTTCGGGAATGCGTTTGGTGAACAGATACCAGTTGACGACGATAAGCGTCAAGATGACCGGAGCCGACCACGCTAAGAAGATGCCTTGGTGAGGCGAGGTGGCAATCAGGAGCGGAAGGAGCGCGAGTTTGATGAGCGCAAAGATGATGTTCTCTACGGGCACCCACTTCGAGGCGCGAAGCCCGATGAGAGCCGAATCCTGCAGCGCGAAGATCGTCCAGAGCACGACCGCCAGGATGAAGAGCGAGCGCCACAAAAATGACGGCGGCAAGAAGCTGCGTGCCATGCCCGAAAACGCGTAAATCGACGTGGCGACGAACGCGAAGACCACGCACATCGCGTACGCACGCAGTATGAAGCCTCGCGTTTGCGTTCCCGCAACGGGCAGGAACCTTTCGAAGATGGTGCCGAAGCTCAGGTTAGCGAGGCTCGCCAAAAGGATCATCGCGGCGATCTCAGCCGACGTTCGCCCGACCGCCGCCGGTGTCGCCAAGTGAGCAGCAACGGCCCAGAACGCGACTCCGAGGCCCGCCGAACCGCCCGCCGAGATCATCAGTGCGACGGCGTTTTGTACTAAGCGACCGGTCCAAGGACGCCCGCTAGAACTACTGGATGGATTCGCTCCCGGCTGTCTACTCATAGGTCAGAATTCCTAATAGTAGTTAATCCAGCCTGCGGCCTCAGGAGTACGTGACTCTGCGGCAACTACGAACGGGTCGTGACATCAATGTTGTGGGGCGCAATTTAATCATTGTGACGTAGATACCTCCACGCGACCTGCGACGGTCACCGGATCAGAGCGACTACTTTGCCGGAGTCGACTCGCGCGTTGACAGAAGTAGTGGCGACGCTGTCTCCAGCGCCGATCACGACGACAGTTACACCGTGATCATTGAGCGATGCGAGTTGCTGCTCGAGATAGTTCCTCACGCGGCTTGCCCGCTGTCTACTCACAGAGAGGGCTTTCGATTGATTAGCAACACCATTCGCGTATCCCGTAAGTGTGACGGCGGAGTCGCCGCGCTCAGTGATTACCTTGGCCAGGTGGCGCACCCCGGCTTTCATGGAGCGTGACAGACTCACCGAGTTGTTCGCGAATGAGCCCAACGTTATTGCCCGCGGCGCACCCGGTGTCGTGGTTGTGGTGGGCGTCGTTGATGAAAAAGTGCTTGTGGTCGTGACGGTGTTCGAACCCGGGACGTACTCGGCCACCCAATTTATGTCGGTGGATTGAGGTGCCGTCGGGCAGGCGTAATTGGCGGCGCACCATGTCTGTTGCTGCAGATTGAGCGTCATCGGCTGGGCAGGAATGATCGAAGCATCATTGACCGTGCCCCATACGTTGCCGTCGACGGTGTACGTGAGCGAGGTTGGGGTCCAGATGACACCCCAGGTGTGCCAGGCGGTCATGTCAATGTTGATGTTCTTGTGAATCTGGAGATTAGCGCTGGTGTAGTGCAATGTTGCCTGCGCCGCGGTATCTCCGCCATACGTTTCGTTGAAGTCAACCTCTGGTGGCCAACCGGACACCGGCCAAAGAAGCTCTACTTGGGTTGGCCCCGGTCCCGTCATCCGCGAGCGAACGAAGTAGGCCCCGTAGGTGTGAGGGGCGCTGGCTTTGCTCACGCCACCCGATACCCACTCGTTGTTGTATTTGGGATCTTGGTAGGTATTGAGTTGGAGCATGCCACCGCTAACGGTGACGTGATTGGTTGCCCACTGCCCGCTCGGATCGCCTGAGGGCTTACCGGAGTAAACAAACCACCCTGCCGGCACCGAACCGCCGTTAAAACCCGTGACGTAACTCAACTGATATCCCGGAATTTCGCTCGAGGTCGGTGGCGCTTCGCCTGACGCTTCGGCAGTGCTCGGGGTGCCCACGGAGTATGTCGTTGCAGCGTGCGACGTGAGTTTTTTGGTAGTTACCGACTGGCCACTCGAGATCTTGTGAGCGGCGACTGCGGAAGCCGACGTCGTGAGTGCGATCGGCGTCGCAGCGGCGACGACGGTGAATACGCCGAGCCACGCAAAGGTGGAATGTCGAGTGCATCGTGCCGATCGAAGTCGTCCAGTCCAGCGTTTCGAAATCGCCGTCGATGCTCTTGTGATGCCGAGCACCGACAGATTGGAAACACTCGTGCGTTCGTACAATGCATTTCCTCTTCGCGAAGGGTCTCGATAGTCCGACAGACAGGTGTGATCAGTGACATGTTAGTTACGGCATGTACTTAGGTAACAAGTTTATCGAAGGTTCGAGCTGTTTTGAGGCTCAATGTTGGCGGACACGTTCAGACTCCTCAGCACGATATTGCGACAATTAAACGACAACATGCAGTAAACCGACGAAGTTACGGCATCTATTCGTATTCAAATCACAAATTTGTATTTTGAAAGAGTCAATGCGTGGATATGAGTCAATGCTTGACCACATGTGAAGTGACGACTACTCGAAATTTGAATCTGTGAAACGTTTGTGAATCTGATCGCGCATTTTTAGTGACGAAGTGAAATCAGTTTTACGCGCGGGCGAGATTCGACGTCGGCGGCGTCATCCGACTGATCGTCGCACTCCGGACTGCAAGATGAGGAACGGAAGGCACACGATGCACATTGCTATTTCGAGTGCACCGAGATGCCATTGATTGATCGTTATCAGAATCTGCGCGATGACCATGAGCAACGACAGGCTCACCGCCACTGTCAAACCAATTTCCAATGGTGCGTTATCAAGTTTGAGTAGTCCCACTATGCACCAGCCGGGTACGAAGAGGCCGAAGATGAGCCCAAGCACAAGTCGCACTGGACCGTGGAAACTTCCAACCGTCAGTATGAAAACTGCGACGTCAACCAAAATCAGGAATCGTGACACGAGTGCGCGAGTTAACTTCGAACGAGGAGAGGACGCACTGCGAAGCCACGAGCGGGCAACCCGACTGGTCGGTGCCCCCATCTCTTCGAGTTTATTGTGCGAAAGGGATTCGGAGAGTTCGGGTTCATCTGGGTCGACCTGTGTTCCTTCGTGCGATTCGGAGGCAACGTGCGCCGCGTTGAATCGAACAAATCGCGAAGCGAACGATTGTTGACAAGCCGCGTAGACCGCGTCGAGTTCGACCTGTGGAACGATGTCGGGAGTGCAATACACCCCTGGGTGCGAACCGAGTTGGTTCACCAAGTCTGCGCTCACTGCTTTTCCTCTGAGCCGAAATATCTGCGTGCCGAACGTCTCATTCTCCAAGACCACCGCAGCGTCACTGATTCGGTGGCGAGCGGCGAGCGACTGCAACTCGGAGTAGATGGCACCGATGCCGGAATCGTTATTGGCGCGGTCATCTTCTACCGGTTGGGCCGGCGGTGCGGCCTGCGCATCTTTGTCGGAATCGTGTTTGTCCATACCTGGCTAGTCTGACGACGCAGGAGGGATTAACGGACAATTGCACTGGGAATTTCCGCAAGTCCCAGGGTGCATCGAAGTGAACACCCCATCCCCTGGAGGCGCGGCCATCGATGAGTTGGCGGGCTTCGTTGCAGACATCTGCGGATATCTCGACATGTGAATTATTGTAATCATCGCTTCCCAGCGTGGTCTTATGAACAAGAAACTAACGAACGCGAACCCGATCAGTCCGTCGTTACGGGTTCGAGGGAATCGTCCCCGAGCGTGGAGAGCTCACGTCGCCAAAATACGGTCTCGCCTCAGCCGTTCACGGATGATGACACCAAGGATGCGCAATCCGTCGTGAAACACACTGAGATTGCTCACGCCATGAATTCGATGGGATTCAAAGCAGGGAACTTCGCTGGTCTTGAGCCTCGCCCGGCAGGCTCTGATCCCAATAAGGGTTTCGACCTCGAAGCCGTCACTGTCAATGGCAAGTGAATCTAGACGGTCGGCGCGAATGCCAACGTAGCCGTACGTGGCGTCGCTGTAGCGCGCGCCAAAGAGTAGTTGGATAAGGATGCAGATGGCCCAGTCGCCAAAGCGCCGTAAGGGTGTGATATCGCTCGAACCGGCGCCCGCGCAAAAGCGACTTCCTTTTACGTAATCCGCCCCAGCCACTAGGGCGTCGCGAAAAGCTCCGATCTCAACGCCATCCATTGAACCGTCGGCGTCGAGAGCGATGAGATACTCACCGGTCGCCGCCTGGAAACCTGCCCTCATGGCGGCACCCTTGCCGTGCTTGAGTTCGTGAACGACACGCACGTCGGAACGCAGCACCCTTGCGATGCGTTCGGTGTCGTCATCTGAGCGCCCGTCGACCAGAATCACTTCGTGGACCCAGGTCGGAATCGTATTTAGGACGTAGGGCAGATTGCCTGCCTCGTTGAGCGTTGGGATGATCACCGACACCGTGCCCGAGGGCGGCGAGGGACGGCGCGCGGAGGCGTGAACTACGCGCAGTGACGTTTTCGCAGGGCTGGCAGCCAACACGGACTAACTCCTCATCAGCCCCTGCATCAGTAATTATGGTGGCGATAAGGGCGAATGTCAACTCTAAATTCCTGGTCAAGGAGGGCGAGGGATTGTGGGCGCTTTTAGAGCATTTTGCTTAAAAGAGACGGCGAATTTACTGCCAGTGTTTACGACTAGCGACGTGCGCCCATCTCAATTAGAAAACGTCAGGAGAATTCAAATGCCCGCAACGAGGCGTCGTTCCGGCGCAAACAATATAACTTCGTGTGAATTGTAAGGTCCGATTGATCATGTCGCTCGAACGTCTTCGGATGGCATCGTGCTGTCCTCGTCCGTCAACGTGAACGACGGTGAATTCGTCTCAGCGAAGTCAACGTAACGGTGATGATTCACTGAGAGTCCCCAGGTCAACATCGATCTCTACGATATTCCCGACTGGTTGGGGGTCAATTCACGATGGTTCAGTGAGAAAGTCAATGTCACAAACGAGTTCTGTGAGCCACATCCGAAGTCGCCGCTCGACCATCGGCGCGGTTAGTGTCGAGTACCGTCAAGAAATTCGCGGATCTAGTGACAAGGTAGACAGTCCGCACACTTGATGGTTCGAGATGGTTCGTAATGAAGAGGAAAGTATTGTGGAAACTTCGAGAAGGATGTTCGGCCCTGTGATTGCAACTATCCACCTCAGCGACCTTCGGGTTGGTCTGCCGGGTGAAGCCACGGAGCGATGCAAATGTGCGATTCGATTGCGCTACTTGGACGGAGCGTGGCTCAAGTGACGAACGAAGAAGGTTCGTTCAGTCCGCGAGCGATACTCGAGCTGGAAATGGCGGATCGCTCTGTTCGCTGGAGGGCGGGCGACTCGTCTCTGCACCGGGACCGGGCTCTCGTGTTGGTGAGACTGCACTCAAAACCAATCGGGGTATTAGATGTCGCACTGGCGGAGCAGGGTGATGGTGTCGACGAGTTGTTTATCGAAGCGTCTGAAAAACTTGCGATACCCATCGCGGAACATCTGAATGAGGATCAAACGCCAGAGTTGAAGTTGGGTGAGCCTCAGGACCACACGGTTGTCGCACCCTGTCTACGTGAGAGGACAGCGCTGCATACGAGTGAGCCCAAAGTGAGCATCGTGCTGGCGACGATGAACCGTCCGGTTTTGGCTGACCGTTGCCTTCAGTCCATCTTTGAATTGGATTATTCGAACTATGAAGTGATTGTCGTGGACTCGTCTACTGGGAGCGAAACTGAAACCCTCATAGCTGAGAAATTCAGCGATGTGCGCTACGTGCGCAATTTTTCAGGACGAGTGTGCGTGGCGAAGAACCGAGGCGCCAAAGAGGCCGACGGGAAGTACATAGCGTTCACGGATGACGATGCGCAGGTTGACAAGTTTTGGATCGCTCAGCTCGTGCTTGCTCTGGAGTCCTCGCCCAACACTGCTTGCGCCACGGGCCTCGTGTTGCCGATGGAGCTCGAAACTCAAGCGCAATCGTGGTTCGAAGAGACGGGGGCGTTCGTGGAAGGAATTCTCCCCCGTCGAATCGACTTACAGCACCGATCGCCGGGGTCGTTGCTGCCCTACGCAACGGGCCGTATTGGTGCAGGAGTGAACATGGCATGGAGGCGGGAAACGTTCGTGAAGCTGGGATACTTTGACGTCGCTCTGGACAGATGTGGGGCGGAGGACCTGGCCGCCTTCTTCGACGCGCTGTGCGCGGGTTATGAAATTGTCTATGAGCCCGGAGCCATTGTGTGGCATCAGCATCGACGGACCGTTGACGAGCTGGTCAAGCAGACTCTGTGGCATGCGACCGGGCTCGGTGCATATATCACTCGCTGCCTCGTCAAAGAACCCGGGCGCATATGGGACCTCATGACGCGCATTCCGGGAGGACTTCGCTATGGATTCGCGTCGAGTTCGGTCCGCAATACAAAGAAGTCCGAGACCTTTCCTCGAGAGGTGACACGCCAGGAGTGGATTGGTTTTATCAAGGGCCCCGCGGCGTACGTGAAGGGGTCATTCGCGGCGCGCCGATCTGGAGTGCCGAGTGGCGAACCTCCTGCCTAGAAAAATTTCAATCATTTTCCGTTTGACACTCTCGATCACCAGTATGGACGGCAGTCAATGTCTCGTCATTTCAGGGATTTGCGGGCGCCGCATACAGGGTCGATTTGGATCGTGCATCTTGCCCTAAATTTCATGATGTGCTTGGCTTCGGTGCTGGCTATTTCGGGTGCTACGAACTCTCCAGAAAGCATGTTGTAAACTTGATAGTGGTGCAGTGGCACTCTTTTTGGACTGTGCGGCCGATTCGGAGACAAGCGAAATGGACAAGTGTCACCGCGAACGAGATGTGACGTTCGAAGTCTCAAGTGCGTTCAAGGAGCGGTAATCACTCACGTCGATCGATTGTTGGCCTACTTAGAGGTGGTCTGTCGTGACTCGCGGCGCTAGTTCTTCAACCGTGGTGAACACTGATGTCGTGAGGCCACCTCTGAACCGGCGTATCGCCGTGATTACCTCGGTCACCGTGATTCTTGCGATCGGCGTCATCGTTGCGCTAGCGATTACCAGTTCGAGCATTGGTCCGTCAACTTCCATCACTTTGCCGCCCCATCCCGCAACGCACTTGCAATATCCATTGGGCACGCCCAACAAGACGGAGCTTTCAGGAATGGGCCTCCCGGGCCCCAAGGCGCTGCCGGGCTACACGATGATCTACGCGAGCAATTTCCCGGGTAAGGCACTGCCGACCGGATGGGTCAGTTACAGCGGACAGCCGGCGAACGATCGCGGTGCGGAATACGCAGTTACCCATGTGGTCGTGCGAGGCGACTCGCTACGAATCACTACGTGGCGTGATCCAGATTTTCAAAATCGTTGGGTTACAGGTGGTGTCTGTCAATGCGGAATGCCGCAAACGTATGGCGCGTTTTTTGTGCGCTCCCGTGACACCGGCGGTGGGGCAACCAGCGTCCAGTTGCTGTACCCCGAGTCGGACGTGTGGCCGCCCGAGGTTGACTTCAACGAGAATGAGGGCCAGATCGATTCCACCACCTCGACGGTTCACTTTGGTCCCACGAATCAGGTCGATCAACGCATACTGAGCATCAATATGCTGCGTTGGCACACGTGGGGCATTATTTGGTCGCCGAAGTCGATCAAATATACCGTTGACGGAGTCCTATGGGCGTCGGTGAATACGCCGTCGGAGATTCCCACTATTCCAATGAGAATTTCACTTCAACAGCAGACCTTTTGTTTAGAGGGTCGTCTCTGTCCCTCCGCCCCCGTCGCGATGCTCGTCAATTGGGTCGCCGAATATCGAGCCACTTAGGCTCAACTTTCTCACGGGCGCGCGAGCGTTTTGCGCGCGGATGAAAACTAAGTTTGGCTAACGATTGAAGACGACGCGTGCAACACCGTGGCCGTCGGCCACACTTTCACTATCTTGTAGCCGGTGATCAACAAGGAGCTTTCCAGGTTCACCTCCCACGACTCTGGATACCCGGCGACGTTCACCCCCCACGATTCTTGTGACTGGCTCAGAATGACCCACGTTGCGTGATGTTTCACGAATGCGCTCGGCCCTATGCGCTTGGGCGTTTTACTGTAGGTGGCGGAGTAGATGCTGAACACGCCAATGCCTTGATAGCCCATGGGAAGGTTCTCAGAGACGACGCCCAAGGTCTGACCGGGAGTGATGTGGTTATAGGTGTAGTTGACGGCCGCGAACTCGCCATTGGTGTACGACTCGTACGCGTCATTTCCGCCGCGCACGACGACGGTAACGAGGGTCATCGCAACGAGGATAAGAGCGACGACGACGCCAAGAACCTTGCGTCCGCTGCGTCGGAACGGTATCTTCGCCCAGATAGCGCGAATCGGCCCCACTTGATTGGGCAGCAGAGCCGACGCCGCTAGCAGCGACACGAATGGCAGCGCGAAGAGCACGGCTCGCAGCAGTCCCTCGCCCCCGTAGTTCTGTGTCAGCAAGAGCAGGAGCGGTGCGCCGGCGAGGGCCTCAAGGGTACGCGAATCGGGCCTGCGACGCAATAGTCCAATCCCGCCGAGTGCATACAGTGCAATCACGGCCAAGATTCGGCCTTCGACGATGACTCGGTGGCTGAAGCTTCCAACGACCCGGTTGGACACGTTGTTGATGAGGGTTCCCGACAGGTGGAACACCGAACCGAAGATCTGATGAATGTGCCCGATCCAGTAGTTGCTCGCGCCGAGACTTAGCCACCCCAGGGTAAAGATGAACGCGACCACGATCAATTCTGGTCGCCCGAGACGGCGGGTTAAGAGTAAGGCGAAGAGTTCAAGTAGCAGCGCGTAGGGCGTCAGTTGATGGCTCATGGAAGAAGCGAAGGCAATGAGTGAAAGCAGGACGAGGACGGCGAGCATGGTGGAGCCGTCCCACTCGGAGTTCGTTTCGAGACCCCCTAGCCGAGAACGCGTGAAGAGGGCCCGAAACTTGGCGAAGGTTCTTCGGACAAAACCCTTAACGACGGTGTCCTCAGTTCGAGCCGGTTGCCAGCAGGCAAACAAAGCCGCCACGATGACGAGATAGAAGAGGTAATTGAGTGCCTGCGGTGAGAAGTAGTCCTGATAAATCCAGTTGTTCGCGTAATAGATAATGATGCCGAGCCACGCGGCGCGTTGTCCCACGCCACTAAAGCGAGCGATGACAATGAGCGGCGCCATATACAGCAATTCAATGACTAGGGGAAACCAACGCAAGAACGCGAGCGCGTTCTGCAGTCCCGTGAAACTCACCAGTACTGCCCCTAACGAGAACCCGCCCGGCCACGAGAAACGTCCGTCGTAGTCGTTCAAGGGGTGGCCATGCACGAGGATGTACTGAATGAATCCTGCGTGAACGAACGACGACTGTAGGCCCGCTACGGGCTCGACCGCGCAGGCCGTGCCAAAGACGTAGACGACCAAGACCGCGATGAGCGCCACCAGATGTATGGGCCGGAGGCCGACGCGAAGGAGTTCGATCGCAAGCGCAGCGATGATAAGAACGATTCCGAGAAAAAACGGCCAGCCGAGCACGCTCACTAAACCGTACGAACTCATGTGAAGACTGTGAGCGCGAGCAACCGCAAAGATCCAAAGAACGCACGAAACGAGAGCTAGAACGAGCGGAACGTAGTCCATCTTCCTTCTTCGCCTTAACCGCGATTGCTCAGGCACGCTCCTCGGGGGACTGTCAAGCAAGGGACGTGAACCTGATGATGATGAACACCATGAACAGTACGAAGAAGATCCCGATGGCTCCATCTATGTAGAGCGACAAGCGTCTGTCGAGCGTCAGGCCAACCGTCCCCGACCACGCTCGCACCGCAAGAAGAATAAGGCACGCGACCATTGTGACGAGAACGACCGGCGGACCGACCAGCGCTCCCGACGCGAATAACAACACGCCATTCATCGCGGGATATCTTGTCGAGAGGCCGACCGCAAATTCAGATAGGGCGAGCTCCGGCAAGGGCGGACTCTTCGCGAAGACGCTGAGCAGTTGGCGCCATTTCTAACGTACGCCGCTGTCAGGGATTTTGTGCTGCGGCGACTTTCGTCAAAGGCGTCGGGTGGTCCGATTTTCTCGTATTCGGACCGCATATGCCAGAACATTGAAGCAACTCTATCTTTCGGCCGGTAAACCACGGGACTGGAAAATTCGCTTCATTGGGCTCGTTCATATGTGCCACCCATTCGTCATTGCCGTGCGATATCAGCGTGAGCTACACCGCAGCGCGTCCCACTTTCGAGCCTGGCGAGCTGGATGGTCACCCTAAACCCGGCGAGCGGGTCTATCCAAAGCGTCATCAATACCGAGCACCGGATTGGCCTCAACAAGCGAAGAGACCGCGGCGTTTGGGAGTGTCACGCCGAGTTTCAGGACCACTCATGATGCCACCGACAGAAGAGTGACGGGAATCGAAAGCACATGAGTGGCCGCAAGCACACCGTCCCGTTGCCAAATGAGTCATACCTCGCACCAACGGGCCAACGTCACCCGGTGGTCGCCGCTTTTAATTCGTCGAAGGTGTCGCGAATGAGGCGCGGGAGATCTGGCTCGCCTTGAGCCTTCACCCAGCGTTCGAAGGCAATTTTCAGTACCGCGATTCCCGCTTCCGCGCTCAGGCTCGCGCCTGGCTCTGTGACACCGCGTTGACGCAGCCCCTCGGCCATGGCAGTGGCGAGTGACGCGAGCTTAATCAGCTCGCGCTCTTGAAGTTCGGTGTTGAGGACAATGACGCTCTGACGTAGAAGGGCGCCTTCGCGCCTCTCCTGGAATACGGCTCCGGCGGCCTCGATGGCCGATCGGATGGTGGTGATTGGCGCCTCGGTTCCCGGTGCAGTGGCGACGGTCCTCACGAGGAGTTCCTGGAGCGCTTCCGCGCCCCAGAACAGCACCTCTCGTTTGTCGGCAAAATAACGGAAAAAGGTTCGCTCTGTCAGTCCAGCCAGTTTCGCGATCTCGGCCACAGTTGTTTGTTCAAATCCGCGCTCAACGTAGAGTTGCAGGGCCGCAAGTACGAGTCGGCCTTGTGCGTTTGGCTCCCAGCGGCCCATGCCTCGATGGTAGTTGATGGCAGTGGGTGACATCCCGTGCTAGAGTGATGTCAGCAAATGACATCACTCTCTTCTCGCCCAGGATAAAGGCCTCGAAGAGCAATCATCTGGAGGTTTTGTATGCGTATCTTTGTCACCGGTGCATCCGGTTGGATTGGCTCGGCTGTTGTTCCTGAACTTATTGATGCGGGGCACGAAGTAATAGGGCTCGCGCGATCCGACGATTCGGCCTCCGCCCTGATTGGCGCGGGCGCCGAGGTCCAACTCGGCTCGCTGGACGACCTGGACGAACTGCGTCGCGCGGCTGAGGCTTCAGACGGCGTGATCCACCTCGCGTTTAAGCACGACCTCGCCTTTACGGGTGATTTCTTGGGCGCGGCCACTGCTGACCGCCGAGCCGTTGAAACCTTGGCCGACGCACTGGCGGGATCGAACCGGCCGCTCGTTATTGCTTCGGGGACCCTTGGTGTCGCACCAGGTCGTGTGGCGACGGAACTCGATGGCCACGTTGACAATCCATCGTTGGCCGTATACGGCGAGGGCCCTCTCGCCCGTCGGGCGACCGCCGAGTTCGTGCTGTCGCTCGCCTCGAGCGGTGTGCGCTCGTCAGTAATGCGGCTGCCGCCGACAAATCACGGCGATGGCGACAATGGGTTCATGGCGACCGTGGTCGCGATCGCGCGCGACAAAGGCGTCTCTGGTTATATCGGTGACGGCGCCAACCGCTGGCCCGCGGTACACCGACTTGATTCCGCACATCTGTTCCGCCTGGCGGTAGAAGGCGCACCCGCAGGATCGACGCTGCACGCGGTCGCCGACCAGGGCGTACCAATTCGCGACATTGCCGAGGTCATCGGTCGGCATCTCGACATTCCCGTGGTGTCCATCTCGCCAGAAGACGCGGGCGGGCATTTCACCTGGCTCGCGCCCTTTCTCGCGGTCGACAGTCCAGCCTCCAGCACGCTCACCCGCGAGCTGCTGGGCTGGCAACCAGAGCAAGCAGGTCTCATTGAGGACCTTGACCAGGGCCACTATTTTCGGACACCGTGACCGAGAGCGCAGGGGGCCATGTAGATATTCAGTATCAGCACACGCGTCGACGAAGGTGGTCGTTCAATAACGAACTGAGGGTCCGTCAACGGGATTGAGCCCCGACTACATCGGCTTGCTTTCTATCGGTAACCGATATATCGTGGACCGGTGACGAAAAATTCAACTCGACCTGATCAACTCGGCAAGAATCACGGTGTTTCAGGATTGATACTTTCGAGCCTGGCCGGCGGCGAGAAACATGGGTACGCGCTCGTTAAGGACGTCGCCGAGTTTGCCGGCGTTGACTTGGCCCCGGGGACGTTGTACGAGGCACTCGCTCGACTCGAGCGATTGGGATTTATCGAAGCCATCGCGACCGACGATCGGCGTCGGCCCTACCGACTAACCGCAGCTGGAGCTGCCGCGCTATCGGAGTATCTCGCTGTGCAACAACAAGTCGTGAAGGTCGGTCAGTCACGACTCGCGCGCGGATGGTCGTTCTCATGACGTCACTCACGGCACCGACACGTCGAGCTGAACGCCTGCTCAAGTTGTATCCGCAGATTTGGCGCCAGCGTTACGGGGATGAATTTGTCGATCTCATGGAGCAGTCAATTACTGATCGACCACACGATGCAAGACGAACAGCGAACATCATTATTAAGAGTTTCAAGGTGCGTCTCAGTGACCTTGGATTCGCGGCTCCAACCATGGACAACGCGATTGCTTCGAGATCGGCGCTCAGCACCACGACGGTGTTGGCGTTGGGGTTCACCGTCTTTGCACTCTTCTACTGGTCGTGCGCCATGGTGACGTGGAATTCGAACCCCAACGTTGCGACATCCGTATCTGTATCGCTATGGACGGGCGCCATCACGGTGTCCACGTTCATCTTGACCCTGACGCTCTTCTGCATCGGCGTCACCTTTCTATTTCGCGCAATGAAATCTAATTTTTCTCGACGTGACAGAAGGTTCCGCTGGACGCCGTTCGTTGTTCTCGCTTCGACCATTCTGATTCTGAACGCGATACATCAGTTCACTCGATTCACGATTGCCCGAGGCGGCATTCAGTGGTTCCAATATGGTCAAGCACTTAAGCAAGTGGCGGGCGCCACGCAGTGGGTGACGCAAAGCATCATCTGGGGTCCGTCATGGACGGGCGGAAACACGTTTTCGCAGGGATTGCTCCATATCAGCACCACTGCCTCCGTCGTTGTTTTGGCTTTCAGCGTGGCAACACTTATTCGCCAGAGCGAATTTTCCAAAACCGCAACTAGGGCGGGCGTTAGGGCCACGAAGTTATTGTCGCTCGGCATGCTGTTATTTATTTTCAGTTGCGTTGGCTGGGCAATGTCTGGCGGATATGACAATCCTTGGGGCGAACACTTCACCCAGATGCAGAAGTCATTATTTTTTGCGATTGCGTTCACTGCCCTCTTGAGCCTCGTGACTTCACTGAGGGTTCGAAATCGCGACAATTCGATTGAAATTGTGAGTTCGCCAAACCAAGTCTCGTAGTTGTCGGGCGCTCAAGATTCGACACTCATCGAGAACCGCGGGACGCGCTTGTAGGGATTGCCCAACGCGGAGGGGGACGTAGGGCGGCCCCGACACGGCGTTGGACTGACCTTCGGCGTTAATCTATGGACGCGGCTCGCGAATCGTGTTGAATGAACGGAATCGAGCGGTACCCGAGAATGGGAGGGCACAGCGATGTTCAATCGGATATTGGTAGCAGCCGACAATTCGCCGACAGCGAAGCGGGCAATCGAAGCGGCGACGGAGTTGGCCCTCATGACGGGTGGTGCCCTTCACATCGTGACGGCGTTTTCCGCGAAGGCGAGCAGTGGCGCAACGCTGCCGGGGGAGTTCAAGGATTCGACCACGGAAGGTGAAGCCGAAGCGGCACTACAGGTTCTCTCCTTCATTCCTAAGGGAAAGGGTGTCGAGCCGACCACGCATCTGGCTAAAGGCGATCCGGCAGAGGTCATCATCGCAACGGCCGACAAGATTGACGCAGACCTCATTGTGGTTGGTAATCGAGGCATGAAGGGTGCGCGTCGCGTGCTCGGCAGCGTGCCAAATTCAGTTGCTCATGGGGCCAACTGTTCGGTCGCCATTATTGACACCTCGGAGTAGTTTTTGCCACGGTCATATGCGCTTAGGTGATCAATGTCGTCCGTCACGTCGACGCGAATTCCACGCCGATAGCGCTGCCAAAGGTCAACGCGTCCCCAACTCCTTCAAAAATTATTGCTATGTGCCGGGATACGCCGAAACGACGAAGATTGCCGCTGTAAATTTCGTGAGTGAGACCAACCCCGTCATACGAACAACGTCTCGCCACGTCTCGACTACTGCACCGATTCAACTTCGGTCCAACGCCCGGTCAATACGTAGATCTCCTGGCGCGCGGCATCCAGGCCACCCAGTCAACGGTGCTCGAGCATGGACTTGTCGACCCGGGTCTTAACTCGGTCGCGCCACTGGTTCTCGCCAATCTCGGTCCCTTTCCCGATGGGAATACAGCCGCATCGACGGCGTTCTGGAACACGATTGAATTAGACAGCACAAAGTTGGTGATGTGGTGGCTCGACCGCATGGCGGCGTCGCATTATCCCTTGACCGAACGCATGACGTGGTTCTGGCATGGTCACTGGGCGACGTCGATCTCCGGTGTCTCGTATCCACTGACCATGCAGAAGCAGAACAACACGTTACGCACCCACGCCTTGGCCAACTTCGCCGACATGGCCAAAGCGATGGTCGTCGACGGCGCCCTCAACGTCTGGCTCAACAACAACGAAAACTACATCCAGTCGCCCAACGAAAACTTGGCCCGTGAGTTCATGGAACTCATGACGCTGGGCGTGAACAAGTTCACGCAACACGACGTCACCGCAGCGGCCCGCGCCCTCACGGGCTACTCCACCGACCAGTCCAATGGCGCCGTCACCTTTATTCCCAAGCAGCACTTCTCGACCCCTCTGGTCATCCTGGGCACGAAGTCGAAACTCGATGCCGAGGGTTTCGCCTCGCTGGTCGTGTCCAAGGACGAGAATGCCAGATTCATCACGGATCGTCTGTGGTTCCGGTTTGTCTCGGGTTCGACAGCGGCGCCCGCGTCGCTCGCCGGCAGTTTCGCAGGCCGTGACATATCGTCGCTCGTCAGCGCCCTCGTGCACTCACCGGCGTGGACCAATCCAGCCAACGCTCTCGTGAAATCGCCAGTCGAATGGTTCATCGGAGCGTGCCGAGCACTAAAGGTGCGGCCGTCGACGCTGGATGCAAACGACACGCAATGGGTACTGTCGCAGATGGGCCAACTGCCATTCAATCCACCCAATGTGGGAGGTTGGACCTACGGACAGGCGTGGCTCAGCGGCGTCTCGTTCCAGTATCGATTCGAAATGGCGCAGTCCATCGTGGCCAAGGCCGACCTCGCGCCGCTCTCGGTGCCTAAGTCGAAGATGGTCCAGGCGTGCGCCGATTGGCTCGGTGTCCCCGACTGGTCGAGGCGCACCGCGAGCACACTTGCGGCGGCGGTCGGTTCACCCTCCGAGCTGGCTCTAGTGGCGCTGCTGAGCCCGGAGTACGCGGTGAGCGCATGATCAACTGCGAATTCGACCGGCGGCGATTCCTGCAGTGGACGGGAGCGGGCCTCTTTGCCGCGATGTCCACCGAACTCTCGTTTGAGTCCCTGGCGAGCGCGGCCAGCGACTCTCCGTTGCCCGCCAACACCCCGATTCTCGTTCTGGTGACGCTCTACGGCGGCAACGACGGTCTGAACACGGTGGTGCCCTTCACCGATCCGGTCTACGAAAGTGCTCGATCGAATATCGCACTCTCCTCGTCGCAGTTGCTGCCGTTCACGGACTCGCTGGCCTTCAACTCGTCCATGCCCTCGATTAATGCGCTCTACGGACAGGGCCAAGTCGCGATCGTCCAGGGGGTGAGCTATCCCGACCCCAGCCTCTCGCATTTTTCTTCCATGGCTATCTGGCAGTCCGCGTCGCTCACGGGTTTGTCATCCGGATGGATCGGTCGCTGGCTCGACAAGCAGCCCCATAACGCCTTTAACGCGATCGGCGTCGGGTCGGTCTTGCCGCCCGCATTCGTTGGCGAGAAGAGCGTCGCGTCAATGGTGGACGTCAGTGGCATTCAGTTGCCGTGGGGTCCCGCGGCGCCGCTGTTGCCCCATCTGGGCCGTTCGTCCTCGTCCGACGTTGCCTTGGAGGCCGCCGCCGCGACGTCGATCACCGACCTCTTTTCGACGGCGTCGCTGCTGGGCCCGCTGGTGCCGACGTCACCGACGGGCTCGACGCTCGGTCAACAACTCTCGATGCTCTCGACGATGATCAACGCCAACGTGCCCACGCGGGTATGGGAAGTGAATTTGAGCTCCTTTGACACGCACACGGGCGAGCAACTCGATCAGAACGCGTTGCTGGCCGAGGTCGACGCGGCGATTGGCGCGTTCATGGCGAGCATCAGTACGGGCACCCGGGCCAATGATGTGACGGTCATGATCTATTCAGAGTTCGGACGGCGCGTAGGGTCCAACGCCAGTGACGGTACGGACCACGGGACCTCGGCGCCGGTACTGCTTATCGGCAATCAAGTCAAGGGCGGTCTGTACGGAGAGCAGCCGCCGTTGGACGCGCTTGACGACAACGGAAACCTTCAAGTCACGACTGACTTTCGCTCCGTCTACGGCGGATTGTTGCACGATGTCTTGGCGACGCCGGTGAGCGACGTAATCCCCTCGTGGAACACCGCGCTCTCGGTGCACTGAGTGTTTCGAACAATCATCGCCCTGGAGGCTGACATCTCAGAATTGATGATCTGCTTCGTCGCCTCGCGTCATTGACCTGTAGCATCTCGCCATCAACCCCGTTTCGACTCCCTCCGCCGCGAAGCGAGTGGCCCTCTTCGGCTTAGGCGGCACCATTGCGTCGCTGCCGACTGAGGTTCACTCTGACGGTGTTGTACCGAGCATCGAGGCGAGCGCGCTCGTGCACTCACTCGCGGGTCTCGAGAAAATAGCTCACGTCGAAAGTCGAACGCTGCGTCAGATGCCCTCGGCGAGTTTTTCTTTCAACGACCTTATTTATGTTGCCGGTGAGATTGATGCCGCCGTCGCCGATGGCGTCGACGGGGTTGTAGTGACCCAGGGAACTGACAACATAGAAGAGACGTCCTTTGTGTTTGACCTTCTTGTACCCGGCCCGCGGCCGGTCGTCGTGACGGGAGCGATGCGCAACCCATCGCTCGAAGGCGCCGACGGTCCCGCGAATATTCGAGCTGCCGTCTCGGTCGCCGCGTCACCGCTCGTGCGGGGCTTGGGAGCGCTCGTGGTCATGAACGACGAGATCCACGCGGCCCGTTTTGTCCGTAAGATGCACGCTTCATCTCTGTCGGCATTTGCGTCACCGCTGACCGGTCCGCTCGGGGCCGTCATTGAGGGTCACGTTCATCTCTTCACGAGCGTCAAAGGGTTGTCCTTGCAGCGCCCCCTAGATGACGTTCCCCCCGTTGCCCTCGTACGCTGCGCCCTCGGCGACGACGGGAGGCTCGTGTCGGCGCTGCCGGCGCTGGGCTATCGCGGGCTGGTCATCGAAGGCTTCGGTGGTGGCCACGTCCCGATGTCGATGGTCGAGCCACTTGCCCAACTGGCAGACTCGATGCCCGTGGTGCTCGCCTCGCGAACGGGAGCTGGTGCCGTGCTCAAGTCCACCTACGGTTTCGCGGGCTCCGAGATCGACCTGGTCAAGCGCGGGCTTATCGCGGCCGGCGCGCTCGACGGTCTGAAAGCTCGCGTCGCCCTCGCGCTTGCGCTGGCATCAACCAATGATCGCGCCGAGGTCGAGTCGCGTTTTCACGCCGTTGTCGAGGCGGTCGGTTAACTCGCGTATTGGCTTGTCACTCCTCAAGACGTCACGTTGACATGCCGGGCGTAATTCGACTACTCAACAAAAAGGCGGAGCACGTTGGAGCCGCGCCAACAGGCCGGTCCATTGACGAAGTGATTGCGCCTCGAAAGGCTTAGCGCCGTGAGTTCTCGCGAAGGAAGTTCGCGACGTATTCGAGATGAGCGCTCATCGCTTCTTGGGCGCCGCGGCCATCGCGATTGCGCAGAGCCTCGAAAATCTGCGCGTGCTGGACGTATGAGTGGTGGCGCCGCTCGTGGGTGTCACCCCTGCGTTTCATTGAACCCCACAGGTCGCCCTTGCGCGCTGCCTCGATGAGACCGTACATGCGAAGTAGCAGCGGGTTGTGGGTCGCCTCGATCAGACTGCGGTGGAAGGCTAGGTCCCAGAGTTCAAACTCGTCATAGTCCTTGGCCCGTTCACACGCGTCGACGGATCGGGCGATCTCTTCGAAGTCTGACTCGGTGGCTTCGACCACCGCGATGAACATCGCCATTGGCTCGAAGGCTTGTCGGGCCGCCATCACGTCGCTCGGGCCAATGTCGTACAGCACCGCCACCGAAGATGCGGTGGTGCTGTCGAGGTTGATCATTGCCGAAAGCGGATCGCATTTGAGATAGGTACCACGTCCCACCTCGCGCGAAACAACGTCTACGGCCTCGAGCAGTGAAAGTGCACCGCGAATTGCGGAGCGCGAAGATGACAATGCGTCCGCGAGCGCTCGCTCAGTGGGCAGTTGTGAGCCCGCGACGAGCCCCCGCTGCGCGGCATCACGAAGAACGACTTCTGCCACATCGTGGATCTGGTCCTTTGACAGTGTGAGCATGATCCTCCGGATCGTATCAGTCACAACCAATAGTACCAATATTTGGAAGTCACTTTGCAGTTCGACGTAAATCCTCCTTTAGTAGCAGGCACTATTTGGAGAAAGCTCAAAAGTCTGCTCGAGGCCGTCTACGGGAGCGGCGACCATTGCCACCAATATTTGACCTCACTGAAAATATTTTACTGTAATACTGGCAACCTGCATTGACACTGGTTACGTCAGCGAGTAGATTCTCACGGATTGACGGCACCAATATGACCTTTTAAGCCAATTTTGGGGGTAGGAAATGCGTTTTGCAACCGTTCGGACTGATCGGGGACTCAGGCTCCACGTGAAAGGAACCGAAGGATACGTTGACGTAGCTGACGCAACCGGCGACGAGACCTTGTCGACTCTCGCGGGCCTCGCCCACGCGGGTGACCCGGGACTTGCGCAAGCTCGTCGTGCGACAGAGCAGACCGGCGTGGTCGTCGACAAACATCAATTCGGGCCTTCAACTCCCGATACGCCTCGGATTCTCTGTCTCGGGGTCAACTACGCCGAACATGCGATTGAGGGTGGACGGGACGTTCCGAAGTGGCCGGAATCCTTCATTCGCGGCACGGGCAGTGTGATCGGTGCCTACGACGACCTCGTCGTCCCCGCTCTGACTGAGCGCTTCGACTTTGAGGCCGAAGTCGCCGTCGTCATTGGCAAGGGCGGCCGGTACATTCGTGCCAAGGACGCCTACGACGCAATCCTTGGTTATTCGGTCATGAACGACGGTTCGGCGCGCGAGTGGCAACGCAAGGCATCGCAGTGGACGCCAGGAAAGAACTTCGAGGGTACGATGCCGATTGGTCCCGAGGTCGTGACCGTCGACGAAGTTGACATCTCGGACGTGGCCATCCGCTCGACGCTGAACGGTGAGGTCATGCAGGATGCGCGCACGTCGCTCATGATCGTGAGCGTTGCGCGCGCGGTGGAGTACTTCTCGGGTTTCACGTGCTTGCGTCCCGGCGACGTTATTGCCACCGGCACGCCAGGGGGTGTGGGCTTCGCGCGCACACCTCCCGTCTGGCTCAAGCCGGGCGACACTATTGAAGTGTTTGTTGAGGGCGTCGGGACGATCTCTAACAAGGTGGTCGCCGAGACGAACGCGCCGACCGATTGGCCCTGGCGCCCCTTGGAAGTGGACACCACGAACGTCTAGCGAAAGAGATCTTGCGTCACACAGGGAATAACCAATTTAGTAGAGGGGGAAAGATGCGGTTTTCAAAAAAGGCACGACGAGGGGAATTCGTCGGGCGCAACAAGAGGCGGGTTTTGTTTGTCGCTTTCGTGATGGCATTACTCGCATCAACGTCAGCGCCGCTCATTTCAGGTGGCATGGCCAGCGCGTCGTCGTTTAAGGGTTCGATCACAATCGCAACGGTCGCGCCCTTCACTGGCGCTGACGCCGCACTCGGACCAAAGTACGAAACTGCGTGTTATGCCGCGACCCAAGCAATCAACGCCGCGGGCGGCGTGCTCGGTGACCAAGTCAAGTGCAAGACGATCGACACCCGAGGCGACCCCGCGGATGCGGTGCCGGCGGTGCGACAGATGTACGCGACAACCTCGAACCTGGCGCTCGTAATTGGCTGCACCTCGGACGAGGCGGCAACGGTCGTGCCAATCTTCGGCGCGCACAAGACCGTGTCGTTTTGCATGACGGGACAGTCCGAGTTCGACTCGGTTCACTACCCATACTTCTTCCGACTCGTCCCACCCGACGCGGCGGACTCGGTGGCCATGGTGCAGATTGCCAAGCGCCACGGGTATAAGAACATCGCCCTTGCCTTCGGCAATGACGCGGGCAGCCAGACGTTCGTAGCTCCGGCTGAGGCGGCAATCGCGAAGGCCGGGATGACGGTTGTGTCGAACCAGACCCTTGACATGACGGCGTCGACGTTCCAGACCGAAGCGGAAGCGATCGTCCAAGCGCACCCGGATGCCATCTTGATGGAGGCACTTGGTGCAGCGGGCGTGGCGCTCCTGACCGAGATTTACCAACTCAACGGGAACAAGATGATCCCCACGATTGGAACGTCGGCGATGATTGACCCGGTCTTCTTCTCGGGCGTGACGTCGGGCGCGATTGGGGTTCAGAACTTCATCTCAGCCTTCGACGCGGACAATCAGACTGTCAACGCATCTGGCCCGGCCTACCCGCTGTATCACAAGTTGGTATTGGCCCAAGCCGGGAAAGTCAAGGGCGTACCGAGCTTTCCGGGGTTGCTCTCAGCCAACGGCACAGTCCATCTCTATGACGGCATCAATCTGGCTGCGCTCGCCATGGACATGTCCGGCTCAACCCAGGGGTCTAAGTACAAGGCCGACATCCTGAAAATCGCTGAAGGACAACCCGGTGCGGTCAACGTGTCGAGTTACGCGTTGGGTGCCAAGGACATAAAGGCCGGTAAGAAGATTCACTACATCGGCGTCGGTGGCTCGTATCAGTTCGACTCCTACCAGACGGCTTTCGGACCGTTCGAGGATGATCAGTTCTTGGCGAACGGAACTACCGTTGCGGTTGGTGGAACCCTCGGGTACTGCAGTCTCACGGAGTGTAAGTCAACGCCGTAGTACCTCCCTCGGCGTGGCCGCGACGGGTGACCGCCGCGGCCACGCCGCCTTCACCGTATCCACTCATGGCCCACCAACTCACTCTCGAAAGGTATTGACGTTGTGAGCGTCTTCCTCTCGTCACTCGGCTTCGGCCTTATATCTGCGGCAGTCCTCGCGATCGCGACGGTCGGATTCACTTTGCAGTTTGCGGTGACCAACGTTTTGAACCTGGCCTACGGCTCGGTGATGATCAACAGTGCATTCGTTACGTACTATCTCAACATCCACGCTCATTTGAATGCGTGGGTAGCGATGGTCGGTGGTGTCATCACCGGCGCGGTCGCGTCGTACCTGTTGAATCGCTTCGTATTCACGCCGTTCCAGCGACGCAATTTGCCACCGATCACGATCGTGATCGTCGCGCTTGGAGTCGACCTCTGCGGCACCTTTGGCCTCCAGGCGATTGTCGGAGGGAGCTACTTCTCCTACCGTCAATCGTACGGATCCGAGTTCCACTTTTGGGGAATGTACCTCAGCTCCTTGCAACTCACCATCATTGGTATTTGCATTGTCGTCATGGGCGTCATGCACTGGCTCCTCAGGTACACCCGTCTCGGTAAGGCGATGCGTGCCACGTCGGCGAACGCGAGCCTCGCGCGAAATTCCGGCGTGCGCACCCAGTGGATAATCTCGACGACGTGGTTGATTTCGGGGGCGCTCTGCGGTCTTGCGGGCACGGTGTTCGCAATGAATACGGGGGTCTTCGAGGCGACGAGCGCGCAACTTTACATTGTGCTGATGCTCGCCGCGATGTTTCTCGGCGGACCTGGTTCGCCCTACGGCGCGATGCTCGGCGCGCTGACGATCGGGGTCGCCACCGAGGTGAGCGCGGGCTACTTCAACCCTGAGTACAAGGAAGTCATTGCGTTTGTTGTCCTGCTCGGGATGCTCACGTTCCGCCCCTACGGCCTTTTTGGCAGCGAGAAGACGAGCTGATGAATGCCATTGCCTTTTACGTCGCCACGATCATTGTCTACGGTGCCGTTGACTCAATGGCGTGTCTCGCGCTCAACGTGCAGTTCGGTTTCGCCGGGCTCTCCAACTTCGGTTTCATTATCTTCCAAGCGGGTGGGGCTTACGTCGCGGCGATTCTCTCGATGGGACGGTGGCAGAAATCCAACGGCGGTTTCCAGCAGTACGTGCTCGGTTGGCACCTGGCGTGGCCCCTGCCGTGGATCGGGGCGGCGATTTTCGGCGGGCTGCTAGCGCTACCGTTTGTCTTCTTAGTGGGCAAGCGCTTGCGCGGCGACTTCGCGGCCGTCGGCCTGCTCGTCTCGGCTGTTCTGCTCAATCAGCTAGTGAACAACTTCGTGCCGCTCTTCAACGGTGCGGCCGGCATCTCAATCGTGCCTGCTCCCTTCCAGGGATTCTTCAACCCCCAGGGGTTGGGTTATCAGTTCGCGTACGGCGGCGTGGCGACCGTGATGTGCGTGCTCGTATATTTCCTGGTCCGTCGTGTGACCGAGTCGCCGTATGGCCGGTCGCTGCGGGCCATGCGTGACAACGACATCGTCGCTGACTCCTTGGGCAAGAACGTACGTCTTCAGCGCACGTCGATGTTGATTCTTGGCGGGATGATCGCCGGACTCAGCGGGGCGGTCCTCGTAGGCTTCATCAATCTCTGGGCGCCGGGAGCCTGGGGGTACGCCGAGACGATCGTGCTCTTCGCCGCGATCATCGTCGGGGGCGCCGGAAATCACAAAGGCGCGATCCTGGGCGCGCTTCTCGTCCCGCTCGGTTTTGAAGAGATAACCAGGTTCATTCCGCCGCTGTCGAATCCGGAGCTCGTGCCGGCGCTCGAATGGGTGGCGATTGGCTTGCTCATCATCGGCTTTCTCTGGTTTCGCCCCGACGGGATACTCCCCGAACGTCGCCGAATCCTCAGCGGTTCGACACCGCACATCACTGCGGTCGCCTCCAGTAGCGACCCTGATGCGCTCATCAGCCTGGGCAATCTCGAACAGTTGGACTTTCGTCAATTACTCCGGCTCGAGGGCAACGCGAACGATCACGGGATTATCCTCTCGACCGAAGGCCTGACCCGCGCATTCCACGGCGTGACGGTGGTCTCGGATGTATCAATCGAATTCCAACGGGCACGACTCACGGGACTCATCGGACCCAACGGCGCTGGCAAGTCAACGACCCTCGCGATGCTCGCGGGCACGCTGGCGCCGACCAGTGGAAAGATTTTTTACGAGGGCCGCGATATCACCTCGATGCCCTCTAACGAGCGCGCTCGGATCGGCATGGTGCGCACGTTCCAGCTGGCGAGTGAGTTCAAGAAACTCACGGTGCTCGAGAACCTCGTCTCGGCCATACCTCGACAGTCGGGCGACTCTTTTTCGGGAGCGTTGCGAGGTCGGCGTTTTTGGGGCCGCGAGGACACCGAGAACATTGAACGCGCGAAAGAGATGCTGGAGGGCTTTGGACTCACCCAGTATGGCGACAATTACGCCGGTGGTCTCTCGGGAGGCCAGCGTCGTCTCGTCGAGATCATGCGGGCTCTCCTGGCCCAGCCGACCGTCTTGCTGCTCGACGAGCCCATGGCGGGCGTGCACCCAAACCTCGCGCACAAGATTGGTGACCAGCTCACGCGCCTGGTGGCGAGCGGCATGACCATAGTGATGGTCGAACACGAGCTCGCAATCATGGACGCATTCTGCGATCCCGTGATCGTGCTCGCCGAGGGACAGGTCCTCGCGCAGGGCACGATGTCCGAGCTGCGGGCCAAGAAGGAAGTAGTCGAGGCGTACCTTGTCGGATGAACTGTCCACCACGGGTCAAGTCCTTATAGCCACTGCGGTCTCCGCCGGCTACGACGGACGCGCCATCGTGCACGAGATCGACGTCGAGGCAACGCCGGGCAAGGTCGTGTCGATTGTGGGCCCCAACGGGTCGGGCAAGTCAACCCTGCTCAAGTCACTCGTGGGCGTGGTCCCGGTGCTCGCCGGGACCGTGAAGGTTGGCGACACCGATATCACCAACCTCGCGCCCGAGCGTATTGCGATGCTCGGGGTGGGCTACGTGCCCCAGATCGACGACGTCTTCCCCCCGCTTTCGGTGAAGGAGAACCTCGAGATTGGCGGATACCTTCTTGCGCGTCATGACGTGTCAACACGCATCGAAGCCGTCCTGGAGTTCTTCCCACGTCTTAAATCCATGATGTCGAGGAAGGCCGGCAAACTCTCGGGAGGCGAGCGAAAGATGCTTGCGATGGGTCGGGTCCTCATGCTCTCACCATCGGTGCTGGTGCTCGACGAACCAACGGCGAACCTGGCGCCCTTGGTCGCGACGCAATTGCTCGAGGAGTACATCCGAGGCTTCGCCGACCATGGTTCGACGGTGATGCTCGTCGAGCAGCGGGCGAAAGCGGCGCTACGCATCTCTGACTGGACGTGCGTGCTCGGAGGTGGACGTGTTGTCCTGTCCGGTGCGCCACGCGATCTTGAGAACAACCCCATGTTCGTCGAGTCATTCCTCGGCGGCGGCGCGGGTCGACACTAGAGAGCAGTGATGGAAGATCTGACAGTGAGGTCCGACGAGGGATTCTGGACTCTCGATCGACGCCGTGACGCTCTGGTCATAACGCTCACGCTCGTTACGGGTTCCGTCGACGCCATCGGCCTCTTGCGCTTGGGAGGCGTGTTCACGAGCGTCATGACCGGAAACATGGTGTTTCTCGGTATTGCGGCGAGCGAACATAGCGGATCGATCGCACTGCACACGGGTGTCGCGTTTGTCATGTACATCATTGGGAGTTTTCTGGGGGCCCGTATTGCCGGCCACGCCCCCGACCATGAGATCCACCTTTGGCCGCGGTCAATCGTCAATGCGCTCGCCGTCGAATTCATCTTCATCGCGGTCTTTGCCGTGTGCTGGGAGATCGTGCACGGCACGCCGTCGCCGGACTTCTCGTACGCCTTGCTCGGACTCAACGCGGCGGCGTTGGGCATTCAGAGTTCGGCGGTATTGCGATTTGGCGTGGGCGGGCTTTCGACTACCTATCTCACCGGGACGCTGACCCAATTCGTCGCTGCCTTCACCAAGAAAAACTCGTCGATCCAGGTCCGCCCGGGACTCATCCTCTTGGCACTCATTGTCGGTGCCGGACTGGGTGCACTGTTCGCGATTCACGCTCCCCTTTTCGCTCCGATCGTGCCGCTGGGGGCATTGGGTTTCGTGGTGGCGGGCGCGTGGACGTTTTTTCACCGATCCTTCAAGTGATGCGGATTATTGTGACTGATTCTCACGTGGGCGGTTGATGTTTTCGCGCACCGTCCCCTCGCAACCAGAGCTCGGGGTCACGATTGGACCACCACGTGCGACGTCCCCGACTGATACGAAGTCCCGTAACCGGCGTAGGTCGCGTAGATGGAGTCGGACCCGATGGGCGGATTCGAGATGGTGAGCAGGCATTCGCCGAACGGATTCGAGTGGCAACTGGCAATCGTCGTACCAACGTGCACCGTGATCGGGGAGCCGGGATAGATGCCCTCGTTGTTGGCGCGTACGCCCGTGACCTGCACCACTAACGGCGCGCCCCCGGAGACAACTGGCTCCGACGGGACCGCGCTGAAAGTCGATGATGCGACCGGAATCACGAACTCCGGGTCAGTCGCCACCGAGTAACCGAAGCGATTATGTGACTCTGCGGTGACCCAGTACACGTGGTGGTCTTGGAGCCCGGCGATGATGCAGTTGGGTTCAAAGTACACCGGCGCGGAACATTGTTTAGTGACCGTGCCGTTGGAGATGTTCACGCGGTAGCTGTTAACTGGTGCACCGCCGGGACTGGACGGCGGATGCATGTAGGTCCAGACCTTGCCATTTTTGATGTTCCCAGATACCTGCTGGGGCGACGTGGGGATTGCCGCAGCGCAGTCGGCGGACGCGGCCAGCCACGCGATGTTGCCGGAGGCGTCGACGGCAACGAACCGATGAGCGCCGTAGCTAACGGCGGTCCAATCTGAAGTTGCGTCAATCGGCACCGCGGTAGTAGTCCACGTCGTTGCAGACGTTGAAGAAATGAAATTTCCGGATGACGTCGTGGATTGACCAACGCCGACGAAGCTGCCGCAACCGAATGTCGCGCCATCGATCTCCTGGGCGGGAAAGAATTGATGAACGGTCCAGACGTTTCCGGAGAGGGACGTCGCAATGTCGCCGTTGTTCGAACCATCGAGCGCTACGAATTGACCCTCGCCATAGACGACGGCTCCCCATTTGGCATCCGAATTTGGAGTAGGGAAGAGTCGACCCCATTTCACGCCACTCGTGGAGATCGCCACGGCGCCCAATGCTGAGTCGGTCGCCACGAAGTGACCGTTTCCGTAGGCGACCGACGTGAAGTCATAGTTGGCGTGGTGCCATACCTGCGTCCACTGGGTTCCGTTCGTCGACGTGTCGATCTGCCCGTTCGCACCGACCGCCGCGAATCGTCCGTCGCCGAAGGTGAGGGCGGACCATGGACCGGCCGGGCCAGAGACAGCAGTCCAGCTGTTCCCATTCGTCGAGATGATTTCTTCGGGATTCGCATTTGTTGACGAGAGTGCCACGAAGCGGCCATCCCCATACGACACTGATTGCCAAGAACCGGCCGGCGCGGGATATTCCGTCCACGTTGCGCCGTCGGGTGAGACGGCGACGTCTGGCGAATGACCGAGTGCGACCCATTGACCATCGCCGTAGGTGACCGCATACCAGTTCCCCGTCGGTGACGGCTGCGCCGCGACGCTCCACACGTTGAGCGTTGAACTGCCCATTGCGACGGGCATTGGTGACGCGAAAAAGCTAACGACCGCAATCAAAGCGGCAGCCGCAGCGGTGGACCGGAATTGAAAGCCTGGAGTTTTCCTCAAAAGTGTGCCCTTTAGGTGTCATCCAACCTTGACGTCTCCAACGCACACCTCTCACTACATACGCTCAACAAGTCGTATATTCGCGCCTCGCTGGACAAAGTGCGCGACGGGCGACTGGCCCCACCTCCGAGCGAAACGGCGTTGATGAACACGTCTACCGCGTGATGCACTGGGCGCGACTGGATTTATCGCCAATCTTGGATTGCTTGGCTCAGCGTCTCGCTCACCTCGGTTCGTAGCAGCAGCGCGAGCGACGTCGACGTGACCTCGTCGTAGTTGAGGGGGTCGGTAGCGTGAAAGCAATTCCAAAAGCGGATCAGCCCGTCCTCGCCGTCGGCGCCGAACATCGTTGCCGCGAGACGCTGCCACCGATACTGGTACCAGACGTAGTTGAGCGGGTCCATCGGGGCATCGCCACCCGTGTAGTGGGCTTCAAGATCCTCCAGTGTGCTGTAACCCTCGGCGCGCATTCGAGCGCCGAGGCGCGCACTCCGTGCCCCCACGATGGAGAGCGCTTCGAGCGTGTTCAGACTTTCCGGTTGCTTCGTTGCGACGAACGCGTGGAGCGCCAAGTTGGCGAAGATCTCGCCCAACCAGAATGTTGGAAGCCTGAGATCTCCCAGCACTTCGAATGCGTGGCCGAGCTCATGGATCGTGACGAGATCGAAGAATGGTTGCAGATCCAATCCACCTGTGCCGTCGGGGTACGTCGCAAGCAATCTCGCATGGTCGCGGGGCGACGCCTCGAGGAGGTCTTGTCCCATCGCGATCCAGAAGTCGCCGCTTCCGGCGGGCATCACCACGATGCCGCGACGAATCTGACCATCGTCATCGTTAAAGAACGGTAAGCCGTACGGCTGCCTACTCTCCCAGTCCGCCGGACTCGCCACGATGACGGCGATGTCGGGTTCGACTCCCGAGAACAAGCGACTGAAGTAGGCGTAGGCGTCAGCGGCGATATCTGCCGCGGCTCGCGCGCGTTCGAGTGCCCCTTCGCTATAACGGACCTCAAATGGATAGCCGCCTAGACGTGCAAGCCCGGATGCGATTGTCATGGAACAAAACCTAAGCGAGAACCGACGGTGCGTGAATTCATCGGACTCTCATTGAAAGTCGTTGGAGCGGGCGACGAGAATGGAACTCACGTTCTCAACGTGCGGAGCGAGGAGTGAGCTGGACGAAGCGAGTCTAACGCACCGATAATGCCCCTTCAGTCACGACTCGAAGTTCGTACGATCTGGACCTCAGCACCGATCAAGCGCCTACGACAATCAAACTGACGGGTCCACAACCATTGCCACGCACAGAACGAGTTTGTTCATCGATCACTGACAACACGTATTAGGTTGAAGTCGCCTCATCGAGCCAGAGTTGATAATGGGATCTTCAGAATTTCAATTTACTTTGGCAACAGTGCAAGTTCCTGGACAACCAATTCTCCGATGTTGGGTGTCCAAGCATGATTGCCGCCAGTGATCGTTCGCAGTGTGACGAAGGCGCCGTTTCGACATTTCGAGTATGTGGAGAGTGAAATCGCCGAGCTGGGCGTAGAGGTTGCTGGTCCGGCCGAACATCCATCGAGGGACGCCCATCGTGCCACAGAATTAGGAGCGCTCAACACCGTGTCTTCTCCGATGGTGGTCAAAAAATATCCGCCGTTGTAGGGGATTACGGAGTCCGCGGTGCCATGAATTTCGTAGACGGACTCTGCTCGAGCGGGCGCACATGAGGCACTCTGCACCGTTGACATTTGTCCTTCGACTGGGACGATCAAAGAAATGCTCGCGGCCAGTTGACAGCCCAGGTCTTCAACCATGATTGCACCATTTGAGAATCCGACTGCGGCAACTCGCTTGGGGTCATATGAGAACAGTTGACGTAGGCGCGCTATCACCGCAGCCGTGAACGCGACGTCATTAACGTTTGCCAGGGACGCCGCCGTCATTCCTGAACCTTCGTTCCAAGTGTTCTCGTAACCCTGCAGGAATACGATCAGGTCTCCGCGCGCCGTGACTTGTTGAAGAAGATCGGTCTCATGAACAGTGTTAGCGGCCGTGTCATCGCCGCCATGAAACACAAGTACCAACGCGCGGTTAGCGACAGGCTTGCGGGGAGGTACCTCGACGATGAATGTTCGTTGCAACCCGCCAACGTTCAATACGATCGTGTGACTGCCTGAGGAGAGACGATTGAAAGTCGAAACCCGCAGCGCGGCAGAATCGTTAGGGCGCGTCTTCTTCGGAACAGTCGTAGCACCCGTGATCAGACTTACGCTGATTGTCCCCACGACAGTCGCAAGCACCAACGTCGCGAAGATGAGATGTCTGCGCACATTACCTTCCTTCAAAGCGGACCAAACTCGCCACACAGCGCCTGTAGCGACTTGGTGGAGTCCGTACGACTTTCTGTTTGAGTGAACTGATTGCCAGTGTGAACTTCTGACGCGATCAGGGTAGTTCAGCACCAGCCCCGTGTTTACATTAGGGGTTGAATCTCCGCGTTCGGTGTGAAATTTCTGTGACAATTCAACGAAAAGTCTGACTTAATTTTTTGATAAGAGATCCGACCCACCCATCAGTCGGCGGCGATCACTTCGGTGTCGGGTGCGTACACCACCTTGTTGCATAGATCGAACGGCGTCACCGCGACCGACACTCGAGGGCAAAGGAGTCAACTCCACTACGGTACGTTTCGTGGCCCCATCGTTATGTGTGGACCGCGGGCTTGGCGCTCGACATTCACCGTTGCTGGTTCGGCCGCCGCGACACCCAACCGTGACGCCGACTCGGCTCAGCGACCCTGGGTGGTTCCCGACGCCATTGAAGTCCCCTCACATTGATGATTTGTTACGGTGCCTCGGACTCGCTCCCCGGAGTAACCGCCACAAACCAATCGCGAACAAATTCGTCGAGTGAAGCGGCTGCCAGAACGCGACCTTTTCTCGCGTGCATGCTGTGGTCGAGGCCCGGAATAAATTCCACCTGATAGTTCCTGGGCGCGACTACTCGATGTCGATCGATCGAACGCAATACCGGTACGTGCGGATACGGCGAGAGGTCGTCGTCGCTTGAGAGTACGAATAAGGTCGTGCCACCTTTGGCTGCGGATGCGATGAGATCCTTAGAGTAACGACGCGGCACGAACATGCGCAGTACTTGCCACGATCCCGCGCCGACCCAGCGATTCTGGAGATGAAGAACCCTTAATAGATGGGCCATAAGCCTGTGCCACCTAAAGCGCGACTGTCGAAGAGTTGCCGCCGCGTGGAGCAGATCGGTTCCAACGGGCGGGTTAAGAAGGCACGCTGCTTGTGCACCGATTGCCACCGCTCCTTCGACGGCGAGATATGCGCCAGAACATAATCCAACGAGGATCTCGTTCGTTGGGTCCTGAGGTTGCATCTCGCGCACCACATCTTCAACGTCCTCTAGCCATTCCTGTTCAAACCACAGACGCGCCGGTGGTCTGGGAAAGTTCGGACTATCGCCGACACCGGTCAAATCGAAACGCAGGCAACGCATTCCCTTGGCCGACCATCCTCGAGAAAGCTCCACCCACAATCGTGAGGGGCCGATGTGCTCCTCGTTCGCCGCATTGAATAGCACGACCACGGGACCGCGGGATTCGCCAACGGGCTCGGTCACGATTCCAAATAGGCGCCGCCGACCCAAGCGGACAAACGTCTCTTGGACTCTCGGGTCGTCGCGGCGCCCGCAAACGATGGCGCTGGCATCCGCCTCGTCCAACTTGAAGGGAGCGGCCTGGGCGTCATTCGCTTCGATCCAGCTCGCAATTCGGATGATGGCTGTTGTCGCCAATACCGCGCCAAGGGGCTCAACGTCCAACATTGCACCCTGCTCGGACGTTACCTCCCATTCGGCCGATCGCCCTTCGAGACGTCGGCGGAGTCCCTCCGGGAACGCTCGATCGTCACGAGTGATGATGAGAAGTCGATCAGCGTGAATTTCTGAAGCGACTTCAAGAAGATTCAGTCCACGAATCTGCTCGACAGAAGTCGGCGCAAAGACCCATTCGGACGTCACGACTGAACCATCATCGGGTGCCTCGAAGTCAGATCGACGTAGTGACTCCAGCGCGCCGACCTCTCGAAGAAATTTCCGTCCTGTCTCACACGGGTCCCAGAGAACGAGAGACGACAGCGTGAGACCTTTCGCGTTCGCAGATCCTGCAATGACGGCGCCGAGGCGCATCCCCACTGCCGACACGTCGGCCAGCCCGAATGAATGCAGGTATTCGGCGGCTTCTCCAATGGCGTCCACCCACTCGAGTTGGACGTCCAACTCGTCTAGCGAACCGCTCGAGTCACCAGTTCCGGGGTAGTCCAAGCGCAACGCGACGAATCCTCTCTTCGCTAGTTCAGTCCCCAGACTGCGCATTGCGCGACGTGTCGCACGCGCCTCGCGCCCGAGCGGTTGCGCCAAGATCACACCGCCTCGAGCGGTTTCGGCGTCCGGCCACATCAGCCATCCAAAGATCCGGCCTTCTGGTGGTCCGAACCATCGTGCTTCCTCGAACACCTCCGGTGTCGCTCGTTCGTTTGTCACTTAGGAAACCTCTGGCACTTAGTCAAGGAGGTGGAGACTGGATCGTACCTGCGAGGGCCAGGCCGCTATGTCCAAGCCATGACGATGGAGAAGTGCGAGGGTGATTCTCTCCAGACCGAAGGCAAAACATGACGAGTGCGCGGCGTCTCCTCCGGGCAGCGAAATGGCGAACGCCTTGCCAAAATGATCGCCGTGATAGTTTCCGGAACTAATCGCTCCGGGACTTGGTGATGTGATGGCAGCGACCAATTCGAACTTGGCCTCCCTCTCACGTTGGGTGGTAACCATCAACTTGCCGGCTCGACCAAAGAAGGGGTCGTTGGCAGTCACCATCTCGACAGAGAGTCCGAGTTTGTTAAGCAGCTCCGCACCACGCTGTAGCCACAGTTCCCGGTGCGCGATTGCACCGCTCTCGGTGCCGACGTACACGAACTCGCGCATGGAGAAAGATTGCATTCGTGCGGGATCTTCGCTGGGCTCGTGGCGATGGCACGACGCCTGAACTTCGTAGAGAAGTCCGTCAAGGGGCACCTCCGTTCCAGCGAGCGTTGGGTAGATATGATGACACGCGGCCCCGCCAAGGGCGAGACCGTTGGACGACAACAACTCAGACCAGTCACCACCAGACTCAACTCGTTCAATGAGTTCGGACAAGTCCTTTTCTGGGCGCGTGAAGCTGGTGAGGACTCCGACCAGATTAGGAAAAGAAATGACGTAATCGCTCTTCGCCAAGACTGAACGATCCAGTATGGGGGAGAAATAAAGTTGGCGACGCTGAACATCTGAACCGGCCGCAGAGACGAAGGATTCAATCCCGCGAATTACATTCTCAAAAGCGAAGGAACGGTGGAACAAACCTGTGGCGCTACCGGGAACGAGTAAGCCCGCATCAAACAATGCGTTGCGAAACTCGTCGGTGCTTGATGTCATCCCTCCCCCTCCCGAGTTGGTGAACGTCGGCTTGACTATACTTCAGCGCCGAGCGATTCGAGCGCCGCTCGAATCGCGGCGACTGACTTAAAGGTGTCACGCCGCAGCAATGCATCGGGAAATTCGACGTCAAAGGCGCTTTCGAGCGCCAGCATGACATTGACGCTGGCGTGCGAGGACAGCCCGTGTTGGTAGAGATCATCCTCATCATGTAACGTCATCGCCGAAACGGGCAACTTGCCGTTGGCCTGAAGGACTTCACGAATCGTGGTTTCGGCACCACTCATTGATCACTGCTCTCTTTTTCACTCTCAGCCACAACGACTGCTGCCGCAGTCCCGCCACTTTGACTCAAACTCAAGGATATCGTTGCGATTCCTTGTTGTGCGGCCAGCGTCGCCGCGGCACCCCGAAGGGATATCGCCGGATGTCCAGACTCTAGGCGCCGCACTTCTATCTCTTGCCACGTTGCGACCACGTCACCTTCCTTCAGGACCTTGAATACCGCCTCTTTTGCCGCGAATCGACTCGCCAGCGCCGATGCGGCTCCGCTGTGGTTCTTGCAACAATCGTCTATCTCGTAGTTGGTATAGATAAGACGGACGTAGCGATCACCGAAGGTCCTGATCGACTCTTGGACTTCGTCGATCTCTTGAAAGTCCACACCAATAAGTATTGTCACGAGGAGTAAGAAAGCCTTTCTTCACCGCGTCAGACGCGAAACACTTCCGCCAATATTGGAAAATCCCACGAACGATCGTCGCCGTGTTGCACCGCAACCTTGCCACAAGAACCAAGGCCAGGGACCATATTAGGGTGCCTGCGCTAGCGGTATCAATAATTCTCGTTCCCTGACACGGGCCTCATTAACAAATTTCAATCAACTGACGCGCGCGTGAGCGGGCACTTTTCCACGAACGCCACAACGTTGCCACTATGGACTGGAGGTTTTCGCGCCCCTTCCCAAATTGTGAGTTATTCGACTAATGTCGCCGGTAGGTGAATGCTTCCGGGATAGGTGTGCCATGAGTCTTGAAAGTTTTGAAGAGTGGGAATCAGAGGTGCGGAGCTATATCCGTTCGTTCCCTACCGTGTTTGACAGGGCTCGCGGCTCGCTCTTGATTGGCGAAGATGACAACGAATACATAGATTTCTTTGCCGGCGCGGGCACGCTCAACTATGGGCACAACAACCCGCTCCTTAAGCAGGCCCTTCTTGATTACCTTGAGCGAGACGGCATCGTCCACTCGCTCGACATGGCCACCCGGGCGAAGCGCGAATTTATCGACGCGTTTGCCAATCTAATTCTCATCCCGCGCGGACTGCGCTACAAACTACATTTCACCGGCCCCACAGGGGCGAACGCCACCGAAGCCGCGATCAAGGTTGCCAGACTGGCGACCGGACGGACGAACGTGATCACGTTTTCGCATGGCTATCACGGTTTGAGCCTGGGCGCGCTCGCGACGACGGCAGCGCGAAAGTATCGTTCGGCGGCGGCGGTGCCGTTGGGCGGCGCGACGTTTGTACCCTTTGAGGGGTACTTCGGGGCTGACGTCGACACCATTTCAATGCTGGCGAAGATGCTCGACGACCCCTCGAGCGGCGTCGATCAGCCGGCCGCCATCATCGTGGAGACAATTCAGGGCGAGGGCGGCGTCAACGCGGCGAGCGTCGGATGGTTGCGCCGCCTGGCCGATCTGGCCGTCGAGCGCGGTATTCCCCTCATTGTCGACGACATCCAAGCGGGCTGCGGCCGTTCGGGTGATTTCTTTAGCTTCGAAGAGTCGGGAGTAGTTCCCGACGTGGTGGTGCTCTCTAAGTCGCTCTCGGGCTACGGCCTGCCGATGTCGTTGGTTCTCATCAGACCTGAACTTGACGTCTGGGAGCCGGGAGGGCACACCGGCACGTTCCGCGGTAACAACCTTGCCTTCGTGGGGGCGACCGCTGCGTTGCGCACCTACTGGGCTGACGAGACGTTCGGCCGTGACGTCAAGCGCAAGGGAGAACTGCTGCAGCGACGACTGGCGGAGATCGTTGCACGTCATCCTGGCGAACTCGAATGGCGCGGGCGCGGTCTGATGCAGGGCGTCGCGTCGTTCAACGACATGGATTTTGGAGCGCGAGTGTCGGGCTACGCGTTCGAGCACGGCGTGGTGATCGAGACCGCGGGCGCGTACTCCGAGGTCGTTAAGTTTCTGCCGCCCCTGACTACGGACGACGAGACATTGCTCGCGGGCGTCGATGTCGTGGAAGCTGCCATTGAGGCTCAGTTCGCTACCGTAACGTAGTCGTACTTTCAGAGAAAGTCCTGACTCGTGATGTCACGCTCAATCCAAATTTCGCGCGCGCACAATTAAATAGTCGCGCGGATCTTGCCGGGCAAAATCGTCGCGTGAGGCAACACGACGCCCTAGACGTTGAAGGCGGACGTGCTCAGTGCGCGTCGTCGTGCCCCTCAATTCGCACGAGGCGCACCGTCGCGTCGATGAGACGACGAAGTTCGTCGAGGTCTCGGGTCGTGCCGGTGAGGTGAAACACGTGCGCCTCGGAACCCTCTCGCCAATCAATACGTTGCCCAGGACCTCTGACGAGAACTATCTCGTCGACTCCATCGACCTCGCGGAGCGCGGGCAAGCCATCGACGACGTCGATCCACTCGACGTCGGTCTCAGGAAACACGTAGAGGAGGTAACCGACCCGCGAGCAGGCGATAGGGCCGTGAAGTCCAACCGGCTCCCCGACGGCGAGGCGTAGCGCGGTGCGCAGAATGCTGAAGCCAGAGGCGCGTTCGAGCATTTCTGAGATGCCACCGCCGGGGCGCCCATTGACTTCGATGATGACCGGCCCATCGTCGGTAAGTTTGATTTCGGTGTGCAAACAGCCGATCACCACACCAAGCGCGAGCGCAGCCCCCGTGGCGACGCGAAGCACGTCGGCCTCGAGTTCTGGCGAGAGCGCACTCGGCGTGAAGTAACCGGTCTCGCGGAATGGCCAACGGAATGGCGTGCGGGCACTGATGGCTGCGTGTTGGACGCGGCCACCCTCCACCACGCTCTCCACCGAGACAAAGTTGGCGAAGCCGCGGCCCGCGAGCTCTCGGCTGGCGTCGGGTACGAATCCTTCGAGCACGTAATCCTCGGCTTCTAAACCCTTCAACTCCTTAAGCGTCTCCAGGAGTTGCGAGAGTGACGAAATTGGGAGCGTGTCACGACTGGACTGACCCCACCGGGGCTTGAGCACGGCTGGATAACTGAAGGTGCGGCCGATCTCTTCTGCGTCGGCCATGGTCGCATTCCGAGGAAGGATTCGAAACATCGGGACCGCCAGCCCCGCCGCGGCCAGTGCGTCGCGCTGGGCGTGCTTGTCGGTCAGTTTCTGCGCCGTGTCAAGACTGTGAAACGGCAACCGCAGTTCTTCAGCGAGCCGAGCCGTCCAGACGAGGTCCGCGTCGTGCATGGAAAGTATGCCGACCGGCCCATGGGCTTGCACCTCGGCGGCCACACTCTGGAAATCCTGTTCGGCCGAGTCGACCACGGGTCCGAACTTGCGCAAGAGTCGCGCCGTGAGGGCTGCGTCGGGCTTGGAGCTGTCGACGATCCATACGAGGCGACAGACTCCTTCGGCCGCCTCGACAATCGACAGCGCGCCGAACGAGAGCGGATCATAGACGTAGGCAAGCGTTGGCAGCGACGTCACCGCAGAGGTCAGATGGACTTGCGAAGTGGGAGCATCTGGGCGTTCTCCTGCAGGTAACGGTCATTGCTCACCATAATCAGGGCACCACAGGCGTCGCGAACGACGCGCTCCAATCGGTGATCCGGGCCCCGTCGAAAACCATTAATCCCACAGATCTGTAGCGCCGCGATCGCCGCGTTCATGGCGGCGGTGGACGTGACCACTTTTACGTTGCGCAGGCTCATGACCAGCCCGATGTCCTCGATGGTGTCAGACGCAAGGGCCGCCTCGATCTTTCGGAGCGCCTCAGCCAACATGCTGCGCGCCACCTCGACATCGGCCATGATTTCAGCCAACCGAACCGCCGACTGCGGCGTCGTGCCGATGCTTTTTCGCGCGGACGCGCGAACCGCTTCGTGGGCTTCTTCCATCGCGGCTTCGGCCAGGCCGGTCCACACCGACGTCATGAGTACGTGGCGTATTTGGCCGGCACCGCCGTTCGCAATTTGGGCGAACTGCACTGGGAAGAGGTTGTCCTCGGTCACGTGACCGGTGATGTGCATTCCGCCGCTACAGGTGCCGCGTAACCCGAGAGTGTCCCAGGTGGTGGTCGGCTCGAGGGTGACCTCGTTCGTCCGAAGAAGCGTCAGTACCTGATCGGTTTCGGTGGCGTCGGGTGAGCGTCGCGACGTTGAGAGAATCAGATCAGAGTAACTTGAGAAAGAAGGCGCGAGCGCCTGCTTGTCAAAGAGCCAGCCGTCACCCTCGGGTGCGAGAGCTGCGACGCTTCGCATCACGTCACCGCCAATCCCCACTTCGCTGTTGGCATTAGCGATGAGCAATTGGTGGTCCACGACTTCCTGCAGGACGCCGCGCATCGCCTCCGTCGTGCCAAACTTCAGCAGGACGAACAACTGTTCCGTGTGCATTGCCAACACCGATCCCGTCGCCGCGCAGAAACGACTGAGCACGCGAATCGCATTGCTGATGTCCGTAAAAGTAGCGCCCATTCCACCGTACTCAACGGGAACGAGCGCAGAAAGCACACCTTCCTCCTTGAGGGCAGTGAACGATTCGATGGGAAAACGTGCCTTGAGGTCGACGTCGTACGCCGCCGGCCCGGTGACCTCTTGCGCGATGCGATGAGCGATCTCGGCCAGTCGCTCGCTGACGGACGTGTTCTTGGTAGGAGAAGAACTTCGTGAGTCGGTCATGGCGTTCCCTTGTTTGAAGTTGGGTGGACTGGCGGAGGCTGGCGGTGAAACAGGACAGAGTCTACGCCATGAGATGTCGGAACAACTCTCATTGAACGCGGGGCCGCGCTAGCGTTTTTCGGGTGGGCGACAGGCGTCGTATACGCTGAGGACTTCATCGCTCCACCTTGGTGATCGGGTGCGATTCATTGGAGCGCGACGAGATTCGAACTCGCCTTCTCAGCGTGGGAAACTGAGGTTTCTGCGAGAGCGGCATCTGGGTCAACTTTCGTCATAAACGTTTTAACTCGTCGACATCCCTCCGCCAAGCAAGGCCGGAAACGCCGTGGCGCGCATTCGCTTGAGAACCCGCTGCGTGACCAGTGCTGCGTCGGGATGAATTCCGCCGTTGGCCGTTACACGTGACTCCCACGCGGTCGCCCGGTGCGCAAAAGTCTCCGGGTCACCAAGTTGTTGGCAGTCGAGTCGGTCCAGGTTGATGTCGACGGTAATGGTGTCGCCATCTTGTACGAGGGCAATCGGCCCGCCGAGCAGCGCCTCCGGAGCGACGTGGCCAATCACTAGACCAACGGACCCGCCCGAGAATCGAGCGTCCGTCATCAAGGCGATCGTGATCCCACGCTTGCGGCATAGCGAAGTGATCTTCGACGTGGGGTCGAGCATCTCGGGCATCCCCGGCGCGCCGCGAGGCCCTTCGTAGCGTATTACCACCATGTCGTTGTCTTGAAAATCATCGGGCCGCTCGTCGAGCGCGGCAATCAACGAACGCTCTCCGTTGAAGACGCGTGCCGTGCCGATGAATACACCGTCAACGATTCCGCTTTCTACGCCTGCGAGTTTGAAGATTGCACCCCCGTCCGGGGCAAGATTGCCGCGCAGGAGTCGGAGCCCACTGGTGCTCTTGAACGGTCGGGCGACCGAATAGATCACTTCGTGATCTGGCGGCGGCGGGGCCAAGCGATCTATCTGCGCAGCGAGCGTTTCTCCGGTGCAGGTGATGGCCGTGCCATCGAGGAAGCCAGCACGCAAAAGTTCGTTGACGATCGTTGGAAGTCCGCCGGCGACGTCGACGTCGACCATTGAGTACGTTCCGAACGGACGCATGTTGACAATCACTGGCAGACGGTGCGACAACTCATTGAATTCGTCCTGACTGAGCACGTCGGTCCATAAGTTGATACCCGCCGCACGCGCGATCTCGACACTGTGCAGCATGACGTTCGTCGAGCCACCCATGGCCATAGAAACGACGAGAGCATTGCGAAGAGAAATGGGTGTGACGATATCTCGGGGACGAAGGTTTTGATTGGTCATCGTCACCAGGCAGTCGACGAGCTCGTTGGGAAACTGCTCTATGCGACGAGGGTCGTCCGATGGTGGAGCGACCATGTGGAGCGGCTCGAGACCCAACACGGCAATGAACGTCTGCATCGTGTTGTAGGTGAACATTCCCCCACAACTGCCTTGACCCGGACACGCGTGCAGGGTGATTTCGGACCGGGCGACTTCGTCGGTGACCGTGGCGAACTGAAAAGCGGTGACCAGGTCAATACGTTCACCGGTCCGTGGATCGATGCCAGGACTGATTGAGCCGTCAGAAAGAATGACCGCGGGAACATTGTGTTCCAGCAACGCCGCTACCGTGCCGATCGGCGGCTTGTCGCACGCGACCACCGCAATTAGTCCTTCAACGTGATTCGCGGCGAGGTGCGTCGAGACCGCGTCGTTCACGAGTTCTCGTCCGATGAGCGAAAAACGCATTTCTGGAGTGCCGTTGAGCTGACCATCGGACACACCAATGGTGAAGGCCGGCGCAATGAGGCGGTTGGCCCGGTCGTCCCGCGCAATCTGACGAGACATAGCGGCCTGCACGGCCTCGACCTTGTCCGTGACCCCCAGGTAGCACTGGCTATCACCCAGGTTCCCGAGCACGGCCCATACGGGTCCGTGGATTTTAGAAACATCCTGACCGAGGAAGTTGGCCGTCCCGACTCGCTGCACGTCACGTCCGGGGTTCGAAAAGGCAAGATCGGAGGTACCGCGCACGCTGACTCTGTTTGAAGATTCTGCGGGTTCAGTCATTCTGAAAGTGTACCGACGCTGAATTTGGCTCTTCAGAGCCGGCCGCCTCTGAAGTTAATTGGAGCGGGCGACGGGATTCGAACCCGCGTACTCAGCCTGGCGATCAGGGTAATTGGTCAATCAATACGTGTGAACTGTCACGTGCGGGATCGGCTCGGGTCGAAAAAATAATTCAGGACGGATGGGCACGCACGGGTCGGGGCGGCCCCAATTCAACATCGCCGCTCGTCCCAGTAGTCAGAAGTGTCACCGGGGCGTGACGACATGCTTGTGAATCTGGATGCAAACTCTCCTGTGAAATGAGTGAGAACGCGGCGGCGGGGGTTGATTTTTCCGGCAGCCCGCAGTTGCGATAACTAGCATGTGGGCAGCCAGAGGTACGCCGGTTGTCCAAGGCGTTTTCGAAGTCGGGCTGTCTTCGAAGTCTGTCTAGCAAGGTGAGTCACATATTCGAGCAGTTATTGCTGCGTAACTACGAACGAGAGAGCGAGCATCGAGTTGAAGACCGCGAGCCCAGAACCACAGTCCGTTGGCGGCGTTCGTAGAGCAAGAAACCATTGGGTTTCATTGATCGCATGGGCGGGAGCATTGGCGCTCATCAGCGCGGTCACGTTCACGAACACAACCCCTTCATACGCCGTAACAATTTCTTCCACTTTCGCGACGAACGTCGGCGTCGATTCGAATGCCGCTACGACCGTGTACCCGCTCGGCAACGTCGATAGTTCCGAACCGTCAGGCTACGATCCGCCGAGTGCGAACGCGATGTCCGGGTACACAATGACGTACTCGAACGACTTTACGGGCACCACACTTCCCTCTGGGTGGACGGCGTATTCGGGAACCGCTGCTGGTGACCCAGGTTCGTTATGGGCGCCCAGTCAGGTCAAGGTAAGTGGCGGAATGTTGCAGCTGACCACGTCGCAGTTACCGGCGGACAACAACGACTGGGTAAGTGGCGGCGCGGGTCAATCGGGTGAAGCACTGACGTACGGCGCATTCTTCGTTCGCTCGAGAATGACCGGTGTCGGTCCAACCCAAGTCGAATTGTTGTGGCCGACCGGGGGATGGCCACCGGAAGTAGATTTCGACGAAACCTATGGTGGCGACACATTGACACAGGCGACGCTGCACTACACCTCGGCAAACTTGACGATTCACAACAATCTCACCATTGATATGACGCAGTGGCACACCTTTGGCATCGTGTGGTCGCCTGCTTCAATTATCTTCACCGTCGACGGCACCGAGTGGGCCTCGATTACAACGACATCGGTTATCCCCGATCAGTCGATGGGCCTGGACATCCAACAGCAGACGTGGTGCAGTTCGGGGTTTGCGTGTCCTACGGCGTCGGCGTCGACTGATGTCGATTGGGTGGCTGAGTACAGCCCGACGGGTTCTTCCAATGCACCAACGACGACGACGACTCATTCGCCAACCACCACGACGACCCATTCGCCAACCACCACGACCACCATGGCGGGCGCGCCACCTGCCCCGGGTAACCCGCCGGCCACTCCAACCAATTCACCGACGGCTGCGTCCACGACAACTACAACGGCAACCGTCATGCGCCCGACTGATGAATCAATCACGTTGAATTCTTTTGCCACGAATTCAACGTCGTTATCACGTGCTTTGCGAAAAGAAATCAATCGATTGGCAACCGTGATCCTTCGCGACAACGACTCGGAAGTGACCCTCACTGGCTACGGCAGCTATTTACGCAACGGCAGCGCGGCGCTCGTCATCGCCAGAGCCAGAGCCGTGAGCGTGGAAGCATTTTTGCAACTACGGCTCGCTCGGCTTCATGATTCGAAGGTGAAGATTTTCGTTCGGGGAGCCATAAGTGTGGGTGCTTCGGTCACGGCAAACGTGAAGAGTGGAAGCGTTGTGGCACTTCTGCGCTGATGACAAAGTGAACTTCGACTTCGCCAATTTTTAGTTCGACATACGCGAAGAATTCTCGCAAGTACCGCATGCACGCTCTTTTGGGCAAAGTTTTGGGAGTGCGGGCCACCACTTCTAAGCGCGGTTGAGGAACCAGCGGCGGCGCCGTAATGACCGATGGTTGGCGTGGGTGCTAGCACGAGGCATTCTGGACGGTTGGCACCATCTCTCCCGGGCCCGGCGTCATGCATACTGAATCTCAGGTTAGGGAGGGTAATGCGCTCTGTCGGAGTCGTATTTCGGGCCGAGCTTCTGCGGCGGTGGGCTTCGTGGCTGGCCCTTTCACTGCTCGTAGCCCTCATCGGCGGGACGGTCCTCGCCGGGGTCTCCACCGCGCACAGGACCTCCTCGGCTTACTCTGATTTCTCCAAGCGCTACGGCTACGACGCGGAAGTCTTCACGTCATCACACTTGTCTAAGAATTACTTCCATCTGCCGTACGTGTCCAAGGTGACCACTGACCTCTACTACGCCAACGGGAACGCCATCGCTCAGGGGCGCTTCGTACCAAACCAAGATCTCGGCGTGGCGAGTCTACCGAACTCCCATATTTCCAGCACGATCAAACTACTCTCCGGTCGCCTTCCCACTGGTCCCAACGACGCGCTCGTGGGGTTCTCGATGCAGCAGGAGTTTGGGCTTCGAATCGGATCGATTGTGACAGTTCCGTTATACGCGAAGTCGCAGCGGAGCGCGGTGCTCCACAACAACGCCTACGTCGTTCCCCGCGGACCCAAGGTGAACTTCCGGGTGGTCGGGATCGAAGTCAGCGAGAATGACTTTCCGTCCAGTTCTCCGAGCTACTCGCTCTACACGAGCCCGGCGTTCGGCCGTGGTTTGGGAAGCACAGTGGTGTCGTCGGACATCGTGCAGGTGCGATTGCGACAGGGCCAGAATGACATGCCTCGGCTCCAGGTGTACGTCAACCACCACCAGGGCTCGGGCTACGTTTACTTACTGAACGTCGATTCGAACTCGGCGTCGGTGGAACAGTCGATTCAGCCCCAGTCGACGGGATGGTTGTTCTTCTCGCTCTTCGCGCTGTTGGCGGGTCTGGCGTTGGTGGGCCAGGCGCTGTCGCGCCAAAGTCTCGTCGAACGCGAGTCCTATCCCACTCTCGCCGCGTTGGGCATGCGGCCACGCGAGCTCTTTGGTCTGGGCATGCTCCGCGCCGCCGCCATCGGCCTCGCTGGCGCCCTGGCGGCGGTGGCTCTGGCTTTTGTGGTGTCGCCGCTGACCCCGGTGGGCGAGGCGCGGGCCGCGGAGCCAACACGGGGATTCGTGTTTAATGGCGTTCTGTTCGGTTTGGGTTTCCTTGCGGTCACGGTGGTCGTGGCGGCGTTGGCCGTGCTTCCGTCGTGGCGAGCCGCCCAGAGCGGCGCTGCGACGAACAACCGCGATCAGCCCGTCAGTCACACCAACCCCATGGTCGCGATGGTCGCGAGGACGGGGGCGCCACCGAGCGTCCTCGTGGGGGTTCGCAACGCGCTCGATCGCGGGCGAGGTCGGTCGAGTGTCCCGGTGGCCACGGCGCTGGTCGGAGCCACGGTGGCCGTGGTGGCCCTGGTGGCCACGACGGTCTTCGGTGCGAGCCTGACCCATCTCGTGAAGACCCCTCCGCTCTACGGGCAGAACTGGCAGCTCGACATGGGCGGCATGACCACGCCGCAGTTGCACACGGCGTTGGCGACCTTCGATGACAACAAGAACGTGACCAAGGTCACCTACGGATTTGCGGGCAAGTACGTGAAAGTTGGAACGGTCAATGTCGAAGGGATCTTTGTCAACGTGGCCAAGGGACCAATGGCGTTCTCGCTCGTCAATGGCCGATATCCGAAAGGGAACGATCAGTTGCTCCTCGGCGCCACGACGATGTCTCAGGCGCACCTGCACGTGGGATCACGAGTCTCGGTGTCGCTGGTCAACAAGTCGGGCAAAGTGGAGTCGCGGACACTGCAAGTTGTCGGCACCGTCACGCTGCCGCCGACCTTCAGCATCGGCGGTCTCGGCGTGGGCGCCGTATTGCCGTTTGGCGCGGCCCTCGATATTGCCTGTTTGGGCAATCCTCATCCATCGGCCTGCCATCAGGAGTTGGCGAAGTCCGTCCAAGGGTGGGGCATGGCGGTGGGCATTGTGCCCGGACCGGCCGGACGTTCCGCACTCGCCCACTTTCAGCGCGAGTTCTCCGAAAACGTCAATGAACTCAACGTGCCGGTCAACCTGGTCAACTTCGGCCAGGCCGTGGACTTTCCTCTCTTGCTCGGCGTCACCTTGGCCCTCTTTGGAGCGGCCACCCTCGCACATCTGCTTTTTGTGAGCGTCGCGCGACGTCGACGCCAGGTGGCGCTACTCAAGGTTCTTGGTTTCGTCCGCCGACAGGTCCTGGCGTCGACCTGTTGGCAGGCGCTCACGGTCGTCGCCATCGGCCTCCTAATCGGCGTGCCCTCGGGAATCGCGGTGGGAAAGGCCGTCTGGCGGTCCTTCGCGGCCCACTTGGGGGCGGTACCGGTGGCAGTGGTACCCGTGGAACTGGTGGCGATCGTCTGCGTGGTCATCGTGGTGGGTGGCGTCGCCCTCGCTCTTCTTCCGGCGCTGCTCGCGGTTCGTGTGCAGCCGGCCGAGGCGTTGCGCGAGGCGTAGCCAACTGAAAGGGGGAGGATCGCTGAACCGCGCACTCGCGATAGTTGCCCGCCCCACTCCGGCATGTGGGAGTCGTGCCCCACTTGGATACGTTGGCGTCAAAGTGGGGCACCTCGCGTAGTCGAGCCTTGACGATCAATCTCGTTCTCGTTCACGATCTGGCAGCCGACCGACGGATGTTTATCACCTCCGGGAGCGATTATTTGGGCCGGTGCTCGAAATGGTTCCCCCAGCCCGGAACGGCCCGATACGGACACCTTCGCTCGAAGCCGTGAATGTCGCTGGGCCCTCAGCTGTCGGGCGTGACCGCATTCAATCGGCGCTGAACCTCCGACGGGTCCACGCCGAGGGCGCCCAGCAGCGCTGCCGCAGGATCTGGTGGTTTGAGAGTGAGGATTTGGGCCAGCACCTGCTGGGCCGTGACGTAGAGCCTCCGACGGTTGGGCTTAGACGCTTCCTCGAGCACTTTCTTTGCCGCGGGCGTGATGCGGAGGCGATCTTTTTGCGCAACGTCTCTGAACCTCGGCTTCTTCGGCACGGCGCGCATCGCCAGTGCGGGAGCGTCGGCGCCGGAACCCAGGCCCAGGGCACTCAGGGCTTCGCTGTCGAGCGAGTCAAGGGCCTGGCGAGATTGCTGGAGGTTCACGCCCAACACGACTTCAATCGAGGGATCCTCGAACAACGCGAGCAAGATGTGGTCAGTGCCATATCGGCGATCGCCTCGACGACGAGCCTCCTCACTGGCCTGCAGACAGATGGCCCAGGCGTTAAGCATCTCTGGCGCAACGGGTTCGGCAGTCATGATGACTCCTTGTTGTATTTGGTGTGCACGGATTGGCGAGTGACGCCCAAAGCGTCTCCGACCTGCTGCCACGACCAGCCCTTTTCCCGGGCCGACGCGACGTGGTTGGCTTCGACCCTCTCAGCCAGGCGATGCAACGCCAATGAGGCGCGTAGCCCAAGTGCTGGGTCATCCGACGAGAGATTCGCACTGAGTTTGTCGATGTCCATAACTGTCAGTATAGACTGACAAGCAAGATTTGTCAACCTAAACTGACAAACCCGGGCGTCACACCGGAGTGCCCCAGATGGCCGGTTCGTAGGGGTGACCCTCGCCCGCTCAGTTACCAGGTGCTTGCTTTCGCAAGCGCTTGACCCCGCTCACTTCCGAAGAGCGGGTCAATTTTGTGCATCTTGAAAACGTGGTAACTGCTTGAGCGGAATCGAAAACCCTTGGAGCGGGTGACGGGAATCGTACCCACGTTCTCAGCTTGGAAACGGGGCAGACGACAAACGCGATCTATCAGAAACTCCTGATCCAAGAGAATAAATCGAAGGAGACCGCTGTGGTCATCAGACAAAACCTAGTTAGCAAAACCCAAGGTGTCTGGAGTCACCGCATTCTTATTGAAAGTCGTCGGTGGTCGGGCCCGGTCGAGGGTTGTTGTCCTGACGAATCTAAAGCGTCCCTACCAGTGATTTGAGAGTTCAGCCCCTCCATAGAGATCTGCCGATTTGTGTTTGGCACTGGCGTAGTGAGACTGATTCGGCACTCGGCTTATCGCGGTTCGCCGCCGGTCCTCTTCTGAATCTTTGAGATGGGGACAACTTCAGAGCGGCAACCACCCGGGCTTGAATGTTGGCGAACGGTTCATGGCGGCGCCCGTGCGCCGTCTCTGCTTTGCGAACGAACTCAGTTATTCGTTCATTCGCCCGATATTCAAGGATAAATCGATTCATGACTTCCGTCCTCGGCAATGTCAGTTCATAAATCATATCTTAAGTAACTTGACTAAGCAAGAAAAAAACTATATAGTCATAGACCTATGCAGATAACTGAGACCAGGCCATCTACGACAAGCGTGGAAGTGATTGGACCTTCGTTGGTCTTAGATCTTTCGTGGTGTGTCCTCAAGTGCCAAAATCGTGACTCCACTGACACGGCCGTTGGGCCATTGTTCGACCATCTCGTCGAATATCAAGAGCGTTTGACGGAATTCTGGGACGATGACATGAAAGGCATCGCCGAGGCGGAGGTTTTAGCGCATTTGGCAGGTGCGGTCGAGTGCACGGATTTCACTCAATTCAGAGATCGGTGCGAGCGTGCGCTGCGCTCAGGATCCCTTGATCTTGAGCTTGATTTGATGTCCGAAACCGATCAGGACGCGGCTACCATCTTGACTCGTTTGAAGAGTCTGCGAGATTCCGTCGAACTCGTCGAGAGCTATTTCAACTTGTTGAGCGAAGTTTGGGCGGTCGTATGCCCCTGGTGGGAAACGACCGCAATTCCCTCCCTGCGTTCGGCCATCGTTGAAATCAAGAGAAAATTGTCGAGTGGCTCGTACTGGTATGACATCTACCCTCGATGCCCCTATTTCGAGGAGAGGCTGCCAGGAGTTATCAAGCGGTACGAAGCGGGAAAGCCGGTACGCATCGCCGTCTGTGCGTTGTTTGGTGAGGGTCTCTACTTCGAGTTTCCTGACTCCATACTCTTTGGCTTTGGGATTGAAAGCGCGGCGGATAGCGCGAAGAGTCGCGTCTCGAACGCTGTTCTCCCGCTTCGTGCGCTGGCAGATCCGACACGTCTGGCGATCTTTGAGTTTCTCAAATTGGGGACTTCGACCGTGAAGGATATCGCTGAGTCATTTTCCCTCTCACAACCGACGGTCAGCGTTCACGTCAAGCGCCTTCGAGAGGTGGGTCTCGTGGATGCAACGCGTCAGGGCACTCAATTTACTATCGGAATCAACTGGGCCGAAGCGGACAAACTCTCAGGTGCCCTGCACGACGTGCTGTCGCACTGATAGTTGTTGCGAATACCGGGTCGCTTCGATATGGCGTGAGCGGTTCACGTTCTTCGATTCAGGCATCGTCCACAAATCGTACGATGCCAGCCGAAGACTTGAATTAGAGCGAAAGGCCAATTGCCTTTTGAGAAGCTACTTGAGGATTCGTGACATTCGTCGGTCGGCGAGCACTCGCTTACCCGTTTGACACGTCGGACAGTACGTCATCTCATAATTTTCAAAGGACACTCTCCTTAATGTGTCTCCGCATGCTGCTGGGCATACCTCGCCCGAACGACCGTGGACACTGAAGCGACCGCTCAACTTGGCTTCCGACAGGCCTCCCTCGCGCGTGCGTTCGAGTTCGAGGGCGTCGGCGAGGACATCGTTGATGGACTTCAATAGCGCCTCGCGCTGTTGGGAGCTCAGAGAGTTGAGCGAGGCGAATGGCGAAAGCCTGGCCCGGTGCAAAATGTCGTCGCCCCATCCGCGGCCGATACCAGCCAGAACGTGTTGATCACGCAGGTCAGTGGTGAGTCGACGTCGAGAGTCGCTTGTGAGAATAATGTCGGCAAACGCTTCACTTCCCGGTTCGGGTCCAAGGCTTGCTAACGGACCTTGGTCGTGGGGTGCCAACACCCACCACGAGGCTTTCCGATGCGTGCCGTACTCTCGCATGAGGACGCCGATACTCTCCCCGCCGTATTTTGATCTGTCGTGACCAAATACGAAACGCACTGCCGAGCCCCGAGATCTCGACGTTTTGGGCGGACGCTCGATGTCGATGCGGCCCGCTTGCGAGAGGTGCAATAAGACATGAACCCCGTCGTCGAACTCCCACACGAGGTACTTCGCTCGTCGAGTGACGGAGACGAGCCGTTGGTCAAGCACGGATTCGTGGGCAGGAGCGTACGTCTTGAGCGAGGAGAAGCCGAGTGATTCAATTCGAAGCAACGTCGCGCCCGCAAGGAGCAAGTCGAGACGCTCAGCAAGGGCCTGCATTTCGGGCAGTTCGGGCACGTACCAATGTACCCAGCGGTGGAAATTGGTGGTCACATCAAAACTCTCGTAATGAAATGCGAAATCGTTGGAGCGGGCGACGAGAATCGAACTCGCGTTCTCAGCTTGCGTCCGCGGTCCCAAGGCTAGAACACAGTAAACACAGGCCTTTTCGAGATCGCGAAAATCTTGCGACAGCAGTCCGACAGTGGGCGCCGACGGGTAGTCAATCGACGGGGTTGCGAAGAGCGGGGACGTGTCGGACAGTAACCCGCATGGAACACAATCCATCCACCTGTAAAGGGTGCGACTCGGTCCTCGGTCTCGAGGACTTGGCAACGTGGCTACACACCTCAACCCACACGCTGTACAAGTGGGCCTCGGTGGGTTACCCCACGTTTCCCCGCCGCCTACGCCTGGCAAACCGGCGTATTGCGGTCACCTGCAACTCCGTCAAACACTGGCTGAACGAGTGTGCCGCATGAGACTAGAGAATGCCTGGATAGGTAACAACGGAAAAATAGCCTCGCTTCGTCGCAAGCCGGGGTCGGACGGCAAGCCTCGCTTTGTGAAGCGCTGGCAGGTTCGTTGGTTGCTCACCGCAGCACCCGGTCTGCCGCCCATGGAACGAAAAACCACCACGTTCGAGACGAAAGCTCGTGCAGATGCATTCATCGACGAGCTATGGCTTGCCCACTTTGGGAAGGAGAACTTCCATTTCGACGAAGCAGGCTGGCCGACAAATCTCGTCGCCAGCCCTACGTCGATTTTCGACGCCCTCAGCGAATACGTCGAGGGCCGTTGGTCCACGGTCTGGAAGCCGAATCAGAGAACGAAAGTTCGCGGCCGCTTGCTGCAACTCGTCGCCTTGACGGTGACACGACCTCGTGACCGGGCAACGCTTCTTGAAGGTCTTGAAAAGCAGCGCACTGATCGGGGTATGCGACCCGTACCGACGTGCACGATTGAGTGGGCTGCGCGATGGCTCCGTGACTACGGTCTTCGTCCTGGTGACGATGTGGCCGACTCTCAGTTGATGGCGGGCAAGAGATGGCTGGAGGGCAACTCTGCCTCTCTCACGAGCCTCGTTGCCACGAAAGAGATAACTCGCCTTCGCCTGTACTTCACCGAGGGTCGTGACTACTCGACTCAGCGAACGTATTGGAAGGGGACTGTGGTCCCCTTTCTCAACTGGCTCCACGAAACTCAGAAAGTGGAGCGAAGTCTCACGCTCGGCCAACCGAAG
>Ga0182030_10000920_pt1 | contig 58562 bp, 49 predicted proteins | sample 812S3MmetaG_FD_121299 | JGI IMG/M metagenome (GOLD analysis project Ga0182030, IMG submission 121299) | Permafrost microbial communities from Stordalen Mire, Sweden - 812S3M metaG (Illumina Assembly) | ecosystem: Environmental > Terrestrial > Soil > Wetlands > Permafrost | place: Sweden... | reverse complement strand
GACGCCATCCTCGAGTTGCAGCTCTATCGGCTCACGCAGCTTTCCGTCGATGAAATCCTCAGCGAACTCAAGGAAATCCGCGCCAAAATCGCAGAATACGAGTCCATCCTCGCCAGCGACGCCAAGCTTCGCGCCGTCATCGTCAAGGAGCTGGAAGACATTCGCGACCGCTACGGCGACGTCCGCCGCACCCAGATCGTCGATGAGTCCGCCGAGCTTCAGCTTGAAGACCTGATCGCCGACGAGCAGGTCGCCGTCACCGTCTCGCACCAGGGCTACCTCAAGCGCACCCCCATCTCCATCTACCGCCAGCAGCGTCGCGGCGGCACCGGGCGCACCGGCATGAAGACCCGCGAAGAAGATTTCGTCGCCCAGCTCATCGTCGACTCCACCCACGCCTACATCCTCTGCTTCACCAACACCGGCCGTGTCTACTGGCTCAAGGTCTACGAGATTCCCGACGTCAGCGCCGCCGGCAAGGGCAAGAGCATGCAAAGCCTGCTCAATCTCCAACCTGGCGAAAACGTGCGCAACATCCTCCCCGTGCGCGACCTTGAAGAAGAAGGCAAGTTCATCTTCTTCGCCACCCAAAAAGGCACCGTCAAGAAGACCCCGCTCAAGGACTTCTCCAACGTCATGGCGCGCGGCATCATCGCCATCGGCATCGACAAAGACGACGAACTCGTAGCCGCCCGCATCACCGACGGCTCTGAAATCGTCTTCCTCGCCACCCACCTCGGCATGGCTATCCGCTTCGACGAAGCTGACGTGCGCTCCATGGGCCGTCCTGCCTACGGCGTGCGTGGCATCGACCTCGCCAAAAACGATTACGTGGTCGGCGTGGCCATCACTCCCAAGGAACACGAAGAGGGTGCCTATCGCATCCTCGCCATCACTGAAAACGGCTTTGGCAAGCGCACCGACGTCATCGAATACCGCCTCCAAACCCGCGGCGGCAAGGGCGTCAAAAACATGGCCGTCACGCCCCGCATCGGCCGCGTCTCGAGCATTCAACTCGTCGACGATACATCGGAACTAATGGTCATCAGTCAATTCGGCAAAATCATCCGCATCGACACCAAGACCATTCGCGCCGCCGGCCGCGCCACCCAGGGCGTCCGCCTCCTCAACCTGGAAGCCGACGACAAGGTCGCCGCCGCCGTCATCATCCCTCCTGAAGAAGCCGTTGCGGACGACGAACAAGGCACCCTGCTTCAATAGCCCCATCGCATCAACCGCTGGCCCATTCCTGCGCAGCTCATCGCGAAAGAATGGGCCAGCTTTTTTCCCATGCGAGAGTCCGTGGGTGCCCCATCCATCGAGCGTCTCTTGCTCGATGGGTGGGATCCCACAAACCTTACAAGAGTTTTTTGTTTGGGGCACTTGCAATTCGTTCTCATCGACATGAAAACCACTTACGATCCGTCCGCCCACCCAACCCTTCCCCTTTTCAACCGTCCAATTAACCGGGAAAGCCGCGTCGGGCTATATCACTTTCGGAACCGGATCGACCGAAAGTACTCTATTCCCTCGACCTGAACCGTCGATCCGGCATACACTGAACTTGCTTTGGTACTCCGCGCCTTTTCTTGATGTTGAGAAACCTGCTCATTGCTTCCGTGCTGGCAGCACTCGCCGCTCTCACTGCCGCCGCATCGCCCAACACCCCGGCGAATTCGCGCCAGCATGTCTCGCACGCTTCTGCCTCCCACGCGAGCGTCCATTCCAAAGCCCATCGGCACTCTGCAGCCGCCGCGCATACCCCACATTCAGAAGCTATTAGCCTCCATTCTCACGCCGCCCGCCACCGCCATTCATCCTCACTCAGCCACTCCCGATCCGTGGCGCTCGCACCCACGCCCGCTTCCCTCCGCCGCGGCAGAACTGTCGCTTTAGGTTCCTCTGCCCTCAAAGGTTCCCTCGAGTCCCTCGAACGCCAGAACGAACAAGCTGACGCCGAAGGCCTGGAACGTATCCTCGACGAAGACGACCTCAACGACCGCATCGCCCAAAAGCTTCTCGTGCCCGTTCCCGTCGCCGCTGGACTCACCATCGATGAAAAACTGCCCGAGAGCCACCGTTACTGCCGCCCCTGGACAGCCGATTTTCTCGGCGACCTGACCACCGCGCATGCCACCCGCTTCGGCCACCCGCTGTTTATCAGTTCCGCCGTCCGCACCGTCGAATATCAGCGCCAGTTGATGGGCATCAACGGCAACGCCGCCGCCGCCGAAGGCGATATCGTCAGCCCCCATCTCACCGGCGGCACCATCGACATCGCCAAGACCGGCATGAACCGCAAAGAACTCGCCTGGATGCGCAACTGGCTCCTCCCCGTGCAAAAGTCCGGCATGATCGACGTCGAAGAGGAATTCCGCCAGGCCTGCTTCCACATCACCGTCTACAAAAACTACACCACCCCGCCCCCCTTCGAGATTCCCGACACCCCCTCTGCGCCCTCGCACAAATCCCGTCGGCACCACACCGCACCCTACGTCCAAATAGCCTCCCGCAGCCGCTAATTCCTTTGTTTCAACTTTCCGCTCCCACTGTCATGTTGAGCGAAGCGAAACATCCGCAGTTGCTTTTCGGGAGCTTCCGTTATGCAGCTCAATCCCATCCAGTCAGGCGACCAGCATCCCGCTTCGAACTCTCTCTCGCGCTGTCATGTTGAGCAAAGCGAAACATCTGCAGTTGCTTTTCGTAACTTCCGAGTAGACGGTAATTCGGCCGCAGTATCAGAAATCGACAGGTCGCCGACGGAGGGAGCAGAGGCCTTCAGGCCCCTGAACCGAAGTTTGCAATGAAAGCGGCTTTAGCCGCGGGCCTTTCGTTTATGCTTCTCAGGTGCGACTGGCGCCGCAAGAAACCCGCACCTACTTCGCGACCGCAGTAACGGCGGGTGCCCCCGGCCTCGACACTGAGACCGGTGTAGCGCGAACTCTACGGCTACGAATCGCGCCTGAAAAACGCCGCAGAGCCAAGGATGAAGGTCGCGCCTGGACCGTACCAAATCGGAAGTTATCGTAAGTCGCCCCTCGCACTGGCGGTCGATCCACGAAAATCCCCACACCTTCGCGCGTTTCGGGTTACAATCGCGAGCAAACCCGCCTCATGCCCGATATGCTCCTGTGCAAGTCAAGCGGCGAGGCACTGCCAACAATTGCAACCGGCTGAGACTCAGTCCGGTCAACCCATGTAAGACACGCCCATGCGCTTGTCTTACACGTCTTACGAGAGGCAAAATGATGAGCGATTCTGGAGTTCAACCCGTGGCCGCCGTGGCTCCCGGTCTTTCTCAGATGCAACGCGTTACAGACACCTTCACCGCGCCGTCAAAGACCTTCGAAGACATCAAGCGCGGCAACAAAAGCTGGTGGATGCCCTTCGTAATCATCGCCATCGTCGGCTACATTCTCTTCGCCGCCGTGACCCTCAAGATCGGTATGCCAACCGTCGTCGACAATCAGATCCGCCTCGATCCCAAAGCCCAGGAGCGCATGGCCAACGCCACGCCCGAGCAGCGCGCCACCGGCGCCAAAATCTCCCTCTACGTCACCCAGGGGGTGTTCATCGGCGGGCCCGTTCTCCTGCTGGTCCTCGGCGCCGTCATCTCACTCGGCATCTGGGCCACCATCAACTTCGCCTTCGCCGGCAAGGCCACCTACGGCAGTATCTTCGCCGTCTGGATGTACGCATCGCTCCCCACCATTGTCAAAACTCTGCTGGGGGTGATCGTCATCTTTGCCGGCGCAGCGCCGGAGTCCTTTAACATCAAGAACTTCGCGCCCACCAACATCGGTGCCTTCCTCAATCCGGTAGAGACCAACAAGGCCCTCTATTCGCTCGCATCCTCGCTCGACATCGTAACCATCTGGAGCCTCGCCGTCCTCGCCATCGGCGTCGCCATCGTCGCCGGCGTCAAGCGCACCTCCGGCTACATTGCCGTCTTCGGCTGGTGGGCGCTGATCGTTCTCATCGGCGTCGGCTGGAGCCTGGCCATGGGCTAACCGCCGGCTTTTCCATGGAAATAGCAAACGGCGCGCACCCCAAAGATGCGCGCCGTCGTTTTTTCTGATCCCTGAACCCTGACCCCTGATCCCTGCTTCTACTCCATCCACCGTCGCATAATCAACGTGGCATTGATCCCGCCAAATCCAAACGAATTCGACAGCGCCACATCAAATTCATGTGCTACAGGCTTGTTCGGCACATAATCCAGCCGACATTCCGGATCCACATTCTCGAGGTTGATCGTCGGCGGAAGCATCTGATTCTGCAAGGCAAGCACCGTAATGCCCGCTTCCAGTCCGCCCGCTCCGCCCAGCAAATGCCCGGTCATCGACTTGGTGCCGGACACCTTCAGCTTGCGGCTCAGCGCATGCTCGCCAAACACCAACTCAATCGCTCGCGATTCATTCCCATCGCCGGCCGGCGTCGAGGTCGCATGGGCATTCACATAACCCACCGCTTCCGGTGCAAGTCCCGCGTCCTTGAGAGCCGCCCGCATGCTTCGTTGCGCGCCCGCACCCTCCGGAGCAATCCCTGTCATGTGGTACGCATCGGCGCTCATCCCGTAGCCAATCACTTCGCCCAGAATCTTCGCCCCACGCGCCTTGGCAAACTCCAACTCCTCTAGAATCAGAATCCCCGCGCCTTCGCCGATCACAAATCCATCGCGGTCTACATCAAACGGCCGACTCGCCCGCTCCGGTTCTTCATTGCGCGTCGACAACGCCCGCATCGCCGCAAATCCGCCCACCGACAACGGCGTTACCGATGCCTCCGCGCCCCCCGCAATCATCACATCCGCATCGCCATGCATGATCATCCGCGCCGAATCGCCAATCGAATTGGCGCTCGTCGCACATGCCGTCGCCGTCGCCGATATCGGCCCCTTGGCGCCATAACGAATGCTGATTTGTCCCGCCGCCATGTTCACAATCACCGCGGGAATAAAGAAAGGAGAGATCTTGCGCGGCCCACCCTGCATCAGGTTGGTGTGCTCGCGCTCGATGATTTCGAAGCCGCCAATTCCCGAGCCGATAAATACGCCTACCCGGTCGCCCAATTCCGGCGTAATTACCAGCCCCGATTGCGTGATGGCTTCATGCGTCGCCGCAAAGGCGAAGTGAATGAAGCGCCCCATCTTGCGCGCTTCCTTCTTCTCCACGAAGTTAAGCGGGTCAAACCCCTTCACCTCGGCGGCAAACGTGGTCGAAAACCCCGTGGTGTCGAATCCCTGAATCGGACCCACACCACTCCGCCCAGCCAAAAGCCCGCTCCACACTTCGGGGGCAGTGTTGCCCACACCGCATACCAGCCCCAGGCCGGTAATGACGACTCGACGATTCACCGGCTACTTGCCTTTCGCGGTCTTTTCGTTCTTCTCGATGTAGTCGACTGCGTCCTTCACGGTCTTGATCTTCTCCGCGTCCTCGTCTGGTATCTCGAGGTCAAACGCCTCTTCAAACTGCATCACAAGTTCAACAACGTCTAGAGAATCCGCGCCCAGATCCTCCTGGAAGCTCGCGCCGGGGGTTACCTCGGCCTCATCCACCTGCAACTGTTCCACAATGATCTGCTTGACTTTCTCTTCCACGGCCATGCGTGTTTCTCCTCGTATTCTTCTCGAACTTCTACCCTATCCGGGGCTTCACGGCGCTTGGGCTCCACCTGCCTGCGATATCCATCTGTAGCAGTAGAACACAATGACAGCCACCAAAATCGTGCGGCTCCCGAAACTCCAAGTCTACCGGGCTGGATTAGGCATGTAAAGCCGCGCCCCGCCAGAACATGCGTCGAAATCCGACATACCGTAATCCCCGCGCCTCCTACCCCTTTTTTTACCCGAATTTACACAATTAATAGGCGTACATTAGGCGAAGCAGAGAAAGGGATAAAAAACACATGCAACCTCTCATCGCCGGCCTCGCAGCCCTCGCCGGGTGCGGAACCCTCGCCGGCATCCTCCTCGGCTACTGGCTCCGTCACTCCTCCGCCCGCCAAGAAAAGCGCCAGCTCGAACTCCGCCTCACCGAACTCACCACCGACCTCACCGCCCTCCGCGCCGAGCAGAGCCGCGATCAGGCCCAGTCTCAAGCCCTCGCAGCCCAGCGCGCCGGCTTTGAATCCCTCGCCCTCGAGCGCGAAAAAATCGCCGCCCAACTCATAACCGACCGCGATCGCCTCACCACCGAACTCCAGACCCGCATCGAGACCGACCGCATTCACTCCGCCCGCATCGGCCAGCTCGAGGCCGAACTCGCCAACGAGCGCCAGAACCTCCAGGAAAAAGTCGCCCTCCTCGACTCCGCCAAAGACTCGCTCGCCCACCAGTTCCAGTCCCTCGCCGCCGAAATCCTCGACAAAAAATCCCAGTCCTTTGCTGAAGGCACCCAGAAAGAGCTCGGCACCCTCCTCAATCCCCTCCGTGACCAGATCAAAGAGTTCCGCGAGAAAGTCGAGCAATCCCAGACCGACTCCAAAACCGGCGTCACCAAGCTTGAAACCCTCATCGGCACCCTCGGCAACCTCAACCAACAACTTACCGAAGAAGCCCGCAACCTCACCACAGCCCTCCGCGGCTCCTCCAAAGCCCAGGGCGACTGGGGTGAACTCATCGTCCGCAATCTCCTCGAAAAAGCCGGCCTCCGCGAAGGCGAGCAGTTCCGCATTCAAGAAACCTTTGATAGCGCCGCCCCCGACCCCGACGACCGCCAGCGCAAAGCCCGCCCCGACGTCATCGTCAACCTCCCCGGCGGCCGCCATCTCGTCATCGATTCCAAGGTCTCGCTCAACGCCTACACCGACTCCGTCAACGCCGTCGCCGACCAGGACCGCGCCGCCGCCATCAAGCGCCACCTATCCAGCGTGCGCGCCCACATCGACGGCCTCGCCCTCCGCCGCTACCACAAACTAGATGCCCTTGAATCGCCCGATTTCGTCGTCATGTTCATCCCCATCGAGCCCGCCTTCCTCACCGCCCTTCATGAGGATGAATCCCTCTGGCGCTACGCCTACGACAAGGAAGTCTTATTAGTCGGCCCCACAACTTTGCTCTTTGTCATCCGCATCGTCGATAACCTATGGCAGCAGGACTTACAAGATCGCAATGCGCAAGAGATCAAGAATCGCGCCACCGCCCTCTACGAAAAATTCGTCGGCTTTGTGACTGATCTTGAAGCTGTCGGCAAGAGTCTCCGCAACGCCACCAGTTGTTACGACGGTGCCATGAGCAAGCTCTCCACGGGGCGCGATAACCTCATCCGCCAAGTCGAGAAGATGAAGAAGCTAGGCATCCGCCCGACGAAGTCAATCCCCCGCAACCTACTCGACACCGCCGGCGCGGATGAACCCACCGAAGAAGAAGCGAGCCTCACCCTCGCCGCCCAAGCCGACACGACGAGCCCCGTATCGTCGTGACCGTCTATTGATCCGCTCCCAAAATACTGACGCTGGGTGCCCCATCCATTCCGCGTTTTGTGCGGAATGGGTGGGAGACGGCGACACTATTTGAAGGCCGAATCACCAGATCGTGCCTTGGAAAGCTCGAAGCCAGCGGTAATGCAGTTGATGAACTGACTCCGGAGGGAGCACGCCAGTAAAGCGACGCGCGGCGTCAATAGCTTCCGGTACTGCAACTGCTGAATGGATTCCGGAGGGAGCAGGGGCCTTCAGGCCCCTGAAAAAACGTCTAATTCAGATGGCCTTTAGGCCCGGATCGAACTATTGCAACGGACTGCAACTGCACTACTACCCCGCCACAGCCAGCTTTCGCGCCGGCCGCCGCGTATTCGCCGATTTTCTCACTCTCGCGGGTCGGCTCCGCCCTTCTATCGGCCGTACTTCGATACTCGTCTGCAAATGCAACCGGTCGGCATACCGCAACAGCTTCTCGATGCTCACCTGCGAAATCCGCCCCTTGAGCAGGTTGCTCACCGACGGCTGGTACTCATCCAGAATGTCGACAAGCTCTACCTGCGTGTAGCCCTTGGCCCGCACATGTGCCAGGATGGCGGACAGAATCTCAGCCTTGATTTTCAGCGCACTGGCTTCCGACGCGGAAAAGCCCAGCGCATCGAAGATGTTTCCCTTCACGATATGAGTCGGCTTATTTCCCGCTGCGCTTTTCATGTACTCTCTGCTCCTGCAATCTTTTATACAAGATCTACTATGGATAGCCGGGTGCCCCGCCCTTGATCAGCCAGTAATCAGTGGGTGCCCCATCCATCGAGCGTCTTTTGCTCGATGGGTGGGATTCCACGAACGCCGATCCGGCATTGTCGCCGGGTGCCCCGCCCTTGATCAGCCTGTAATCAGTGGGTGCCCCATCCATCGAGCGTCTTTTGCTCGATGGGTGGGATACCACGAACGCCGATCCGGCATTGTCGCCCTAGCTCACTCAGCCCTCACTTCACTTCCAACCCCTCGCGATCCCAATCCGCGCAATCCGCCGCCGCCTCATACGTACTCTGCAAAAACCGGAGCAGCGCCTGGTCGGGATCGGCCGATAACCGCATCGCCTCATACGGCAGCACAAACTCCCCAAACGTCGTATCCCACTTCGCCGTCTCCGGCCGAATGAAATACTCCGCATACCCCGCCGGCGCGGGATACGCATAGCTATAAAACATCGCCTCCACGCCCGGCGCACCCGGCCAAAATCCGCAACTGCTCACCTCATGCGAATAAGCATCCCGCGTCACCCGGTCCGGCAGCCCCGGCATGCTCGGATGTTCCGGAGCCGTCCGCCCCGAGAACCGCGTGCACGCCAGATCCATCGCCCCCCAGAACAAGTGCACCGGGCTCACCTTCCCCTGAAATCGCGCGCGAAACACCGTGAAAACCCGCGTCGCCTGAAGTAAAATCTGCCAGAAACGCTGCGCATATTCCGGGTCATACTGGCAGTGCACCGTGTCCCGCTCAAACGGAATCGGCTCGTTGACTTCCATCGGCATATGCCAGATCTTGACCTCGATCCCCAGGCTCTCAAGCCCGCCCCTGAACTCCGCATAAAACTCGGCCACCGACATCGGCTTCAGCGCAATAGTCCGCCGTTCGCCCTCCGCCGTCGCGATCACAAGCTGGTGCTCCAAAAAATCAAAATCAATCTGCACCATACGGCTGCCATACGCCATCGGCGAGGTCGTCAACCCCCGGATCGTCGGGTAGAACGTCACGTTCCATGTGTGGTTGATCTTCGGTGTCAGCGCCAGCCTGACCTTGCCCACAATCTGCATCCAGAGTTGCAAGGTGGCGCAGGTTTCGCTCCAGGCGCCCTGCGGCAGCGCCGGCCAAACTTCAGGAAATGCCATAGGGGAAACGACCTCCCTGGGACTCAAAATTTCGCTACAAAAAAGCTTTCAAAGCACTCAATTTTGGCCTTATTTCACTTCATTTCGCATCGAAAACGACCCGCTTTTGACCCATTTTCAACGCGCAAACTCACTTTTTATCATTCTTTTTTTTGCGTGCTTTTTCGGAACAAATCGCGCATCCGCCGCCACGTCGTCTCCAAATCCTCTGGTAACACACGGGTTTCGGCCACTGTCGTCATAAAATTGGTGTCTCCGGCCCACCGCGGAAGTGCATGCATATGGAGATGCCCAGCAACCCCCGCTCCCGCCGCCTGCCCCAGATTTAACCCGAAATTAAATCCGTGCGGATTATATAAATCTTGCAAGACCTCTTCAGTCTGCTGCGTTAAGTCGATCAATTCATGAGCAGTGTCAGTGGGCAGCTTAGCCAGCCTGTCAAGATGGGCATAAGGCATCACCATTACGTGCCCCGCCGTGTATGGAAACGCGTTCATGCAGATAAGACAGGACTTACCCCTCAAAATGATGCCGCCCGCGCCCTCCGCTTCCTCGAGATCCATCCCTTTTTCGATCGCATAATCAACCGAACCCACCAAATTACAGAAAACGCAGCCCTTATCCCCCGGCCACGCCTCCAGGCTCTTCGGCACCCCCGGCCGCGGAGCCCCATCCGCCGAAGTAATGTACGCAAATCGCCAAGGAGTCCAAAGAATATCCATAATAGGAATTCCAAGTATAAAGCCTCTATACGCATAAACTCGCAACCCAAGCTATTGCCCCACATAGCCCTCATTCCAGACCAAACAAGTCCAAAACAAAACAGGAATTCCTGCCCCAAATCAGGTCGTTTTTGTCCCAGAATCATTAATATTTAATTGCATTTCACTTTGCAATGCGGTACGCCCAACCCATTGCATTGACGCAGGAAAGCCACGTTGCTACACTTGAAAGCGTAGCTTCCTGCGCGGATTCCAGCAGTGAGCTGCGGCCGCCCTCCAGCCAACCGTTGCCTGCCGGGTGTTTCCCAAGGAGACAATTCGCTTTCCAAGCCAGCTTAATCGGCTGGGAGCGTCGTCCCTGCGATAACCCACGGATTACAAGCACGATAGCAGTGAGGGAGTACAGGCCACCGGCATCCCACGTTGACGGCAATCGCGGCGCAGGTGCCATACCGGCATAGTTCGAGCAGCCGGCGCACGGAATCCTGGAGCTAGCAGTGATGGCAAACGTCCTCAATCCCGAACCCGAGAGCATAACCCTGAACACCGAACTGGAAACCCCAACTTTCGAGCCTGCGACGGAGCTAGAACAGCCGTCGTACGAATCCACGTCCAACCCCGAGACCGCCGAAACAACTGAAGCAGTCGACCTTTCCGCGCTGGACGCCGATGCCACAACCGTGCCTGTTGCCGAAGCACCGCCGGTCGAAGTGACCGCCGCGTATGTCGAGCCAACAGTGGAAGTTCCGGCCGAAGTCGAGCCGGCAGCCACGGTTGAACCTGCGCAAGCAGCAGCAGCGACAGAAGTCGACGCACCCGTTTCCGCACCCCCCGAAAAGCCAGCCCATTATCCGGAGCACGGCACGGAATCCATGGACGATTTCTCTGCCGCACTCGAAGCTTTTGAGCGCGAGCAGGCCGCCGAGGCTGCCGCCGTTGAAGCTTATGGCGACAAGGTCGTTTCCGGAACGGTTATCAAGCACACCGACAAGCACTTGGTAGTCGACGTGGGCTTGAAATCCGAGGGTCTGGTACCGATCGAGCAGGTTGTCGATCATACCGGAGCGGTAAAGTTTCAGCCGGGCGACGTGATCGAGGTTGTGATCGAGCGCGAGGAGCCGGAGGGCGGCTATCTCGTCAGTTACGAGAAGGCGCAGCGCCTCCGTGTCTGGGACGTGATCGAAAAGGCAGCCAACGACAAGACCCCGATGATCGGCACAGTTATCAGCCGTGTCAAGGGTGGCCTGACTGTCGACATCGGCATGAAGGCATTCCTGCCCGGTTCGCAGCTCGAGATTCGCCCGGTGCGTAATCTGGACGGCTATCTCGGTCAGCAGATTGAAGTTCGGGTCATCAAGCTGAATAAGAAACGCGGCAACGTGGTTGTCAGCCGCAAAGAGATCCTCGAAGAAGAGCAGACCGCAAAGCGCTCCACCACGCTCGAGCAGTTGGGCGAAGGAGCCATTCTAACCGGCACAGTCAAGAATCTCACCGATTACGGTGCGTTTGTTGACCTGGGTGGCATTGACGGGCTTCTCCACATTACCGACATGAGCTGGGGCCGCCTTACGCACCCCCGCGATTTGGTCAATGTGGGCGATGAGATCCAGGTCAAGGTTCTCAAGTTCGACAAGGATAAGCAGCGGGTTTCATTGGGCTTCAAGCAATTGACGCCCGATCCTTGGCTCGACGCCGCCGAGCGTTATCCGGTTGGCGCACGCGTCAAGGGCCGTGTTCTTTCGGTCACCGACTACGGCTCGTTTGTGGAACTGGAGCAAGGCATCGAAGGCTTGGTTCACCTCTCCGAGATGACTTGGTCGAAGCGCCTCAAGCACCCCTCGAAGCTGGTCAAGCCGGGCGATGAAGTTGAGACGGTCGTTCTCAGCGTCAACCCTGCCGATCGCCGCATCTCGCTGGGCATGAAGCAGTTGCTTGAGAATCCCTGGGAGCATCTGACGGAACGTTATCCGGCCGGAACCGTGGTTGAAGGCCGCGTCCGCAACCTCACCGACTTTGGCGCCTTCATTGAGATTGAAGACGGCATCGACGGCCTGGTACATGTCTCGAACCTGAGCTGGACCAAGCGCGTCAAGCACCCGTCGGAGATCGTCAAGAAGGGCGAAAAGGTCAAGGCTGTTGTTCTCGGTGTTGAGCCGCAGAATCGCCGCCTCTCGCTTGGAATCAAGCAGTTGCAGCCCGACGTATGGGAGAGCTTCTTTGCCCAGCATCGTGTGGGTGACGTGGTTCACGGCAAGGTTCTCCGCACCGCGCAGTTCGGCGCGTTTGTCGAAATCGCCGAGGGTGTCGAGGGTCTTTGCCACATCTCTGAAGCAGTGGGAGATGACGGTTCCGCGGCCAAGCTCGAACAAGGTCAGGAAAACGAGTTCAAGATCATCAAGATCAATGTGGAAGAGAAGAAGGTGGGCTTGAGCCTGCGTTCGGTGGGCCATGAAGCCAGCCGCGCGACGGTGGAGAGCTACAAGCAGCCTGTCTCCAGTTCCACAACGACTCTTGGCGACCTGCTCAACTGGCGCAAAAACGAGCGGTAAGCAATTCGGTAAATTTCATCGCCAGCGGCCGCCCTTCGGGGTGGCCGTTGTTGTTTGAGAGTGCTTTCACATGGTGCTACTGAGCTCGTTTTTATTACCGATAAGTTGTATGAGCGAACGAGCCGTAGAAACGATGGTAGTTATGCTCATGTATGCGGAATGGTAGAATCCTCACGAAAGATACACCTAGAATTTTCGATATCTTTGGACGCAGTAATCGATATTTAGGAGACACCCTCCTAGATGGGTACTGTGTCAGAGAATCTCTGGTCGAGCCCGGATTAGCGCGGGAGAATCTACTTGGACGAAACAAAGCTTAGACGGCCGTCAGAAAAATATCGCGCCGACATCGACGGCCTGCGCGCCGTGGCCATTCTAGGTGTCTTGGCTTGGCATTTGAATCTAAGTCAGATGTCGGGCGGCTTCGTTGGCGTTGACGTATTCTTTGTGATCTCTGGTTATCTCATCAGTTCCATCATTTTTGCAGAGATCGCGGAATCTCAATTCTCCGTTGTTCGCTTTTATGAGCGTCGTATCCGTCGAATTTTTCCCGCCCTTTTTGGCATGTTATTGGCTGTTTCAGCCTTTGCCGTTTACTGCCTCCTGCCGACCGACCTCGTCGCCTATTGCAAGTCCCTACTGGCGGCCACGTTTTCTGCATCTAACTTCTGGTTTTGGAAACAGTCTGACTATTTTGATTCGCCGCTTTCCAGTCCTCTCATACACACTTGGTCGCTGGCCGTAGAAGAGCAATTCTATATATTGTTTCCGATCTTCCTAGTGATCACTCGCAGATTCTTTCCGCGCAAACTCCGCACTGCCGTCATCATCCTGTTCATAGTTTCTCTTCTCTCGAGCGGAGTAATCGTTCATTTTAACAGGATGACTGCTTTTTATATGCCCTATACCCGTGCATGGGAACTGCTGATGGGAACCTTGCTCAGTCTCAAACTATTCCCGCGATTGCCGCGCGTATGGCAACGGAACTTGGTTTCGACAATTGGCGCCGTCCTGGTCTTATACCCAATGTTGCGTTACACTCCCACGACGACTTTTCCAGGATTCGCAGCACTTGTACCTTGCTTAGGGTCCGCTTTGATTATCGGTACCGGTGAATCTGGAGGATCGGTTTTTGGATCTGTTCTGTCGTGGCGTCCAGTTGTGTTTGTCGGACTAATTTCCTATTCGCTCTATCTGTGGCATTGGCCCATTATCATCGTTTATCACTTCGCATTGGTGTTTGGAAAAGGGATAGTTCTCCCGCTTTGGGCCTCTCAGTTATACACAGGTCATCAGTATCGCTATGATGTGCTTTTGGAAGTACTGCTTTCCTTTATCGCGGCAATTCTATCCTGGCGATTTGTCGAGCGACCTTTTCGTAGCGGAAGCCTTCGTCTCAAGGGACGACCACTTTTTGCCGTGGCTGCAGTAACAATGGGCGTTTTTGCAGCGCTGTCTCTTTGGGGTCTAACAGCATCGGGATTTACAGGTCGCTTCTCCCCGGAAAGTCTACAGCTCGCCTCATATGAAGATAGCCATGAGAGCCAAACAGCCATGCGGAGCGGAACCTGTTTTATTTCTTTTGAACAGCGCTTTGAAGACTACGATCGAGGCAGGTGCCTTCAGCAGAAGGCGGGCGGCAAAAATTATCTCCTGGTAGGGGACAGTCATTCAGCGATGCTTTGGTATGCCCTGTCCTCCAGTCTCCCTACTGTCAATGTCATGCAAGCGAATGCCCCAGGCTGCAAGCCGGTTATTCATCCGACTGGTTATTCTGAATGCGCAAAATTAATGAACTTTATCTACTATGACTATCTCGCACGACATAAGGTGGATGAGTTGTTGTTGGAAGCTCGATGGTTTCCAGAAGATTTAAACGGTTTGGCCGAAACCATTTTGTGGGCCAAGAACCACGGAGTGCCAGTGACTCTTTTCGGTCCTGTGCCCGAGTGGGATACGGACCTGCCGCGGCTCGAGGCCTATTCGGTCGCCTGGAGCCGCCCAAAGCTCGCTAGTAGGCACCGTGTCATGAAACAAGAGATCCTGGATGCAAAACTGAGCGTCTTAGCGGCAAACGCCTGGCAAATTCCCTATGTTTCGGTGTACCAGGCCATTTGTCCAGGCGAGAATTGTGATGAATTTGTCGATCGAGATGGCAAAATACCAATCGCGTTTGATACGGACCATCTTTCCAAAGCAGGGTCATTAATGGTAGTTCGTCGCCTCATCAATAGGCGCGAATTGAATTAGGGCCCTCGATGTGTGAACCTCCTAACGCCGCTCTGAATCATCAAAAGAAAACACGCGCCTAGATCTTGCTGTCGGAAAGAATCACAGTCACGCCGGAAATTTCGCCGATGTCTTTTCACACCGGAAAAACAAATCGGGTTTATGATTAGATCTTCCCCTGGGAAGGCAGTTCCGATGAAGTTCCAAACGTCTCGACGCGAGTTTGTATCCGCGGGGTTGATGCTTCCAGTCGTTAGCGCCACCTCTAAGTTGGATTTTCTGCAACCCTCCGACAAGCCCACCGAAAAAGCTCCTGTCGCACCAGTCAAATTGGATTACCGAACCCTCGGCCGCACCGGTCTCAAGGTCACGACCGTCGGCTTTGGCTGCATGATCACGTCCGACCCAAGCGTGATCACCCGCGCCGCCGACCTGGGCATCAACTACTTCGACACCGCGCGCGGTTATCAGCACGGCAACAACGAGCGCATGGTGGGAGCGGCATTGGCGGGCAAGCGCAAGGAGATTGTGCTCTCGACCAAGTCTCCGGCCGGCGATAAAGCCAGCCTTTTGAAGGATCTCGACACCAGTCTCGGCGAGCTCAAGACGGATTACGTCGACATTTGGTATCTCCACGCCAAGAGCAAGCCGGACGAGATTCACGACGACATGATCGAGGCGCAGCAGATTGCCAAGCAGCAGGGCAAGATCCGCTTCGCGGGCGTCAGCACGCACGGCGGCCAGCAGATATTGGCCCCATGGATGGTGCAAAAGGGTGCGTTCGACGTGCTGCTGGCGGCCTATAACTTCTCGATGGACGCGAGCATGGACCAGGCCGTTCAACTAGCGTCAAAAGCCGGTATCGGCGTCGTTGGGATGAAGGTGATGGCGGGCGGATTCCGCAGCGTCAAGCCGACCGACCCGATCTTTGACAAACTGCATCGCGATGGTGCGTTGCTGGCCGCGCTGAAGTGGGTGATCCAGAAGCCCGGCGTCTCGACCACCATCCCCAGCATGACGGATATGGACCAGTTGGACGAGAACCTCAAGGCGATGGGGAACACGTTTTCAAATACGGACGAAAAGCTGCTGGCTCAGCATCTTGAGCAAATCAACCCGCTCTATTGCCGGCTGTGCGGCAAGTGCGAAGGAACCTGCCAGAAGGGCTTGCCGATCGCCGATACACTGCGCATCCTCACTTATGCCGACGGCTATCGCCAGTTCGCCTTGGCGAGGGAGAGATACCAGGAATTGCCCGCGCAGCATGTGGCGGTGCGGTGCGGCGATTGCAAAGAATGCACCGTCGATTGCCCCTATGGCGTACACGTTTCAGACCGCATGACCCGCGCGCAGGAACTGTTCGCATGAAGCTTTGTTGTCTGCTGTTTGCGTTGGTGATGAGTGCGGGAACTGCCGGGGCTCAGGACTACCTTAACTGCCAGCTTGTGGCGGGGTGGGAACAGACCGGTGCGAAGCGCAATTATGCGGCCGATAACCTCTACGACTATAAAGATGGAGGCGCGGAAGGGTACCTGGTTTACAGCTTTGCGCGCATGCAGGGCGTCGATTGCAAGTCGGGCGCGGTGACGCTGGCTATCGATGTTTCTGAAATGGGCGACGCCGATCTGGCGTATGGCATGTTCGCTGCGAATCGCGATCCCAATCTGCCGATTGCCAAGATCGGAATGGGCGGGCAGGTGCAGCCGCAGAGTCTGAGTTTTGCCAAGGGCAAGTATTTCGTCGAGATTGTCGAGACCGACGGCAATCCGACGAGCAATCAGACCGCTGCGCTCGAGGCTTTCGCGGGCAAAATGGAGCCCCTGATCGAGGGACGCAGCACGCCGCCGGAAGCTCTGGATTGGTTCGTTAAAGACGACCTGGAGTCGGCACGGCTGGTGCCTGAAAGCGTGCTGGGGCTGCGTTTGCTCAAGCACGGATACATTGCCAAGTATAAGCAAGGACAGGCGTTTATTGTTTTGGAGACTTCGCCTGAGTCAGCCGCCGAAGTGATGAAGAAGCTGCGCGAGCGATTTGATGGCGCGGTTGCCGCTCAGTTGGGTGACGAGGCGTTTCAGGTGAAAGCGCCGTATCTCGACGGGCTTTGCGTCTTCCGCAAGGGTCGCTACATTGCCGGGTATGCGAATCTTCCTGATGCACAGCAGGCGGTGGCAATGTCCACCAAGTTGGCTGCGCGGATTCCGTAGCATCAGCTCGCGGCGGTGGTGTTGATGCCGACGTGCGCGGATTTGGCGCTTAGTACGAAAACGATGCCCAAGGCAATGACGACGCAGACCAGCGCGAAACCGAAGACGCTGGCGTACCCGAAGGCTCCGATCACGGCGCCGGCGGCTGGTCCCACCAGGAAGAACGAGACGTCGGCAAAGACGGTGTAGACGCCGAGGGCTGTGCCCCGGTTCTCGGCTGACACGCGCTTGACTGCTTCCACGCCAAGTGCTGGAAACACCAGCGAATAGCCGAAGCCTGCGATCGCAGCGCCGGCGAAAGCCATCAGAGGCGAGCGTGCCGACCAGAGCAGAACGACTCCCACCGACTCCACCAACAAGGACGCCTTCGACACGGGAAAGCCGCCAAATCGATCGATGGTGCGGATGAACAACAGCCGAGCAGCGACGAAAGCCACGCCAAATCCGGTGAGGCAGAGCGCCGCGCCGTTCCAATGGCGGCTGGCGTAAAACAGGGTCACAAAGGTGGCCAGCACGCTGTATCCGACTCCGCCGAGCGCCAGGCCCATGCCGTGCGGGGCGACGCGGCCGAGCACATCGCGGAAAGACAGATGACGGCCGGGGGCGACGGCGACTGGAGCTTTGCGAACGGCGAGCAACATGCTGATGGCGCAGAGTGCGACCGTGAGCCAGCCGATGACGGCAAGCCCCCACTGCTGTTCCAGGACCACGCCCAGAGGCGCGCCCAGCGCCAACGCTCCATAGGTGCTTACTCCATTGAAAGAAATGACTTTGGCGGTGTGTTCAGGGCCGACGCTGCTGATGCCCCACAACGTCGCACCGGTAGAACCCAGGCTTTCGCCGACTCCCAGAGCAAGACGGCTGGCAATCAAACTCAGGAAGCTCAACCACGGTAAGCGATGGAACGCGACAGCCGTCAGCAGAAATACGCCGCTGAGCGAGCCGGCAGCCATGCCCCAGATGACTGCTACTTTGGCTCCGGCACGATCGCTGATGCGCCCTGCCCACGGACGGCTGAGGAAAGTCGCGATATATTGAATGCTGATGACGAGGCCCGCCAACACCGCGCTAAACCCCATGCGCAGATGAACATAGGCAGGCAGGATGGCTAGGGGCAGGCCGATCGAGAGATAGCAGATAAAGGTGAAATACGTGAAGGTAAGAATGGTGCGGGTGGCCGCATCGCCAGTCGTCGGCGCGGGGTGGTAGCCGGGATCGGTTGCCCTCATGGGCTGGGGGAACAATCTGCGCAAAAAGGCGGTCAAACTCTAGTATATCGGAGCAGATTTTCTCTTTTCCGGTGTTTTCCCGCAGTCCAACGGAACAAAACTCATCTTAAACTGGAAAGATGAGTCTCGCCTTCCATATTGAAAACTTCGGCTGTCGAGCGGCGCGAGCCGATGGCGAAGCAGTGGGCGAGCGGCTCCGTGCGGCGGGCCTCAGTGAAGACCAGGCAAGCCCGGATGTAGTCGTGGTCAACACCTGCAGCGTGACCGCCGAAGCCGATCGCGCTGCCCGCGCATTTATTCGCAGAGCGCACCGACTAAACCCTGCAGCGCGGATTGTGGTCACAGGCTGCTATGCCCAACGCGCGCCGGAAGCTCTCGCCGCTCTGTCAGGAGTGGCCGCAGTGGTCGGCAACAGCTATAAAGCGCTGGCCCCTGAGATTGCGTTAGGTTTGGCGAGGAACAACGAGAAGGTGCATTTCGCAACATCCAATCTCGTTCCCGTCCAATCTCTGCTCGCCCCGATCTGGGCCGACGACCGGTTTGCTCATTCTTTTATTGAGGACGTTCAGCTCGTCGCCGGCGCACAGACGCGTCCTAACCTTAAGATTCAAGAGGGTTGCGGCAACCGCTGCACGTTTTGCGTCATCCCGCAAACACGCGGTCCGTCCCGGAGCTTGCCGACCGAAGCGATTCTCAAACAGATAGACGCGTTTGTCTCTGCCGGAGGAAATGAACTCGTTCTTTCCGGCATCAACCTGGGCCGTTGGGGGCGCGACCTGAGTGAGAACGGCGCGGTCATGCCTTCGTTGCCAAAGCTCGTGCACAAGATCTTCGATCAGACTTCCCTGCCGAGGCTGCGGCTCAGTTCGATTGAACCCATGGACTGGGACGCCGAAATGATTGCGCTTTTGCGCGAGTATGGCGGGTCGCGGCTGGCACGGCACGTCCATCTTCCCCTGCAATCGGGATCAGATACGGTGCTCCGCCGGATGCATCGCCGTTACCGTCCGTGGCACTACGCCGAAAAGGTCGCGGCGCTCGTCGACGCTGCGGGGCCAGACCTCACGCTGGGAGCAGACGTAATGGTCGGCTTCCCTGGAGAGTCGGATCGCGAATTTGATGAGTCGGTCGAATTTTTGCACACCCTTCCATTCGGCTATCTGCACCTGTTTCCTTTTTCGCCACGTCCTGGAACGCCCGGATGGGCGCTTCATGCCACATCGCCGGTTTCGGGCAAGGTAGTGGAAGAACGCATGGCGCGCCTGCGAACTCTGAACGCACAAAAGAGCGCAAGTCACCGCAAGCAGTTTATCGGCCACGAGGTGGAGGTCATTACACTGCACACACCGCCAGCGCTCGAATCGCGAACGCGAACCAGCGCGCTCACCGAGAACTTTGTTCCAGTGGAAGTCGTTGGCCGCTTCGCGGCGAATCGCTTGATGCGGGTGCGGGTCTTCGCATTGAACGAGTCATTGGCGCTCGAGGCAAGCGCGTTGAACCCGTCCTAGCGATCTGGCATTCATGGAGATGCCACCGATTCAGTAAGGGAGCGAAGATCGTTCGCTCGAAGGGGTATGATACTGGGACTATTACTAGTCCTACACTGTCTTACACGACCGAAAATGACTGCCAGAGCGGCTTTTGAGATCGCGCGGACGGCTATTTTGGCACCGGTGGAAAAGTACCTTGACACTCTTCGGAAAGCAGCGCAGGATAAGGCCATCCGGTGTCCGAGTCGGCGGAATTCTTAGTCAGTGATCAGCACCGATTGTTGTAACTGTAAGCTCGTCCTGATTTGATCCCCCCTTCCCAGACTGACCTCAATTCCATCCCCCTGAGGTGAGTTCATGGTTGTCAACACGCAATGTACCCGGCACGAAGTTATTGGTTTGTGCATAGGCGCAACCAACGTCCGACGCCATTTTTCTCGAGGTACGGGTTGGGTAGAACTGCATCTCGATCACCTGGAAATCCAGTGCCGGTTACCTCCAGACTTTTGGCTGGATACACCGGAAATCCGCGATCGCCGGCTGTGCGAATGGCTCAATTTCAAGATTTGCCATGAATCCTGGAATCGGCGCCCGACCAAGATGGAAATGGAGCAAACAGGCACAAATTGCTTCACCATTCATTCGCGAGCGTTTCAAGGTTTCCGTCAGTCTGACGCAACGGTCGATTCGGTACCGCAGTTCGAATCGATTTACGCGCGCGGCATGGTCGTCGTACCTGAAGTTGAGCATAGAACTGCAGCGCTGATCGCTAGCTAACCTCACTACGTGCCAGCGATGCCGTGGCGCAGTTGCCGCCAGGTACGGAAGTTTCTGAACAGACAACGTCGCGGGTCGCTCAACAGTTCGACGCGCTCACATGACCGGACCGATGCTATACTCAATCAGCGTTCGTGTGCCTGCGGCGAGAATCGGGAACACCCCGAAGGCGGCTCGCGAACCCCCGTGGAGGAGTACCATCGCATTCGATAAACGTGCAGCTAAGTCTTTTATTCGCATCAACGACCGCATCCGCGCGCGCGAAATCCGCGTTATCGACGAGAACGGCGAACAAATGGGTATCTTGCCCCCTTTTGAGGCATTGAAGATCGCCCGCGAACGTGGGCTCGATCTGGTGGAGGTTTCACCAAACGCCGTACCTCCGGTCTGCCGCATCCAGGACTATGGCCGTTTTCTCTATGAAAAGGACAAGAGCGAGCGGGCCGCGCGTAAGAAGCAAAAGGTCATCACCATCAAGGAAGTCAAGTTCTCGGTTACCGTGGATGAACATGACTACCAGACCAAGAAAAACCAGGCTGTCCGGTTCCTCAATGACGGCGATAAGGTGAAGGCCAGCTTGCGCTTCCGTGGCCGCCAGATGGCGCATCGCGAACTGGGCTACGCCATTATCAATCGGCTGATCCAGGACATCGGCGACACTGGCGTCGTGGAGTTTATGCCGCGCATGGAAGGCACGATTTTGCACGCCATCATTGCGCCGTCGAAGAAACAGGAAGCTCCCAAGCCCAAGCCTGCAGCGCCCGCGCCTCCACAGGCAGCGACGCCTCAGCCCCCCGTTCCGCAAGCGCAGTAACGAGCAAATTCCTAACATCCGGTTTCAGATCCAAAAAGGCTGCCCATTCCGGGCAGCCTTTTTGTTGTCCGAAAATCGCCTCGCTTAGTCCTCTTCTCTTGACTATCTAGATGAAGGAGTGTACATCTAGATAGTCAAGAGGAGAGACACGCGTGAGCCAGGGAGATGTAGTCCAGGGAACCCTTGAAATGCTGATTCTAAAGACGCTGGCGCTGCAGCCGATGCATGGTTATGGCATGGCTTTGCGCATCGAGCAGGTGAGCGAGGGTGTGTTCCGGGTCAATCCCGGTTCCCTGCTGCCGGCGCTGGCCCGCATGGAGCGCGCGGGGCGCGTAAAGAGCGAGTGGCGAGCAACGGAAAACAATCGCCGCGCCAAGTATTACATGCTCACGACGCAGGGCCGCAAAGCTCTTCACGAGGAAGCGGCATCGTGGAATCGTCAGGTCTCGGCCATCGCACGAATCATGGAAGCCTGAAACTCAAGCATCAACCCAACTACCTGCCAGGGGGAATCGCATGGGGCTGCTCAAGAATATCGCCAGTGGAGTGCGTGCGTTGCGCCACAAAGAGTCGGCGGAACACGAGATGGACGACGAACTCAACAGCTTTCTGGCTGCCTCAACGGCTGAAAAACTGCGCCGCGGTATGACTGCCGAGCAGGCCGCGCAAGCTGCTCGCATCGAAATGGGCAGCGCCAATGCGGTCAAGCATCACATCCGTTCGGCGGGTTGGGAGTCTTCGCTGGAAGGTTTAATCCAAGATACCCGCATCAGCATCCGCATGCTGGCTAAAAGTCCGATGTTCACGTGTGTTGCCGTGGTTTCCCTGGCGCTCGGCATCGGCGCCAATACGGCCATCTTTACTCTTATCAATGACGTGCTGCTGAAGCAGTTGCCGGTTCGCGCGCCCAAGGAACTTGTTTCCTTTGGCAAATCGCTCAGCGGAGGCGTGCTCGGAGGCGTGGACATGGGAACCGCCGATTTGTACCCCTACGACTTTGCGCGCGAATTGGAAAAGCAGCCGGGGCCATTAGAAGCGATCTTCTCTTATAACAGCAGGATGCGCCGACTGGGCGTACAGCGCGGCGAGCATCCCACGGGACAGGCGACGCAGGTGCTGGCTCACCTCGTCTCCGGCAACTACTTCGATGTGCTGGGCGCGCCGATGTTGATGGGGCGCGCCATTCAGCCCAGCGACGCCGAAGCCCCGGGCCACAACGCCGTCGTGGTGGTCAGCTATCACTTTTGGCGCGAGACCATGGATGCAGATCCGTCAGCTGTCGGAAAAATACTCACCATCAACGGCGTGCCCTGCACCGTGGTGGGCGTTGCCCCTATCGATTTTTACGGTATCGTGCTGGGTACGGAACCGCCCGCTCTTTGGGCGCCGCTTACCATGCAGGCAGAACTGATACGGGAGCCTTCGCTGCTGGGAGCGAATGGGCCATATTGGCTGCACGTCGGTGCCAGACGCGCTGCCGGATCCAACCTGCCGCAGCAACAGCAATGGCTGAATACCCAGATCCGGTCGTATATCCTGGCGCACGAAGGCGGCCAAGTGACCGCAGAACGGCGCAAAGAGATCGAACGCGTCGCCACCACCCTGGTCAGCGCTGCCGGAGGCGTGTCTTCGATGCGCTTCAATTTCGAGGGGCCGCTCTTGATTCTCATGGGCGTTGTCATTCTGGTGCTGCTGGTGGCCTGTGCCAACCTGGCTAATTTTCTGCTTGCCAAAGCCGCAGCGCGCGAACGCGAAATCTCAACCCGCCTGGCACTTGGATCGAGCCGCAAGCGCATCGTATTCCAGATACTTACCGAGGCCCTGTTGCTGTCTATTGCCGGTGGCGTAGGCGGTCTGGCGCTGGCCTGGATCGCAACCCGCGCACTCATCAACTTCGTGGCCGCGGGCGCTGCCTACACCTCGCTCGATGCTCGTCCGGATCTTCCTGTTCTCGCCTTTACGCTGGGTGTTTCGTTGCTGACCGGTTTGTTGTTCGGCCTCGCTCCCGCCTTGCGCATCGCGCGCAGCGATGCCGCTCCTGCCCTCAACGCCAATGTGCGGACGGCCTCGGCCAGCGGCGGCAGGGCAGAACACTGGCTGCCCCGAGCACTGGTCGTGGCGCAGGTAACGGTTTCCGTTGTGCTCCTGGCCGGCGCGGGTCTTTTCCTTCGCTCCCTCAATAATCTCGAACGCCAGGAACTAGGATTCAATCGCTCCCATCTGCTTCTTGTCAACCTCGGAGACAAGTTCGGGGGCGTCAAGCCGGAACAGCTCGCCGGCTTTTATCAAAAGGTTCTGGATCGCATGAAGGCGCTGCCGGGAGTGAACGGCGCGGCTTTCTCCAGTGCTGCGCCCATGAGTCATAGCGCCTGGACTTCGACGATGAAAGTCCAAGGCCATGTGGCCGGCCCCAAAGAAGACACCTCGGCAATCCTCGAGCGAGTGACGCCTGGCTACTTTGGCACAACCGGCATCCGCATCGTCCAAGGCCGCGCACTGGACACGGAGGATACTCCCGCCGGCCTCAAGGCAGTGGTGGTCAATCGCATCTTTGCCAATCACTTCTTCCCCCGCAATGACGCCGTTGGCCACCAGATCACGCTCGACGACGATACCAATGCCGGCCCATGGCAAATCGTTGGCGTCGCTGCCGATACGCGCTATTCCGGACCCCGCGAAGAGCCCCAGAGGCAGATCTATTTCCCCGTGCAGCAGTTAGCCGTTGGCGAGAACAGCTACGCAGAGTGGCTGCAGTTGAAAACATCCGGCGATCCGGCCAAGATGACAAGCGCGGTGCGCGCTGCGCTGGCGGAAATCGATCCCAACCTTCCCGTGTTGCGCATTCAAAGCATCGGCGAACTGACAGATCGTTTCGTCGCCAACGAGGCACTCATCTCCCGGCTCTCAGAGATCTTTTCTGCGCTGGCTGTGCTGCTGGCCGGTATTGGGCTTTACGGGGTCATCAGCTACGGCGTGGTGCGTCGCACAAACGAGATCGGCGTGCGTATAGCCCTGGGAGCGCAAACCGGAAACGTGCTCTGGATGGTATTACGCGAGTCGCTGCTCCTTCTCGCGATAGGCTTGGCTCTCGGTCTTCCATTGTCGTTGAGCGGTCTCCATCTGTTGCAATCGCAGCTTTACCAGCTCAGCGCCACTGACCCAATTACACTGGCAGGCTCCGTGTTGATTATCGCCACTGTGACGCTGTCAGCGGCCTGGCTACCCGCCTATAGGGCGACCAAGGTCGACCCCATGGTGGCCTTGCGCTGCGAATGAGGCCATGTATGCTGTTCGCATGCGTCTCAGCCGATTTGCCATTTTTTGCTTTCTGTCGTGTGCCTTGTTGGCGGCTGTCTCCCCCGTCCGCGCCGCCGACGAGCCCCACTTTCCCACTGCCGATGACTTGCGGCACTTGAAGGGATTAGGCAGTCCGCTGCTCTCGCCCGACGGCAAGATGGTGCTCTTCACGGTAACCGACGCAACCGCCGATGGCGCCAAGACCCACATTTGGATCGTGCCCGCTGCCGGTTCAGAAAAATCGCGACAGCTTACATACTCTCCACCGGCTGACAAGCGCGGCGAACGCAACGCGCAATGGGCTCCTGACGGGTCTGCAATCTTTTTTCTGGCGCATCGCGGCGAGCACACACAGCTTTTCCGACTCGACCTGCGTGGTGGAGAAGCTTCTCCGTACGACTTGAAAATATTGCCGCCCGTTGATGAGTCGAAAGAGAAAAACGCGATCCCGCCACCGGGATCCGACAAGACTGCCGAGAAGAAAGACGCCTCCAAGCCCGCCGACAAAAAGGAAGACGGCAAGTCTGATGAGAAGAAGCCGGACGCAGACGGCGCGCTGCCCGTCGACGTCAGCGGATATACGCTTTCAGCCGACGGAAAATGGCTGGCAGTGTGGGCCAAAGATCCTGAAACTCCCGGCGAAAAGAAGCAAAAAGATGCCAAGGCGGACGCGACCTGGGTAAACCACGACGTGCATGGCACGCGGCTTTATCTCGCCGCGCTCAAGACAGACGGTTCCGTGGATGGCGGGTTGAAGCCGGTCGCCGTAGCCCCCGATGTGCATGGCGCAGTTTGGTCACCCGCTGCGGATCGCCTGCTGGTCTTCGCGGAACCGCCCAACGAAGTATCCGATCTGGGGCCTGCAGGAACTGCCTGGGTGGTGGATGCCGCCAGCCCCGACAAGCCGGCCAAACTGGACGCAGTTCCGCCCACCATCGGCGGCGGAGCCTGGAGCGCCGACGGCAGCAAGATAGTCTTTGCCGCCGCGACGCCGGAAGATGCGCCTCCCGGCTATGACGAGTTGTACGCGCTATTCGTGGGAAGCGCCGACGCCAAGCCGATCCGCTTGTCTGCTGGTTTTGCGGGACAGTTGAATGCTGCGGCTCTCTACTTTCCCCCGGATGGCTCAGTCCTCTCTCAAGCTGGCATTGGGACGCGTTCCTCGGTAGTCCGTCTGACTCTTGATGGCAAGACTGCGCCGGCGCCGATCGACCTCGGCGTCCCCATCGTCACTGGCCTCAACACCAATCGCAATCACACCGGCTGGGTATGGCTGGCTGAGAGCGGCGTCCAACCTGTAAAGCTCTGCTATGCACCAAAGCTCGGCGATGCTTGCACGACGTTGCCCACGCCCGACCTCGCGCCCGCCAATCTGCGTTACGTCGAACCGCAACCGGTTCGCTGGCAGAGTGGCGGCCTCACCATCGAGGGCCTGCTTTACCTGCCTCCGGAGGCAAGCAAAGCCAAGGTCCCGCTGGTGGTCGACGTACATGGCGGCCCGTTCGGCGCATTCCTCGATCGCAACGACCCATTTGCAGCCTTCCTGGTGGGCCATGGCTGGGCGGTTCTGCGGCCCAATCCGCGCGGCTCCTCCAACTACGGAGTGAAATTTGCCGCCGCCAACAAAAACGACCTCGGCGGCGGCGACTATCTCGACGTGATGTCCGGAGTCGATGCGGTGCTGGCTAAATACCCGCTCGATTCGAGCCGCATGGCATTGATGGGTTATAGCTACGGCGGTGAAATGGCAGGCTTTGTCGAGGGAAAAACCGACCGCTTCAAGGCCATCATCAGCGGCGCTCCCGTCATCGACCAGTTCAGCGAATACGGAACCGAGCGTGGCTCCTGGTACGACCGTTGGTACTTCGGCAAGCCCTGGGAGCACATGGAGGATGCCTGGAAGCAAAGTCCGCTTTCTGGCGCCGCGCATGCCAAGACGCCGTTTCTGCTGCTTCAAGGCGAAAGCGACTCGACGGACCCGGTAGGGCAGGCAGAGGAGATGTATCGAGCTTTGCGCCAGGAGGGAGTGCCTGTCGAATTAGTGACTTATCCGCGCGAAGACCACGGCCCGTTAGCGACAGGAATTTTCGGCCGTCCCGTAGCCGAGCCATGGCATGGATTCGATGGACGCCAGCGCATCGTCGAGTTTATTGATAAGGCGTTTGGCACTGCGCCGGGCAAGGCCGACGCAGCAAAATGACAGCCGGCTGGTTAGCTCGATCAGTTCATCCAGCGCAAGCCTGAAGTTCGCTTTGGCGCCACCGGCAAAACGATGTATCCCTCGCGCCAGTGTCCGTCTTCACGGCGCGGCGCATCACCCACGATGCGGGCTCCGGCAGCATCGCGCTCTTCGAGGGCCAAACCCGGCAGACCGCCGACGATGGCCTGCAGTTGGTCGTGGTTGGGAGGGCGATTCACGGTAAACGGGACTACAGTCTTTAATGACGAATAGGCCTCGGCCAGATCGCTGACCCGCGCCTTGCGTTTAGCCGGCAACGGCTTGATTCCGAGCGACTTCCACGCGGCGCAAGGATAGCTCTCGACCAGGATCCGCTCACCGGATGCGGTGGGCTGTTCGCTGGTAGCCAGGCGCTTCCAGCCGCGCCGACAGAGGGCGTCGTAAACGTCTAAGCAAAACTCGGCAAAGGCCCGGTAGGTAATGGGTTTGACCATGCCGGGAAGCCCGGTTTTGGCAGCGGTGTTCAATTGCCGCTCACTCACACGCGCATGCTTGAGACCGTTGTCGTGCGACTTCCAGGCCTGGGGTCCATCGAGCATCAGCACCCGGATTCCACGCGAAATACAAAGATGATTAAGCCGACCAGCCAGGATTTCAGGGTCAATTGGACCGCGACGCAGATTCTCGTCGAGGTCGGAGCCGTTCCAAGCAATGATCTCGCAAGCAACTACGGTCTCTACGGTTTCGCGAATAACGAGAGGGCCAATTGCCTGCCGGGACGGCAAATTCTTAGGCTTGGCACGGTCTAAGATCACGATCCCCAGATCGGACCAGCGACGAGTAGCGAGATCGACGGAAAGAATGGACATGTTCCAACTCCATGGGTCAAACGCTACTCCTCTACCGATCGAAAACAGCACAGTTAAAGGCGAAAACCAGGAGAAGAATCCCGCTTCGGTTTGCATTCCCGCAGCGATCCTGAAATGGGAATCTAGTAGAAAAAGGTCGGAATATCAGCTCCAAAACGTCAAATTGCTGCCGTTTTGTGACGTATCTCAGGCTTGCATGGCAGCGAAATCGGCCTTGCGGTATACTGATTGAAGCCTCAACGACGCGGGGAAACCCCTGTCTCACGGCTACTTGGATTCGGTCATTAACCCATCCAAAACGAGAAGAAAATGCCCAAGTTAAAGACCCATACGGGCGCGAAAAAGCGCTTCAGCAAGACTGGTACCGGCAAAATCAAGCGCGGCCAGACGAAGACGCGGCACATCCTTACTTCGAAATCGCCAAAGTCAAAGCGCAAGTTGGGCAGAACCCTGCTTGTCTCCGACGGCGACTACAAGAAGGTAGCGCGCATGATCCCTTACGCCTGATCGTTGCTCCGGCTCCCATTAAAGGAGCTGAGTGCTTCAGGGCCCCGGTGGTGGGGTCCCCGGCAACCGGACAGATAAAGACAAGTCCGCTGCCGAGAGATTAAGGCTTGAACGAGCGAGTGAAGAGGTTGAATGCTTTGCCCATCATGGGTTTGGCCCTCCTGCCTCCAGCCGCGTAGACCACGTAACCAAAACGGAGATATACCATGCCTCGCGTAAAACGCAGTACCAAGCGGAATGACCGCCGCAAGAAGATTCTTGAACGGGCAAGCGGCTACTTCCTCACAAAATCGAAGCTCTATCAGGCTGCCCAGGAAGCTGTCGAGCGCGGACTCAAGTTCGCTTACACCGGCCGCAAGCAGAAGAAGCGCCAGTTCCGTTCGCTATGGATCGTGCGCATCTCGGCTGCCTGCAAGTTGAATGGAACCAGCTACTCGCAATTCATCAACGGCCTCAAGAAGGCCGGCATCGAGCTCGATCGCAAGATCCTCTCCGATATCGCCATTCATGATGCTGCAAACTTTACCAAGCTGGTCGAGCAGGCCAAGTCTGCCCTGACCCCGAAGGCCGCCTGAAGCCGACTCCGCATCTTTTGAAGTCACGACGGCCTGAAGCTCAGCTTCGGGCCGTTCTCATTTACGAGCCGCCAAGTAAAGCCCGGCCCTGCCGAATCATTTATCCTGCTCTTTACGCATGATGAACGATGAGATTCCCAATCTGACGGCTTTTGACGACGCCGCGCTTGAAGAGGCCTTCGCTAAATTGGCCAAGCAGGCCGCCGAGGCTGCGGCCGTGCTCGATGGTCCCGAGGCGGTAGAAGCCTTCCGCCTGCAATGGGTTGGCAGCAAACAGGGGCGCTTGAAAGAGATTTCCGGGCGCTGGCTCAAGGCCGCTCCCCCCGAAGCCAAGAAGTCGCTGGGCCAACGATTTAACGCGCTTAAGGCGCTGGTGGAGACGCTGCTCGACCAAGCGGCTGGTACCGGGCCGAGCGATGCCGCATTGGCCGCTGAAGCCATTGACATTACGCTGCCGGGGACGCGCCGTCTGATTGGCGCCGAACACCCCATTACGCGCACGCTGAACGAGATTACGCAGGTTTTCGCCGCGCTGGGCTATTCGGTGGGAGTCGGACCTGAGGTTGAGACCGATTACTACAACTTCGAAAGCATGAATTTTCCGCCCGGCCACCCGGCACGCGACACGCAGGATACGCTGGTGATCGCGAATCAGGAACGGCGACCTTTGCGCGATCGCCTGCTGCTGCGCACGCATACATCGCCGGTGCAGATGCGGACCATGGAATCGCAGCCACCGCCGGTGCGGATCATTATTCCCGGCAAAGTGCACCGCAATGACGCGGCCGACGCCACGCATTCCCCTATTTTTCATCAAGTTGAGGGACTGTGCGTCGATACCAACATCACGTTCAGCGACTTGAAGGGCACGCTCGACCACGCCATGAAGGCGCTGTTCGGGTCGGCGGTGAAAACGCGGTTTTTCCCGTCGTTTTTTCCGTTCACCGAGCCCAGCGCCGACGTGCAAATTAGTTGCATTTTCTGCGGAGGAAAAGGCTGCCGTAAGTGCAAGCAGTCAGGCTGGATAGAGCTGCTGGGATGCGGAATGGTCGATCCTGCCGTGTTCGCTTTTGGAGCCGAAAAACAACCTGCGTATGACCCGAAAAAAATCTCCGGATTCGCGTTTGGCATGGGGGTCGAACGCATTGCGATGATGAAGTACGGGATCAGCGAAATCGGTCAATTTTATGCCGGAGATATGCGGTTTCTGGGGCACTTTGCATGAAAATACTCACGAAATGGCTCAGAAATTACGTTCCCGACCTGCCCGACGACGACTCTAAACTGGGCGAAGACCTGACCCTGCGCGGAATTGCCGTCGAGGGCATCTTTGACCTGGGTGCCGGTAACGGTTCAGTGTTCGAGATGGACATCACGACCAACCGCGTCGACGCCATGAACCACTACGGCGTGGCGAGGGAGGCGGCGGCGATCTACGGACTCGAACTTGCCCCGCTGTCTTACGCGCTTCCGGATGTAAGACAGACCACTAAACCTTTTGCTGTCAGCATCGAAGCCCAAGATGCATGTGGCAGGTTCACGGCCCGTGTCTTACGCGGTATTACCATCGGCAACTCGCGCGATTGGTTCGCCGGCGGTGAAGTTACCACCTATTTCAACCTGCTCGAACAGAAGCAGATTTCGAGCGCCGTCGACGCGACGAATTTCGCGTGGCTGGCCATGGGGCAACCGACCCATGCGTTCGATCTCGACAAGATCGAAGGCGGGATTGTCGTCCGGCGGGCGCGCAAAGGTGAGCGCCTCAAAACACTGGATGGCATCGAACGCGTTCTCGATCCGGAAGACCTGATCGTCGCCGACCACGTGAAGCCGCTGGGACTCGCGGGCGTAATGGGCGGGTGGGACACGATGATTACGCCGTCGACGACGAACATGCTGGTCGAGGCGGCATGGTTCGAGCAGACGGCTGTGCGCCGCACGGCGAGACGCCACGGGCTGCATACCGATGCCAGTCACCGCTTTGAGCGCGGGGCTGATTTCAATGCCGCACCTGTCGCTTCGGCGCTGGTCAGTCGCATCATCCTGGCCAATGGCGGATACATCGAAGGCGACTTGGTGGACGTACGGGTTCCGGCCCTGGAGGCGCGCACAGCTCAGCGCCAGCCCGCCGCACTGGCGCTGAGCGAGGTGCACCGCATCCTCGGAACCACGATCGAGAAAGACGGTATTACGGCGACGACCGTTGAGACGGTGCTGGCCGCCCTTGGTTGCGGGTTATCGCGAACGCAGGAGACCGAGTGGCAAGTGAGCTTGCCGAGTTGGCGCCTGGATCTCGAACGCGAAATCGATCTGATCGAAGAAGTTGCGCGGGTGTATGGGTACAATCGCTTCGCCAACACCCTGCCGGCGTTTGGCGAGGGCGTGAGAACGCTGCCGTGGGCGGAGAGCGAAGCGGCTGTTCATCGCGCCATGCTGGACGCGGGATTTCACGAAGCCATTGCCAGTACTTTTTGTTCTGCTGCAGACGCTGCGCTCTCGGCGCCGCAGCCCGGCCTGGTTGTGCCGCTGGGCAATCCGCTGAGCGAAGAAGCGGGCGTATTGCGGCCCTCGCTCGTGCCGGGCATGTTGACGATGATCGCCGGCAATCTGCATCGCGACGTGAGCGACGTGCGCTTGTTCGAACTGGGCACGGTCTTCAGCGGCACGACGGAGAAGGTCGAGGAGCGGGCGGCTCTGGCATTCGGCGCGGCAGGCACGCTGGCTGAACTGGGAGCGCTGCATCCTGCGCGCCCGATCGAGTTTCACGATGTGAAGGGCGCGGTCGAGCAGGTGTTGGCGCGTTTTCAAAGCACTTCAACTTGCTTCGATCGCTTCCCTGCCGATGCCGGTCTGACACCGGAATGGCTGCATCCGTATCGAGCGGCGAGAGTTGCCGTAGAGGGCGCAACGGTCGGTTGGTTCGGGCAATTGCATCCGTGCGAGGCTGCGAAGCGCAAGCTCAAGGACACGGTGTATGTCGGCGAGGTCTATCTCGACCGGCTGTATAAACTGGCGCTGCGCAAGCCTGTCGCCCGCGACATCTCGCGATTCCAGCCGGTGCGCCGCGATTTTTCTTTGGTGCTGAACGAAAACATCGCGTGGGAACGAATCGACCAGGCTCTTGCAGGATTGCAAATTCCTGAAGTGGTGGAATGGCGCGCACGCGAGGTCTTCCGCGATCCGAAGCTCGGTAAAAACGAGTATGCTCTGTTGCTGGGCGTGACTTTTCAAGCCACGGATCGGACTTTGCGCGAAGAGGAGTTGCAAGACTTCCAGGCGCGCGTGATTGCGGCGGTTGGCATTGCAGGTGCAAGACTCCGAAGCTGAAGATGGAAATTCACAAACAGGCGATATACTGGCTCGAAGAGCGGAGGTTCTTTCCCAATGTCAGAGTTTGCATTTGAGCCCGCGGTCGAGGAGCACAACTCGCACGATCATCAACACGAAAACGGTCACGGCCAGGCAGAGACGCTGGCGCTGAGCGTGGACGACTTCTCGGCGTTGGAAGAGCGGATTTTGCGCGCGGTGGAACTGGTTAAGCGCGAACGGTCGGGACGCATAGCCGCGGAGGAACGCGCGACGCAGGCTGAGGCCCGGCTCCAGGACCAGGAACCTGTAACCGAGAATCTGCAAAAGGAAGTCAATGCATTGCGCGTAGAGCGCGACCAGGTTCGGCAGCGCGTGGAGCGACTCCTGGCGCAGCTTGATGCGCTCGAGCTGTGAGGCCGTTCATGGATGAAACTCCCATCACCTATGTGACTGTTGAGATCTATGGCCAGATTTATCATCTGTCTGGTCAAGACGCAGAACATATCCGCGAGATCGCGGAGCAAGTCGACAGCAAGATGCGCGCGGTGGCGGCCCAGGGCCGTACTGTGGACTCGCTGCGCGTAGCCGTGCTGGCGGCTGTCAACCTGGCAGACGAATTGTCGCAGGCCAACCAGAGCAGCGCCGGTGCGCATGTGAGCCGTGCCCGTGCCGCGAGTCTGCGTGGGCTGCTCGATGAAGTGCTTGAAGACGAGCTTAAAACAGGTTCGTAGTGTTCCAAGCATCGAATTTCTATGCGCCGGTCCTCGAGATTTCTTATTCTCGCCGCCGAAAGCGACAACCATTCACTGGAGAGAATCTGTATCCCAGTCCTGGGCCACCTAGCTGTGAGGCCCAGCGGAAATCGTGCCTGCACCGCTCAAGATGACAGTGCACCTATAGCGTGAAACCTAGATTCAAAACCTTCGACTACTCCTCTGATTCCGCCCCTCGCCATAAGACATTACCAATGTTTCTGATGGATCGCGAATTATGCGCATCATTGGTGAAGTCTCATTGGTGATCACCGATGAACGGATCAGATCATTGGGCGGATCACAGTCACATCCTTAACTGCAGTCGATGTAGGCGCTTGAGCGAACTTGTGCTTAAGCGCAAGGCGCGACCTCGCAGATCCGCCCTTCTTTGAAAGAGGAAGCCATGAAACGTTCGACTCTGGCGACGGCCGTGCTGTCGCTTACGGCCTTGCCCGCCCTTTTCGCACAGACTGCGGCCAAGTCATCGGCCATAATTCCAGCCAATCCGGGAGTGTCGACTCAGACGCTCCTTTCCGGAGCAGGCAGAGTGGTGATTCCGCAGTCGAGCATTGCCCACACATTCGACGCGGGACTGCGTGCGCACACGCATTTCAAGATACTGGTGCCGTCGGGGCAGACCGAGGGTGTTTCTGGATTCAGCGCGGCCGAATCTGCGAGCAAAATTGGCAAACTGGCGACGCAGCCGGTGAGCGGATACTACGCCGAGACGCCGGCCTCGCTGGCTTGTCTTTACAACGTGGTCACGGTCACCAGCGGGTGCAACATGGCGTCGGTCACGACGGTGGCCACAGGCGGTTCGAGAGCCATTGCGATTGTGGATGCTTACCACTATCCAACGGCTCTTGCTGATTTGACAGTTTATTCCAGGCAGTTCGGGCTTCCCGCACCGACGGCGTCTACATTCACGGTGGCGTACCAGGGCTCGACCATGCCGAGCGTCGATCCCGACTGCTCCTACTATGGCGGCTGGGATTGCTGGGCGGCGGAGGCGGCACTCGATATCGAGATGGCGCACGCAATGGCTCCATCGGCACATGTCTACCTTGTCGAAGCCAACTCCAGTTCGAACTCCGACCTGTTTGCGGCGGTCACGAAAGCGGTCACGCTGGTGCAGGCAGCGGGCGGCGGCGAGGTGTCGATGAGCTGGGGCGGCAGCGAATTCTATGGGGAAGCCGCTTATGATTCGAAGCTCACCGGCAGCAACGTTGTTTTCTTTGCATCGACCGGCGACAGTGAGGGCACGAACTACCCATCGGTTTCGCCGAATGTGGTAGCTGTGGGCGGAACTACGCTTTCGCGCAATCCATCGACGTTGAGTTTCGAGGGCGAAACGGCATGGGAAGACACGGGCGGCGGTTACAGCATCTATGAGGCGCGGCCAGCATTCCAGAGCTCCATATCTGCGCTGGTCAGCACACATCGCGGCGTGCCGGATGTGTCCGCGGTGGGCAATCCCAGAACCGGTGTGTGGGTTTATATGAGCTACGACAACACCAGCGAGGGAACGCTCTATGCGTGGAATATTTTTGGCGGCACCAGCGTGGCAGCGCCCTTGTGGGCGGGCATCGTAAATCACGCCGGCCACTTCAGCGCGTCGACAGCCACTGAACAGACGCTCATTTATGCCAATGCCAAGACGACCACCGCGTATCGCGACGTCAGCTATGGCACGTGCGGATACTACGAGGGCTGGTCGGCGGTGTCGGGCTGGGATCCTTGCAGCGGCAATGGGGCTCCGCTGGGTACGGTGGGCAAATAGGGGTTTAGTCATCGCTCAAGAGAAACAATGCCCCGTCGGTTCGGCAGTCTTGGTATCCCGTGTTTGAAAATCCAGACATGGGGTACCCGTTCAAGGACCGACGATCGAGGGTAAGCCTTTGCGGTTTGTAATTTTCATGGTTTCCAGGTGGTCTGAACGGTCCGTTTCCGGCTTGCTTAGGGTGGGTACGGACCTTTCAGTTCTTCCCGAAATTACCTGCGGAATCTCCTAGCACACTGGCCCAACACCGCACAAGACTTGCATTTCTGCGCGCAGACTCATACTATCCGCAATAGAAACCGGCCTGCAAAGCAGGTGGGTAATCAACGCTGGTTGAACCAACATTCATTGAACAGGGGCTCGACTCGACAATCGGTTCTGTGTGCCGTGTCCGCCAGTCCGGAATGCCTAATGAACCGCGGAGAGCTCCACCGTCTTAGGACGGGTTCACCAGCACATTGCTCACGGCCCAGTGGGTCGGATTCTACTCTTTTGGAATACACTCGTCCCTGCCGGAATCTTCCCCAAAGCAGTTCCATCTGGAAACGAGCGACAAAATGAGTGAGAACGTTTCAGACCTCCATCGTCAGCAAAAGCTCTATTGGGATCAGATGTTTGAATTGAAGAGGGCAGCTTCTTATATTCGCTTCTATAGAGATTCTCTTGGCAGGCGGGTGACTGGGCTTGGAGCGCTTAAGGCAGTCGCATCCTGTGCTGGGATTGGGGCTTGGGTCGTTTGGAAAGAGTATGCATTCCTTTGGGGCGCGATCATTGCCGCATCCCAAGTCGCGGACGCGCTAAAGGACGTTTTCCCCTTTGCCAAAAAGCATAAAGCCGCTTGCGAACACGCCGTGACGCTAGCCAACCTCTTCATTGATGTTCAATTGGAGTGGGAGGACGTTTTCGCCGGGCGCTATACAAACGACGAGATTATGAAGCGCTTGCATCTGCTAAGGAAGATGCAGCTTGATGCAGAGAGCCACAACTTTCCCGACGGGTTGGCGGAGCGGGCTGTTCTGCTTGATCGCGCCAAAAAAGATGCCACGGAGTATCTCGCGACAACGTATGGTGTAAACTAGGAGCGGAGGGGTCCCATGTCAGAAGAGCAGATTGCGAAAATTGCAGATTTTGGCGACCTTCAGAAAAGCCTGATCATGCCACGTGCGGTCAATCCTCTACCCATGCCTGCGGGTGCGGTGGTCCCGCGTGCTCCCCAATCGCAGACTGCCTCGATTCCCCAGGTAGAGCCGGCGAAACCGGCCGCAGCGCAATCCAGATAATACTTTCGACGCATCAACCACGGCACCTTGGGCCAATTCTATTTCACGCGGAATCGCGGCAGCTACGCCTGTAGCTCGATGCCGTATTCTGGGACTAGTGCATCCCGTCCTCTTTCACATCGGAGCCCTTCTCATCCCCAGCTATGGCGCACTGGCAGCGCTCGGCGTGCTGATCGCGCTGATGCTGGCGCAGCGCACGGCTCGCATCGCCGGCATTGCCGCAGGACATGTGTGGAACCTGTGCGTGATTGCGCTGTTTGCGGCTCTGGTAGGCTCGCGGTTTCTGCTGGTGATCATGAACTGGCGCGACTTGCAGCAGCATCCGTTGTGGATGCTGGGGCTGGCTACGATTCATCATCCGTTGCTGGCCGCTGCGGGAGTGCTTATCGGCGGGCTGGCGGCGTTGGGCTATGCGCGCTGGCAAAAGATGCCTCTGGCCTCGACTGCAGACGCGCTGGCCGCGCCGTTCACCATGGGACTGGCGTTCGAACAGGTCGGAGCATTGTTGGCCGGCTCGGGGTATGGCACGGATACGTCGGTGCCGTGGGCGGTAGTTTACACAAGCCCGCTGGCGGCTCTCTGGAGTGGTGCGCCGATTGCCGTGCCGGTGCATCCGGTGCAGGCTTATGCGGCGGTCGCGTATCTGACCCTGTCGCTGCTCTTGCTGGTGTGGCTGCCGGCCAGACGCCAGTTTGGCGATGTGGCGGGACTGGCATTGATGGGAACCGGAGTGGCACTTTTTATTACCGAATTCTGGCGCGATCCCGAGGGCCGCGGCTCCGTTCTTAAAGGCGCAATCGATGCCCCGCAGATCGCCGGCGTTGTGCTGGTGGCGGCGGGCGCATTCGTGCTGCGAGACCGACCGAGCCAACGCGTCACATCGGCACACGCGGCGGGACACCAATCAGGACACGAAGCCGCGCACCAATCGGGAGCTCGAAATGAATGAAACGCGAATTATCATCGTGCCACCCGAGGCGGCAGGACAGCGTCTCGACATGTTTGTTGCCGCACAACTGGAAGGGGTAAGCCGGTCGCGTGTGCAACTGCTGCTCGAACAGGGCGGCGTAGTGATCGATGGGGAGTCCCCCAAGGCTTCGCTCAAGCTGCGCGGCGGCGAATCGATATCCGTTATCGGCGAGGCAAAGCCGGAACCCTTGAAGGCGATGGCGGAAGATATTCCGCTCAGCGTGGTCTTTGAAGATAGCGACCTGGCCGTGGTCGATAAGCCGGCGGGCATGATGGTGCATGCGGGCGCGGGGCAAAACGAGGACGCGCGCAATCGAGGCACGCTCGTGAATGCGCTGCTGTTTCGTTTCCGGAAGCTCTCTGCGTCGAGCGGCGAGCTGCGGCCCGGTATCGTGCACAGGCTCGACAAAGACACGAGCGGCCTGATCATTGTGGCCAAGAACGACCGCACCCACGCGGCGCTGGCGGAACTGTTTTCAAGCCGGCAGATCAAGAAGACTTATGTTGCGCTGGTGCAAGGCGACGTCGAGCGACCCAAGGGAACGATCAATGCATCGGTAGGTCGCGATCCGATCCGCCGCACCCGCATGACGACCAAGCCGGGGGACGATGCCCGCACCGCGGTTTCGCATTATGAAGTGGTACGAAGGATAACGACGCGGTTCGGGAAATTCACACTGGTCAAAGTGCGCATTGAGACGGGACGCACCCACCAGATCCGCGTGCACATGTCTTCGATTGGACATCCGGTGGTGGGCGATACGCTCTACGGCGGCTCCGGCCAGCTTACAGACCAGATAGCTGCGCAGCTTCCCACATCGAAAGCGGCGCGGCGGAAGTCGCAACCGGAACGTCTGCGCCTGGGCCGTAACTTTTTGCATGCGGCGGAGCTCGAATTTACGCATCCCAAGACGGGCAAGGTTTTGCAACTGAGCGCGCCGCTGCCGGCGGAGTTGGACGCATTTTTAGCACTCCTTGAAGCAGGCGCGCCGGGGACAGTTGCGGACGTAGGTACCGGCAAAGCGATCAAGGGACAGCGACCTACACATAGCGTTGGTAAAATGAGGAAGTCATGAATCGAAAGCTTTTGAGTCTCCTGCTCGCGGCGGCATTTCCTGCGTGTGTCGTCACGGCGCAGCAACCGTCCGCATTGCCTTCCGCTCCGTCTCCGCAGACCTCGCCGGCCCCGACCAGCCAGACGCCGACAAACCAGGCGCCGGCCACTCAGCAACCGGCCACTCAGCAGTCCGGGGGACAAGCGCCGGACCAATCCCCAGACACCGGTCCGATCCTGCGGTTGAATGCCAATGAGGTCAACCTCATCTTCACGGTGACCGACAGGCATGGCCACTACGTTCCCAATCTCAAGCAGAGCGATTTTGCACTGCTCGACGACCAGAAGGCTCCGGCCAAGGTGACGTCGTTCCGGCAGCAGATCAACCTGCCGTTGCGGGTCGGCATTGTGATCGATGCCAGTACGTCGATTCGCACGCGCTTTCAATTTGAGCAGCAGTCTGCCACGGAATTCCTTCTCGATATTCTCAAGACCCGCAGCGACCGCGCCTTTGTCATGGGATTTGATGTGACGCCCACGGTGACTGCAGACTGGTCAAACAATCTCGACGCATTGGAGGCCGGCGTCAACCGCCTGCGTCCCGGTGGCGGCACGGCGCTGTTTGACGCTGTCTACACCGCTTGCCGCGACAAGCTATTGAGCGATCGCAGCCCTGATCCGGTTCGCAAGGCCATGGTGCTCATCTCCGACGGCGACGATAACCAGAGCCGCGTGCGGCCCGACGAAGCCATCAAAATGTGTGAGCGCGCGGACACGATTATCTACGCCATCAGCACCAACTGGACGCCGAGCCGCGGCAAAGGCGACCAAGTTTTGACGCAACTTTCAGAGACCACCGGCGGCCGCGTTTTCTTTCCGCCTTCGGTCGAGGAGATGGCCAACAGCTTCCACGAGATTGAAGCGGAACTGCGCAGTCAATATGCGCTGACCTACACGCCTGCGGACTTCCAATATAACGGCGCCTTCCGGCCTATCTATCTCTATTGCAACGATCGCCGCTACTCGGTGAGGGCCAAGAAGGGTTACTTCGCCCCGCTGCAGTAACGCAAGTTGGCGAAATCTGAAACAGGACAGCCGGCGAATCCTAAGCGCCGGCTGTTCTATTTAGCGACACTCGGGACGGATTTTCTTCCACAACTGTCCGTTTTTTACTGTTTGACGATGAAGCAAACGAGGGCATTTCCAATCACTCCTTGATCAGCTAAACAAGGATTCGGCTAAGCAAGGATTCGGCTCAACAAGCTTCTGGCGGATTGTCCACGCGAAGGCCGAATAGGATTGGAACTGCCTGAGTTCGCAGCAACGCTCTACGGACAGGGGGAAACGCGGTGATCCGGCAGGCCATATCATGCGATATATGTGGAGCGGAGAAGAAGCAGACCAACCATTGGTTTGTGGCCTATAACCAGGCTGGCGAACTCCGTGTAAGTGGATGGAATTCCCGCAACCGACTGCGCGCGGAATCAAAACATCTGTGCGGTCAAACCTGCCTTCACAAGCTCGTGGACGAGTTTTTTGCTCGAACTGTTGCCAATCGCAGCACTGTAGCGGTCAGCGACAATGTCGAGGTAGACGACCACAATTCAATTGTGGCCAGCGGCCTTACGGAAAATTTAGCGTACGAAGAAGTTGAGTCGTCGGCCAGAGTGGTTCCGGCGCCGGCACCGGTTACGCAGCCGCGCCCGTTGATTGCTCAGCCAGCGGCGATCGCACCTTCGTCCGTGGTCTCCATGCCGACACGCCTGGTGTCTTCGGAGCCGAGACCGGTAAGTACACCACCAGTGATCGAGCAACCCTCGACTTATTCCTCACGCCATTTGCGAGCAGAGGCCTGGGAGCGCGAACGTGAGCGGGAGATGCGCGCTCTCGAACGTCGTCCCGACCTGGCGCGGCGTCGGAAAAGCTCGTGAAAGACAGACGCTAGGACTGAGGATCGGGTCCGCTTGCGAGTAACGCCAGCAGGCCCGCTTCGTCGAGCACTGGAATCTTGAGTTCCAGCGCCTTATCGAGTTTCGAACCTGCCTCTTCCCCGGCCACCACGTAGCTGGTCTTTTTGCTCACTGATCCTGAGACCTTGCCACCCGCCGCTTCGATCCTCTCCTTGGCTTCTTCGCGCGTCAGTGCAGGTAGAGTGCCGGTCAAGACGAATGTCAGTCCTTCGAGCTGTTTGGACTTCTGCTTTTTCTCGGCCGTCATCTTTACGCCGGCGGCATGAAGATGCTCGATCAACTCGCGGTTTGCAGGGCGTGCAAAAAAATCGGTGATGGCCTGCGAAATCCGAGGCCCCACTTCCTCCACGCGCTCCAGTTCCTCCGCGCCCGCATTCATGATGACGTCAATCGATCCAAACTCCTGCGCCAGCGCTTCGGCTGTTCGTTCGCCTACGAAGCGGATGCCGAGGCCCATGAGCACGCGCTCGAGCCCGGCGTGCTTGGAACGTTCGATCTCTTTGAGCAGCGTGTCGGCCGACTTCTTTCCAAAGCGGTCCAGCGAGAGCAATTGTTCCTCGGTCAATTTGTAGAGATCGGCTACGCTACGCACTAATTCACGCTCGCGCAACTGGGCCACGGCCGCTTCGCCGAGCCCTTCGATATTCATTACGCCGCGGCTTCCCCAATGCTCAAGGGTGGCGCGCAAAAGCGCTGGACAATCGACGTTGACACAGCGATAGTCGGCCTCACCCTCTTCGCGGACTACTGCATTGCCACACTCCGGGCACACCGTGGGATACACAAATTCATGCGTTCCGCGCGGATGCTCTGCATCTTCGACGATGCCGGCGACCTTGGGAATAACATCGCCGCCGCGCTCCACCTTCACCCAATCCCCGATCCTCAAACCCATGCGCTCGATCCAATCGGCATTGTGCAGCGTGGCGGCTCTGATTGTGGCTCCGCCGACGAACACCGGATTGAGCATTGCGGTCGGAGTCAGCTTTCCGCTGCGACCCACAGTGATGAGAATGTCGTGCATCTGCGTAATGGCTTGTTCGGCGGTGAACTTATAAGCCAGAGCCCAGCGCGGCGCACGCCCCGTGTAACCGAGCCGCAACCGAGTCGCTTGTGCATCGACCTTGAAGACCACTCCGTCGATGTCATACCCGAGAGTCGCGCGACGCTTCCCTGCGTTGTCGATAAATTTGAGCATCTCTTCCACGGTATGCATGCTGCCGCGGTGCGGATTGACGCGAAAGCCCAAGGCCGTGAGCGCGTCGAGCGTAGCGCTTTGTCCGGCTTCGATGTACTCTCCGTTGACCAGGAGAAAATACGCGTACACATCGAGCCGTCGCTGCGCCACAATGCTTGGTTCCATGGTTCGCAGCGTACCGGCAGCCGCGTTGCGCGGATTAACTGCGGGCGCGAGTCCCTGCGCCTCACGCTCGGCATTCATGCGCTCGAATGCGGACTGCGGCATCACCACTTCGCCGCGCACTTCGAATGACTGTGGCACGCCTGCCTGCTTGAGGCGTTCGGCAGACATCGACAGCGGAACGCTGCGAATGGTGCGCACGTTCGAAGTAACATCCTCGCCGACCTGGCCATCGCCCCTGGTCAACCCATAAGCCAGCCGCGCGCCACCGTTGTCAGTCGGCTCATATTGCAGCGCGACACTCAGGCCATCGAGTTTGAGCTCAGAGGTGTACTCGACGGGAAGCTTGCCGGCCAACTCATGCACGCGGCGATCCCAGTCGCGCAACTCTTCAGCGGAATAGGCGTTGTCGAGGCTCAGCATGGGCCGCGAATGCCGCATCTTCTTGAAGCCATCGGCCGGCTTGCCGCCCACGCGCTGCGTCGGCGAGTCAGGTGTCAACAAACTGGGATGCTCAGCCTCAAGTTGCTTCAGCTCGCGCATCAGCGCATCGTACTCCGCGTCAGAGATGACCGGTGCATCCATCACGTAGTACAAGTGCTCGTGTTTGCGCAGTGCGGCGCGGAGTTCTTCCACGCGGGCCGCTGCCTTCGATTCGTCTTTTTCTTTTCCGTCCACGGGTAGGATTATAGGATGCCGGTCGCCCTGTTCGCGTCTACGAAAAGAGGCGGGCTCAGTGGGATGCCGTAGTATGGTGGGCAGTAACGCATGGAGCCCATCACCCACTTTCTAACAGGAGCCTGCATCGGCCGCGCGGGTCTGAACCGCAAGACTGCCTATGCCACGGTAGCTGCGACGCTGGCCGCGGAAGCTGCCGATCTCGACATCTTCTGGATGCTGAGCGGGCCAGTCGACGAGCTCAAACATCATCGCGGCATCACGCATACGCTTATTGGCGCGCCCGTGGTTGCGGGCGTCACGGTCGGCGCGGTGTGGCTCTACTATCATTGGCGCGAAGGCCGACGAAGACGAAAGATCGCCGTCGCGAAACTCGAGCCAGGCGCGCCGATTCCCTATCGGCTGCAGCCCAAGGTTGTGAGCTGGAGATGGCTCTATCTCACCGCGCTCATCGCCGCGCTCAGCCACATTCTTCTCGACTGGACAAACAATTATGGAGTGCGTCCATTCTTTCCATTCAATCCGCGCTGGTATGCGGGTAGTTTCATGTTCATTGCTGAGCCGATACTGTGGGGATTGTTTGCGACGGCGCTGATTTTGCCCGCGCTTTTTGGCTTGACGGATCGTGAAATCGGCGTGCGCAGGACGGCGTTTCGCGGCCGTGGCTGGGCCATCTTCGCGCTCACGGGCATGGTGCTGCTCTGGTGCTGGCGCTGGGCAGAACACGCGCAGGCGCAGGCCCTCATCGCCAACACGCAGGTCACTGCCGCGCCGGTGAGCCGAATCGCCGTCGAGCCCTATCCCATCAATCCTTTTCGGTGGCATGCAATCTTGGAGACGCCTGGTTTCTACCAGACTGCCGAGGTGGACACCCGCACTGGGGCGATCGATACAGACCCGCAATCGGATGTTTTATACAAGCCTGCCGATACCCCCGCCGTTGAAGCGGCCAAGCGCACGCCACTTGGTCAGGTCTATCTCGATTGGGGCACGTGGACTGTCATTCGCGACCTGGGACAGCGACCGTTTGCCGCGGTTGCGCCGCCGCAACTGCCAGCTAACCGCGCATGGACGACCGTCGAATTTCAGGATTTGCGCTTCGCTTATTCGTTTCGCGGCGGGTTCGACATGGCAACGCCGTCCGGACTCACCGGCTGGGTTTACATCGTCGATGGACGCGATGACGCCGGCGAAGCGATCGGCGGCCGCGAACAAAAATAAAGCGGCCTTGGCTTGCGGTTGGCTACTTCGCCAGGGCAATCGCATGAATCCATTCTGGCGGCTAGACTGGTTCCGATCTCAACCGCGACGGAGGCGCAATGGAAGTTAGCCCCGCGCTTAAGCGTGGGGAAACGGGTAGGTAAGAGTCGGTCAGCCCCTGTAGGGGCGGCGCAAACAGCGGATTTGTCGTCAAGCCAAAGTTCATGCATTTGCCCTGGCTACTTCGCGTCTTCGTCCGCGGGTATTTCTTCAATCTGATCTTCTGCCAGCCGCTCCAGCTGATTGCGCCAGTTGAGCGATTCGACAAAGTGCTTTGACTCGCGCCAGCCGGGCTCGACGATCACGTGTAACTCAAGATAAACGCGGGTGCCAAGCAAAGATTCAATCTGCCTGCGCGCGCCGGTTCCAATCTCCTTCAGCTTCGATCCGCCCTTGCCGATCAGAATGGCCTTTTGGCCGTCGCGCTCGCAGTAGATGGCGGCGGCAATGCGGGTGAGCGGTGAACGAATCGGCTTGCCCTGCTTGTTCAGTTTGATCGGCTCCGGCTCCTCGAACTGCTCGATCACCACCGCCGCGGCGTAGGGCACCTCTTCGCCCGTTTCAACCAATATGCGCTCGCGAATCAACTCGGCCACCATGAAGCGCTGCGGCTGGTCGGTGTACTGATCCTTGGGGTAATAGCGTTCGCCGGTAGGCAGCACCTCAACGATCTTGCGGAGGAGAATGTCGAGTCCGTCCCGCTTGCGCGCGCTTACCGGAATCACCTGCGCAAAACTGAACTGCTTGGTGAGCGTGTCGATCAGAGGCAGCAAGTGGTCTTTGCCGACCAGGTCGATCTTGGTCAGGATCAGGAATACCGGGCAATCCACTTTGCGGATGAGGCCGAACAGAAATTCGTCCTCGCTCGCCCAATTCGGCGCGGCGTTCTTCGGCTTCTCGGTCGCGGCCTCGGGTGCCGCCGCCGCTTCCAACTGCACCCTGCGCGTCGCATCCATCAGGACCAGAACCAGGTCGCGCGTTTCAAGCGCTTCGTAGACTTCCTGCAGCATGCGGCGATCGAGGTGCGAGCCGGGCTTATGTACCCCCGGCGTATCGACAAACACGATCTGCGCGGCCGGGTGCACGCCCTTGAGCGCCGCCACCTCAACTACGCCGGCGACGCGGTTGCGGGTGGTCTGCGGTTTGGGCGAGACGATGGCGACTTTTTCGCCGGTCAAGGCGTTCAATAGCGTACTTTTGCCGGCGTTGGGCCGGCCTAAAATGGCAACAAATCCTGATCGCAAAGGCGTGAAGCTCCTAAGGCAAGTTTACGGCATTTGGACTTTCAGGATATTTGGCGTTGAAATGCGACAGCTTTTCGGCGATTTTTCAGCCTTCCCAGCCCTCGGCACGGGTCAGTTTTTCGTGCGCTTCATTGTTCGCGAGGCCGGCGGGCGGAAAGACCCGCAGGCGCTCAACTTTGCGATCGGTGGAGGCGACAATCTCGATGCGCAAAGCAGCGTGCTCAAGCAGCACGACTTCTCCAGCCAGCGGGATGCGGCCCTCAACCTCGCTCACCAGCCCGCCGATGGTCGTGGCCTCGTAGCCTTCGCCCACGTCGACCGGCGCGGCAAAGAGTTCCTGGAGTTCATCTACCGGAAAGCTGCCGGGCACGAGCCACGACCCGCCCGGTTCCGACTGCGGAGATTCAATGGGAGCTTCTTCGTCGTGTTCGTCGCGGATCTCGCCGACGATCTGCTCCAGCAGGTCCTCGATGGTCACGAGTCCGGCAACGCCGCCGTATTCGTCGATCACGATACGCATGTGCTGCTTTTCGCGCTGCATCTCGCGGAGCAGCTCGTAACCGCGTTTGGTTTCAGGAACAAAGACCGCCTGGCGCTGGATGCTGGCAACCGTGCGCGTGTGCGCTTCGGCGTCGCTGATCTGCAACAGGTCGTGTGAAAAAGCGATACCGGTCACGTTGTCGAGCGAACCTGAATAAACCGGCACACGGGAGAAGTTGTGCTGACGCAGTTGCTCAAGGAAATGCTCGAGAGTGGTCGATTCACGCACCGCGAACATGCGCGGCCGCGGCGTCATTACCTCACGGACCAGCTTGTCACCGAATTCAACGGCGGAACGCACCAGGTCGCGGTCTGTTTCCTCGAGAATGCCCTCTTCTTCTCCAGCTTCGAGCAGCGCTTCCACATCGACAGCGGCTTCTTCCTCAGGGCTCGTCGGCGTTTCTGCCAGCGCCACAACGGAAAAGAAAAAACGGACCAGCACCGTAATCGGAGTCATCATCCAGAGCAGCAGGCGGATGGGCCACATGAGGCGCACCGCCCACAAACCGCGCGTGCGATTAAACAACAACCATGGAATGACCTGGTTGCAGAAGACTACAACCAGAACCCCTCCGAGTACAGCTTGGGCGATTTCAGGGTAGGTTGGGCGAGCGAGCTGAGGGGCGCGGTCAAAGAGGACCGCTCCAAACTCGAGGGCGATGGCGCACAGGGCCAATTGCTGCAGCATGGCCGCAGACATGGCGGCGTGATCGCGCGTGAGCCCGAGGTGAGGCTCGATTTGTTCTTCCCAGATGTCGAGATTCTCCTGCACTTCGCGGGAGAGGATTTTGCCGAATTCGGCATAGACGCGGCTGATGTAGGACGCCAACGTCTCGATGAGCGCGAGCAAAACCACCATGCAGAGGGCTATCGCACTCATGGTCGTGGACCTTTGGAGCGAGTCTTGGGTCGGGGCTTGGACGAGGCTTGCTTGATCTTTTTGCTCACGGAAGCCTGCCTGACCGATCGCTTGGTTGGCGCGACGGAAGTGCGCTCAATGAGACCCTGGGGAAGATTGAGACGACTGCGCAACAAGGCCTCCCGGCGACGCATTTGGCCGTTGTCTATTTCATGATCGTATCCGGCGAGATGGAGCAAGCCATGCAAAATGAGCACCTTGATCTCGGTGATCAGGCGATGTCCCTGCTCGCGAGCCTGATTTTGCGCGGTGGGAACACTGATCGCCAGATCGCCGGCTATGCCGTCCGCCGCCGGACCGTCGGCTGGAAACGAAAGCACGTCGGTCGACTTGTTTTTACCCCGAAAACGGCGATTAAGCTGACGAATCGACTCATCTGTCGTCAATAGAACTGTCACCTGGCCGCGCAATCGAGTCGCAGCCTGCGCCTCAGTTAGAAAGCGGCTTAAGGTGCGCGCAGAGGGAATCCGGTCTTGCTTCGAGGCGGCCACGTGGTTTCGCACCGCCGATGCGGTGAGGGGCGGGTCCGCCGCAGCGGAAAGGGCTAAGTCTGGATCGAGGATGATCATCGTACCCGGGGCACTCCGCAGTTGCGGATGCCCCGGTTCACCTTCAATTCTACGCGAACCGCAAATTTACTGCGGTTTGGCAACGTGCAGAGGAGGGACAGCGGAGCGGGTTTCGGGTCCCTGCTGCCGAACCTCCATCGAATCGCCCAGGCCCAGGGGCAGTTCCTGCTGCTGCGGCTTGGCCGACTCATAGGCCCGCACGATGCGCTGTACAAGGGCGTGGCGCACCACATCAGAGTCTTCAAAGTGGCAGAATTTAATGCCTTCAACCCCTTCAAGGACGTTGATCGCATCGAGCAGCCCCGACTTGCGCGGGTTGGGCAAATCGATCTGCGTGATGTCGCCTGTAATCACAGCTTTAGAGTTGGCGCCCATACGCGTGAGGAACATCTTCATCTGCTCGATGGTGGTGTTCTGCGCTTCGTCCATGATGATGAAGGCGTCGTTGAGCGTACGGCCGCGCATAAATGCCAGCGGAGCGACCTCAATGACGTTCTTTTCGAGCATTTTATCGACCTTTTCGGGCTCCAGCAGGTCATAAAGTGCGTCGTAAAGGGGGCGAAGATAGGGATCGACCTTTTCCTGCAAAGAGCCGGGCAGGAAGCCCAGCTTTTCGCCCGCCTCAACAGCCGGGCGCACCAGGACGATGCGGCTCACTTTCTTGGCGTTCATGGCCGCAACTGCCATGGCCACCGCGAGATAGGTCTTGCCGGTGCCGGCAGGTCCCACCCCGAAGGTCATGTCGTTCTGTTCGATCGCCTCGACATATTTGCGCTGGTTGATCGACCGCGGCTGCACGGTCCGTTTCACGCCCGCCGAGCGTTGCTTGCCAGAGTCGGCTAGCGAACGCAGCGTGGTCGCCGGATCGGCAACGACCAGGCGCAGCATCCCGTTCAATTCCCCGTTGTGCGGATTAATGCCCTGGCGGCGCAATGCCTCGAAGTCCTGAAAAACCTTCTGGACTCGAGTCACGCCGTCTCCCGGCCCCTCCACGTGCACGGCATCGGAACGAAGATCGATCCTGACGCCGAGTGTATCTTCCATCAACCTGAGGTTTTCATCGCGGGTCCCGAACAGGGGCTCAAGGTTTGGCGTGATCTCCAGAGCGATCTTCAAAGGTTTCGATGGCCTCCCATGTGCCTGATTGAGTTGGTTGAGCGGTCGCCCCTGGCTTCCCGCCTTTGTCCCGACTTGCGACATACATCGGCAAAGGAATCGGCAGCCTCTAGGGCCAATAGAAATTTGGATGCGGAGGAAAGGAGCGCGGCTTGCGTCGGTGCAAATTCTCTCATGGAATTTGACCGAAGCGCCGATGTGCAGGAATGAAAGACGTAGATACTCGACAGAGCCGAGCCGGAGTGATTATCTTCCGGTATCAACCGCGGGTTGGCGATGGCGACCAAATCGGGTATCTGGGCTAGAGAGTAGCGCCAGCGGAGGCCGCCGTCAATCCCCTTCTCGTCAAAGATCGGATAAAAGAACCACCTTGAAGCTGGCGTCCTCCGCAACTCTAACAATCGATGACGTTCAGAAACCAAGTTCAATTTCCCGCCTTTGCCAAAGTCAGGTCGCCTGGCAAACCGGGCGCGGTCATAGAACGGCTCATCTGCAACTGCCTGCGTTCAAGGCGATGTTTGTTTCTGTTGGCCCGGAATCTCACCAAAAGATGCTTCTGGTCGAAGGTGATGGCGAAGTCTTGTAGAGGGATGGCTCCCACGCTGGCAACCGGGAGAGCCTCGCCGATCAAGACAAACGGATCTTTGAAAACGTGTGATCCGAGCAGGATCTGCCCTTTCATTTCGCCGCCGCGAAGAAAGTAGCTGCTGGTTTGAGTCCGTGCCTCCTCAAGAATCTCCGTGCTTTTCACGAATTCAACGTGGAGGGCAAAGCTGCGAGGCAGGTTCAGACCTGCCCCCCCTGAATCAATGAGCGCCGTGACAGGCTGGCCGCCGACGGTCAGGGTAACCATCGGAATGTTGCGAGGGGCCACGAACGGCAGCACGTCGGAATCTCTCGATTCCAACAGGTCTCCATCGGAGAGCGCCATGCAGCGTTGCGGGAAATCGAGGGTCAATAAAGTGTTCCGGAAGAGCGAGAAACCGAGGACGCCGTCATAAGCGCCCTCTGACGTCAAGGACTTGTGAACCAAGGCGCGAACGCCATGGAATTGATGGCCGGCAATGGAAATCGTGTCGATTGCGACCTCATCCACACGAGTCCGGTTTTGGCCAGTCAGATCGACCATCGAGATTTGATCCACGACCGGCAAACCAAGCGCTTTGGCCAATTGCGGAGATACGATTGCTTCTTTGTTCGTACCCGTATCCACGATGAAGGTGAACGGTCCGCTGCCGTTGACCATGAGGCGCACGAAGGGGACGCCGTTGCGCAGTTCGAGCGGAATGGTGCAGAAATCCGGCCGCGCTTCCACGTGGATCGAAGTGAAGAGCACCGAGGCCAAAATGAGAGGAAGTTTCAGTTGGGACTTGCTCATCGCGCAGCCTTTCGCGAACGCTGGAATCGAGGTATTCGTGATACCTTCGCCCTAGCGTAGACAGGCTGCAGCTTGCTGAGACCCTTTTGTTTAATGGGGAAGCGTGGATATTCCTGAACTGAAACAGGGTCGGTTTCAAGTTGCATTTTGGGACGCAGCTTGAAATCTTTTTGGGGCAATTAGCGACGCTCAATACCCCGCTTCAGACGGACGCGGGTTTAGAAACTGGACCCAAAGCGGTTGACCCCGCACCAAGCTTCCGATAGACTAAGAAATTGCGAGGGATGCGGCTGTGTTTGCATTCTAGCCCGCATCAACTCTGAGAATTTAAGGACAAGTAATGGCAAACCACGTATCTTCGCTGAAACGCGCCCGTCAGACCGTTACCCGCACCGCCGTCAATCGCGCCAACCGCAGCCGCGTTCGCGGCAGCCTGCGCCTGTTGCGCGAGGCACTGGCCAAGGGCGATGTGATCGCCGCCCAGGCGCAGTATCGCGAGACCGTCTCTGCCCTCGATAAGAGTGTGCAGAAGGGTATTCTGCATGGCAATACCGTCTCCCGCTACAAGAGCCGCTTGAATGCGCGGTTGAAGGCCCTGGTAATCGCCAAGGCGTAGCACGCAAGACCCAAAGCATCCTCTGAGGGGCTTGTAATCCAGAATTGATACAGCCCGCTGCCAGCCTCAAAACTGGTAGCGGGCTGTTGTTCTTGGAAGCAGCCCCGTCTGACGAAATCTCAGAACGTCGATCGCGCTCATTCCGGCATGTCGACCAGCGTCCACTTGCTTTTGGTATAGAAGTGGTAAACGACGCGATGATCGATCACTGAGTCAGCAAGTGCATCGTGATCCAACAGCGGTGGGTGATGTTCCATGCTGCTCTGGGCTTGACGAACCGCCTGCGGCGAAGCTGGATCGATGCCCCAGTTAAATCCTAAAGTTCCCGAGCCATCGTGCTGTTGCAGGCGATCGGTTTCCGCAGAATGGGCTAGCTCCGTGGGATCTCCCTGTGCGCTGCCGAAGAAGACCAGCAGAGAAACCGTTCCATGCGACGAACAGAGCACGACCCAGTCAGATGAACCGACGTACTCGAGACTGGCGTGAACCACATTCTCAGGACGGTGCGCCTCGTAGGTTTGCGGGATCAGGCATTCGCGCTGGTTGAGCGTGTCGGCAACCGCGGCCGGCAGTTCAGGAAAAGACGTTACCGGTAAGCGGCGAATGCGATAAGGCACCGAACGGCCGTCGAGATTGACTTGTCCCGACTCGATCAGGTGCGATGAAACCTGCGCTGGTTGCTGGGCGGAAGCGACGCCGCCGAGACAAACCAATCCGGTCCATATCCAGCTTCGCGTACCCATCCAACTCGTTCTTGACCCGGCAACGAACATGCAGCACTTTCACGGGAGTGATTGGCCAACGCAATCGAACGGCTATCTCGGCCCTGCACAATATTACTCAATTTCCCGCCCGCCCGTTCACGACCGGGTTTGACTCCCTTAGGCGCGCACACTAGCTTTGAAAGGGAAACGGTCAATCGTTCGCGACCCGGTCGAAGGAGTTTGGATGACTTTGAGTTCACATTGGAAGAGAGCGTTGGTAATGCTCGTGGTGACGGCAGCCTGGCAGGCAGTCACTGCGCAGGACCTGAAGAGCTTCGAGCAGCGCATCACGACTAAAGTGCTGCCCAACGGCCTGACGCTGATGATCTGCGAGCGGCCGGAAGCGCCGGTTTTCAGCTATACCACTTTTATTGATGCCGGCGACGTGAACGATCCGTCGGGCGAGAGTGGCCTGGCGCACATGTTTGAACACCTGGCGTTCAAGGGCACCTCCGAGATCGGCACGACAGACTATGCTGCGGAAAAGGTCGCTCTCGAAAAGGTGGAAGCGGCCAACAATGCCTACGAGGCCGAGTATCTGAGGCCGGTTGGCAAAGACCCGGCCAAGCTGGCGGAGTTGAAAAAGGCATTTCTCGCGGCCCAGGCCGAGGCGCATAAATATGTCGTTCCCAACCAGTTCACCGAAGTGGCGGAACGCAATGGCGCATCGGGGTTGAATGCGGAGACGGGGCTCGACGACACCAAGTATTTCTGGTCGATGCCGGAAAATCGTTTGGAGCTTTGGGCATGGCTTGAAAGCGGACGACTTTCTGATACGGTTCCACGGGAGTTTTACAAGGAACGCGATGTCGTGGTCGAGGAACGCCGCATGCGTACGGATTCAAACCCCGAGGGACGGCTCCTCGAGCAGTTTGCGGCGACCGCGTATGTGGCCCACCCTTATGGGCGCAGCGGCGTCGGCTGGCCTAGCGAAGTTAGCCAGATCACGGCCACCGAGGCCATGGATTTTCATAAAAAGTATTATGTCGGATCAAACATCGTGGTTGTGGTGGTGGGCGATGTGAAGGCAGCCGAGGCCATACCGCTGCTGGAGAAATACTTCAGCAAAGTGCCTGCGGGGCCGAAGCCCGAAAACATGACAACGGTCGAACCCAAGCAGTTTGCCGAGAAGACCGTTGCGATTCGCGAGGCTACGCAACCGATCTACCTAGAGGGCTACCACCGACCCAATTATCGCGACCCCGACGATGCAGTTTACGACGCCATCAGCGACATATTGTCGAACGGGCGCGTATCGCGGCTTTATCGCAGCCTGGTGCGCGATCAACAGATTGCCGCCGAAGCCGTTGGCGTAAGTCCATTTCCCGGCGACAAGTATCCCAGCCTGTTTTGCTTCTTTGCGGTTCCGCTGCCGGGGCACACGCCGGAGCAGATGGGAGACGCGATCAGCAAAGAGATTGAGAAGCTGAAGACCGCGGATGTGACCGATGACGAATTGAAGATGTACAAGACGCGGACGCGTGCCGACCTGCTGCGCGGCCTCGCCGACAACGAGGGTCTGGCCAACGCTCTGGCCGAATATCAAACGCGATACGGCGATTGGCGTGAGTTGTTCAAGCAGCTTGATCGCGTGGACAAGGTCACCAAGGCGGATATTCGCCGCGTGGCCAGCCAGGTATTTGTACCCAGCAATCGCACCAAGGCATGGATCGAAACCGCTCCTCCTGCGGCACCGAGCGACAAGACTCCCGCGGGCAACGGTGGAGGCGCGCAATGAAAGATTTTTCGATGAAAACTTCTCAATTGATTTTGACCGGCTCCGTTTTCCTAGCCTTGTTGTCTCCGCTGGCCGTGCAGGCCCAGCAAGCCAAGCCGTGGGACAAGATTCCTATTCCGCCGCTGCATGAGTTCAAGCCGCAACAACCTAAGCGCATCGAGCTCAAGAATGGCATCGTGCTTTTCCTGCAGGAAGATCACGAGCTGCCGTTTGTTTCAGGCTCAGTATTGATTCCCGGCGGAGCACGCGATGAAGACGCGGCGAAGGCCGGGCTCGTTGACCTCTATGGACAGACGTGGCGTACCAGCGGCACCGCCAAGTTGAATGGCGACGCCATGGACGACCTGCTCGAAGCCAAGGCTGCGCACATTGAAACAGGCGGCGAAGTGGGTTCTACTTCCCTTTCGTGGGACTCGCTGAAGGGCGATGCGGACCAGGTGTTTTCGCTGGCTATTGACTTGCTGCTGCATCCAAAGTTCGACCCCGAAAAACTGCAATTGGCGCAGCAGCAGGAGGCCACGGGCATCGTGCGGCGCAACGACGACGAGTCTGAGATCGCCGGCCGTGAAGCGGCCAAATTAGTTTACGGTCCTCACAGTCCCTATACGCGCCAGCCTGAGCTAGCCACCATCGGCGCAGTTACGCTCGGCGATCTGCAGGCGTGGCATGACCGCACCATTCGCGGCAAACTGATCGTGGCGATTAGCGGAGACTTCGATTCCGCAGCAATGGAAACCAAGCTGCGGTCGGCTTTTGAGAGCTTGCCCGCGGTGCAGCCGACTCCGGTGCGCCATGACACATTTCACGAACCCAAACAAAGCGTCTACTTCATCGACAAGGATGACGTGAACCAATCGGATGTGCAGATCGTGGGGCTCGGCACCGACCGCCACAATCCTGACGTTCCGACGCTGGCCATCATGAACGACATTCTGGGCGGCGGATTTGCCAGCCGGTTGTTCCAGAAAGTTCGCACCGAGCTGGGACTGGCCTATGCCGTCGGCGGCGGCTATGGATTCTCCTACGATCATCCAGCCACGTTTACCGTTGGCGTGATGACCAAGAGCGCCACTACCGTCGAAGCCACAAAAGCAGCCCTGGCCGAAATTGAAGGCATGAATTCGAAGCCCTTTACCGAAGTGGAGCTCAAGCGGGCACAGGACAACATTCTGAACTCATTCCTGTTCCGCTACGACACCAAGGACAAGGTGCTCGCGGAGCGGGTGAGGCTGGAATTTTATGGCTACCCGGCCGACTATCTTGAAACCTACGAAGCCGCGATCAAGAAAGTCACGGTCGCCGATTTGACGGCTGCCGCCAAGAAGTACATTCACCCCGATCAGCTAGCGATCTTGGTCGTCGGCAATGGGTCAGAGATTAAACCTGGGCTGGACGAGTTGAAGCTGGGTCCGGTGCACACGATCGACATCACGATTCCGCAACCGAGTGGGCCCGCAGGCAAAGCTGGCCCGGCGGAGAACTAGCGGCGAGCGAGGAAAAAGCAAGCATGGCAAAGAACGATCCGAAATTAGCAGTGGTGATCATGGCGGCAGGCAAAGGCACGAGACTTAGGTCGCGCCGGCCCAAGGTGCTGCACTCGATTGGCGGCAGACCGCTGCTGGCCCACGTCATCGCCGCTGCGAGCAGCATTGTCGATCCCGCTGATATTTACACGGTTGTTGGCCACCAGGCTGAGCGGGTGCGGGCAGCGGTCGCCTCGACAGGCGTGCAGTTTGTGGAACAGACGGAACAGCGAGGGACCGGTCACGCTATTCAATGCGCCAGCGAATTCATCGCCAACTACGAAAACCTACTTGTGCTCTCGGGCGACGCGCCGCTCATTCGGCCAGAAACCTTGAAGCGACTCTGTCAATTCCACGACGCTCAGCACGCCGCCATGACCATCTTGACCGCGTCCCCGGCCGATCCGACGGGATATGGGCGCATCGTCAGGCAATCGCCAACCTCGCCGGAAGTTGAGGCAATCGTCGAGCAGAATGCGCTTGCCGCCGACCGGCTTTCGTTGGGCGAAATCAATTCCGGAATCTATGTTTTCGAGACCAAACCGCTGCTGGCTCAATTGGGCAGAATGGGCACAAACAACCCCCATGGCGAGCTTTACCTGACTGAGATCGCCGGCTTGTTGCGCTCCGCCGGCGAGCGCGTTGTCGCCATTCAAGTGGACGATGCCTCTGAAGTGCTGGGGGCCAATACCATCGCTGAACTGGTGGCTCTCGATGCGACTTTGCGTGCTTTGACCGCCAGCAGGCTGATGGCGGCGGGAGTCACCATTTTTAGACCGGACACTTGTGTCATCGACGCCGAGGTTGAGGTCGCGGCCGACACCGTGATCGAGCCATTTGTACAGTTATTGGGGCACACGGTTATCGGTTCGGATTGCCATATCCGGTCCTACTCAGTCGTTGAAAATTGCACCCTCGGAGATGGAGTTCTGGTGCGCCAAAGCTGCATTCTGGCCGAAAGCACCGTGGCCGACGGGGCCAGGATCGGTCCGTTCGCGCACCTGCGGCCGGGAAGCGAGATTGGCGAAGACGCCCATATCGGCAACTTTGTCGAAACCAAGAATGCGAGTGTCGGCAAGGGATCTAAAGCCAGCCATCTCACGTACTTAGGCGATGCCATCGTGGGCGAAGGCACCAATATCGGCGCGGGAGTAATCACATGCAACTACGACGGGGTCCATAAACATAAGACGCATATAGGCAAGGGCGTGTTCGTGGGCAGCGATTCGACCCTGGTGGCGCCGGTCACGATCGAGGACGGATCCTTCATCGGCGCCGGCTCATGCATCACCAGGGACGTACCGGCAAACTCATTGGCGGTTGGGCGATCGCGTCAGTTCACTAAAGAGGGTTGGGCCACGGCGCGACGGGCACTTCAAGGCGGAAAAGGGACGAAATCTTGAACTTTTTGGGGCAAATTGGGGCTGAAAATCGCGTTTTTCGCTGCAAAAAACGGCCAATAATGACAGAAAACTGCGAGGTATGACCGCGATTGTTCGGAGCTTTGGTGCCTTCGGGGGATTCGAAACTAGAATAATTCTAGTACTTTGAATGTATGACAGTACCAACGTGCGTCACAATGGCTAAAGAAGCCTATTGTGTTGTTCGGGGTACATGTGATCATATTACCAGTTAAAAGTAAGCCCAATGGAGCAATAAATCTGAAACTTCTGGTCATCGTAACGTTTCTAGGAGAATAAAGGGCTAGAACCAAGTCGCTGCAGCAGTAAAAACAGGTTCGTTTCGCCAATCCTGAGTATGAAAAAGATCATTTTTGCCGATAACCACCATGCGAGGACGGGCTGGAATTGAAGCGCGCGGAACTTCTGAAGCTAGCGTTCGTACCTAATTGAAACCTTTTAAGTGCCTCGGCGTCAGGTAAGGTAAACAGCTTGGTAGTTTGCTCTTACGAAGTGGTTTGGAAAAAGGCGCCTCGCATCGACTGCGGGCTTTTCTGAGAGCGATGGGCACTGTGACGGCTTCAAGTTTCGTTGCCAGCCCCTGAAGATAGATTTGGAGAACGAGCTTTGGAAGTGGATCTGGCAGGACCGGATGGCCGAAACTCGATAACGCAAGCTGCTGATGGTGAGGCGCGCTCGAATTCAAGATTGCGTCGGCCCGAGCGGATTCTTGTCGTCGATGACGAAGTTCACGTGCGTTCGATGATTGGCGCCACGCTGGAGCGCCAGGGTTACGACGTACAACTGGCTTCGTGCGGTCGCGATGCGCTCGAAATACTCGAACACGATGCCTTCGACCTTGTGCTCACCGACATTGTGATGCAGGACGGCAACGGCATCACCTTGCTCGAACGTATTCGCGGGCAACAGCCCCATCTGCCCGTGGTGATGGTAACGGCCATCCATGACATCAGCGTGGCCATTGACTCCATGCGGCGGGGCGCCTATGACTATCTGCTGAAGCCGTTCGAACGCGAACATCTGCTCAACACGGTTTTGCGGGCGCTCGACTATCGCCAGGCATTGCAGGAGAACCACAACTACCAGCAGAATCTTGAGCAGGTTGTCAGGGCACGTACAGAGATGCTGCGCCAGGCGATGGAAGACCTGGAGCACTCCTACGACGTGACGCTCGAGGCGTTGGGCGATGCGCTCGATCTGAAGGATTCAGAGACCGAGGGCCACTCGAAACGGGTGACCGCGTACACGATCGCTTTGGCGCGAGCGATGGGCATTGCGCCTGCCGAGATCAAGATCATCGCGCGCGGCGCATTTCTTCACGATATTGGAAAGATGGCGATTCCCGACAACATTCTGCGCAAGCCGGGCCCGCTCAATCGGGAAGAGCAAGAGGTCATGCGCGAGCATTGCACACGTGGTTATCACATTCTGCGCAAGATTCCATTTCTGAGCGAGGCGGCCGAAATCGTCTTCGCGCACCAGGAACATTTCGACGGCACCGGCTATCCCAGCGGGTTACGCGGCGGTGAAATCCCGATTGGCGCGCGCATATTTGCTATCGCGGATACGCTCGACGCGGTCACCAGCGATCGGCCGTACCGCAAGGCGCGTAGCTTCGACACTGCACGCGAAGAGATACTGCGCTGTTCCGGAACGCAGTTCGATCCGTCGGTGGTTGAGGTCTTTCTCAAAATCCCCAACGAATTATGGCATGAGTTGCGCTCTGAGATTACTGGACAGAACAAGCGGTTCTCTACCTTTGACCTATCGAAAACACCTCGGCCTCTGCTTTAACCGGCTATGAGCCGGCCATTTTAAATTGCGGTCGACTTAGCCGGCTCACACCGCAGCGAATGTCCTCTTCGCACGATGCCTCGATCAGGCTACTTATTCGTGAGCGGTGCGGCTTGATTATCTTCCGTGCTTCCCTTGTCCTGGGTATGTTTGAGATTGCTCATGATCGTGTCGTTGGCGGCCTTGTGCAGTTTGCTGGTTTTCTCAAACTCAATCCTTGCGTCCTCTTTTCGGCCCATCGATTGATAGAGACGAGCCAGCCTCCAGTGAGGATTGGAATCATCCGGAACCAGTTTGGCAGCTAGTTGAAATTCGCGAATAGCGTCTTCGCGGCGCCCGCTATCGGCATACAGGATTCCCAAATCAAGATGCGCTCTGCCCAGCTTGGGATCGATCTGAATGGCCTGCTCAATCAAGGGAAGCGCCGTTGCCTGCTGGTTCAACTGCATATCGGAGTCAGCCAGAAACGCCAGTGCCTGTGCACTCCGCGGGACGTTCACTAACTCGGCTTGAAATTCTTTCGCAGCCTCCTCGAACTGATTCTGGCTCCACAAGAGATAGCCCAGTCCGAAATGCACGTTGGGTTCTTTCGGATCAGCTTTAACTGCGGCTCGAAACTGTTCTATGGCGGCGGCATGGTTGCGCATTTCGTCGTACGCTTCGCCGGCCAGCATATCGGCTTCCGCTGATTCAGCGTTCAGCGTGAGTATCTCGCGATAGACATCGAGCACGCATTGAAACTGCCGCGTCGCCAGGCAGCTATGCGCTAGCAGCAAACGAAACTGCAAATTTTGCGGATCGCTGATTGCGGCGGATTTTAAATACGGCACGGCCGCGGCAAGTTCTCCGAGACCATAGTGCGCTATACCAATGAGGGCAGTGAGACGTTGCGCCGCGAGCGATGATGCCGGCTCGTTCTTCAACAGGGGCGTGAATACCTGGATCGATTCTTTTAAGGCACCACTCTTAAACAGCGCAAGGCCGAGATTCAGTCTCAAGCCGGGCATGCCTGGTTTGAGGGCCAATGCCTTCCTATAAAGTGGGACCGCCTCTTTATAGTGTTCCTGTCGCGCCTCGAGAAGTCCTAGATGAGCGTAGGCCTCGCCATCATCAGGATGCCCTTTTAATACTGTGTGCCAAGCTGCTTCGGCATCGGCAACGTTCCCTTGTTGTTCAAGTGCGACGGCCCGATCGCGTGCATCGATCGAGACACCGGGAGCTTGGCCTGAGCCAATAGGAGCTGCGATCGCCAACATGATCGCAAGAATGATTTCCAGTCGTACAGTCGGCATCGGGCTCATCTCCAATGGCATTCTCGCTCTTCACGATCGTGGGGTGCAATGCGAGGGCGCAGATCAGAAAAAAAGGCGCGGCAGGTTTTAGCCCGCCGCGCCAAGTCACGAATTACACCTAGAACCGGAACTTGCCGCCAAGCTCCAATGTGCGTGGACCATAGTCGCCCGTAGCCGCTCCGAAGTTCGAGTCGTGCGAGTTGGCATCGACACTTTGGAATTGAGTGTGGTTGAAGGTATTGAATGACTCGAAGCGTAGTTCGATCTTCGGGCCCTCGCCGGATGTAAGCGGAATCGACTTGAACAACGACAGATTCCAGTTGAACAGTCCCGGCAATACCACAGCATCTTTCCCGGCATTGCCAAAGCCCTGGTTCGATCCTCCGGCCCATGGTGCGGCCGGATCTGCGAACGACGAAGTGCTGAACCAAGCTCCAACTTTCTTGGGATAGGAGACTTTCGATAACAGGTTGGG
>Ga0182030_10000919_pt1 | contig 58575 bp, 55 predicted proteins | sample 812S3MmetaG_FD_121299 | JGI IMG/M metagenome (GOLD analysis project Ga0182030, IMG submission 121299) | Permafrost microbial communities from Stordalen Mire, Sweden - 812S3M metaG (Illumina Assembly) | ecosystem: Environmental > Terrestrial > Soil > Wetlands > Permafrost | place: Sweden... | reverse complement strand
CGTGCCTTTTAGGCCAGGTCAGTATTCCCGGGTGCAACCCATTACAGCCTCTATCTACTGCCGAGCCCTATTGATAATCAAAGGCTCTCAATACAAAGTTCTAATAGCTATATAATTAGGCTAAAAAGGATTTTGAAATGCGCGATCCTCAATATCAATATGGCCAATTCCATGACGCGATCCTCGAATAAATGTATGCGAGCCGGCGTGGCGATTGATGACTCGTTTAATTTTATGATGTCGTTTATAGGCAGCGTTGTTTAAGCCTTTATCGAAGCTAGCTCAATTAGTATCATATATGAGCTTCTTTATTAATTAAGTATGGCAGTAGTATTATATCTCCATCATAGCTTAAGAATATCAAGAATAACACTTCATTCATAAATTAATAGAAAAAGACTAAAGAATAAATATATAGGGAGAGCTTAGTATATTAAGCATTAGAATATATAGGTTAAAAATAATATACCTTTTAAATAAAATGTTAAAAATACACTAATTACTTATTATAATATATGGAAATAATAGTGTATCAAACAAGAGCATAAGAAAATAATAATAGGCTAGACGTAACATCCAGATCTACTTCTTCGTCCAGAAAATCACCTCATTATGAAGTCAAAATGCGATATGCACCAAGGATGCGAGGGCAGCTGATTTTGTGGAAGGTGATTTAAGGAAACATGTGAAAGTCTGTCGGTTAATATCCCCTTCTTCCAGGTCCAGAAGTCCGACCTTAACGTATCAGCCATAGTGAGAGAGTCATTATTGCAACATATGTGATGCGGATCAGCTCATTTGAAAGTAACGCTTCTACTTTACAAGCAACAACTCTCCTCCAATAATTATATCTACGAAATAAACCTGATCCCTACGCCATCCCACCTAGAAATTTGATCATGAAACTACGTCACCTTGCACAATATACTGCTTCTCCTTTTTGAAAGCCGCCGCAACCGTCTCATTTGTCAGATTCAGCGTATCAGCTACGATTTGCGGAGGTGTTAGGCCGAGCCATTGTCCGACTGATATATCTGATTTTCTCTGTCAGCACCACTCATTCCTTTTGCTGATGGGAAAGTGAGGTGGACTCACCAGAGAAATGATCAGCTTGCAAGACCTCGATGAAAATAACATCGTCTTGGCCGATATTCTCGACGTAATGGGTCATTGACTTGGGAATCTAAAGAAACCTCACATCAGCATCTGTTGTTATCAGGGTGACAGTAGTAAATGGGTAGGAGCCAGGGCATACATAGCCACAATCCCCTGCATGATAATCAAACGTCCTCGCATTCCCCTGCGCTGAATAGATACTAATCCGCGCATTTCCCGCCAGAAAAAAATTCCACTCGTCACTCGTCAGATGCCAATGTATCTCCCTAATCGCACCGGGCTTCACCGTCACAATCGCTGTTGAAAACTTCGCCGCTACAGGGAAAACGTTCGGATCGATGATTTTTATACTACCACCTGTTACTTCGTGGGTATAGGGTGCGAGGGATGCGTGATAAGTGTAGGATTGGGATATAGGCACGATGCCACCGGGCCCGACGATGTTTTGTGCGTTGATGTCGGTGGGGGCCGGTGTGCCGGGGAAGATGAATAGTTCACCGGCTGGGATGTTCTTCCATGCTGAGAGGGGGACTTGAAAGTTTTTAGAGAGGACTTCGAGCTAGCGCTGGGTTAGCATGGAGGAGGCGAGGAAGTGGGGTACACACTGGATTATGCGCAAAGGTTTCGGAGGCGAGGAAGGTGTTGTCTTCAGAGAAACTGCCGTCGTCAAAGACTAGGAGGAATTCCACTCCGCCTTTCAAACCTTGCAGGGAGTGCGGCACTCCTCTGTGTAGACCTGTTAGCTAGGTCTGGTAGCCGGGTTGGCATTCTAATGGCTGGAGGGGCGTTCGCTTACGGAGGAAAGTACCAGATGTCTCCCGCGCTCAGGTCATCAACGAAGGTCTGTCCGTCCTCATTCATGGCTTGGACTCGAACACTACCATTCATCACATACGACCACTCAGCCGCTTTATGCCAGTGTAGCTCTCGATAACCGCCCTCCTCCAACCTCATGTCTACTCCAGCCATTTCCGTCGCTGCAGGTATGTTGTCTATATTTTGCTGCCTCGACCATCCCGCTCTGTTGAGACCCAACTTCATATGACTGAGACCCATAGGCCACTCGGCGTTGTCGACATTACCATGATCCGTTCCAGGCGGCGCAAGTTTGTCGGGATTCAGTTTGTCGTATTCCTCAGTGTGAGGTCCTGGGTCCGTTCCACCTTTCGATCCGCGAATGGGCTGTGGGTTTTCCGCATTGTTGAAGTCGAGGTATGCACCGACAGTTGCAGCATCTGTCTGACCAGGTACAAGGGAGTATGAAATAGCGTCAGTGTCTTCGTTTTTGACACCATTTGCTGGATTGTATCCCAGGAAAGAGGTTGGTGCTGCTGCGGAAGATGTGCCAGTTGGGGCCGCGATTGCGTATTGCTCTAGACTTGCAATTGCGAGTAGCAAAACTGCACAAGACAGAACCAAAAACATCGTGATTAAGGAATCAAGACGATTTGGAGCCACGCCGAAAGATGGAAGGAGATTAACAAGATCACAGTAAGTAGACAAAGCTTCGAGGGGGAAACTGGAAGGAAGCTCCCACTATTATGCTCGAGCTCCCCAAGCTCTTTACCCCTCATTTCGAGCTCTTGCTCTCGAATCCTCATCAATCGGCCTCGAGCATCGGAACAGAAGCCTAAAGGGTACCAGTCCCACTTGCTCGGCTCCTAGAATTCGACTTCATCTAATCAACACTACACCCATTGCATGTACTAGGAAGGTAGCTCCTTGGTAGACCTTGAGAAATCAATAAATAGTATAAAGAACTTCTATTTTGATATTCGAACTTACAAGTAGTCGGCAATAGCTCGGAGATGATTTAGTGTGATTCTTGCGTGATATGATATGGAATACAGGGGGAAGATGCGGATAGCGCGGGGCTAGGGAGGTTAACGCGGGGTACGATCAGGGGCCAGACACATTGAACAAAGCGTCCACTTCTTATTTGATGCGGAATTCAATATTTCTGCCAATAAGGCAAAGCGCAACCCGGTAGACTTGTGTTTTTTGCGGCATTTGAGTGTCTGCAGGCAAGGTTATTTTGCCACCACGTGTTGGCCGTTATGTCGTACTAGGAAGGTCGATTTTGCTAGCCAGGTAGAGGTCGTGTCGTGACCAATGAACTGAGTCGCTGCCGTTGATGGACAGAAATAAATCCACCTGACTGGACTCGGATGCGATTCGCAATCTTCGGTGTCAAGGATATTTTTGTTTCTATTTAAAGTACGCCGCGGTATGTGAAATGCAATATTCCCCGCACCTGCAGGTCCCTGCTATGGCCGCGGCCAATCGCAATACTTGACCAACGCAAAACCGTTTTCTAGGCAAGGCTTGTTCGCACCTCATTGACCCCAGTCCAAGATGTTGTGATTAGGGTCTGTGAGCGGAAATGCATTGTTCGAAAAGTTCCATAAATCCGCCGGCGCATCGCCTAAGTTATTGTTCTGGAAATGATTATCCCACATTTCCTAAAATATCAGATTAGTCAGAGTGAGTGTGGGCGTCGATAATACAACGTACCCAATTGAGTTCGAGAGGATCGTTCATCATGTTGTCTATAACAGGGTATGAAGTTGGCCCGTTCGAGAGAGTGTGACCTGGATTTGAAGAGTTGCTTGGCCATGGTGACGAGTTAGTGGTTGGGATTGAATTGTCTGGAGAAGCATTTATAGAATACAGTGAAAATCCTAGAACAATTTAGTGGTCAGTTGCTCAAACTCCGATATTGCTCCCACGGGACAATTTACCTGGATTCGAATAGATTGGTCCACTGCTCACAACTGGCACGGTTTGAGGCAGCACTTGTGAGACCACCGCTGTGGGCTCAGCATTTCTGATTCTGATGAGCATGGCCTTTAGTGCCCTTGCTGCTTTCAAGGCCTCTTTTGACGCGCACTTGGAAGAGTCCCATATCAGGAACGAGTCATCGAGAGCTTGTAACATCTCATCCTTCGACCAACTGATGGGAAATTCATTTTGAGTAGCTGAAGCGGCCGCAAAAGTCTCACTGCTGCTGTGACTCAGATACAGACATATAAGCATCGCTGCAAGTAAGAAATCCTGTGTCATCAGAGATGTTGTTTTCCATTTGTGCTCATGCAAGGGTTTGCCAGGTCTTGTCTCAAGATGTAAGAGCATCTGTGACTGTAAAATCCTCATCGCAGAATCAACGCAGGATTTGGTAGAGTATGGGTAGATTGGAACGGTTGATGATTTGGGAGGGATAAGAAATTTGCGGTGTAAAACGCATCGAGCTTTATGATATAGAAGATCTACCGAGAATTTGCGAACCCTCATCTCAACGTCCCCAGTCTTGAGGTCTTCGAGAGTTCGGACTTTCATGAACTCAGGGATTCGATTTTGATAGGCATCTTCAAGGAGTTTGTCGAGTTTTGTGATCTCTTCATAAGATATTTGCTTTGTTGAATTGGCTTGGTCGACAATCATGCCAGAGACAAGAATAAGCTCGTCTTTGACTATCACGAATCCAATTGGAGTTATCACGCCATTTGGTCTCGGCGGTGGTAGCTCAGTTACGTGCTCATCGAAATCTTCGTCGTATAGATTGCGTGGTGACTGGGTGTCATACATATCTTCCTTGATCATTCTTGGGAGCCCTATGGCACTCGAGGTTGCAATATCAAGGTGCGTGATAATCGACCAAAGACGGCGTTGCATTTCCCCCCTGAATGTAGATATATTAGAATAGTGTGATGCATCACGATGAAAGCCCAGTCTCATCGCAGCTTTGACAATCAGGCCAACTATCATCCACGAACCAACCTGAGCGTCGGGATTTTGAAAGTGCTCGCCCAAACAGTATACGATTAGGGTTTCGACCGTATAAACGGGCGGCTCAGTATAGTTTCCAAGTACAAGACACTGTATGGTCTTCTCTTGAAACAATGCTCTGGCTTCGTACGGGTCTCGCTGTGGCTGGCCCGCTAAAAAGCCCGGGGATTTATGGGAAATCATGAGTTGCAAGTTGGCACTGAGATACATAATCGCGTACAAGAGACCAATCCACATGATTGGGCAAGAGTCTGGATCAGCCCAGAATCGAGAATACTGTTGTAAGATGTTAGGCAACATGTACAATTAGATATGCTGTAATCACCTCTTTCTGGAAGGTGTTTCTATGAATCACCGCTAGATTGGACAAGTTAGCAGCTTCTCATCATACAATGCATTCAGGAATTACTCGTAGATAACTCGTCAGTCTCCAATAGATGGTTGACAAGCATGTCAACTACGCTTCTAGGAGGGATAGAACCAAGCAATTCTGCCCGTGTAGCCTTTCGAACCGAGCCGACGAGAAGGTCAGGGCCTCCATTCGAAGGGGCATTGTGCATGTCGGCATCTTCTTTTGTCCAAGTATTAAACTCCAACGAGTCCTTGAGCCCGGCGATCTAAGTTCCATTATAGATTAGTAGTCTTCTTAGATGCTATGGAATGCAACTCTCGTACACTGTCAAGTATTGCTACCCAGTGAGAACCTCCAACGTAATTTGGTTGTTCATCTTCGATACTAATTCTTCCCAAGGAGTCGAAAGTCTGGCTCAGCCCGTTGCCTTCTTTCGGGAGACTGTCTGTGTGGTAGGTAGTGGTCTCAACAGGGATATCAGGTGGCTTTCCAGATGTGGTGGTAGGGTGACTTGCGTTCGGAAGTGAGGGTTTTGGTTGTACTGTAGCTGTTTGTTGCATTAAAGATACTACAAGATCTTCCAGTTGTTTGACCCTTGACTGTACGTCTCTAGAGCTTGATGCATTCCCTGGTTTCTGGACATGCGTGGTTTTGTCTCTAATAATTCCAGCATGAATGAAAGTACAGTCGCCGGCTATGTCTCGCTTAACACAGTTGTCGCAAGGTTGGTTTCTATCGCATTTGAGTCTGTGCTAGCGGTTAGAGGGGGTTGTTTGTAACCAATGATACGATCCATTTCATCCAGACCCACCGGTCTTGAGTATATCGGTTACTGAGGGATACATGACATTGGACGAACCGGAACTATACATGCAAAGAATGAACTTACTTGCGTCCCCTACAAAACGTGCATGAGAGCTGTGGCTTAAACCTCTGTTTACCGCTAGGCTTTGGTACTGGTTTCGTCGCCGCGGCCACATTGTCTTCAGGTACTGATGAGACTGATGCGCTTGCTGAGGTGTTAGACATAGCTGCATCTGTAATATTGAACAAATATGGGGATGGCTCAGATCCGAACGGAGGATGGGCAGTTTGCGTTGAGAAATAGAACCATAAGGCTGATTGAGCGACATGCGTGGCGGTGACTAATCGCAGATGCCCAATAATGACCCCTATCTAGCGCATCTTGGCGTTGACCCTCAGTTATATCCGAACCTCCGTTGACCCTCCGTCACGTCCGCTCTGGGCTACCATCAGGTATTGGTTGGATTGAAGCTGGTTTTTTGGCCCTAAGGGGCGATTTAAATCTCGGTCCCTTCATTGTTGATGACTTCAATCTTTGACTTTCCTGAGAAACTCGAGGATTTGTACCCCGCTGGATGGCAACACGCCCTGCCTTCTGCATGACCCTGACTGCAGGTATTTACATTGGAAGTACCAGCGACTCAAAACATCAAAATGAATGAGATCTAATAAATGGTCTATGCTATGTCTGTTTCTACTCAACACCTTTGTATATTACCGCTGAGTAGAAAGCAACGACTTCGAAATGGTAGCGGCCGTTAACATAATCTCCTTCTCACACCCCTCCACTATTTTACACAAAAATGTCCCCAATGTGTGTGACAAATAGAAAATGATACTGGGTCTTTTATGGGCCTCTAGATTTCTTTATGTCTTTTAAAAGTTTCAGACAATATGCTTAGATTGCAAGCAAGAAGATATCCCCTATAAACAGACAAACCTTTCATATCTACTGAAGAATCCCAGCAACAAAGGCACTCAATATGATAGGGCTCATACTGGTCAATTGCGCAATCACAGCTCCATACCAAGCCTGCCGCCAAATAACATGCCAACTTACGATATCCCCCTCCCGATCCCTAGACCTAAGAGGAAACCCGTGCCATCCGTTCACGCTATCATTCCCAATGTCTAACATCCAGAAATAACAAAAGGCATAGAGCGCTGCAAACGTAGACTCCTGAGTCAAAATGCAATGGTCCCATAACGCAGCCACATACCCTTCGATAGTTTCCGGGCAAACAGACATGACCTCGCTTGAAATGGGTGGTTTTGACGTAGGTACGAGAGCATTAGAGTCGACAGGCTCGTCAAAGAGACTGTATATATATCGAACAGCCTCTTGGTAGCCCTCGAGTCCTGGCCGATTTCCAATCTGCCTTGCCCCCTTTTCAATATCCATACCTGTCGTTCTCGAGCCTCTCAATGTTCCTACCAGACGAACCAGATCAGAGTCCAGTAGATGCCGCTGCATAAAAACGAGATATTCAGCGTGCCATAGTGCGCTCATCAAACTATGTCCCATGAGGTGGATTCCAGGAGCCCTGATGCATGCAATACGTTTCATTTCCTTGGGAGCAGACCTTGGAGTATATAGCCATATAGCTAAATCCTTTACTTCACTTGCAGTCATCTCTGTCGCTGAGTTGAAAGCTGCCAAACGAAGAGAAAAGTCCCTGAGGTGTCCCTTCGCTCTAACCTTTACCTCGGCGTTTGGCTGGGAAGAGAGAGGAGACCCTTCATCAACCTCTCGATATTCGTAATCGATCTTTGGACTCCATACCGCATCAAAGCCCCGCCCCTTATACGGGAGAATATACACAGTTCCCTCTTTGTGTCTGGTGTCAAGCACAACTCTCAACATATCTGCCGTATACAAGTGAGGCGCGGCAGTATATCTGTTCGATCCACCTGCTCCAAGCATAAACAAAGCCAAGCCAACAAGATTCAACATACCGACCGTGTACAGCTTGGTCCAAATGGCTCCAAAGGCGGTGATACCAACCGCGGAGACCATCGTTAGGAACATGGCTAATTTAAATTTCCAGTCGACAGAACCTGACCAGTCAAGTGCTCCACGAGACGACTTCATCCTCCATAATCGGAGCCAATTGCTGCAAAGGATTCTGTCTATCATTGAGGCTGCTTTCTGTCTTCCAGTTGATTCTTCATCTCTACTATTGCCAATTTTGATGGTTCTTTCCTTCGCTGCAATGTACAAAAGCTCATGCGCATAAGCAACAGCCCAAAATACGAACAAGAGACTCATCATCCATGGAGCGTAAGCCAGGCGTGCAAGGCATACTTCGACACCGCTCAAGCAGGGCCGTTGTCCGATAAATACTCCGCTTGCAATCACAAGCGCGCTCCAAATAGTGGCAATCACTCCCACGGCCAGAGCGACAAAGGCATCTGTAGAGAGGCCGTGGCGGCGTAATGTGAATCCAGTGTTCATTATGGCGCGATGAGCGGTGACCAGAAGCGTCATAGAGGACAACGCTGCGGCTTGATGGAGGCCATTCTCCACGCTGAATGATGAGAAAGATGTTGCTCGCTTACTCATTTCTGTATCGTAAAAGATTTGTCGGATATGATTTAAGAGCCCTAGGAACCTGCTGCTGTAGTGATGATGCGGCTCCGTCGACACTAGAAGTTGTTGAGGGGCAGCCATTTGCGGTTATATTGCGCAGCGTGATGAAACGAAGTTACCGCAGAAAAAGAAAATTAATGGGGCTGAAATGCTTGCCACATCTCAAGATTTCATTGGTATAGCAATTCTCAGCTGAGCCATCTCCTGCAGCCTGCTTCACTCGATGCGGGCTTGGCACATCCGCATTCGGCATTTGAACATCTCCCCGGAATGCGAGTAAGGAGAACGCACGGCTACCCTCTAGATGTTCCCCTACCACAGTATGGGAAAGGAAAGGAGACTCATTGTTTTCGGGCTAGCTGACTTAGTTTATGTAGTGGACCTTTCACTGGCGAATGCGTCTCTACTTCGATAACCTGCAGGAAATCGAGTTTGCGCCACGGCGCGTATCCGCATTGGGCCGTGCACAGCGCTCTTGTATTTAACTAGGATAATTTGTCGGGGCGAGACCTCCTGATTCATGCAAATGGCGCAGCACAGAGGTGATACCTTGAAGGATTGTATTAATTCGATAATAAGCCTAGGCTCCTTGACAAGCCTAGCTAGCGTACTAGTCCCATTCTGGATTGTTATCACTCTCGTTGTCAAATATTTCAAGTAGGTGTTTGTACCCAAGGAATGTCGTACTCGGAATTTAGTGAAAGATGTGGATTTAATTACAAGCATTTTGTCATCTTTGAATATGCAAGTCCGCACAGCCCTTTAGATTTGTACCGAAACACAGCGGGGCTCTAAAGTCTAAGTAGCGAGCAAAACCGTACAATTTCCAACTCTCTCTTATTAGTTAAGACATAAGATATGCAGTCCCTTGAAGTGCCGTGAATATACCATTCAATTTACGTGCCATGTTGCCCGCTCTAGTCTTGACCGATTCGGATGTTGCAATAGTAAGAGCTTCAATGTCATCTCTCGTGCCTTTCTCGTCATGCCCAGGTCTTCGGATTTGAGCTGCAAAATCCGAGGCCCTTTCATCCAACTGGTTCGCAAGTCGAATTAACAGCATAATTTGCATCTGCTTCGCAGTTTCTGGAGGTGCTGTGTAGTTTCCTATTCGAAGTCGAGGTGGCGTATAGTATAGCTCGCTTCCCGGTACCATACAGTATTCCACATGCTTAAATATCTCCTCGAAAATATCCAGCAGTCGAACATGACAGGAAAGAAATAGAAGTATGGATGAATGATCGGGGGGATCGGGGGGATAGCGTATGAGGTCTTGTTGGTCATTGAATACGATGCCTTGTAAAGGCGGGCTCGTTCTTGGAGAATGGGGACGTTTGAGGAAATTCTCAATGAAAACAGGATATATATCTACAAGATCTTGTGTGAGCCTGAAAGTTTCATCGACATTGAATTCTTGGTAATCCCCTGGTCGGTCAGAGTCATGCCCTCTAGGAAAGGCATCATGGATGAACAGCGAAGGAATTGTATTGATGTGATCATAAAGCCCCACACTTAGCGCTGATAGCTGGTGTACAAGGGCTCTCTTGGGAGGGGAATAAGTGATATTTGTCTTGGGTTCCCGTCCACCTGTTGGAGTTTTCTGATCAATCAAGGGCGGCTGGCGAGGAGGAACGAAGGAGAGGTCCATCTGAGATGCTGCCGGCATGACTTCGTCAGGAAGACTGAAAGCATCAAACGCAGGCCTTTGTATTATCCCCTTTGGTTTCAGAAAATAGGTGTCGGGGCTTGTTGGTAGAGTGTCAATACTAAAGTCGAACATCGGGAACGCATTTCCGAAATCCAACTCATTAAAAGCACAGTCTGCATGGCCGAGCAAGGGAGATGAGCCAGCAGTCCATTCCATATCTATGGCATCTAGCGACGATTGGTTTATATGAGTATCTGAATGTTTCAGAAGACGCCGGGGATCTAAAGTACTCTATCAGAGGTGACTTTGGAAATCTTGGAGAGAAACAAACCAATATCTTCAACTAGGGAGCCCGTGCGCTTTCTCTTTGAATTTGCTAAGTTCATGCTACTCGCATCAACTTCGGCGAGATCTTCTGGCTGTTCTTCCGGTTGAGGGAGTTGAAATTCTGTAGAAGGACTAGTCGAGTCCGATTTGGGCTCTTTCTTTTGTCGAAAGGGACGGAAAACACAGTTTGTGCGGGCTCTGGCACACCTTGAACAGACGTCCATACCTGGTGGTTTCGAGCATTTTAGTTTCTGGGAATGACATCTATCGCATGCTGCTCGAAGTCGAACATTATCATCTTCCATCTTGATTTTATGAAAAAGCCGTGAACGATTGGTGAGAAGAAAGCACCAGTCAAAGCCACAACAAGAGGAAGGCGTGGATCTTGAAAAGTTCTCTCTAGCCAATGATCAAATTGTCAGAGAAGGATGCAATGATTCGTAATTGCAGAAGAAGACCCGGTCAAGGACAAAGCTTCATGGGCTCAAGAAGCGATTGAGGATGCGGACCAAGCCGTGCCAAGATGACTGCTCCAAAGGGATAGTAGACTGAGTTTGGAGACCCACAGGCAAAAGAGAGACTTTAGCGACTGCGTATCGTCGAGATGAGTTTCCTTACGTGATAGAAATGTGTTCTCTTGATTGATACTCAGAAGGCAGGTCAAGTTGACGCGTTGACGTGAGTTGAATTGAACTCACGTGAGTCGGCGTTCGCTTGATTTTCATGTGCTGTGCCATAGTGGATCTGCCACTCAAAGCCGCTGGAAATTCCTTCGGCGTCCACTAAGTTCGGCCTTGGCATCGCTGTCGGCGCATCTTTTCTCCTTGTATAGGAACCCAATCTTGAGGTGCATAGTCACCCAGTTTCATACATACACCTCCACAAGGCACGCAGTGTAAGGACCCAGACTACATGGGATGGAACAAGCGTTCAGCTCCTTTTCCGGGATGATTTTGGTACCTGAGGCTAGTCTAACAGGTACCTACCACCAATTGAGGGGATAGTTGTTTCCCCTTCCAATGGACTTCTAGACAAGTGCATCAAATTTGTGGCCGGTTTCAGGAGTGCATGACATTTCAAGCCCATATTCAATTCAAGATCACGACTGTTGCATCTGATTAAACTTATCCTTCTTGAGATTTCTAAAACTGCGATTTATTTCAGGCTTAAATAAGTATCTGCTTTCGCAAGTTGGAAAACACCCCAACTCCAATCCTAGAAGCGTCAGTAATTAGGATTCTGATCCCATCCCTGCGAACTAAAGCCACGACCACCAGGATAACCAGCACCAACACCAGTTTGATATCCCGCCATGCCATATCTACCCGCCCCACTACCTTGCATCAATCGTCTCTGCCTTTCCCTATACTCCTCTAGTACCTGCCTATGATCCCTTCCCCCAAGTTTCTCCCTACTACACCCCTCACCACACAATTCTGGCGCCCCATAGGGCAACTCTCCCTCCCCCGAAAAATAAAACAAATCCTTCCTCCCCTGCTCCGCATAATACGGACCCCATCTATGTTCCTTCTCAGTCTTTTCCGAGTCTGGAAGTATCCATAATCCGCCTTTCCCCTCGGCTAACAACTCGTCGCAAATAAAATGATGGCCGCCGTTGCAAATATATCCATTTCCTACACGCTTGAAATGGAAACCTTCGGGACAGGGTGCAAAGGTGTGGATTTGGGTTTGTGCCCAGCTGTTTTGTTGCGCCTGTTCTATGGCGCCGAGGGAGGCGAAATGCGTTTGTCGGCTGGCCATTTGGATATCGCGTGGATTTGCTAGGGTGGTGATTGAGTTAACTGGGGCTAGTGACTTTTGGAAGTTTGAGTGCATGCTATTCTCATGGATTGCGGGCATCGCGCGTGGTGCTTGATTTGTATTCAGGGTGCGGCCTACAGCTTGTGACTTGTGGAATTCGGTGCTTCTAGGATAGGATGCTTGTGAGAGAGAGCGATTTTGATATTCGGTGACGGGGACGAGTCCTTCAAAATAAGTGCGGTCCATATTTCCTGTTTCGGAAAGTTCTGTGGGAACGCGGAAGGTGTGGTTAGGGCTCGTTTGTAGTCCGTGAGAACTACTAGAATGGCTACGCGTTAAAGCTGAATACTGAGAACTGTAGGGATGTGATGAGCTGGAGGATGAGTGGTGTTGGTGGTGTGACCCTCCATGTGAACTTCCTTGTGAAAATCTCTCCTCTCCGTTGCCCCGTATTGAACTGCCATAGGAGATCTTCATCTCTGTCTTCTCATTGCCGCCAAAGATGCCTCCAAGTGGTCCTTTCTTTTCGCTTTTGTAAGTCGTAGTTCTTGTCCCACCCGGCGATATCTCTCTTTTGTGTGTCTCGCTAGTTTTATTTAAGCGAGAAGAGGTCGATGGTCGGCTATAGGACTCATATCTCTTGCTAGAGGACCCGGACTCGGTTATCGAACTTAAATTGCGATTATGTTTCCGCACTTCCTTTTCATGGGAACCAGAAAGAGTCGATGGCCGGCCGGACGATTCATGTCTCTTGGAAGAGAATCCAGAGTCATGTTTTGAATGATGGTTCCGCTCTTGCCCCTTGCTTTTCTTCTGCACGGATGATGAATCTTGCCTGGATGAGGTACGAGGTATTTCAGATACAGCCCGACGCGAGCTCGATTCTAGTCCTTCCCCGGCCATAGTCTTACCAGGCCTGATGGTCATGTCGCCAAACTCCTTTTCCAGATCCAAACTACTTACATTCGCTGGAGGGGCAACTGTGTTGGCAGTAGAAGGTGCATTTGGGTGCTTCTTGGAAGGCATGGTGGGCTGCTTATCTACTTTTCGTACCTGATCAGGCTCGTTTTCCAAATATTGCCAAAGATCACAACTGTGTGAAGAAAATTTATAGCCTGGGCCAAAGAAATATCATTGGTACAAAGAGAGAAGTTGGTGATTCACGTTTCTTATTCACAGACCATTTTTATTGTTAACGATTGTGACCATTCTCTAATCACAGAACAAGGTCTCAATTTTCATCATATCCCATAATTTCTGAGACAACCACGCTCCCTCTAGTACAAGTCATCGATGACTCCCAATATATGTTGAGTTTGTTATTAATTGCTGAACTAAAAACTCCGCAAATTTTAGGAAGTTTCAACTCTAGTTCTAGGTGCACCCTTTGCAACTTTTAGAACAACATTGGTGTTGGCAGGTGTTCAGTTTTCTTTCTGCACTAGAATACCTTAGGATTGAACGATAATGGCTCCATCAGAATCTGACATGACTGCCTCTCATTTCCGTCCTCGGGCCCAAGCAGATGCTGCTTCGAACCGAGCCGAGGGTAGACAACCTAAGTCAAGGTGAACAAGGGAACTAGCCATCATTTGGAGTCCTCTATTACAGCTTCCGCGAGTTAACTTAGAAAATGCAAGGGTGTTTTCAGGGCTGAATTTAGATCTCTGTGTGGTCTCATGTTGAACCCCTCTGAAGTTACGTGCCCTAACTTGGAAGATCATTTAGCCTCATTATTAATAACCATCACGCAATACCATTACAATAAGCACAATATTACAAGTAATTATACCATAGATTATTTAGCCTCCGTCTTCACATTCTACAAGTCAAAGAAGAGGTTCCTAAAAGCAAGTTTATATATAAAGCTTATATTATAAACATACAGATTTCCACGCCCAAGTTATGCCCAACTTTCTTTGGCCCGTTCCCTGGGTTAATTTAAGCCTTCATAATTTAAGCTCCCATGTAAAAGTCTCCAACGTTGCCGCTTTCAACAGTCGGGCGTCTTGAAAAAAGCGCGGCGCTATAGCCATCTGCAAGAATTGAACCCGCTTCTAGATACTGAAGAGACAGGCTTTCTAAGTCCCATAATTCCGAGCCAGGTTTCCAGCTGAGCTTGCCGAATGTCGCCGACATGCTCGGAAAGAGTAAGCTTTCAATGAGGGATGAGAAATTCTAGGAAGGAAGGATGAGGTCTTTTCAATTTCCCTTTTAAGGAGCCTTGTCTAGAGTGCTCTGTGGCCAGGTGTCTAACACTCCGCTCCATGAGGTACGTATGACATCGATCCCTGGAAGTGTAACCATACGCGTGCCTCCCATGCATCTGTGTACGTCAGCCCGAGCCGGAATTGTACTTAGCTTTCTCTCCCCTGATTGTTAGGCAGTCGACACAGTGGAGAGGGTATTACGTATGCAGATGATAGGATCTGTACGGCTCTTATATTCCGAAATAGCAAGTACTTTTCAGTGCCAGTTGTGCGGCATTCCGAAAATACTTGGTACTTCCTAGGGGTTTGACGCAGAAAATGGCCAGTGTCTTCTCCTGGGGCATCGTGAAGAACACTCTACGCTTACCCAAAAGAAAGATAGTCCGAAAATTCAACGTCTTCTCGAGTTTTTTCTTCTGGCCAATCAACCGCAAAATCGCCATTTAGCTGGAGTCTCTATCCCGAGTCTGGTGCGGGTGGTGACTGCGCCTCGGAATCTTCGTCAGAGGCACCGCTATCTTTATAGACTGAGGAATGGTTATTTTCATATGCCGATCCTGGCTTCCATTCATCGACAAGCGAGAGGCCGGCTGCTGCACTTGAGTGGGGGCCATCGGCCACGGAAGCGCACTGTGTGACCTTGCGCGCCAGCTTTCCAGTTTCCCTCAGAATCTAATAACCAATGGCTAAAAATGGACTAGAAGGTCTAAGAATGCCTCCGTGAGTGCTGTCCAATCCAACGCGCTGCTCAAGGTATCGGCCGCAGAGCGTTTCGGAGCTTCTATTGACAACCTACTTATCTTAGCGAATGACATTGGTCTCTATTTGAAGCAAACGTACTGTAATGAGTCCAAACTGCCTTTTCATCTCCCAAAAGCTGGTGTTAAAGATTCGGCCTTGTAGAAAATATCTTAGAGATGGCAAAAAAGAAGAGTCCTGGAAGTAGTGTTTCCTTACAAATTTCACAAATATCAAGGAAATGTTGCCTTAGATCTTGTAATAACTCCAAGTTTAATTAATAAAAAGAAAGATTAAGGTTCGAGGTCTCACTTCGCTAAAGGATTCCGCACCAAGGCTTGGAAGGGATATGTCCAAAAAGGTTCTGTTCAGCCGGACGGTAGCTGCTACAAGCCATGCGTTTTTAGTATTAGCACCTCCCTCGAGACTTCGGGGCCATTAGAGTCCTTTGATTTAACCTGGGTCGAAGAGAAGATGAAGTGAGGTGCGGCCTTGAGCACTGCTCTTTCCAGCCCGCGGAAGAGACTGCATAAGAGCATCTCTCCCATTGTTGAGGAGACGGGTGAGAAAAAGTTCCTATTCTTGTGGATTTCTACTGTTTTGAAGTTACCAAAAATCTTCAGGCACCTCCTTCGATTGAGGCTGGAGAACGAAAAATGCCGTCTTTGAGTCGATGCTGTTCGCATATATCAGGCTGACGATATTGGAAAAGATCGAATAGGTGCAGATCATGAAGGATATACCGCCACTAGTAGTAAAACACTAGTATGGTTGGGATTCATGAACCTAAGCTTAGGGCTTAGGTTTCTGGGGATTCACAAGTCCAGAATTGGATGCGGCATCTGGATTGAAGTAAATTCTAGTCTCTCTCCCAACATTAAGACTTCTCGATTTATATAACCTAGATCACTGAAGTGTGAGGCCTAGGGATATAACAAAAACCCGGAAATGAGGCCGAAAACACCGTGCAGCCTAAAATTACCGGCTGATGACTTTACAGTATTCGCCACGTGATAAATGATTCAAATCTACTGCGGCTAATAGAATATCAAAAGCAGAGTTCTTCCGTTTATTCTTCCGTCAAGAAACGAATTTTATCTAGCAATGATCGCTTTATACCCCGCACTACGTGAACCCACAGCTGTAGGTATACGAAAAGCAGAATACGAGGCCTTCTAAGAGGCGACGAGATTATAAAGATGTAGGTACAGTATCTATCAACTGCAATTGAACGATCATTATCTCTCAAGTATGGCTCTTCACGCTGTAATACTGTTCTTCTCGTTCATTGCGTCTCTAATTGACCTTACCTTCGCTGATCCATTACCTCTTTCGGTGGATCAGCATCAGGTTTTTGATAATGTAACGATCTTTACGCCTCCCTCAAACTGGCCAAATAAACGGACCTCCTATGCAAGGACAGTACTCCTGGATCAAAACAGTACGACAGGCGATGTATTGCTTGCATCCTGGTCATTTCAACCTCCCGGTCAAACATACGCTCCGATCTATCAATCAAAGGATGATGGTCTTTCTTGGAACGAGCTATCGAAGGTGCCCTTTTTAGCAGCTGATAAATCCGGTTCTATCATTTTGCAGGTCTTCCTCTATGAACTTCCACAGGATGTTGGCACCTATCCCGCTGGGACTGTTCTCCTGACGGCCAATGCTATACCAGCGGACTTCTCTTCTACGAACATTCAATTGTATGCTAGTCTTGACAGAGGGTAAGTAATCCAATCAGTTATATTTAATAATACTTATTCTGCGGAGGTTATCATTTGAGTATGTGTCGACGGTAGCCGTAGGCGGGGCTCCCAATACAGCCAATGGCGCAACGCCAGTTTGGGAACCCATGATCCTCATGTACGAAGGGGAACTTGGTGTCTTCTACTCAGACCAACGGGACCCAAAGCACGGACAGAAAATAGCCCACCAGACGACTGTAGATCTTGTGAACTGGGGCGAAGTGATGAATGACGCTGCAGAGGCAAATTACACACTTCGTCCTGGAATGGCGACAATTGTCAAGATGGGCAACGGAAAGTACATCTTCTCTTACGAACTTGCTTTTGCCCAGGAGGACCCAATTAATGCACCTTATGCGATTCACTACCGTATAGCTGATAGCCCATTCGAATTTCAACAGGCAGAGGCCATACTCTTAAACGCTACTGATGGCACCATAGCGAGCTCTGGCCCACAGACTATATGGACCCCTGCTGGAGGGCCGAATGGAACAGTCGTCACTAGTGATAGCAGCCACTCCGAGTTCTTTATTAACCATTGGTACGGTGATCCATCTGCCTGGGTCAAAGTTGAGAGTGGAAAGGGAGTCGGATATACTAGGGACCTGCGAATTATACCGAACACCACAGGGGAAGTCATTTTAGTTACCAATGGAGGAATGTATAACACTGCCGAGACAATAGTGTCTTGTGGCGACTGGGTGGTTTCCTCAGCGTAGTGATTTTCATTCCAAAATATAGGAGTGGTCAACAAGGGGGAATTTGAAGAATCGGGAATGACAATACTTCAACGCGTGGGAAATTAAACTGAGGTGTTTAATTCTAAAATTGCATTGCTATCAAGCTGAATCTGTTCACACTTTCCTGAAAGAGCCTGAGCTTTGAGGGTAAATTAGAATAAGGGTAGGATCAAAAGCAGTTGAGGTTACATAAGAGAGTCCGTGACACATAACTATTTGTTGCCTTGATAACCAGATGGTTTTCAAGGAAAATTTTTATACGAATACAAATACATTAATATTTAGCTCTGTCAAAGCAACTCTAGAGATTACCCAACTTAAGAGACACCGCACATTAAACTAGTAGGCATTAGTTTATAGGTTTGCTTTAGAACAATGAGTTCTCACATGGCTTTGGTCAAAAAATTGACTTGTCTCAATTTAACAACTCGTCAAATTGCTTAAAACCGGTAATTGATAAGCAGAGAATTAGCATATACTGAAAACGACTAATATGCGGCCCAGTTCAAATATATCAGCTTAACAGTAACTTTGAAGCTCTCACTGCGGTTTGATACTAGATGCCGTAATGTAAGCCGCAACTTCAGGATCCCCGCTCTCACCCCGCACGGCAAAAGCTTGATACCATTCATGTATTCGCGGAATGGAGGAAAAAGTCAGAGAGCTAGAATTTAAGGTGATTGTTTTAACACTTTGAACACAGGAAACCAGTAAGCATGAAAAAGGTCCTGCTTACGAAAATGAGAAGCAATAGAGCCCGCGTAAAGCTGGTAAATATCAAGGCTGCTTTTGTATGAGAAGCCGCACGGTCATGTTGTTATTCAGAGCTCGAAGCCCACAATACATCCTGTAGACTATATACACAAAGAAAGGAAATAAGTTGGTATATATAGAAGACTAAAGTCTTTTATATCGAAATTGCAGGGTCAAATTTGATCCAATGCACATAAAATCACATCTATGATATGATTCCGAAGAATTTCAACAACAAAGCCTCGTTCACAGGTGCGAAGTGCCCTACACCCGCCCCAAAGAAGCCTTGAAGCTTCGTGCCATCTCCATAAATCTCCTGTGTATAGGCGGAGGATGGGACACCCGTGACATTCTTGGACCACGAGACGCCCAGCACATCGGACCACTGTTTGAGCGCCTCGATAGCACACTGGGGCCTTACTAGAGTGTCTGCCAGGCCGTGGACGATCATCATACGAGTGTGGGCGCCAGTATAACTGGGATACGAATTGTGGACAAAGTTGGCCCATTCCTGGGGTGTGTGCTCAAGGCCCTGGGCGCAGGTCTGATTGGCTGAAAACGGAGTGGCGCTGGCTGCGCCGGCAAAGCACGCATGAGCCACTCCCGAGAAGGCAGCACCCGCCTCGAAGACGTTTGGGTACGAGCCCGCCAACACGTTGGTCATCATGGCGCCGGAAGACGCGCCCATCGCGTAGACCCTGGTGGAATTGCCGTTATACTTATTTAGCGTGTAGCTGACCATGTTGACGATCCCCAGCGCGTCGCCGCCCTGGCCGTGCGTCAAACTGCCCGCGCTCTGCACGTCCCAGCAGTTGCTCATATTCGGTGTACCGGGATATATAAGGATGAAGCCGTTGCTATCTGCGTATGATGGGAGCTGGGTCGCGCCATACCACTCTGTTGCGCTGCCGCCGCAGGGATGCAACTATGCCTAGTATTAGCACCATTGCAAAAGATCACGAGTTGGAATAACTAACCGCGACAACAATTGCTGGCGAGGCGGCTAGCTTGTCTGGAACGTAAATATAGAAATAAATGTTGGTTGGGTTTGCGCCAAAGTTGGTGACTTGGACTAGCGAGGCGCCGAAGCCCAGCGCCGCGTACAAGGTCAACACAAGAAGAGATGGACTTAAGAAGTGCATGGTGAACGGCCGGTGGAGCTGAAAGATAGAGAGACCTGTTTTGTGCCTTTTTTTCTTAACCTACATGCTTATACTTATACTTATTGATAGCAAAGCCAGTACGGAGCGCAAAGTTGAGCCTACCCAAAGCTGGGGAAGAAGTTTCAAGAAAAGACATCCCCGCGATTTCCTCCTCTGCTGGCAGTGCAAGTCGGCATTTAGAATTAGATTAATATTATTAGTGTTATGGGGAATTTGTTTCATCTTTCCAATTGAGCACGGCAAAACACTAAAGCCGGTCACGATTAGCCATTTAATCGCCTCGGGTAAAATCTCGTAGTATTTGAGAAAGGACTCGGAAGTTGGCATCGGGAATGAAATACGAGTTTACCGTTACGGTAGCTGAGGGCGGCAATGCAGAAAGGTCTTTTGATGTGTCGAATCTTTTAGGGACGGCTGGTAGCAACACCCGGTTGTCCGGATTTTTTGCGCCAGAAAGGAGATAGATTAAGATGGTAAAGGAATGCCTACTATCCATTTTGTAATTCAATTATGATATCTTTATTTCTTAACAAATTTTTAGCTATTCAAAATATTTCTACATCAATTCTATAGGCTAGAAATATCTTCAAAATAAACAGGTAGATATTGTCAGAGCTGCCGCTACAATTTTGGTCTCCACTATTATAAATTATGTTGAAGATAGAATATTAGAGGAGCTTGAAAGGTTAGAGAACACTAAGGACAGAGGCTGAAAGAAAGAAAATTAGAAGATCATATGGCTAAAAGATTTAAGACTAGAATGGTAGCTTGATCTTACTAGGGTCGATCTAATGCTACTTTGAGTATTGTGTTGGCAAAACTAAGGTTAGTACAAACTTGAGGGACAACAGGGTGCTAGAAATAGAAAGAAACCGGTTGTCCCTAAAAGCTTGGTTGATGTGTAGTAGTCGTCGTCAGTCTTTCAAATGAACACGTTCATGTGACTGCGACCTTACTCAATCCGATCCCGGCGCCCTAGTAACAGTCCCAATGCTACGTTATGTGGTATAAAGTATCTGATGATTAAGGGGCTGGAACCAGATGAGCTATAAGTATCAGGATGCGATAAGGCTACTGCATGACAACTGTTCGACAAAGGGCAAGTTGCAAGATCCAGAGGCCTGTGAGAATTATACACCGTAGCGGCTGCAAGCAGGAAATTTGTAAGGGCTTTATCTATGTGGATGTAACAAGGTCTTTACTAAAACTTACCATCAACTCAAATGACTGCCACTCTAAGAGTGGACCCCTAGATAATTTTTAAGCAGTTTTTATCTCCTAACCAATATTTCACCATCGTATAGCCTTAAAACTTATAGAATAACATCGAATCCATTGCCTGGATCTCCCGTAAGCTTTTACATATTTCATGACCGACTCGTGAGTGTACTGAATGCGCGGACGGATTCATTAGGTATAGGTCGACGGGAAATCCGATATTGGTTGATTGTCGATTCTATAGAGATTGGCAGCGGCTGTTTTGCAGTATCTGGCAGCAATATTGATTGCCTTGCACAGTGCTATTAAATTGTTCGGGCATTATAGGAAATTGATATATGCTAGTTTGGACCATTTCCCCAATGACAGGAGTGGTGTTTGTGTGAATGGCATCGAGACTCTTGATTATGGAACTGGGTCAGCTAGGAGTAGGCGCAGCTTTATTATTCACAGTATTGTGCTGTTGGCACTGGAAGTGTTAACGCTTTGGTTAATATTGTTAAGACGTACGATCGAAGCAGTGGAATTTACCTCGAGTGTGTCTCAAGAGATTGGTCGACAGTATCGAGGTGTCTGTCAAGAGCGCTAATATTTAGTATTTTTTCGGAATATATTTATATCATTGGGCATTGTGTACATCATGTTTCTAATATATATGAATTGCGTAATAGGTTACAAGTTCTTATGTTATTTAAACTACCCACAAAGTTAGGCAAGGTTACAGCAGAGGATAAGTTATAGGTTCTCTATCAATAATACGAGAAGTTAACTATACTATTGCTCAGTCCCGTCCTCAATTCCTATCAGGCGTTATGTAATTTGCGTTCTGAGTGACAGTTCTTTCCTCTCGTTGACCTCCAGTTGTCCGTTCCAGGCCCAGGGTCTCCCGAAAGCCCTGTTCGAGCTGCTCCGGCAAGTTTCAAGCTGCCTACACAGCAAACAGGATGCGACGGGCGGCAGTCACCAACTTGAGCTGAACCAGCACCAAGATCGATGATGGTAGTTGAACTTTCTGCGTCATGGATTACAACGAGCGAATCCATTGAGGGGTCGGCCTTGGCACGGAAGCTCTGGCGGGAGTTCACCCTGCTTTGGTGCTGTTGGCTTCCGTGGCCAAGCCGATATCAATGGTCTACTCCTGCAACTTCGGTGGTGTTGAAGGTGGATTCCATAGGCTCCCAAGGTGATGCATTATTTATTTGAAGACAGCAAGGTCCGTAACGAATTTTGGATGAGAAAAACTTCTGTGGGGAATTGATTAAGAATAAATGGAGTTATTTTGACCGATATAGCGACCCAATGTCCTAAGGAGACCGAAATAATCATATAAACGTAAGTGTTACGATCCCAAAAAATCCGCTTGGGGGTCTGCGGGGTCTGAGGGCTTCATTATGCTCAATGAATGTGCAGTAAGGCACTTTATCCATGCACATAGACATGAGGCGTTCCTCGTGCATAGCAAAATCACTGGAGGCGAGGTGGGAAACACAGACGGGCAGCTGAGCAATGCAATGGCGACAGGGATTTAAACACATACTTACAATCTCTATCAGATCCGGACCAACCGCTGGCTAAAAAATGAAACCCTTTTTCGATGAGGGGGTTCTTGCTTTTTCAGAATCAAGTGCGACAATTTGCTTGAGCATGACCTCGATTCAAGGGCACGGCTATCTTTTCACTCCATAAAGATTTAATCAAACATATTTTGCATATGGCGCTATGTGGGTATCTGACCGAAATCCAACTGGGAAGGCGGTTCATGCTATCGTTTCTGCATCAAGTTTACAAAAGGTGACCGAGAATAATATATAAGGACCCGCATGCGCCCGCCTCACTTCGATCTCCATCGTCCGCCTATTCCGCTATCTTGGCGCCTTGATTCCTCCCTACAGTTTCGCCCGGTTTCTATGCAAAAAGCCGTCTTCGGCGATCACCAGTTTGCATTCAGCCGAAGACATGCATAGTATATCATCCCTCGCGCTTAGCATCCTTGTTCTGTATGCCACTTTTATACTTGTACCTCTGTTTTGCGACGCTGTAGACGTGTCTTCTTCCTGTATTCCTGACTATGAACACTAGTCCAGTATGACACGTAGAAGCACAGTCGAACGATTGCAAATGCAATTCTAGTTAAAAGTATCAATCCATTCTCGCAATGTTCAACACGAGACCTCATGTGTCACCGCTACCAAGCGACTAACCAAACCCCTCCTTCTTCATCTCACGAAACTCTATCACAAAAACTATTTTAAGGAAGTACCCCCAAAATCCACATGGCAACCTCAGAAACAAGCAAACCCTCGTCCTCATATCCCACCTCCTTAAACCATTATGCCGTTAGCATGTTTCTTCTTATTTATAGAATCTTCATGTTAAATCAATCAATTAAAGAACTGATCACTTGAGATATGGCTATAAAGATTTCTTTTTTCAACCTTTCCTCATTCGCTTTAGTGCTCAACTCATGTGGAATAATGCGTGTCTGATCGGTTGTTGTATAGCTATTTTCCCACTTTGAAAACGTATCCCACCATCTCTTCCTCTGGGTATGTCCACAAGTTAAGAAACGTGAGGTTACCGCAAGCATTCACACCGTATGCGAATTCAAGAAAGGCAGGTAATAGTGTCTTGGACTGTCTCTGGCACTTGCTCTGCGCCTTCGACTTCGTCAAGGTGTCGCCGGAGGTACCGCGACAGTGGTGCAGTTCCCTCCATCCGTCATATCTGACAATAATATATATGCTTAATCAGAACCAGAAGATACCGCAACTCGGTCTTATTCTAACTTTTTTTTTAATAAGCGGCTCCTGGCTATACAAACCGAACTCTTGAAGTTCACCGTGTAACATGGCCGCCTATACCTTAATATATTCACACATTAATCCCGAGAGAAACAGTACCGTAGTCGTGCTCCATTACTTAATCTATGCCCTCCAAGAGTTTCGGTAAGACAGTGTCTGTGAAAGCCCAAACATTACTCGAGTAGTCTGGGCACCAGAGACCTCCCGTGTACCACGTATCCTTGTGGCCTTGGAGAGCATAGAGATCCCGAACGAACCCAGCTTTAAGCTGCTCGACAGATTGGCCCCATACGACGCTGGAGTGGTTGGAGATTGCAACAACCTCGGAACTAGGAGTGCTGCTACCAATGGGTGGAAACGCGCCGCCGTCGTAAAGCGTTTTCATCTCCGCGACAATAGCCTCCTTTGCTTCGCTCTCACTCAAGTTCTTTTCAGCGCTAAAGATAATCCAGAAGTAGCCCGGTGCCCCGTTCCACGTAATACCGAAGCTATATGGTTTCTGTGCGCTCGTCGAGTTGGCAGGAGTTACGAACGACACAGAGGTATTATCAGGAATCAGATTCGTCTTTAGAACGGCTGTATATACTGTCCCATATGACCAAGTACTAAATACGTCCTTTTCTTGCTCGTCAAGTGCCAATACTGCTAAGTTATCGATAGATGGTTGGGAGGCCACGAGCAGGCGTTTTGCAGAGACTAGTGTTCTTATTCCGGTCCGGAGGTCCTCCACGATAAGGTTGATGCCGTGATCAGATCGATTTACCTCTACGAGAGTGCTAGTTAGCACTACGTCTTTGCCCAAAAGCCGCTCTGCATCCCCATATAGCAAGCTATTGTTAAAAGGGACGGGATCGAAAAAGGTGTTGTTGAGGAAGCCTTCTACAACAGTTGCGCCAAAGTTCTTAACCACGAATAGAGTTGGATTGGGCGTGTTAATGTCTTGTCCAGAGACGACAGAAATGATGGGTGCCATGTCCTCCAAGTTATACTTCGCAACGAAGTCCGAGAAGGGTAGTAAGAGATCCGGTGGGATTTGATCTCCAGGAGGAAAATTCCAGTATCCTGGGAGCAAAATGTCATTCCAGGGTACGATCACGTCGTAATACTTCTCGAGCGCGGCGATCGAGGAGTTTAACGATGGAGCAGGGGTGGCATTAAGCACAGGTTTGCCGGTGTTCGGATCAACATTTAGAGTATCGGACGAGAAGAGAACGTTAGGTTGCAGAGGGATCCCGAAGCGCTCGAAAAAGGCTTTGGCACCTTTGTAATCGATATACGATTGGACCCCATAGTTGAATGCTTCGCTGGTCTCAGGGTCGGTGTATGTATTAACGTGACCCCCCTGTTTAACGTCGTTGTCAGCTATCCCGACCACTCGCCATATTAATCAGAATGCCTACCAAGACAGCCTCCATCTCGATAAGGAGGACACTTTTCCCATAATCCTCACGGAGACGGACTGCTGCGTATGTACCACTAGCACCTCCTCCCAAAATTGCTACATCCTTGTTCACGATTGGGAGGGGGTAGTGTCCGGCAATGACCACTCTGGAAAGAGCTAAAGCCCTAAGGAGAGTAACCAGAGGGCTTCTCCATATCCAAGACTTTGAGATAGGCATGGCTAGATATTTATGCTCATACGCCAAGTCGACCTATACAAGTTGGAAATAGAACTGCCCAAACAAGATGTTCGAGAACGAGGTCATAGCTTTATAACCCAGTGTCGAAAGAAGCTAATTAATTAGCCACTGCAAGTGATCACACTCATAGTCACCATTTCGGCAGATTGCAGCGGTGAACAGTTTCTAGGCTTTGGTGGAGCCGAAGCCGAGCATGCGGTCTTCTCATCTGCCGGCAATGGCGCATTTATGGGCGCTGACCTCCATCACTGCACTGTCAGCCTGCATGCGTCCCGTAACAAGGTACCCGTATTGCTCTCGCTTCCTCGTTTTACTTATCATTACTAACACTCTCGCCCTATTTTAGGGATCCCAACCGTTGCGGGGTCTCCTGCGATGCCTTAAGTTCTCACCTCCAGCTTCCCGCTGGATTCAGACCGGCTACAAATAAGAGTCAAAATATTGGACCCGAGAATCCTTGTAAGATCTTACAATCTGTTCCGACAGCTGTCCGCCCACGTGGCTCGGCGTCTGTGTCCTTTTAATTAGCTATAAGTTTTTAAATAGAATCTCAATCAAATTTATTTTTAAGACAATAATACGATTAAATCTTAATTATTTAAAACAAATAAATATTATTATAATTCATTAATTAATTGTTAATTAATTTTTATTGAATACCTCTTTAAAACTAAACATTATAATCGTTATCGATTTAATTAGAATTTTTACTTTGAAATAAAAATATATATATAAAAATAGTATACTACGGTATAGAAATATTACATAAAAATCATAGAATCATTTATTAAGAACCGATCAATTATAACTAAAATTAAATCCCATAAGTTTCGCTGGGTTGATTGCCGTTAACAAAGATTCTACGGAGACTTGGAAGACTACGACTCTTTCCCATTTTATAGCAGCGAGTTGAAACGAGCAACGGAAAATGACTGCAAAGAATTAATACGTGGTCAAATCCCGTCACAATCCTTTACTAAAGAACGAATGTGCGCTTATTGTATCCTTAGGTGGATCACTCTTGCCTGCGCTACTGATTGGATTCTTGGTACCGTATTTGCTCACTGAGTCCTCTACAGAGCTAAATCAGTTGCTTATCTTTCTTTGTCGACTTATGTTTCCTTACACATGGCAAAGGTTCAGATATCAAAAATAGCTTACAAAATAGCAACATTAAGACTACTATATCAAACGAAAAAGTATTTTCTTCACATATACAATACTGGCAATATTTTGACTTGGCTTGCGATTTCCTTGGTAGAGGGTGAGGAAAGAAATTGATCTTGAATTGTGGATAGAAAGTTTGTAGATTTTACAAAGAAGAATAATAGAAAATGGTGTCAACTTGGTAATATCTTGTCCCATTAGGTTCTTTAAAATTGAGGATATAATTGCTGCGTATAATCAAACCCCACCTGATCCATCCCATACGGCGGTGAAGGATCTACTACCAAATTAGCACTGACTCCAAAATTTACAGGATAGAACATACCCCAAAATATCGAGTCAAACAAATCCATAGGCGACATATTCATCGTTTGCTCTACAGACTGCATATCCGGAACCCCCATCTGCATCTGCGCCGCATAGTCAAGCGGCGGTATCATTCCATTCTGCATCGATGCCATGGCAATGGCGGCATTGTGTTGTTGTTCGAACTGGCTCTGGTCTTGGTCTTGCAAGTATTGCTGGTCTGGAATGTTTGTTGTCTTCGTCTCTACGACCCAGCCGTGATCGTAGATGTTCTTCAACGCGGCGAGTGCTCTTGACAAAGGTCCACTTAACTCAATATCCTTATCTGATTTTGGGAGATGATTCGAGTTCTGGTCTTTAGCGGCGGTGACAGAGAGAGCGGAGATCAAGTCTCCTTGCAGTTGTCGCACTTCGGGATCAGTTTTGGTTTCTCCGAGGATACCGAGGAGCACGGCTGAGGATAGGCCATGGTAGGTGAAGGCCCAGGAACGTGTTGGTATTACGCTCAGGGAATGCATTTTGAGATACATTCGGACTGTTTCGGTAAGGTTCTGCTTGCACTTTTCGGCGAGTATTGCTTTTTGTGCGGGGTCCATTCCGATGTTCTCCCCTCTTCGGAGTGAGGGACGGCATAACACGGATACAACGAAGGAAGTGTGAAGACGGACTGCGAAATGTTGTAATCGATCTTGCACCGTTTTGCAGGCATCTTTTTCTCGAAAGGAAGGTAAAACTTGCTGCCGGAGATTCTCAACTTCGATGGAGTCGGCCATGATTTGATTGAAATCAGGTTGGAAGTTCGTGTCGTTGTTGACCGATTGTAGGATCTTTCGGCAGAGGTGATACATTACTTCTGTATATGAGAAGCCATCTATTGTTGCTCGTGGTCCTAGAGGTAGTAGACATCTTGTCATGATGGCGATTGGGGATCGGTCGAAAGATAGGGATAGTAAACTGTCTTGCCATACAATGGTCCACCTAAGAGATATTAGCCATTGACGAAGAAAATGAGGCCTGGGTAACTACCAAAGTTTCCGTCTAGGTAGATCACTAGCTGCAGGCATTGTGATACGGGCATTCTCATGTGGATCCTTATGCAATCCTAGGGCTTGGGCGAGTCTGCATGTGAGACCTATCAAAGCCCAAGATGCCTCAGCTTTCATATCATTTGCAAGGACGAAGCCCAATATTAGAAGCGCCTGTAGTGACTCGAGGGAGGGCCGGATCAAGAAGTTCGACAGCCTTAGGCAGTGGAAGGATGTTTGTACTAGACTCTGATCAGAGTTCTCCTTTGGTTTTGGAAGGGGTCTTACCAAATGCTTGAGACGTAGCCACTCGCTTGTGATATGAAAGTTCAGTGTAGTTCGTTGCAACCGCGAGCACAGCGAACAGCATACCCAACCAAGCAGAAGAGACACCTTTGCTGGATCCTGTATGCTTTGAGGCTGACGCTCTATCTTCGAGATAGATACAGAGCTTTGCCTCGAAATCTTCAACGTCGATAAGTAAACCCCAGAAGGGTTGCACTATTTGTTTGTATATTTGGAAAGTTCTGAGACACGATCAGCCGCACTCCTAGATCGACCCTAGGACACTTACTTCAGCACATCTCTATCTGATGGCAAAGCCGCAGCTATATCATGTCGGATTTTATCCATGTGTTCTTTGGACATGAACGGGTAAGGGGCAGATGAGATTTGTAATCCCAAAATGGGCATTATGTCTTTCCTGATAACATCTTGGTCGTCTGCAGAAGGTTCTCCAGCTCTGGTCTCTTCACTGAGAAAAGCAGCGATACTGTTCTGGCCCAGGTAACGGGACTCATTAGGATCATCATCGTCTGTGACTCGGTTAGTCTTGGCTTTCTCGGGGGTGTTCGGGATGAAAAGGAGCTCAATCACGTGCAAACGCATTTTGGAGACAGGAGTGGGTTGAGGAGATGAAAGACGTGATATAAGGCTAAGTTATAAGCAGAAGCACGGTACCTGTAGTTCTTGGCCACCGGTCGTCATCTCTTTTCAAAGAATTCTCACTTTCGGGCGAACGTGCCCTCTTTATTCCAGCCGTTGACCCCGTGGACCCCGCCACCTTCGAGGCATTCTGTTTAGGGTTGTACGAGCAGAGAGACGCATGGTCTCTCTTAACGCAGTTCTCGCACGGTTGTTTATTATCACATTTCACTTTCCTCTGCCTGCAAGGCCAACAAGCGGTGCCTATATGGATATTTAGCTACTAGTCAGAACACGAAAGGTTGGGATTACGAGATTTTCAAGGAGTCACGGAAATCGAAAGGAAGCTTACCATATCGTACTTTACGATGTGAATGGATTATCCTGTTGGCTTCATCAGGTGTAAGGGACGACTCAATTGGTCCATGTTCGCCGGTCATGGTGTATGTGTTATCAGACGAGCTTGATGAAGGTGAGCCAGGCGCAGACTCGGATTTTGCTCGGAAAGAAGCCGAGTCCCAGAATGGCGCTAGCTTTATAATCGGCATCTTAAGTATCACGTGATTAAGGGATGTCCAAGGTTCTCTTGGTCATTGCGCACTGCTTTCTCTATCGATCATGTTCGGAGTATAGATGAGCGAAGATAGAAATGATCAGTCGCACAAATTGTGGTTTCGTCGTTCAAAATGAGGGAGGTAAATGTTGCCTGTGATCCATGTCATTCGAATATCAGCAGCAACATGCAGTTGAGATACCATTGGAGGAACGATGCTACCCCAACCATTTGAGGGGAACCTGGAGTGATTCTTTAGCTCTAGAAGTCTATTTCTGGATCTAGGATGTATGCATCCAATTTCATCCGTCAATCAGGGCAATATCAGCATGCTGCCAAGCAGTGTCGAAACAGGTCACGGGAGGCAGTTGAGTGACTTTCCGTCCGTAATTGCCGACTCGGTGATTATAAAAATCGCCGTTCTCCTGTTTAGACCAGTAATTGCGTTGCATTCTGGAAAGCCCCGTTCTCAGCAGTGCATAGCAAAATATATAAATAAAACCAGGGAATAAGCATCCCTTTGCGTATCAGCCTCAAGTGGGGCCGTCGCGTTTTGCTGGAGCGCATCCGCGGAATGTCTCGTCAAGAAAATTTTATTCCACAGCACATCATTAACATACAGAATATATTTATATGCATATCTTTGGAGCAAGATTTTAATCTTACGTAAGAAAGATCCAATGTCGTAAGTGCGACGACCCTTTTTTCCTACAGTTGTCAATGCGACGGTCGAGTGCTGACTGTCCCTTCTGCCAACGCAATGCAAACTTTCTTATAAATCTACAAACAGGACGTAGTCGTTTCAATTGCTACGAGGTATGTTGGGGTTAGAAAAGAACAAACATCATTATATTCCGTTCCTCAGTGTGCACATGTCCACTGCCCGTCCATTGAGACCGATTCCTCTCTGATCAGCCAGCACATTTGAACCATTCTTTTAGAAATTCCTATTCTGTCTTCCAGGGAAGGTCTCTGCCACTTCGAACAGCTGTCAGGGATTTGACGCCTGCTAGAAGTATGATTTACTGGTCTCTGTTACATGTTACCATCTTACTGCCTTCAAAAGAACCGAACGGTTGGGTGATATCTGTTCAGACCCTCACCCCCCAAATACTTAACCGCCAGCATAAATTTCTATGTACCTGTAATGAAGATCACTGAAGTTCAAATGCCACCCTTTGAAGTCGTCGAGGGAGAAAGCTCGCGTATAGCAGGAGGGGCTGGATGTGACATATCACGTGCATCTCGCCAAGAATGTCACCGCGGCTTCTTCATTGGTTTATCTTCATGCATGCGCCTTCCGAGACTTTGAAACGACGATGTACCCCAACTTCTTCGACCATATTTCCAATTTGGACGCGTAGAGCTTAACACATTCACCACGACCTAATTTCTTTCAAGCACACTCATTCACGTGATATCAGGCTAGGTGAGTCTTCAATTGCCTGTGACTATTCTTCAAGGGTTGCTACCTCGCTACATATCTCCCCTCGCATATTTAAATTTCATTCAGCTGCTTACGCACGCTTACTTCACACAAGAGAACTACAGACCTTCGTTTTCGAAACGATGCCTCGCAGAAAAGCTTTATTGATTGGGATCAACTATTATGGAACGAAACACCAACTTAACGGATGCATCAACGATGCGATGAATCTTCGCGATTACCTGGTTCGGGACCGTGGTTATTCTCCCGCTCATCATGATATGGTGATGATGACCGATGCACCAGAGAACAGGGGCACTCCCTTTGAGCCTACAGGTGCCAACATGATGGCGGTTCGGTCCCTTCCCATTAGGTATAGAGTGCTGTGCTGACGTTGCTCCTTGACCAGGCTTTTCACTGGTTGGTAACTGGGAACAGCCCTGGAGATTCAGTCTTCTTGTCATATTCCGGTCACGGAGGTTTGTCTTCCCTTTTCTAGTCCCGAAATGTTGGTCCTAACAACGAGCAGCTCAGGTCAGAGATCCAGACGGAGATAGAGATTCTGGGTCAGTCAGCCCCGCATTTGAGAAACCCTTGCTAACTTCGATGCAGATTCGATGACACGATATGCCCAGTTGACTTCGAGACCAAGGGCCAAATCGATAGCGACACCGTAAGTACCCGCCTCCCGGACTCCGGACCTAATCTAAAAATACCAGCTTCACAAAGTAATTGTGTCTCCTATGATACCCTCAGCCCGTCTGACTATCTTATTCGACTGCTGCCACAGCGGCTCAGCTGTCGAACTTCCCTATGTCTACCGGCCCAATTCCCGTGGAGAAGTCAACCTCATCGACAATGTGAAGCAAGGCATTTCCCTCGCCACTGCAGCCTACAATCTCGTTCAAGGAGGCTTTACGGCAGCCAAAGTCAACGATGCAAAGGCACTGGTCGGTGGTGCGAAGTCATTCTTTGCTGCTCTACATCGTCGTCCTGACGGCCCGGTCAACGAACATGGCCTAGGGGAGGAGACATTCGTGGAGGATTGGAAGAGTGAAGGCAAGGATGTTTGGATGTTTAGCGGCTGTGCTGACAATCAGACCTCTGCTGATACAAGTATTGCTGGAGCCTCTACCGGTGCGCCTATCTCATCCCAAACTTCATGTCACGTGTTGCTGACTTCTCAGGTGCGATGTCCTACGGATTCATCAAGACTATGAGAGATAATCCGAATCAGAGTTATGTCGAAGTTCTGCAAAATACACGGCAGACACTTGCTCAGCACTATCAGCAGATTCCTCAGCTTTCGGTGGGCGGCGAATATAACCTTCGTCAAAGAGTTTCTGTAAGCTGCAACTTACGGTTTTGTGGCTTGCGCTGATAGTCAATAGTTTTGAGACTGAATACGAAACTGCGATGCTTATCTTACCTTACAATCGTAAATAAAGCCCTCGTGGAATTTAGTTCTGTTCTTCGATGCCCCTTCTTCATCCACGAGTCTTTTTGAGGTCATCTAGTAGTGAATTTAAGGCCGGTGTTTATTTACTAAAGGATATGAAGTGATAATACCAAAGCGCAGCAGTCGCATGCACGAAGGTATAACGAGCCAAGATCCCATAACACATGAAAAACACCCAAGATCAACGCGTTTCAGAACTATTCGCGGGCTATCATGTGCCATTCTCTCCCTCTTCTGCCCTCTTGCCTCTCTTCTCCATCCTCTCCTCAGTGTCCTCACGCCCCTCCCTCTCCACCCCACACCTGCACCCTCCTCCGCCCACTGCGGGACGTGCCACTTCCCCTCAACCTTCCTCTTCCGTTCCGGATTCGCTAGACAATACGTACAATCCTTCTCACTAACCACTTTACCACCTTCTCTCTCCTCATCATTCCAGATCTGCCAGTTCGGACACATGGAAATGCCTTTGCTAATGCAGGTGCAGCCATTAGGGGGAGCATCGTCGAGGCGGCGGGATGTGAGATCGCAGTAGTGGAAGTCGGTTTTGTCCCAGCAGCCGCAGGACCAGAAATAGGCTGTTGATTTGCACATGATTGTTGGTTTGTTGGTAAGGTGGTGGTGTATTGTTGGGATGATTGGTATGAATGGGGTTCCGTGGTTGATTTATGGACGGCTCCGCTGGATTGATATTTTGAGATAGACAGAGAGTCGAAAGAGATAGGGAGGAGTCTAGGGGTGCGCGCGGTTAGTGCCATCGTTGTAATTTTATCGAAATTTGGCAGTAGCGGTGAATAGATAGCTGTGAAGGGGTAGGGGGTCTGTGAATCATCGCCTCACGCGGCGGTATCTCGTCACGTCTTTGTATCATGCCCTTATTTCTTCCCCACAATCCCTAGCTACAAACCCACTGCAAGTGCACTTGTCCCAATACTAGCAACTTGCAATCAAACACCTTTTCCTCATCTAAAAAGTCGAACTCTCAATACATTTTCTCTATCAAATCCTTACCTTTCAAGCACCATGTGTAACCTAGTATGGAAAAGATACACAGTCTGCAAATGTACGGAGCCTGAACCAACAGATCTCTGTCCGGGGGTCAAGTACTGGGAGTTCAAGAAATGCCCGAAGTGGACAGAGGAGCTGCGATGGGAGCCTCGTAGAGAGACCTGTGAGACGCATCTCGCTAATCCGTCGTTTCTGAGGATGCGGGATCTGGCTGAGGATGCGGAGAAGGAGTATGGGGGTGATGTATAGTGAGATGGGAGGGGAAGGGAGATGGGGAAGTGCTTGCGAGATGTTAGGAAATTGAACGTGAGATTTAAGGAAGTTCTTGTGAGTGGTGATACTTATCATCAAATATTTTGCTTCAAGATAAGGGACTGGTAATTGATGTACGAGCCATTGTGAGTGCATCTCTTCTAGCTCCCTCGTCAAGCAAGTGCTTAAGACTCAATGAGCATTGGCTTGAATGAACATCAAAACCGCGAGTTTAAAGAAACCAGTGTTGCTATTCAGAAAGCCAGTCCCATATATTCACGATTTCGTGTTAGAGGGCAGGAATAACTTCACAATTGAAACATTCCCACTTGTCTTGTGAATAAGCTATTATGTACTCTCTGAGTTCCAACTATAAAAAGAAATTTGCAAACCTCCTTCCCAGACTTCTGTTCTCTCTATCATCCTTTTGCTTTAGCGATAAGGGAGATTCAAATACCGCTCAAGGTTACACTGTTGCTGCAACACGGGTTACTCCAAGACGTAACCAAGGATCTCCAAATCATCCGCAACCGAAGACGAATGTTGAGCCACGTCGCGAGGGGTGAGATGGATAAGTTCGAGGTATCTCAGAGGGGTTTAGAGAGGTTCTTCGGTGAAGGAATAGGTGTCAAATTGCCAAGCTCTCCGGAGCTACTTGCGAGACATTAGCTAGTATATTCAAGATATTAGTTCAATCTCAATAGAGATTTTGAAATATTGATAGTGAGACCGCTAAGCTAAACATAAAATTCGGAAGAAATCTATCCATCTCAAGGATTTTCCACAGATTGGCTGCGACAGAGGCAGCTCTAAAATACTTATAAGTCATTCAGCAACCCGAAAACGTGGGTGAGGTGCGTGAATATGAGTCGGCTCACCACATGAAGACATTCATATCAAGGAGTGAGTATTAACATACTAACATTCAATCTTCGATTTGGATGATTCGTTTTCCTTGCTGTTGATAACATCATTATCTGCGACTGAAATTCAACTATAAATATAAGTCCCCTATCGTTGTTCTCAATCTTTCCTTATTCCTCTAATTCAAACCATTTAGGTCCTTCTCTCCAGAATACTTTGCAAATATCCAACGTAGCATTATCAGCAGCACTTTACGCGCGCCCCTCGAGTTATCCCAATTTCTGACCATCATCAAGCACTATGTGTAGACGAATACACAAGGTCTATAAATGTAAGAACAGATGTACCGTTGACATGGGGATCCGCTATTGCTCTGGTCGACACGCAGGAAGTTATCAGGAATGTGAAAACTATAACCGTGTTACAAAATTAGAGGAAGCCCGAACCGGTTGTCCTACTCATCCACGTCCAAAAACGAAGGTTAGGCCCCGAAGATAGTTGCTTCGTGAGGTTGTTAAAGCACACGGTATGGTTTGGATGTTTGGCGGAGCATGTATATGGTGGCGAGACGTTAATCAATAATGCGAGATGTTAGAACAATGAAATCCAAGTTTATCCCTTAATTATATTTCTTCAATAAGAGAGTTTTTTTTATCAGACTTGGGGAAATCACTTTGACGTACGAAGGTTACCGCAAAAAGTTAGTTGCATCGCTAAAAAGGCCCTATAACCACACTGTAAATATACCCTGTAAAATCGCAATTTTGCTGTTATTCCCCTATAGTTTAGTGATCTAAGTACTATTAGGATATCGCTAAAAAAAAAAAGGTATTTTTAGCTACAGAGTCTAGTTCTTTAATAAAATCCTGCTAGTGCTTATATACCCTATAATATTAGGCTCTTATAGCATATTTAGTATCTATACAAAAAAAGTTCTATAGTAATAGTATATGGTTACTAATTATAAGTACTAAAACTGGCCTTATTAGTGTTTATATGCCCTGTAATTATAAGCTCTGTAGCGTATTTAGGCTTTCAAGAATACAGGCTTCTTATAGGGCACTTTAGCGATGCAACTAACTTTTTGTGGTAACCTTCGTACCGTGCCAAATACTTAAGGATTCAAGAATCTTGGAGCAGCCCGAAGCCCGCAAAGTCACGCTTTAGAGTTTACCGATGCGTCTTCCATAGTACCTCAATTGCAAGCCGTTCATGAAATCTCTTCAGGAGCAACTCAACTTCATGCCCAAGGCAGTTGAAGTCCACTGTGATCCGAAACAGAGCAAAAGATTCAACAATTCGCCATTGAGGTACCCGACTGGATGTTGGGATTAGAGGCGATCCGTCTGCAAGTTTGAGGTGGATTTTTTCACGATGCAATTGCAGTCCTAGGAAATGATAACTAATATGAGGTCCCAAACAATGTCCCAAGTTTGAATCGAGCCCCTATAATTTTAGCGAGTCGAGCCTAGCCGACGCTCCTAAACTAGGGATGAACACCCACATTTCTTTCTGAGCACTATAGGATCGAAAAGCAGAAAAAACCAGAGCACCGAAGCTTCAAAAATTTCTCATAATTCTCCTACGTTTACGACATAGTATTATTTTGGCATTAATATTTGCTTTTCAAAAACATGTCTCAGCCCCACCCGGAACCATAATTCCTCAACTAATCGCCACAAAAAACCCAATCGGACAAGTCTGCGCACTCTGCAAATACGTAAACGTAGTATCGGTACTACACAACATCCCGCTAACCTCCAACCCCTTCATGCCCTCCTCAATCGCGCATCCTCCCACATTAATCACATACGCGTTCCCTGGACTCAGGACTGCTGGCGGACTAGGCGGGCTCGGTCCCGCGGGCGGCTGGTGGTTATATGTTGTTTGAAGCGTGGCACCGCTGCCGAATGCGTAGCCGGTAAAGGTGAAGTGCCCGCCGCCGGAGTAGAAATAGGGGTTGAGGGTTTCGGTGTAGTTGGGGAAGAGGAATTCTAGGGTGCAGGTTTTGCCGACGCCGGAGGGGGGGATCTCGAGGTTGAAGATCGTGCAGAAGTCGTTGGGGGTTATGAGGGGGGTGAGGGTCGAGCCGAAGGGGATGGAGGGGAGTTTGGCGCTGACGGGCACCATGAGGGTGGGTGACTGTTGGTAGTTAGCACGGGCGTGCGCTTGAAATTGAAGTAATTCAGTAGTCAGTCTCTCGATGTATTTGGAAAAGGGATGGAACAGCACTTAAGCAGTGTTCCAAGAACTCGGTTCCTGAATCTTCGCAAAATGGAGGATTGAAAAATACGTACCAGGGAACCGGGTGGGAGAGTTCCGCCTTTAGGGCAGGATTGGAGGTTACGAGAGCCGATGACTTCTAGGGGATAAGCTACTGGAGAAGCAGAAGACGAATTGAGGAAGAGGGTAAGAAGGTAAATGATTATTTTCATGTTGAATGAATGCATGATTACTTCGATGAGGATGTGGCCTTGAAAATTGAACAATTGTTTTCCGAGAGAGAAAAGGGGAATTTGGCGGAAAGCAGCAGCTTTATATACTTGACCGACTTTGCTGAAAGTCATTTTAAGATACAGCTTGCCAAGCTAGTCTGGGGAAGTTTCAGGATCTTTGCAGATCATATTAAAGCCTCTATGTCAGGTCCGGGGTGCATACCAATTAAAAATGAATGAGAAAGATCCTATGCAGCTACTTGTTCTATCATTATCTTAGTTTTAAGCCTTATTCTTCTCGGCGAATCAGTATTGTTCGCTAGTCAGAAAATTCAAGCCTTTTGTGGTGGTTGTGGTGGGGAAGTCCGATAACGCGCTAGGTGAACGTTCATATTCGACTTCATTGGACCGGACATCGTATTATGCACCCAGGATACAGAGTCTTCCATTTTCTAGTACTTTTACCCAAAATAAGATATAGACTAGTTCTTCGCCTCGTCAAATCCGACAACGACAGAGACGTATGTGGCTGGCCACAGCGCTAGCCTAAAAACGCTCTGAATTCTTTATACAAAGAAGTTCTGCCCTTCAAGCTTGTTAGACCACATTATGTTAATGTTTCTCAACCTCAATGTCCACACCCCTCCCCTTCAAACTTTCCACGAAGCCCATCCCCAAAACCGCAGGCGTTAGCACCCCAACCCCACTCTCCCTTCCCTCCCCCTCAGCTCCAAGAATTACCCTCGCAGCCTCAACCCCCATCATTGCACTAAACCAATACAGTGACCCCTTGAGGGCGGATATTTGGAGAGCTGAGAACAGAGGAAGTCACTCGCAGTAGCGCAATTCGCTCCATTTCTTGGTCCTGCGGTCGGTGCTATAACCGGAGAACATATATAACAAGACATAGGTTGGCGGTGGATATTCTGGACAATCTCGATAATTGATGCAGTCCTCGTGGTTCCGGACATCTTCTTTGTCCATGAGTCTCATGAACCTGTAATCCTGGCCAAAAAGGCGAAGAAGCTCCGCAGCGAAACCAGTCGTCATTATCAGACAAAGTTTAAACGAAGCGATCTTTCTGAAGTAATGCAGCTCAAGGCTAGTTTATATCGTCCTCTTCGTTTGCTTGCGACTCGACCTATCATCCACGTCTTGTCTATTCTTGTCGCATATAATTTTGGCGTCTATTGCATCGCATTATCAACATTCGCCGAGGTCTGCGAGTACAAGTACCACGAATCGGTTTCTAGCAGCGGATCGAATTGCCTTGCCAACGCCCTCGGTTCTGCTGTCGCTTCACAGGTCGGCGGGCCCCTCACTGATCGTATATTTGCTCGTCTGAAGTCAAAGACAAACGGTGCTGTCGCACTCGAGTATCGTGTTCCGTTGATGATTCCTAGTGCATTTTTAATGCCGATTGGACTGATCTAGTGTAGTTGGTCGGCGTAACGAGAAGTGTTCTGGCTCTTGACGGACAATTGGTGCCGGTATCTTCAGGTATGAGCCCTACACTGATCTCTCCTAGTTGGGGTTACTCTCTCATATTAGTCCCTCTATGCGTACATGATCGATGAATTTTCTGAACACGCGTCGTCGGTGAATGCAGCTACACGAAGCTTGTCCTACATTCTGGGGTTCACCTTTCCACTCACCGCAACTATACGAGTGTCTAGGATATGGCTGGGGAAACAGCCTGCTAGGTTTCCTGTACCTAGCGATGGGTGTACCTGCTCCACTGCTGCTCTGGAAATGGGGTCCTAAGATTGAAGCGATTGGGAGAACAAACAATTGAAATAGAGGGCTTGGGGCCGACATCTGTGCCTCGTAACATTTCCTCGTACATGTCGCATGGAGCTCTATACAATAAAGATGAAGATATATTGAAAGTTATGAAACTATTCATAAACTATATATAGGACAATTGTCCATAGTTATGAAACTATTCATAAATTCAAAGAGGTTGATCGTTTGAGAATCGTAAACAAGGCACGGGAGCAATAGTGACGTCTCGTTCAGGCACGTTGCTGCTGGGAGCTTATCGGCAGGAACCGAGACCCTGCAGCCAGTGACGCAGCAACTTAAAGAATGTCAATCAGGCTGAGCTAGCGTGTAACAGATCAGCTGCGAGTCAGCTAGCCTCATTCAACTCAGCTCTGTGAACTCTAACTCCTTTGTCTCCCATATAATCTCTCGTTCTCACCTGTCCTTGTTCTTCTAAGACTATTCGTGGATTCTACTATCGAAATTTCACCACAGTCACCCTCCAAGTGCAACCATGGCGCTATTCGACCTCCCCTCCATCCACAGCCTCGCCTCATTCGCGGGCGGTCTCCTCTCCCAAATCCCCCTCTTCGCAAACACCCCCTCCCAAACCTACACACCCTACAGCGACGCACCCAACTGTCCCTCCGACAGTCCCCTCTCCTGCCACAACTCGACTTCTGCTCCCGATAGCTGCTGTTTCATCTACCCCGGCGGCCAACTCCTCTCTACCCAATTCTGGGACACCAGTCCCTCAATCGGTCCCATCGATTCTTGGACCTTACACGGGCTATGGTTCGTACTTCCCCTCCCCTGTATCCTGATACAAAGCCAATACAACGACAGGCCCGATCTCTGCGACGGCACCTACCCCACCTACTGTACCTCAGCCCCGCAATACCACAACATAACCGCGATAATCTCAGCCGCGCAACCAGAGCTCTTGGATTACATGAACGAGTATTGGTTGCCGAATAGTGGGACGACGGAAAAGTTTTGGCAGCACGAGTGGAATAAACATGGGACTTGTGTTAATACGTTAGCTCCGAGTTGTTATGGGGAGGAGTATGAAGCAGGGGATGAGGTGGTGGATTTTATGGGGAAGGCGGTTGAAGTTTTTAAGGTATCTCCCTTTCTATTTCACCTTACTACATTATTTGCTGATATAAAGGCAGGGATTGGATACGTATAAAGCTCTTGAAGCAGCGGGTATCGTCCCTGTAGTCGGTCAAACCTACACCTCCGCGGAGATCCAAGAAGCGTTGACCGCTGTCACGGGTAGCGAAGTGGTGTTAGGGTGCTACAGGGGAGAATTAAACCAAGCTTGGTATTCTTTCAATGTCAAGGGGAGTCTCCAAGGTGGGGATTTCGTACCTGCTGCGCCCGCTGGCAAAGGCGGGAGAGGGACGTGCCCGTCCAGAGGCATCAGATATTTGCCCAAGAGAGGTTAAGAATGATATTGTATAATATGTTTTATAAGCTGATTTTGGATATGGGTGGATGATTGGATATCATGGGTGCTCTATGGATAAATATTCGGATTTTGTTACTGCGCCCGTCTCTTCTTTGTCTCTTCTTTGGCCAGCAATATACTACCATGCAGATACATACATTTCATTTTCCCCATTAACTTCTTTCTAAAAGTATAGTTCCGGGCAAGATCAGCCGCATTCGACGAATTGGGGTCCGGTACGCCCTGCTTAGCAACCTCCTTCGCTTCCCCCGCATATATGGGGCGAACCGAACACGCCCAGCCTCGCAGTGTGAGACCATTGGACAACACCACAACACTTTTTGATGAATTGTCAAATCTGCTTTGCTGGGCGCATATCTTGCATGTATATCACGCCCCATGAGAGCACCACACATCCTATCGCGAGTATGGCACTCTTATCCTTCAATATAAAAGCTCCCCTTTTCTCCACTTTCTATCAACCATTCTCATACCTTCAACCAAGCACGAAGACCCAGCTCATAACCTTCATTCTTTTAAAGAATCAGCAAACATCATCCTCCATATAGCCCATCTTACTTAAACCTAGTCATCCTTTTTTCATTCTACCAACCATTGCTTCTACCTATAGTCAACCTTGATACCCATCCAATCCATTGCGACCTCAGTATTCCTCCATATACCGAACCCCATCGAAAACCACAAAATGCACGCTTTTGGCTTCCTATCCCCAACAATCTACACCCTAGGCACATCCCTGGGCCATAGTTGTGAATTTTTTATTCTAGCCCAGACCATGAAAGGTTTGCTCCACAACGACGGCGCTTCGCCGGATAGCGACGATGGTGCGGGTGCTATCTTGTTTGAACAAAAGCGAGTTGAGCATAGGGGAAAAGTTATGAATGGTGACGATGACAAGCAATCAGAATCCAGCGATGCAGAAGAGGAACGTGATAGTGAAATGGAAGATGAGAAGCTATTGTGAGATGTGGGCAAGGGAGGTGGTGGATTGAGGATTCAGATTGTAACGAATGGCGGGTTGGGGGGACAAGGGTTTGATGATGCGAAAGGGATGAAGGGGCAAATTGAAAAATCGATGGGCTGGTTGGTCAGAGGGAGGTGAATGGGCTAGGGATGGAAGGAATATTGTGTCTTGCTTTTATGAATTTTTCTCTGCTGGTCGGAGCGCGGTTGCGGAATATCTTGGGAAATTGCCACTGCTGTCTTTTATGTTTGACTGGTTCGGATTCAAATCTATCTTTGAGGATAAATGGTACCTTATTAGGTCTCGCTCTCTTTGAATTTACATCAATATGACGCTTCGTATTTCGATACATGCATCCCAGCTTCTGTGGATCGATTCTCTGGTCTCTCGGATTTTGACAATGTTACATCGCTGGGCTCCTATATGGGAGTTTGCTTTTGAAGCACAGTTTTGGTGCTGATAACCTAAAGCACCTCTCATTTCGTAATTTTGAGATGCTGTCCACGTGCTGACGTGAACCCGCATCTATGCTCCAGCATTATTGACCCTTCACTTATAGTAATCGAACTTCGGAACTTCGGCCGACGGACAATCGCATCATTCCTCTATGGGAAGTTGGTATCTCTTCTCTCGACGACGAGAACTGGGTTTTCTATATACATGCCCCAAGTAAAGTATTATTACCATGCATGTTCCTTTCCACGAGCATCACAAATCAACCTTCACAACCACACCACGAGCGACTTCGTCGGCCGAATTCCCACTGCCTTCCCAGATCTGACCACAAGGTTGATGACATTTGTGAACCCCTCGGCCACGGGCTCTATCTAGCATCTCATTGTAACGGATAAGGTATATAAACCTCATCAATTCCCCTCAGCGGCACCTTTCACACGCATCCACATTCACTCACTCCACGCAGCAGACGCACCAACCAACCCACACCAATATTACCATCTCCAAAAACAATCCCACGATGAAGCTCCTCAGCCTTCTCGCCCCAACAGCACTACTCCTCGCCACAGCAGCCGCAGGGCCAGTCTACGATCCCTTGATAGTATGCGCTGCGTCCTCCCACCTTCCTGGATAGTTTTGATTTTGGTAAATATTGATACGACGCAGTTTGCTGATTAGTGGCAGGATATTCAAGCTCGTGAAGCTGCTCCCCAGGGGCAGAGTGGGAAACGTGAAGCTCTTCCACAAGGTCAAGCATGGAAGCGCGAGGCGCAGGGACAAGGTTGGACACGTGAGCCTGAAGTTGAAGCGTTTCCGCAAGCCCAGAGCAGGAAGCGTGATCCTGCGCCACAAGGACAGAGCTGGTAAATTCAGGGTTGCGATGACGGGGTTCGCCATTCGCACGTTATACTCGAGAGGTTTTCCTGGGGGAAATTGGAGATGCTTGGTTGTGCAATGGATGTGTATGGGGATGAGGATTAACGTGTTTTGCTGACGCTTGTGCTGCGATGGTATGGAAGGTGGACTGGGAGACACTCTTTAAGCATTTTGCGTTGCATAAAACTGATTTTGAAGAAAGACGATAATACTCTTATTAGAAATCATAATAAAAATTCAACAAAGAAGTAAAGAACCCTGAGCGAGTGGTTTCCCTTTCCTTATGCCCCTCGCTTTCTCCCGCATCATCGTACAAACTGCCGCCAGAGACAGAGCACTCACTCCAGCACCTTGAAACGAACCTAAAAGGCCAATCCAAAAAAAGAAAAATACATGAAAAGAAAAGCATCGCATCATAACCCTTCTTTCCACCAAACCAACCCCCACCGCGCTAAACAGAGCACTGGTCATCATCGCTTATACTCCTCCCTCAGCACAACCACCAAATCCCCCCTCCTAAAATTCATCTCGCGAGCACTAACACTCCTTTCTCTATGCTGACCAAAGAACTCCCGTGACATCTCCCTGGACATCTTCTTCGCATCAGAAGTCATGATCATTCTTTCGCTTCCACCACCCCCGTATCCATATCCATATCCATACCCGCTTCCTCCATACCCACCTCCTCCATACCCTCCGTATTGGGGGTACACTGCATGGTGTGTATATTGTGTAGCGGGTGGATAGAGGTCAGCCGGTGGGTACAGAGGCCGGCGCGGAACAATTGCACTAGAAGGGTATTGCGCGGTACGCGGGATAAGGGCCGTAGAGGGGTAGACCGCGTCCCTTGGGGGTGGCATCACGGCGTTGTATGGCAAATCACAGAATTCGCATCGCAGGTTGGAGGCGCCGTAGCGGGGGACGAAGAATTTGTCGCAAGTGAGGCAGCGTGGGACCCTAGGTTTCATTGTTAGGATTGGGATTGGGATTTGGAGGATGGGTGAGAGTCTGGGTTGGGAATGATTGTGTGCTTACATTGTGGTGGGATGAGGTGATGAGGTAATGAGGCTGAGGTGGGTGTGGACGAGGCTGTGCTGATTGATGTGGTTTGCGAGGGGTTCACGTGTTTTGGAGGATGTAAGAATGGTTCTTGGACCTTGCTGTGGTTATCGGTCTCTCTTAAGAATATTCGAGAGTTTTCCAATTGCAATTTGAGGGAAGAATTGGAAGGATGGTTGAAGCTGGAAAGGCGGAGGAAAAGAACTGGTGCCTCGCCCCGTTTGTACGGAGTCAGCATGCGCAAGACTCGACAAATCCGGCCAATCAGGATCGATGGACGGCATCGGGGAGAGGGTGTGCGAATAAAAAGCAAACATCTCAGCCTCACGAGTTAAATGCGGAAAGCCGAGTATCCGACTTCGAGGTCGCCTGATTAGAGCTGCATTGAATTTCGGGAATTGCTGTATGCAGAATCTCTCCAGGCTGGGTAATCTCAGGAAGCGTGATCAGAATTTGAACATAGAAATAGTCTGATGCCAATATCGCGGCATTGGACTGCAGATTTGACAAACATCGTAGCCTCAATTAAACTAAGGTTGTATCGCCTCCCAAACATTTCTAATTCCAAGATCATCGTGCATACCTGCTAGAGCACTTGCTCAAACAGATAGAAAATCTCATTTAAAAGTGTAATCGAAATTCAAATAAGACCAAACAATCAGAGCCCCGAAAAGACCTATAACTCAGCCAAATACCCTCTTGCCTCCGAGGCTTATCCCAGGATATCCCCAATTCCTCCCCAACCACTACCGTACCGTCAAAAACCATCATTTCTTATACTCCTCCCTGAAAGTAATCTTCACATCCCCACGCGTGAAGTTGACCTCCCTTGCAGCAACATCGCTGGACCTCGGCTGGCTGAAAGCTTCCTTGGCCATAGTCTGCGCATCAGATTGCGAAAATACGTTGGTGTTATTGCGTTTAACGACTCCGCGGATGGGTTCGCATTCCTCACATCTTAGTCTAGAGTAGCCGAAGCGAGGGGTGAAGAATTTTTCGCACTTGCGGCAGCGTGCCCTGAGCTGGTATCAGTTGAGGGGTATTTGGAGAGGTGGGGGTGTGCTTAAATGTTTGATATGGGCTGAGATGACGAGGCTGGGCAGGTGAATCGTGATTCCAAGTGAAATTAAGGATGGAATTGCTTTTTTGCTGTTGTATCGTTGCGATGGATTGAATTCACTTTGGGGCAAGCGTAGTAGTCCTCAGTATTCCGGGAGCCTTGATCCGAAAATAATGATAAGAGGGAAAGCGTGGACAGAGTACGACTTATATACGTATATATAGGCCATTTGGGGTTGGACAATGTTCGTCTAAACCGACCAATCTTCTTGCTATGGGGCTAATGTGTCTCGTTTTTGCCTAGGTGATTGCCCACGTTGGGCTCCCTAGGCCAGCCATCAGAGCCACACGGGATCTTAGGGGTCAAACAGCTGGAAAATTAGATTTCGAGATTGAAGCAGCAATTTTTCGCTGTCTGTTCGCCTCTCGTCCATCATGGCATCGAATCTTCGCGTTGGTGTCCCTGGTAACTTGAGAATCTTACTAATTTGTGGGTGCGTATCACGTGATAGTCAAGCGAGGTTCGGCGCGTCATAGATCGCTCATGAAGCGTAATGAGGGAGTAAAAGCCTGTGATATGTGAACGGATGAAGAGGATTGTGATCTGAAAGGTGTTACAGAGCCGATGATGGGTTTGGGCATGACCTGGTTAGTCACGTGACTGCCTCATTTTCCAGAGCTTACGGGGCAAGAAAGTGAAGGAATATCGTATCATCTGACTCTCATCGAATATACAGAAGAAGTTGTGGGGGTAAATAAATGTTTAAAGCATAACAGGGAAGATAATTATTTTTCTACTGTCAAACACTGCAACCAAGCATAGTTGGTATATTTATTTAGGACATAGGGACTACACGCGCCGTCGATGACAGTTTGATTGAATATTATGTTTGAGAGGAAATTGTTGTTCCTTCAATTTCTGCAATGCTGAGTGAGGCGGCCAACCAGATTGCATCCCCGAGAACGAAGTAAAAAAAGCCGGAAGGAAACCCAAAGCCAGGCAAATACCAGCTGTACTAGGCCGAAGATGCACGAAGACGCGTAGCTATTCCTCCTCCGAGATTTCCGAGAGCTCGTCTGATAATTCGCTCCAAATTTTGTCAGATTAGATCAAGTTTATTCCTTCATCTGATCATCTGCTTGAGTAGGAACCACGACCGCAAGGGCAGGCTTCGAGTTCAAGCAGTAGCATCATGCTTTATGATCTCTGGTACGCTCAATGCTTTCATCATCCAAAATTCGAGTAGAGCGAGATCCTTCACTTGAGGCCGGTATGTTTACATCGCGAAGATGATTCTGCTTCAACCGCTGGGCAGGAATGCAGTACATCATTCGAATAACAAGAATATTCTAATACATTGAAGAAAGACAATGCATTCCATATCCATAGTGCAATAGGCTATTGATAAATCAAAAGGTTGCGCTGGCCACAAGGCTGTGATGAAGATCGACAGAACGAGGCTGACGTGTAAATTGAGGACAGGTAAGCTGACAAACTTTGTTTACGGACACGGTCGCGTCTCCGAAACAACACACTCGCATCATCAGCTCGATGAATCCCATCTGAAGACGTATCCAGTGGTGAATGATGGATCTTCACCGTATTCTCGATCATTCTCATCCATTGTCGCGTCGTGAATGAGAATTTGTTGTGATGTTGTTTGTCGTCAAAGGATCCATGATCAGGGATAATTTTCACTCGACGCTAAATGCAGATCCCGGTCGGCCTCCAAATTCTATATCAGTTCGGCTTTTCCTCCGCAAATGCAGGTGAGACTTGACCAGGCACACCAACACAGTGGATCCGATCAACCACTCGCAGCCACTCACAACCACTCACAACCACTCACAACCACCAAATCCCTCCCCACATATATAATACGACAATTATATTATATCACGTTACTGATTTCGGACCATCAATAAATCCGATCCCTCCTATCATCTCTTCACCGCCCAAAAAGAGTCTTGTCTTCTTTGGGTGATATCTACAGACTATATATATTGAGGGGTCAACTACCCTCATATATTCCCTTGTGAGAGTAGAGTCTGTATATACGCTTCACCCTCCCGTTGTGGGCTCAGGGAGGGTATATTGGATACTCTCCAAGAGTTCAGCGGACCTTCCAGTCCAAGGAGCTGGATCCGCTCACTCACATCATCACGACTGCATTAGCCTTGCATAACTCCCACCGCCTTACCCCAAAAATTTCAACCTGACGAACAAAAAAACAATGGACGGTACATATGCACCTCAATCCCCCGACCTCTCTGGCTTTCTTCCATCCCCATCAAAGAAACAACAGCAATACGCACCCACCTCGCAAAACACATCCTACGCACCGCGATCACCAGTCATCCCATCCTACAACCAAACCGCGCACCATCTCAACTCGTATCAACCTCAAATCGCAGACCCAGGATACAGTCTCGGAGGCAACGACTTCAGTGAATACGGCGCACAATACATGCCCCCAATTCCCGCCTTACCAGCGACACATTCCTTCCACAACGCGCCCGCACAACAATCGCCTTATTTCCATCAACAACAACAACAACAACAACCTCTGAAATCAGAACCGTCGTATAACTCCTATACCAGCGACGACGCCGACGGCGAATACCTCCCTCAAGCCACAATGGGTTCTCGCGCGCCTCGCATCAAAGGCGAAGACTCGTCCTTCCAACCCCAAAATGCTGCGCCGCAATACAAAGACCCGAACCCGAACAACATCGAAATCAAGACCAAATTCCCCGTCGCGCGCATAAAACGGATCATGCAAGCGGACGAAGAGGTCGGGAAAGTGGCGCAGGTGACACCGGTAGCGGTTAACAAGGCGTTAGAGCTGTTTATGATCGCGTTGGTGGGGGGAGCGGCGGAGAAGGCGAGGGAGAAGGGCGGGAAGAGGGTTACGGCGCAGCATTTGAAGATGGTGGTGGAGGGGGATGAGCAGTTTGATTTCTTGGGCGAGATTGTGGGACGGGTTGCGGAGGTGCAGGAGGGGGCGGGGGGAGAGGGTAGGAAGAGGAAGGAGAAGGTTGCTAGTGAGAGTGAGGAGGAAGATAAGAAACCGAAGAAGGGGAAGGGGAGGAGGAAGAAGAGTGATGATTAGGGAGGGGTCGTGATGGTGTTTGGGCGTTGAAGGGTGCATATACATGGCGAATGGGGTTTGCAACAATAAAGCATGTTTTCTCTATTTGCATTACTCTTTTCGTGATTTCTTTCCTCTCTACTGAAGACCAAACAGTAGTCTGCCAACCAGACTCTCCCAAGCTCTCATTTTCAGTAACTAACTCAATTCCAATCCCTGAAACTTCCCTCTGATCCTATCCTCAAAATTCACATCGACCCCACTACACCCCGCTTACCATCTATTCACCGACCCCAGGTACCCCATCTCTCTCTTCAATAACTTTCAATACAGCAAATTTACCAGCTAGTTACAGGGACGTCCAAGCTGCATCTCGACTAAACACCACAGCTGCTGTCCGCGGGCTCCGGGGAATCCTTACCTCTAAGCTTCCTAATCCTCACATGAAGTCTAGTGGGAAGTGCGATTCGGTGGGAGTGATGGGAGTTGAGGTATTCACAATGGTTTATTCATGATAATTGGTGGTGTGGTGAGAATAGCGGGAGTTTTTTTTTTCTTCTTTTTTTTTTACTTAGTCTTAATGTAAGAAGTGAATATGTTTCATAATTTCATTGTCTCAACTTTTCAGAGACATTTAATCACCACAATCCATAGAGATCATAATTTGAATGTGAATATCTCACATTGTCAGAAACATTCCGTCTTAAACAGCGCAGGATCACATAGATTCACGTCAATTAGTGCTAGACACCTCCTTCTTTTCCCCCGCCTTTCCTATTACCAAATTTTGATTTCCAGTTTGATAGCTGTAACCATCGTGTCCAACTTAGAGCCCACGGCAGTTTTGCATCTGTCTTAGAGGTTTCCTCTAATGCAATATCAGGGGTTGTTGACATCTTGAACATTCCCAAAGGATGGAGAAAGCAATATAGTAGAATATACCAATCTGATGGCTTACTACTCCCATGTTTTGGTTCAAACCGCTCGAAACCTCGGCCTAGCTTTCCCTACTTTTGCTTAGCTGAGTAATTCTGTTTCATTTGTTGTATACTGTGTTTTCGAAATTTGGAATATGTTGCCCAACCAAGTGAAACCAGTGCGTTCAGATTAAAGACGATCATGTAGGTGACAAATCCAATCGATGCAGCTGCAGTGATAAAGGGGGTCCTTGTTGAAGCGTCTGTGATATTTGGAATAGCCCATAGTGCCTAGGATATTTGTGAATACAAGTTCAGGCACAGGATATGAGGGTCACTTACAGCGCAGAAGGCTAAGGGAAGGTAAAAAATGCTGACATAGGTGAGAAGTTTCACATTCTGTGCAAGCCTTGTTGAAAGACGGCTTTCGACAACAGCGCTGGCGCTGAATAACTGCTTGATGATTAATATTGTAAATACTGAGCCCCTGGAAGTGTCACTCACCCCATCTCGAAGTGCTTTGGCCCTCTTCTTTTGGTTCTCAAATCTCTCTTTAATAGCCTCCAGCTTCAATCTATCTTCTGGAGGAATCAGGGTCAGATCTTCCCTCCAATTGTGGATTTTCCCCCACTTATCAATTGTCTGATCAATGATAGGGATGAATTCGCTGATAGTCGTAATAACCCAGAAGTACTGTCGAGAGCGAGAAAATGTGTCATCATCAAATAGTAGAAGGTCGTGCTGCTTTTCCTTTAAAAATGTGAACTTGTTAGCCACAAATGGTTCAATGTAATCCGAAATAGCGGTCCACTCTCTTATTAATCTGGATGTAACCTCAGAGGTGATTGAAACAAGCATTGGGAAACTGCTCTCGAGCGGCTTCATCAAAAATGCACCGTCTTTGCCCTTGTCTACGTACTTATTGTATCCCGAATATCCCTTAGAGGTATATGGCTTAGAGACGTTGTAAAACGATGCGGGTATCATAAGGATGATTGTCCAATCCTTGCTGTCATTAGGCGAATCTGGCATCCGGGTCCAAATTGCATCAACCTGATTTATTACTGATCTTGGCTTGATAATTGCTCTATGCCATTGACTTACCAGAAATGACTGCAATTGCAGCTTTCGACCTGCATCATCCCTATACAACCCGCCAGACGGTCGTCCTCCTTCATGTCCAGAAGGATTCACAATTTCATACCAGGTGAATTGGAAATTCACTAAACAACTCTTCCTGAAGCCGTAGTTATTCCAGAACTGTTTGAGAGCAAGATGGCGGCCAAGACCCATGCCTCCGGTAATTAAAGGCACTAATTCCGAGCGCTCGGAAGTTGAAAGAGTATTGTATGTGAAGATACGTGGGGTTTTGTAGAGGCCAGCGAATACGCTATAAATCATTAACCCACCATAGTACCCTGGCGAAAGATACTTACCATAGTCTCCGAAAGGGTGCTTTAATCTCCCAGTGTGCTCCATCGATCTTGTAGTAGGTCGAAGGCTCGGAGAAGAGGTCTTCGGGACCGTTACCGCTATCATCAATGATACCAGGCATTTGTTCGATCGACCTCAACCGTTCTAACATGTTTTCCTCTGTGCTTCCTCGACTTGGAAATGGAAGCGGGTAATCGTCCCGTAGAGTAAAGATATCCGATCCATTCCATATCTTGTTCCCTCCTCGCATATCGCTTTCGCGAAAGAAAAAGAATCCTCCCCTTTTTCTTAGATCTCTGCAAAACCCCCCAATCTGACCAATCTTCTGGTGAGCTGCGTTTAGATCTGAAGAATACGCCAGACTGGTGATGTCAAAAGGAAAGTTGCGCCGCCCATCGTCTGGGAAGAATAAGCGTTTCTCTTTCAACCAAGAAAGATAGTCCTGGTTGCCCCACAGTTGTGGCCTTTTCCGGCCCAAAACGGGCCGCCATCGGCCATACATTTTACCAGGTGGAAATGTCCCATATCTCGCCTCTATAAAGTCGTGCACTGCTCCTTGGAGGATCAGGCCTTTCGAGCTCCCCGCTACATCTGAATTCTGATGAGTGCTTTGGATTTGAATAGGACCATCGTCACCCTCGCTTTGCTCAGAGATAGCGCCATCTCGAGGACCTGATTCGTCGCCCGGCTTCTGTTCCTCCAACTTGGCCAATCGTTCAGCGTGGTCTTTGAACGTCAGATTCAAATCTTTCAGGCTTGCGCTTATCTCTGCAAGCAGAGTTAACACCGGGTCCTTATCCTCTAGCCTCGTTTTGCGATCGTCGAGGGTTTGGCCAGTGGTCTCTATATTGTTCGAATCCATCTCCAAAGGATTCACGGTAGTAGATACAAGTTATTCGTAAATCAGCTAAAAGAGCAAGCGTTTGATGTGAAGAGAATGAAAAGAAATGTACACGAGGCTGCGATGTTGGTCGACGGGCATGTGGACTGCCACACTCGCGGTACTTGCTTTATATGGGCCCTTAATTCGGTGCAAATAAAGAGTAGTATAAATTTATTGGTATTCTAGACGTCTAAGGTAAGGAGAGAAGAGAGAGAAGCTCTCAATCTAAATCTAAGGTGCTAAGGTAGGAGCTAACGTAGCCTCCTCACGTGACCACGACATGGACGACTTCACGTTACACAGAATACGCCACAAGGCTGTCAGATAGAGAAAATAAGCGGTTGTGAGCTGATACGCAAGATAGTTTGCAGCAGAAATAATGTAGCCATCAACGAGTATCAAATGTGCAAGGCAACATACCATGACACGTGTCTATGCAGCGATTCCAGTGGGTTTACGAGGACCATAGCTAGTTCTTATCCAAACAAATGGCTAAGGAGAGCCTCATTAACGAATTGATTCATAATTCTCTCCCCGCTATTACGGCATAGCCACCTGATTCATGGTGAATTTTATTAGCTGGCAGATTGAGAGCATTTTCTAATTATTCACTCTGGTCCAAGGTTTTGAGGCCATTTTGAGGGGAAACTGGAGGAGGAAGATGTGGTTGAGATGATTTAAAGATTAGAATTGATACTTTCATAGAAAAAAAATATTCCAGGAACAATTTTTTGTACGAATAATTAATTGCATGTTATTGTAGGTATGGTTTCGTGGATATGCCAGGAACAACAGCCTATTGTAGAAAGCGAAGGATCACAAACCATGAAATTGTTACCATCAGCGCCATATCTAGAGACCAGCATGAAAATCCCCACGTCTGATCATCTTCCTAGCTTGATGCGGAGGAATTCCAGTAGCGTTGACAACTCGGTCAAGGAGATCTATGAGATCAGGAAACGTGATGACCTCCTTTCGTCTAGTCCAACCCAGCTCAAGAGGTAGTCGTTCATTCTCTATTAAGTGTTCATATTAGTTTGAAGGGTTCGTGTTGCGTGTGGATAGTTGCCTGGCCATTGAGGAATAATCTCACCGAATAGGTACTCCACCCATGACCTAGGTACCTTTCCAGACACTCTATCACCAAGAACAAGGATGTAAGCAGCTGACTCTCCGAAGCTGAAAGACCGGCCAGTTTCCGTGAAGCCGAAAGTCGGATTGGTGGCATTTGAAGTCTGCACGCGGGCTAGACGAGCATTGGCGGCCATCTGTACATCAATGATGGGTGCTGTCCAGTATGATCTCGTTTCGTCAAAGATTGTCTGGTTGAAGGTGTGATCGTCCCCAAAGTAGAAATCTCCGCGGCTGGATGGTCCGAGTTAGTCGCAAACGGTTCAGGTCATGATATATCTGGTGTAGACGAACCTTAAGCTTGCATCGTGCTCCAAAATATCATGCCGGTCGAGATTGTCAAGAGAAAAAGTTGTAGCATTGGGCGTAGGATTTGTAGTTATAGCAGCCTGGAATAGGAATTCTCCAAGGGTTTGATTGATATTGAGCGCCGTGAAAAGAGCGTTCAGCGTATCAGCTTCGGAGATGTTTTTACCGCTGTGCGGCAAGAAGCCATGGTTTGCCAAAGTATTAAGCATGGGACAAGGAGCTCGCACTATCGATAAGGAATTCGATATCAGCATCCTGATCATAAATATTCAAGTCTACTTCCCTTAATGATACTTACCATCGTCGGGTCCAGGAGGCGACCAAGTGAAAAAACGAGATTGATCCCAACCATCCGAATCCTGAGCAAAGGCTGGGGTAAGGGCCACAGCGGTAAAGAGTAAAGTGAGCTTCATCTTTTCATGTAACCGAGTTGACTCGGTGATCTGGACAGATTGTCTGTACTTACTTGGCTCTTGTGCAAAGAAGCGCTGGCAGAACCTTCGTATATGTACTCACAAATAATCCTGCAATGCCTCCCTTCACCCAGGTTTAAGACATATTTGGCTGCTTACCGATGACGCCGCATATACGAAGACCGGCGGTTTTGAAATCCGATCATTTTTAAGCGAGGGGTAGAAACCTAGAAAGACCTAGTACTAAATATCATATCCCTAGATCAAATTCTAATGAATTTCTGAATCTTTAACTGAGTAACAAATATTAAAAAATTAAATTCTTAAATGTTTTATTTTAAAACAGAAACCTATTTTTTAAAGCTTATAATTTAATTTGTTACATCACAGATTTTGATTTCAAAATCGTCAACCTTTGTATTGCTTCTTGCCAAGACCAGACACTACGAAATGCCTCAAATCCCTGCTTTGCTCTCGCATCTGATCCATAGACTACTTCTATTAGGCAGACATCAACACAGCATGCTATTAGCGCAAAGTTACGAACAAAGTCGTTTATGTGCACCTGCAGGATAAGCACGGGCAAATGAAACTGCGTGGACCACTAACTCAATTTCAACGACATCCGTATTCACCGACATAGCCCTCTGAGGACACTGAATGCGCAGCAGCTTACGCGGCATTTGCAGAGGGATCGGCGGGAGAGAGGGTTAAATCATGGGGAAATCTCGAAGGATGGACAACCTTGTCACGATCCATGTTCGATCCACGTAGGTTGATGGTCAGCAGATAGGGAGAACTCTGGGGAGCAAGTAGACAAATGGTGCTAGGACAGCAAAACCAAGCCCTTGGACTTGTCTTGTAACAATCGCGGTGGCCGAAGACTCTCTGATCTCAGCCGACTTCGCAGTTCCAAATGTGAGTCCGGATAAACTTATGGATAAATTAAGCATGCCATTGAACCTGAGCCTCCACGAAATGACCAAGGTTATGGCTCGGACGGCGACCGATGGGATGCTAAAGTGCGATTTCAAGACTCAGAATACGCCCCATCAGTTGCATAAGTCAGTTATCACCCTCGCCCAACTCAAAACCCCTCAGAAAGCACTCTTTGAACACATCGGCCAACACCGTATTGAATTCATGAGGCATAACTCGGTGCGTGGGATTCAGATACGAGCTAACAGAAGGTCACTATGCAAGGGTTTGAATATTATTTTATTCTAGGAATTCCTCTCGATACTATCCTATTAACTAAAGACATATTAATCTAATTGGGTATTATGATGTACACTCAAATAACTTTTGTATTGCCCTTATCTGTAGTACACGCTCGAAATGCCAGCACTCAGCCGAATTAACGCTACCGGACTCCATCATTAGAGAACTCTAAGCGCCATGGTGGTGTTGCTGTCAGTGGAGCTACTGGCGGCGTATATAGATGCTCCGCGTTGGCGTAAAGCCACGAGTTCGCGTTTGTTGGTAGCGTCGCCGCTTGTACGGGGATCTCAATTGGCGCGAATGGTGTACCGGGTTTCCGTTGTAATACACTTATGGGCAGCGAGTTTATCATAGTCTCGTTATGCTCGAACTGTGATGGACGGTGGATCTGATGGTTTTGGTTATTCATCGATGTCTCCGGGCTCACATTGTCGGGACCAAACCCTGCAGGCTGTGGCGGGCGATAGGACTGGTGGGATGCGGAGTGGTTCTCGAGCACACTCTGTGGGCTTGTATGGTCAGACGTAAAGCCGGCTGGTCTAGGGGGGTTATAGGAGGCACCATTCCACGATGTAGCCGACGGCTCAGAGGTGCTCCAAAGTCCCGACTCTGGGCTTGTCATTGCCGACTCCGGTACAAATCGAACTTGGCCGGCGACTGGGCCTCTTCTGTACGACGAGGAGCTCGCCGCGGTCCCCCCAGAAATTGCAGAGCTCGGCGAGACGTGATGGTGATATCCAGCCAGCCGACGAACTAAACCATTCGCCGGTAAGCTTGAGGATTCACTGCTGACTGGTTCTTGATTCGACTGGGGGCTAATATGAGTATTCGAGTACCCACGTGGCCGAAAGTTGCCTGGGACAGCGGAGGTGGAGACTCCTGGAGATTGGGTAGACTGCTCTTGGTTGGACGGTGCAGAAGCATTGGGAATGATGTGGTGATGACCTGATCCCATGATGCCATCTATACTTGCGCTCTCAAGTCCTGCTAACTTGGTCATGTCATGTTGTAGCAGCCCAGGCGACCAGGTACTGCTAATGAGCCCTCTGTAGTCTTCATGCGGTGGAGTAGGTTGACCGATTCTTGCGCTCGGTGGCAGAGTCCAGCTTCTCTCAAATGCGGGAGGCGAGGAGGTGATGCTGGGAGCAGTCTCGTTTGTGTTTGATAACGCAATTGGGAAATTACCTTTGAAGGTGTTCTGGGATGTCGCTCCGTCCTGTGTCTCTGTTGCGTCTGATATAGACTCCGGAATCGTAGAAAGAGACCACTCTATAGGATAAACGTCCAAGGGAGCGGGTGCCTGGGTGCCATTTGCAATGGGAGGGTTGCTCTCGGAGAGCGTCCAGCTCGGAGGGAAAGATGTCTGACTTGGAGTTTGTTCTTCTGTCTTCATCGCCCAGAGTTGTAAGGTGATATTTTTAAGACGAAGGCCGAAACTAATTGAATCAAATGGCTGGGAGCTGGAGCTGAGACCCTGAGCTCTGGTTGGGATTTTCTAGAAGAAATTCACTCTTAAGTGTGTCGCATTCGAGGCTCGGCCAGGGTAGGTCAGGTGACTTTGCAGAACCAATCAAATCGACAGTATTGCACAGCCGCAGTGTTGGCGGTGGCTGTAACCACCTCTTGCGAGACTTCGGTGGTTCGCCATCAGCAAGGCAGAATCCCAGGCATCCCAACCTGTGGAATCTAAGCCTTGACGCTGAAATCTAAGTATAGTTAATATATACTTCTGTTCCTAAAAATTTACCAGAAAGCGAAACCAAGACCACCCATGTTAGAGAATACCAAGGTGTCAGGAGTTACTGCGCGCCATGGAAACGCTAAACCCTACATCAACAGAGGGCTCGCAAGGAGGGCAGAGATCAGCCGGGCCAACGTCCCAATGGCCGTTCAATGAAGCTTGCTTCGACCCTATTCTGTAGGTAAAGCCTAAAATATTCAGAGAATGCCCATATGAAATTGCTGATGATGCTGGTTGGAAGCGATTATGAGAATGATGTTGCGGATGCTTTCAAGGATATCGAAAAGGATCACCTAGCCAATAACACGTCACTGCATGCCCTCTTGATAGGCATGAATTACTCCCGTGAGCACCACCATGACCCTTGACATAGCGTCCATGTGATTATTATTCTCATCAAAATCTATCAAGATGTTCGGGAGTCAGTAATCGATGATCGAGAGACAGCGGCATTGCTGTCCTCTCAGGCAAGTATTAGCCTCTGCTTCCAAACATGAAGTTGCGATATTCTGACGTTTCCACAGGGACGTGATAATGGGTCACCTGGACTTGAATTATTGTATGCACAGTCTTGCGATATCCTTATAGGATAAATTCGCTGATATGCTATCAAGTGCAACTTCCAGGCTCTCCTCAGGGACTGGTGCTCAGCCCTCGACCGCGCGAAATGAACGTGGGAGGCTCCAAATCAGTAAGCAGTCCTTTAGACTCCTATTGTCTACGTTCGATGTTCCCGTCGCATTTGTCACGGCGCTGGCGCGTCCGTACATGGTCTGTGGGACTGGATTTCGTCGAACATCACCTCATGGTTGGGATTATTGGTGCCTGATTCCCGTGAGGACCGTCGCGCCTTGCCGTGCTCATACAAGGGACCATACCAATAGTACGGCTGGCAGTAATCAATTGGATCCGTTTCACTATATCCATCTCTCCGGAGCTAAGGCCGACATTCGCGGCTCTTACATTGGGCTCTTTATTCGGCACAGTCATCGTGCAGGAAGGACAACGATTATATCCTTCAATCTCTTGGACCATCGTCTGCGTGATCTCATCGAAGAACCCCTTCGCCGCGCTCGGGATGCTATAAGGCGATCGTCTGGTATGGGTTTGGCTATAAGCCCACGCTTCATACATTTGATCTATCTATCAAGTGCGCTGAGGTGGTGGAACAACGTGTTACTCTGCTTCAACCAGCAACTTGTAATGCATGTATGGTAGACCCTAGCCGGTACTGATTCTAATGGTCACTGCAAGAACTGACAATTTACCTTAGGAGAAGCAGTTGCAACAGGAGATTGCGGCCGAGACATCAGCGTTCTCAAACGAAAGCAAAGATATCAATACGTCTTTGCATATCATGGCCGCTCACCTTCATCGATACAAATCTGAACTCGACCGCGTGGAGTGTATCCTTTCGGAGCTCCAATCGCCGAAGTTTGACACCCTTGACACAGCAGGCAAAGCTATTGCCAGGACAACGGGAGAACACCAAGACAGTCTCAAGATCGAACAACTTATGACACAACTAAAAGTCATAATGAGCTTTTCCAATGAACTAGAAAGAAAGGTTCACAATATCTTGACTCTGGTAAAGCTATTATACTCATTTTGCCAAACATAGATCCTTTTGCACTAACATCAATCTTCTTGGCGCAGCTCTTCAACCAAATCCAAGTGACAAACGATAGGACCATGCAAGCTATCTTAACTGCAGCCCAAGAGGATAACAAACTCTCGCAAACTCTTGCATTTCAGTCCCATGAGCTCACACGGAGTATGAAGAATGATAGCGTTGCAATGAAAACGGTCAGTGAGCACTCAATTTTCTCCAGAGCAATTAAGGCTAACTGAAGCACTCTTAGATTGCCATCTTGACCATGCTGTTTCTCCCTGGGACTTTTTTCGCAGTAAGTTCTCGTTGATCGCCGAAACGGCCAATTAGGTCTCTCTAGTTGTCCTCGGCTAAATGTTAATGAAGGCTTTTTTTGCAATGCCGTTCTTCACCCAAACAAAGTATTTGACGACTCCCACTCAAGTCTGGATTTGGACAATTCTCACCGTGGTCGTCACACCTACCGCATTCGGTATCTTTGCCTATATCAATCGCCAGACAGGGATAGCCAAGCAAGACGAAGAGTTTGGTGGAGCTCAAATACCACTATCCAATCAGCCACAATCAGTCTCCGCATCGAAGGCTTCTTGAATACGCCGGTTGCGTCCTCAAAGGCAGCTATTCATTTGCAATCGATCTGACTTCCTTTTGTAAAGTGGTGAATTGGCTTTGCAAACATCTCGATTTCGAGTTATAGCAATAGAAATTTAAGTAGTTTAACCAATTCATTGATCCTAAAACCATTAAGCACACACAAAAATTGATTAATAGTACACATTTATGTAGATCCAAAAGGCAACAGCTGGTTCAAATCTAGAAAGACAACATGTTTTGTACCAGTGCCATGCTTTTGCTCTAAATCCGTGACAAGACAGTGCGAACGTCATCATGATCCACTTTCTCTGGTCTAAGCAGAGTATTTTCCACCAGTTTCGTGCCCATCACTGCTTGGAATGTCTGCGACACCCCTAACCTCGGGTTAGTCGTAACGATCGAAAACAGTGCGTGAAGAAAGAGAGCAATTGCGGGTCCAACCCATATAGTTGACGGATCCTCTAGGTACCGAAACTCTTCAGCCCGAGACATCATGCTGTAGCTAGCAGCGCTAAGCAGGGAAGTAAATCGCAGAGACTCAATGCTGACGGATACGGCCGGCTCCCATTCCGACCGTTCTCCAATGGTACTTGGACCCGTTGAAAGAGGCCGCCCAAGCAGGCCACCAAAGAGGTGCGCCACCGATTGTGAGTGCGGCACCTGGTCCGCTGCTCTCTCGAGCTCCTCACAGATGAGGTACAGCAGTCGGCGAAAGGCCGCGCGACGCCGGGAATCCATATCGATACTCAGAAAAGGCGCCGCCTT
>Ga0182030_10000916_pt1 | contig 58643 bp, 57 predicted proteins | sample 812S3MmetaG_FD_121299 | JGI IMG/M metagenome (GOLD analysis project Ga0182030, IMG submission 121299) | Permafrost microbial communities from Stordalen Mire, Sweden - 812S3M metaG (Illumina Assembly) | ecosystem: Environmental > Terrestrial > Soil > Wetlands > Permafrost | place: Sweden... | reverse complement strand
GGCGTTGCTCTCGGATCTCGTCGAGCGCGGCCTCGATACCACCCAGGGAGTCTTGTGTGTCATCGACGGCGCAAAGGCCTTGCGCAAGGCGATCCGAGACATTCTTGGCGAGCGCACACCGGTCCAGCGCTGCGTCCGCCACAAAGAGCGCAACGTCCTTGGTCACCTACCCGAACGCGACCGCGCGCTGGTACGCCGCAGGCTGCGCCAGGGCTGGGACGACAACGACTACGACCGGGCTCTGGGGCGTCTCGAGCAGCTTGCCGGTGAGCTGGCCCATACCCACCCTGGCGCGGCAGCCTCGCTGCGCGAGGGGATGGCCGAGACGCTCACCCTGGCGCGCCTTCGGCCCACGGGATCGATCACGCACACCCTGGCCTCGACGAACCCGATCGAGTCGATGACCTGGGTGCGTGCGGCGCACGGCCCGTAACGTCAAACACTGGAGCTCGGGCGAGATGGCCCTTCGCTGGACGGCCGCCGGCATGCTCGAGGCCGAAACCCAGTTCCGCAAGATCATCGGCTACCGGCAGCTGGCAAAGCTGGCCCTGGCGATCGAGCGCGATCTGGCGCTCTCCACAACACCCAAGGAGGTCACTACGCTCGTGCCTGCCTGACCATCACACCCGGACCGCCGTCACGAAGTTCTACAGCGAACGGGACATCCTCCGAACCCCGGGCTCATTCGCCTCGACGTCGGCAACGTTGGCGCCGCGCCAACGAGCATGGGCGTGCAATGGCTCGTGCGAGGTCTCTCGCTCTAGCGTCAGGGGCCGTGCCCCCATGGTGATACGACCGAGTCGGACCGACTCTCTCGGGCCGACGAGATGGCGACGCCAACGCTGCCACTGATGCAACCTTCGCTCGACGTTGGTCCGTCGTGTCTCGGTGACGTCGATCACGACGCCAGCTGCCCTTGCGCCAGTTCTTGCGCCGGTCTGTACCGATTTCAGGCGGTATTGAGCGGTCTTGAGCGGATAGCGGCCCGTTGCCGATGCGAGGGCCAGAACGACGAAAACCCGCTAATGCAGCGGGTTTTCGGTTCATAGGGACGGGGGGAGTCGAACCCCCACGACCTCTCGGCCAACGGTGTTTGAGACCGCCGCGTCTACCATTCCGCCACGTCCCCGCAGAACAACGGTGTTCTACATGGTGGACGCCTTCACGGCTAGACGTGCACCTCGCGTCGGGCTAATCCCTGCTCCCGCGCAACACGGATGATCGCAGCGGCGACGACCGGTGCCACGTTGCGGTTGAACGCGCTGGGGATGATGTAGTCCTCGTTGAGCTCGTCATCGGAGATGCAGCCCGCGATCGCGTGCGCTGCGGCGACCTTCATCTCCTCGGAGATCTGGCGCGCCCCACAGTCCAAAGCACCACGGAATAGGCCCGGGAAGGCGAGCACGTTATTGATCTGGTTGGGGTAGTCTGAGCGCCCTGTCGCCATCACGCGCACGTACGGTCCGGCGTCTTCGGGCATGATCTCCGGGGTCGGGTTCGCCATCGCGAACACGATCGGGTCCTTGGCCATTGAGCGCAGCTGATCGACCGAAAAGGTGCCCGGCCCGGAGAGGCCGACGAACATATTCGCGCCCTTGACGGCCTCGGTGAGGCTGCCGCGAACATCTGCGGGATTGGTGTGCTCGGCGTACCACTCCTTCATGAAATTCATGTTCTCAGTGCGCCCTCTGTAGATCGCGCCACGCGTATCGCAGCCAATGACGTTCCGCACGCCGGCATTCAAAAGAATCTTTGAGCAGGCGACGCCAGACGCACCGACACCCGAAATCACCACTTTGAGGTCTTCTATCTTCTGACCGGTGATCTTGAGGGCGTTGATGAGCGCCGCAAGCAGGACGATCGCGGTGCCGTGCTGGTCGTCGTGGAACACCGGAATGTCGAGGCGCGCCTTGAGCGCGTCCTCGACCTCGAAGCAGGTTGGCGCGCCGATGTCTTCCAGGTTGATCCCACCGAAGACCGGGGCGATCGCCTCGCATATTTCGATGATCTGTTGCGGGTCTTTGGAGTCGATGCAGATCGGGTAGGAGTCGACGTTCCCGAATTCCTTGAACAGCGCCGCTTTGCCCTCCATGACGGGCATCCCTGCCGCGGCGCCGATGTCACCCAAGCCCAGAACCGCAGTGCCGTTGGTGATCACGGCCACCATGTTGCGCTTGATTGTGTAATCGAAGACCTTGTCGCGGTCGTCGGCGATCGCCTTGCAGACATCCGCCACGCCCGGCATATACGCCAGCGAAAGATCGTCGCGGGTCTCGAGCGGGAGGCGGCCGAACAATTCAATCTTGCCTCCCCGGTGCAACCGGAAGGTGCGGTCCCAGCTATCGAGGACTGTGATGCCTTCCTGGGCCTGTGCTGCAGCGACGATCTTCTCCGCGTGCTCGATCCCCGTCGCATTGACGACGATCTCGCGTACGACCGCGTGATGCGCGGTCGAGACAAGGTCGACGGCACCGATGTCGCCGTTGATCGCGCCGATCGCGGTGGCCAGGCGACTAAATGCACCATGGTTCCGCGCATCGCTCTCGATGCGAAGCGTGACGGAGTACTGAGCGCTCGGCGTGACTGCCACTGGGCCTCCTGGGCGTTCCTGGGACTCGGCGAAGCATACCGGGCCGGGTCGGTGCGTCGGACGGCTGGGGTGGGAGCGGGCGCTAGACTCGCCCACGTGGCCGACCTCGTAGCCGAACTCCCCCCGGCGGATCCTCAGGCGCACGGCGGCGTGCTGATGCTCATCGACGGCAACAGCCTCGCGTACCGTGCGTTCTTCGCGCTGCCCGAGACGATCGCGACTGCGGCGGGTGCGCCGACCAACGCTCTCTACGGGCTCGCGGCCATGCTGATCAAGGTGCTCGTGGACGAGCGTCCGGAACGGGTGATCGTGTGTTGGGACCCCCCCGGCCCCGTGTTCCGTCATGAGGCCTATCCGGACTACAAGGCAGGACGGGCGAAGACGCCGGACCTCCTGCGCGCGCAAAAGCCGCACTTCCGGCCACTGATGTCGGCGTTCGGCTTTACGAACATCGAGAGCCCGGGATTTGAGGCGGACGATGTGATGGGCACGCTTGCCACCCAAGCTGCCGCCCAAGGTCAACAGGTGGTGATCCTCACCAGTGATCGTGACGCGTTGCAGTTGGTCGACCCTCATATTTCGGTGCTGGCGACCGGGAGGGGCGTGACGGATATTGTGCGCTATACCCCCGAGCGGGTCCTGGAGCGCTACGGGGTCGCGCCCGCGCAGATGCCGGAGTTTCGCGGCCTGGTCGGAGATGCCAGCGACAATCTGCCCGGGGTGCGTGGGATCGGTGAGAAGGGAGCCGCCCAACTGATCCAGAAGTACGGCACGGTCGATCGAGTCCTCGCGCATGCCGCCGAGCAAACCCCAAAGCGGCGCGAGGCACTCGAGGCCGATGCCGACAATGCCCGGCTGAGTCGAGACCTCGCGGTCATCGAGCGCAACACCCCGCTGGATCTCGAGTTGGACGACGTGTCTCCGCTGGTCTTCGATGTCGAGCGGCTTGACGCGCTGCGTGAGGTGTTTTCCGTATGGGAGTTTGGATCTCTCGCGCGCCGCATCGATGACCTGGCCGGCTCCGGCACCGCGCCTGCCGTGATGGTTGCGTCGCCTGAGGCCCGCGTGAAGATCACCGAGTGCGCCGCGGCGGAGCTGGCTTTGCGGGTCGCCGGCGTTTCACGAATGGCCGCGGCGATCGTTGATGCCCGCTGGGCGGTGGCCGCGCCGGGCCCGGTGATCTTCGCTGGTGAATGGGACCAGGACACCGTGGTCGCGTTGGTCGCGGGGCTTGGGATGGCGCCAGTGGCGTGCCATGACGCCAAGGACTTGCCACATGAGATCGCCGAGCTCGGGTTCCAGGCCGCCGACGACACGATGGTCGCGGCATATCTGCTGGCCCCACGACGCCGTGGTTACCCTCTTGGCGAACTCGTTCATGAGGCCGGGCTCGAGGTTGCCGTCGCCGCAGGAGACGCCGCGGCTCTGAGCGCGGCGCAGACCCTTGCGTTGGCCGGCTGGCAGCGATCTCAACTGGAATCGGAGGGACTCGAGGAGCTCTACCGCACCGTTGAGCTACCGCTGGTTGGCGTGCTGGGGGAGATGGAGCGTGCGGGGATCCGCCTGGACGTTGCGCGTCTCGGCGAGATCGCTGCCCGCGTGCGGGACCGGGTTGATGAACTGCGCGATCAGATCTGGGAACTGGCGGGAGAGCAATTCGTGATCGATTCGCCCAAGCAGCTGGGGCACGTTCTGTTTGAGGTGCTGGGGTTGCCGACCTCCCGTCGCGGCAAGACCGGCTATTCGACCGATCGCCAGGTCCTGCGCCAGCTGGAACCGCACCATCCGATCGTCGCGCTCATCGGTCAATACCGCGAACTGACCAAGCTCGACAGCACCTATCTGTCGGCCTTGCCGCAGCTCATCGACGATCAGGGGCGCGTGCACACGACCTTCAATCAAACCGTGGCCGAAACCGGTCGTCTGTCATCGACGAATCCCAACCTCCAGAACATCCCGGTCCGTACGGCGGTCGGGCGGGAAATCCGTGACGCCTTCGTGGCCGAGGACGGCCATGTGCTGGTCAGCTGCGACTACAGCCAGGTCGAGCTTCGGATACTGGCGCACTGTTCGGGTGAGCCGACGCTGATCAATGCATTTCGCCGCGGTGAGGATGTCCACCGGGCGACCGCTGCCGAGGTCTTCGGAATGGCGCCAGCCGACGTTGATCGGCAGACGCGCGACCGGGCAAAAGCGGTGAACTTCGGGATCGTCTACGGCATCTCCGATTTTGGGCTCTCGGAGCAGCTCGGAATATCCCGCCAGGATGCGCACGCATACATCGAGACCTACCTGGCTCGGTACCCGCTGGTGCAGAAATTTATCGAGGTGACCATCGCCAAAGCGACCCAGGAGGGCTTCGTGACGACCCTGCTGGGGCGTCGCCGCCCTATCCCCGAGCTCGGCGCGTCCACGCAGCATCAACGGCAACTCGGCGAGCGTCTTGCGGTCAATACCGTCATCCAGGGGAGCGCCGCGGACATCATCAAGGTGGCGATGGTGCGTGCGCGTAACGCCCTGCGCGACGCTGGGCTGGCGACCCGCATGATCCTGCAGATCCACGATGAACTGGTGCTTGAGGCACCCATCGCTGAATGTGAGCGCGCGACCATCATTGCGCGGACGGCGATGGTGGATGCGTATCCGCTCGATCCGCCGCTCGCCGTCGACGTGGGTGCCGGGTCGACGTGGCTCGAGGCGAAGTCGTGACCGATGGCGACGATCTCTACGCGGTGCTCGAGGTCGCGGCACATGCGCGGCCGCAGGTCATCGAGGCGGCCTTCGCGGTGCTGCGCGAGCTCGCGGCCCGGGACGATAGTGCGGCCGCGGTCCGCGTCCTGGTCCGGCTGAACCAGGCGCATGCCGTGTTGTGCGATCCGGTGCGCCGCGCGGACTATGACGGGGAACGGCCCCGCTGACTTGGTCCCCCGGAGTGGACCGGATGGCAATCCGCCTCGCGGGCGCCGCGATCGGGGTGTTGTGCGTCGAGGCGAGCGTTTTCCGGGTGATCCTGCCGGTGATGTGCGCCGGTGTGATCGCGGGGCTCGATGCGGCCTGGCCGACCCGTGGACCGGCCGCGTGGCTGGTACTGCGGTTCGGCCGGCCGCCGGTGCGCTGGGTAGCGCCATCTGTGGTGCGTAGCGGGCAGGCGGTGCTTGCAGGCCTGTGCGTCGCGGCCGTGGTTGCCGACGCCGCGGGTGCACACACCGTCTGCTGGGTCCTGGCGGCGGTCGTTGGAGCGCTTGGCCTGTTCGCCGCGGCGGCGGGCCGCCCGGCGCTCGGCGCCAGGATGACCAGGTTCGGTGCCGGGCCCTCCGACTAGATAACCCATCCCACGGCGATCGCCGTGGCGAAGGGGTGTCGTCCGACCGGCGGTGCCAGATGCGCGCAGCCAGGCAGCGTTGGTGCCTGTTGCCCGGATCTGTCGGCACATCGCGTCCATCTGCTGGTCCGCTACGGACATGCCGGGCCGCAAACACCACGGCCGGCGAGCGCTCTGGGGACCCAACGCACCTCTCCTGCAGTGTGGTTTATGCCGGGATGAGATGCGCCCGCACAAACCGCCACCTCGTCCGAGCGCGCAGTGCGCTCGTCGATGGTGTCGCCTTGGGTGCGTGGGATCACCCATCTCGTGCGCGAAGCCAGAATTCGGGGGCGCAATCGACGGCGCAGCGGTCGAGCCCGAACGCTCTATACTGATTGTTCGTCCGATCGGCCGGACCCGTTTGCCCTGCCGATGAATATCCAATGTGTTGCCAAGGAAAACCACTCGTGACCCAGACAGATCTCGACACCCCAGTACGTACGCTCGACGGCCCCGAATACATCGAAGTTGACGGGCAGATGATTCCGAACTACGACCTGACAATCCCGATTTTCAGTGAGGGAGACGTGGTCACGGGTCGGGTCGTGCGGATCGACAAAGACGAGGTGCTCGTCGACATTGGCTACAAGAGCGAAGGCGTCATCCCGCTCTCAGAGCTTTCGATCCGCAAGTCGGTGAACGTGTTCGAGGAAGTCGAGCTCGGCGAGATGGTCGACGCCCTCGTCATGACCAAGGAAGATCAAGACGGCCGCCTGATCCTCTCCAAGAAGCGTGCCCGCTTCGAGAAGGCATGGAAGCGCATCGAAGCTGCTGCTGCGGCAGGCGAGCACGTCGAGGGTACCGTCATCGAAGTTGTCAAGGGTGGCTTGATCCTGGACCTCGGCGTGCGTGGCTTCTTGCCCGCGTCGCTGGTCGACATCCGACGCGTTCAAGACCTCGATGAGTTCCTCGGCCGCAAGCTCGAATGCAAGGTGATCGAACTCAATCGGAACCGAAACAACGTCGTGCTGTCGCGTCGCGCCGTGCTTGAAGATGAGCGCCGCGAGGTTCGTCAGAAGATTCTGGACGAGTTGCAGCCCGGTGACGTCGTTGAAGGCGTCATTTCGAACATCGTCGACTTCGGCGCGTTCGTGGACCTTGAGGGGATCGACGGTCTGATTCACATCTCCGAACTGTCGTGGAGCCATGTCAACCACCCTTCCGAGGTGCTGAGCATCGGCGAGAAGGTCGAGGTCAAGGTGCTCGATATCGATCGCGAGCGTCAGCGGATCTCCCTTGGCCTCAAGCAGACCCAGGCCGACCCCTGGCAGAGTGTTATCGACCGCTTCGGCATCAACGATGTGGTTGAGGGCAAGGTCACCAAGGTGGTCACGTTCGGTGCATTCGTCGAGATCCACCCTGGCGTCGAGGGCTTGGTGCACATCTCTGAACTGGCATCGCACCACGTGGAGAACCCCCGTGAGGTTGTCAGTCAGGGCGACACCCTCTCCGTGCGCATCATCGAGATCGACCCCGACCGTCGTCGCCTTTCCCTGTCGCTGAAGCGGGTCGCCGACATAGAGGGTGGCGAGGGTGAGGCGCACGTGGACGTCGACGAGGCGGACTACGACGAACCTGTGGGTGAGTTCTATGAGGACACCTCGGCCGACGAGGCCGTCCTCGAAGTCGTGCCCGCCGAGGAAGTTGTCGTCGAAGTCCTTCCCGCTGGGGAGGCTGTCCTCGAAGTCGTGCCCGCCGAGGAAGTTGTCCTCGAAGTCGTTCCCGCGGAGGAGGTTGTCCTCGAAGAGGATCCTGCCGGTGACGTGGCGATCGAGGTTGCCGACGACGACGACGACGACGACGACGAGGTCTAGCACGGCCCACGGATCTGACCGTGCGCACGCTGCCGAGGAGGAGTCGGCGCACATGGTGCCCCGTTGCCTGGGATTGACAGGCGGAATCGGAGCCGGCAAGAGCACAGCGCTTGCCGGCTTCGCTGCGTGTGGCGCCGCGACGTTGTCGAGCGATGACGTCGTCCACACCCTCTACGCTCAGGATGATGTGCGTGACCTCGTGCGTGGACGGTTCGGCGACGGCGTACTTCGCGCCGACGGGTCGGTCGATCGCTCGCGGCTGGCAGATCGCGCCTTTGCGGATCCGGCGGGGATTCAGTTTCTGGAGCAGATCCTGTATCCGCGCATTCGTGCGGCACGGGCGGTGTGGGTGCGCGACCGACGATCCGAGGGGCGCTGGCCGCTGCTGGTCATCGAGGTCCCACTGCTGTTCGAGGCCGATTTGGTCGACGAGTTCGACGCGGTTCTGGTCGTGAGCGCATCCCGGTCGATTCGGCGCGAGCGCGTCATGGCGCGCGGGCAGAACTTCGGTGAGCGCGCCGATCGGCAGTGGGGCGAGGAGCGCAAGCGGGAAGCGGCCGATCGCGCCTATCTCAATGACGGTGATCTGGAGGCGCTCGACGGTTGGGTCCGTGCGGTGTTTTCGGAATTTGCCACGCCCGTCCCGCTGTGAGTTGGCTGAAAGGGCGTCGCCTGTGGGTTGGCGTCGGCACCGCTGTCGTGGTCTTCGGGATCGCTTGGGCGATCGTGGCGGCAATCATGCCCGCCTGGTATGCGCGGCTGTGGTACCCGTTGCACAACGTGCCGGTGCTGCGCGCGGCAGCAGCGCGAGAGCACTTGGACTCCGCGCTGCTCGCCGGGGTCATTCAAGTGGAGAGCCAGTGGGACCCGGGCGCCATGTCTCACGCCGGCGCGGTCGGCCTGATGCAGTTGCTGCCGTCGACGGCGCGCTTTATCGCCAAGGAGCCCAATCCTCCGTCCGGGGACCCGGACGCCCTCACGGACCCGGATGTCAACATCAATTACGGCGCGTGGTATCTGCGGTACCTGATGGACCGGACCGGGAGCGTTCCGGCCGCGCTGGTCGCGTACAACGCCGGTGAGCACAACTTGGCGGTCTGGCGCGCGCAAGCGGCAGCCGCGCACGAGCAATTTGCGATTCCGGCCGATGTCCCGTTCCCGGAGACCCGCGCCTTCGTCGACAACGTGCTCCACGACGCCGGGATCTATCGCAAGGCCTACGGGAGCGAGCTGGGTCCGATTATTCCGGGATACGCGGCGAGCGCGGCCCCGGGGAGCGGCTAGCTCACCTCGATCAGCTCGATGCGGTATCCGTCGGGGTCCCCGATAAAGCAGATCAGCGAACCGCCGGGGCCGCTGATGTAGGGCGGACGCTCTGCGGCGATACCCAGCGCGCCCAGACGCGCCAACTCCTGGTTGAGGTTGGGGATCGCGAGTGCAATGTGTCCGTAGCCGGTCCCGACGTCGTATGGCTCGGTGCGTCCGTCGTTGAGGGTGAGCTCCAGCCGGTTGCCCTTGCCGGGCAGTCCCAGGAAGATGACCGTGGCCGTGTCGCCGCCGACCCGCTTTCGATCGCGCTCCTCGAAGCCGAGGGCGGTGTAGAACGCGAGCGAACGCGTCTCGTCGAGGACGCGAATGCATGTGTGCAAAATTTCAGTCGCGGGCATCTTGACTCCTTGGTGCGTCGGTCGACCCTGGTGCGGGCCGCAATCAACGATACCCTGACGGGTGTGAGTCCGGCTACATTCGAGATTTCCACCGGCTATGCGCCGACCGGCGATCAGCCCCAGGCGATTGCCGAGCTGGTCGCCGGGATCGAGCGCGACGAGCGGTATCAGACGCTGCTCGGGGTGACCGGGTCCGGCAAGACGTTCACGATGGCCAACGTCATCGCCCAGACGGGGCGCCCAGCGCTGGTGATTGCCCACAACAAGACTCTCGCCGCGCAGCTGTGCAACGAGTTTCGTGAGTTCTTGCCGGGGGCCGCGGTCGAGTACTTCGTCAGCTACTACGACTACTACCAGCCCGAGGCGTATATCGCCTCGACCGACACCTACATCGAAAAAGACAGTTCGATCAATGATGAGATCGACCGGCTGCGCCACGCCGCGACGGCGTCGCTGCTGGCCCGTCGCGACGTGGTGATCGTCGCATCGGTGAGCTGCATCTACGGCATCGGCTCACCCGAGGTCTACCGGAGTCGGATCGTCACGCTCACCGTCGGCGAGGACTATCCCCGCGATGCGCTGTTTCGGCGCCTGGTGGAGGTGCAGTATCAACGCAACGATGCGGTGCTGGAGCGCGGACGGTTCCGCGTGCGTGGGGACGCGATTGAGATCCAGCCGGCCGATTCCCAGACCGCCTACAGGATCTCGATGTTCGGCGACGAGGTCGAGAGCATCACGCACTACGATCCGCTCACCGGAGAGGTCTTGGCGACCCCGGGTCATGTTGCGATCTATCCGGCGACCCACTATGTGACCCCGCCGGACGTGATTGACCGTTCCCTGGGCGAGATCCGGGGCGAGCTTGAGTCCCAGGTCGCCATGTTTGAGTCGCAGGGCAAGGTCGTCGAGGCCCACCGGCTTCGTCAGCGGACCGAGTACGACATGGAAATGATCCGCGAGCTGGGTTTCTGCTCGGGAATTGAGAACTATTCGCGGATTCTCGACGGTCGTGCGCCCGGGACGCCGCCACACACCTTGATCGACTTCTTTCCGAAGGATTTCATCTGCTTCATCGATGAGTCGCACAACACAATGGGTCAGCTGCGGGGGATGTATGAGGGCGATCGTTCGCGCAAGCTCAACCTGATCGACTTTGGATTCCGGATCCCGGCGGCGCTGGACAATCGCCCGTTGCAGCTCGATGAGTTCTTGGCACGTGTGCCGCGCATCGTCTTCGTCTCGGCGACTCCGGGCGCGTTTGAACAGCGGATGTCCGGTCATATCGTGGAGCAGATCATCCGACCGACGGGCCTGGTCGATCCGCACATCGACGTGCGGCCTACGACGAGCCAGATCGATGATCTGATCGGTGAAGTCAAGGTGCGCGCGGCGCGCGGGGAGCGGGCGCTGGTGACCACGCTCACCAAGCGGATGGCCGAGGATCTGACCGAATATCTGACGGAGGCGGGTCTGCGAGCCCGCTATCTGCACTCGGAGATCGACACACTTGAGCGGATTCGGATCGTGCGTGAACTGCGACTTGGCTTGTTCGACGTGCTGGTCGGCGTCAACCTGCTGCGCGAGGGCCTCGATCTGCCTGAGGTGACCCTTGTGGCCATCCTCGATGCCGACAAAGAGGGATTCCTGCGCGGAACGACATCACTGATCCAGACGATCGGCCGGGCGGCGCGGAATGTGGACGGCCGCGTGATCATGTACGCCGACAAACGCACCAACGCCATGACGACCGCGATCGGGGAGACCGAGCGCCGTCGGGACATCCAGCTCGCCTACAACGCCGAACACGGGATCACTCCGCAGTCGATCGTCAAGGGCGTGTCCGATATCGTCGATCTGCTCGGGCTGGGCGAGAACACGCCGGGGCGGGCGAATCGCCGCGCGGCCCGCAGCGTGCGTGCGCAGGTCGAACAGCGCTCGCCGGAAGAACTCGATCAGTTGCTCGTCGACCTTGAGGCAGAGATGTTTGTGGCTGCCGAGGAGCTGCGGTTCGAGCAGGCCGCCAGCCTGCGGGACCAAATCGCCGAAGTCCGCCGCGAGGTCGATCGACGCAGCGCGTCGGTCGGGGGTGCCGGCCCACGGGTCGGCGCGCTGCCGCCGGGGCCGGTGCGCCGCCGGCACGCCGCTGATGCCGATCGGGCCTGACCGTCTCCGACAGGGTCGGGTCGGTCCGGCGCCCGAAGCGCTGTCGCACTAGACTCGAGGCCGTGGCCGCACCGCATCGCACTCATGCTCCCGACGTGCTGCGCGTGGTGGGTGCACGTGAACACAACCTCAAAGACATCACCGTGGAGATTCCCCGGGATGCTCTGGTCGTGATCACTGGCCTGTCGGGAAGCGGCAAGTCCAGCCTGGCGTTCGACACCCTCTACGCCGAGGGCCAGCGCCGCTACGTTGAGAGCCTCTCGGCGTATGCGCGCCAGTTTCTCGGTCAGATGGACAAACCGGACGTGGACCACATCGAGGGGCTGTCGCCGGCGATCTCGATCGACCAGAAGACGACGAGCCGCAACCCGCGCTCGACAGTGGCTACGGTGACCGAGGTCTACGACTATCTGCGGCTCCTGTTTGCCCGGATTGGCGAGCCCCACTGTCCGGTGTGTGGCAGGCCGATCGCGGGCCAGAGCATCGAGCAGATCGTCGATCGCGTGCTGGGACTTCCCGAACAGACGCGCTTCATGGTGCTGGCACCGATGGTGCGCAGTCGCAAGGGCGAGCACAGGGACGTCCTTGCGCAGATTCGCGGCGAGGGGTTTACCCGGGTGGCCATCGATGGGGAAGTGATGCTCCTCGAAGACGTTCCGGCCCTCGCCAAGACGCATCAGCACACGATTGAGGTTGTGGTCGATCGCTTGGTGATGCGGGAGGATCTGCGTCGCCGTCTGACCGAGAGCCTTGAGACGGCATCCCAGCTCGCCGACGGGTTGGTGCGCATCCAGGAGGTCGGCGGGCAGGAGGCGTCCTGGACGTATTCAGAGAAGTTTGCGTGCCCGGAGCACGGGGCCTCCCTGACCGAGCTCGCGCCACGCGTGTTTTCGTTCAACAACCCGCACGGCGCGTGCACCGCCTGTACGGGCCTGGGCTTCATGCCCGAGATCGACCCAGAACTGGTCGTGGATCCTGATCGCACCCTTACGGGCGGTGCCCTGATTCCGTGGGCGGATCGCAGCACCGACTACTACGAGCTCCTTCTGCAGGCGATCGCCCAGGAGTACGACATTCGGCTGGACACCCCATGGGGCGAGCTTTCCGACGAACATCGCCAATTGCTGCTGATGGGCCCCAAAGGCGGGCGACGACAGCGAATGTTCCTGGGGCCGCGCGCGGGGCGCCAAAGCCCGATTGGGTGGTTCGAAGGTGTCGTGCCGCAGTTGCGCCGCCAGCACAAGAGTTCGATGTCCCCGGCGGTGCGCGAGTCGGTCGAGCAGTACATGTCGTTGCGTCCGTGTGCCGCGTGCAACGGTGCGCGTCTGCGCCCGGAGAGTCTGGCGGTGACCGTTGCGGACCTCTCGATCTACGATGTCACACAGCTCTCCGTCGAGCAGGGCCTTGCGTTCTTCGATGGTCTCGAGCTCGATGCGACCCGGACCATGATCGGTGAACGGGTGATCCGCGAGATCAGCGAGCGGCTGCGGTTCCTCTTCGATGTCGGGGTCGGTTACCTGACGCTGGATCGCGCCGCTGGCACGCTCTCCGGAGGTGAGGCGCAGCGGATCCGATTGGCGACGCAGATCGGCTCCGGTCTGATGGGGGTGCTCTATATCCTCGATGAGCCGTCGATTGGGTTGCACCAGCGCGACAACCGGAAACTGATCGGCACCCTTGAACGGTTGCGCGACCAGGGCAATACGGTGCTGGTGGTCGAGCACGACGAAGACATGATGCGTTCGGCCGACCACCTGATCGATATGGGACCCGGTGCCGGCGAGCACGGGGGGCATATCGTGGCCGAGGGGACCCCTGCGCAGGTCGAGGCGTCGATGGACTCGGTGACCGGGGCGTTCCTGGCGGGGCGTCGAACGATCGCGATGCCTGAGGTCCGCCGCGAGGGACGCGGCTGGCTGCGGGTCTACGGCGCCCGCGAGCACAACCTGCGCGACGTCGACGTCGCGATCCCCGTGGGGGCGTTGACATGCGTGACCGGCGTATCCGGCTCGGGCAAGTCGACGTTGGTCAACGAGGTCATCCTCAAGGCGCTCTCCGGACGACTGTCGCGCCGCCCCAAGCGGCCCGGGCGTCATGACCGCATCGAGGGCCTGGACCACTTCGACAAGGTGATCAACATCGACCAATCGCCGATCGGACGTACGCCGAGGTCGAACCCCGCCACCTACACGGGGCTGTTTGACCATATCCGCGATCTGTTCTCGATGACCACCGACGCTCGCGCGCGCGGGTACAAGCCCGGGCGGTTCAGCTTCAACGTCAAAGGCGGGCGCTGCGAGAACTGCAAGGGCGACGGCACGATCACGATCGAGATGCACTTTTTGCCGGATGTGTACGTGCCCTGCGAGGTATGTGGCGGTCAGCGCTACAACCGCGAGACCCTGACGGTGCGCTACGGCGGACGCAACATCGCCGACGTTCTGCAGCTCAGCGTCAGCGACGCCCTTCAGGCGTTCGCCGCGGTCCCCAGAATCCATCGCCGCCTGCAGACGCTCGAGGACGTTGGCCTGGGCTATATCCGCCTCGGCCAGCCGGCGACGACGCTCTCTGGGGGGGAGGCGCAGCGGGTCAAGCTCTCCTCTGAGTTGTCACGGGTGGCGACCGGCCGCACCCTGTATGTACTCGATGAACCGACCACGGGTCTGCACCTGGCCGACATTGAGCGCTTGATGGAAGTGCTGCAGCGCCTGGTGGATTCCGGCAACACGGTTCTGGTCATCGAGCACAACCTGGACGTCATCAAGTGCGCCGATTGGCTTGTGGACCTGGGCCCCGAGGGCGGCGCAGGTGGCGGCACGGTGATCGCCCAGGGGACGCCGGAGACGATCGTGGCGACACCCGCGTCGTTCACGGGGCAGTTTCTGGCCAGCGTGGTCGGCGGGCCGGTCTCCAAGGGCCGACGCCGGACGGCCCGGTCACCACGCCAGAAGGCCAACGCCCGATAATCACGCCCAGTCGATGGGCTCGATCCAGCAAAGGATGACGACCCGATGACCCCGGATGAACTCGAGCGCCTGTTTGCCTTGCTGCGCATCCCAAGTATCAGCGCACTTGCCGCACACGCCCCGGATATGGAGCGGGCGGTCGAATGCGTCGCGGCGGAGATCGCCCGTGCGGGCGGAACGACCCAGGTTGTGCGCAATGGCGGGCACCCGCTGTTGGTCGGCGACATCGCCGCGGGTGCGCCCGATGTGCCGCGCCTGATCATCTACGGCCACTACGACGTGCAGCCGGTGGGCGATCGGGATGCCTGGCGCTCCGATCCGTTCGCGCCGGAGATCCGGGACGGGAACCTGTACGGGCGCGGGGCAAGCGATGACAAGGGCAATTTGTTCATGCTGATCGTGGCGGTGCAGCGGCTTGCGGCGCAGGGGGCGCTGCCCGTGCACGTGCGTTTTCTCATCGACGGCGAGGAGGAGTGCGGTGGCGAGAGCGCCGTGCGCTTTATCGCTGAGGATACGACTCCGGCCGATGCTGCTCTGATCTTCGATGCGCCAATGATCGGGCCCGAGCGGCCGATGATCTGCTCCGGTCTGCGCGGACTGGTCTACCGGCGGATCCACGTGCGCACGGCGCCGCATGATGCCCACAGCGGGCTCTACGGTGGCGCCGGTCTCAACGCGGCGCACGTGCTCGTGCGCATCCTGCAGACATTGATCCCTGACGACGGGACCCTGCATCAGCGGCTGTGCGTCGGGATCGCTGAGCCAGCGCCCGGCGAGCGCAGCGCCTGGGCCCAATTGCCGGATGGCGGGCGCATGCTTGGGGAAGCCGGGTTGGCGCCGGCAGACCCGCGTGCTGCGGCGCAGTTCTACCGTCGGACGGTCGCCGCCCCGTCGCTTGACGTGCACGGCATTACCTGCGGCGAGCCAACCGCGGTCAAGACGAACTTGGTCAGCGAGGCCACGGCGACCCTCTCGCTGCGGGTCGCACCGGGCCAGAATGCACCGCACTTGGCCGACGAACTCGACGCGCTTATCCGCAGCGCGACGCCGGATGGCGCGACGGTGCGGATCGACCAGTTGGGCGTGGCTGCGCCGGCGCTCTGCGATCCCCGAGATCCCGTCTTGGCTGCCGCGATGGCCGCAATCACGCAGGCGACCGGCTGGACGTGCGTACCGGTCCGCAGCGGGGGCAGCATCCCGATCGTCGCAACGCTTGCCGGACGCGGCATCCCAACGGTGCTCTCGGGGTTCGCACTCCCCGACGATGGGATCCACGGTCCCAACGAACACCTGCGCGCGACTCACCTGGAGATCGGCGCCCAGGCGGCGATGGCAATCATTTCGGCCATCGGTGAGCTCGGCCGCTAGTCTCTGGGATTGACCCCGTATGACCAGACATGGCGCGGGGTAGCCAAAACTCGAAGGGAGCAAAATGGCGGAGCTGTGGGGTGCTGAGACCAGTAAAGCGGTCGATAACTTTCCCGTATCCGGGGAACGCGTGCCGTTGCCGGTCGTGCGTTGGCTGGGTCGGATCAAGGGCGCTGCCGCCCGTGTGAACGCCGATCTGGGCCTGTTGGATGCAGAACTTGCTGGCAAGATCGCCGCGGCAGCCGACGAGGTCGCCCAAGGCAAGCACGATGACCAGTTCCCCGTGGATGTCTTCCAGACTGGCTCGGGTACGTCGTCGAACATGAATGTCAACGAGGTGCTCGCGAGCCTCTCCGGCGCGCACCCGAACGACCACGTCAACATGGGTCAGAGCTCGAACGACGTGTTTCCGTCGGCCGTGCACCTGGCTGCGTTGCAGGAGACCACCGAGAAGCTGGTTCCCTCGCTGACTCATCTTGCCGACGCATTCGGTGCGAAGGCCGTGGCCTTCCGCGACTTGGTGAAATCGGGGCGGACGCACCTCATGGACGCGGTTCCGGTGACGCTTGGTCAGGAGTTTGCGGGCTATGAGGCACAGATTCGCCAGGGCATTGCGCGCCTTGCCGACGCGACTCCGCGCTTGGCGCAGATCCCGCTCGGTGGCACTGCCGCCGGAACGGGGCTCAACACCCACCCGGAGTTCGCGGCCCGTGTGCGTGAGCTGCTCTCGAACGACACGGGTCTGACGATTAGCGCTCCGGCGCACCCGTTTGAGGCGCAGGGCAACCGCGACGGTCTCGTTGAGCTGTCGGGCGCACTCAAGGTGATCGCCGTCTCGCTGACGAAGATCGCCACCGATCTCGCATGGATGGGCTCCGGCCCGCGGTGCGGGCTTGGCGAGATCCTCCTGCCCGAGCTGCAGAAGGGCTCCTCGATCATGCCAGGCAAGGTCAATCCGGTCATCCCGGAGGTCGTGACCCAGGTCGCCGCGCAGGTGATCGGCAACGACACTGCGATCACGATCGGCGGTATGCAGGGCAACTTCGAGCTGAATGTCCGGATCCCGCTGATGGCACGCAATCTGCTGCAATCGATCCATTTGTTGACAAGCGCGACAACGCTGCTGGCCGACAAGTGCGTGTCCGGGATCCAGCCAAACCTCGATGGCCTCGAGCAGAGTGCGGAAGGGACGCTCGCTGTCGCGACGGCCCTCAACCCGTACATCGGTTACGACAAGGCGAGCGAGATTGTCAAGGACGCGACCAAGTCCGGACGCTCGCTGCGCGAAGTTGCGCGGGAGCACGGCGTGGACGAGGACACCCTGAACACCGCACTGAACTTGCGGAAAATCGCTGCGGGTTCGGGCTTCGCGGAGTAGCGCCTGTGGGAGGGGGGCGCGCATCGGGCGCGCCACCCTCCCGGAGCTCGCGATCGGTCCGCGGACCGGATCGGCACGCCATCCCTGCAGGCGGTCGCGCGCGCAGCGTATCCCTAGGGTGCGTCGGTCTCCGGGCGCCCCGAGCGCTCGTGCGGGGTGGGGCGACGGCCTGAGACCCTGGGGCGGCGGCGCAGGGCCGCCGGGGCCCCGGCACCGAGGAAGGCTGCCGCAGCCACCGCGGTGATCGCGGTGCTCGGGGGGATGTTGGGGAACGCGTTGGCGATCCAGAGCCCCAGCCAGACGGCGAGCACGCCGATTCCGGCGGACAGCAGCATCCCGCGATACGGGTGCGCCGTGAGGCGGTGCGCTGCACCGGCCGGCGCAGCGACGAGTCCGAGCAGCAGCAGCGCACCGACGGCTTGAGTGGCCTCGGCGGCGACGCCGCCGAGGGCGAGCAGGAACAGGACTCCCAGGAAAACAACCGGAACGCCCCTGGCGCGTGCCACTGCGGGGTCGAGGCTGGAGAACAACAGGGGCCGGGCAATGAGCAGCATCAGCAGCGTGATCCCTACCCCGATCAGGGCGGCGGCGTCGGCCTGGGATGCGTTCAGACCGAGGATCGACCCGAACAAGGCGGTGGCGGCGCTTGCCCCGCCAGACCCGGCGCTGCTCGTGGCAAAGAACGCCAGGGCAAGCACGCCGAGCCCCAGCACCCAGGTGATGGCGATCCCAATCGTCAGATCGTCCACCCGGGAGCGGCCACCGAGCGCTGCCAGCAGCAAGGCGCAACCAATCGTGAACACGAACAACCCGACGCGGGCGTCAAACCCGAGGGCGAGCCCGACGATCGCACCGGTAAAGGCAAAATGGCTCAGGGCATCGGCGGCGAATACCTGCGCGCGCAGGACCGCAAACCAGCCGACCAGGCCGCATGCGATCGCGATGAAGGTGCCGGCAACGAGGGCGTTCTGAAGGAGCGCGTTCGTCATCACACCGGTTGCGCCTGCGCGTGCCGTCGTGTGAGCGCCGTGCCCCCAAGCGCGAGCAGATAAATGGCAAACCCGATGCTGGTCGTAAAGAAGCCCAGGGGGTAGACCGAGAAGTAGGCTGCTCCCAGCGAGGACCAGATCACCAGCAGCGCGCATCCGACGCTCAGTACGAGGCTCCACCCCGGTCGTGCGGTAAGTCGCTGGGCAGTCGCCGGCGGGGTCACCAACAGCGCGAAGACCAAAAGCGCCCCCGTGACCTGAGTCGTCGCGGCCACGGCGAGTCCGAGCAGCAGCATGAACCCGATCTCCAGTGTTCGCACCGGGACGCCGAGCGACTGCGCCAGCTCCGGATCCAGAGAAGCGAACAGCAGGGGCCGCCCGATGACGGCCAACGCCGCCAGCACCAGGATTGCGACGATCGCCAGGACGACCACTTGGCTGGGGGTGATCCCGAGGAAGCTGCCGAAAAGGAGATCGTCGAGGCCACCCAGGATCTCGCTCGAGAGTGAAAGAAACAGGAAGCCGGCGGCGAGCCCGACGGCCTGCACAACGCCGATGCGGGCCGACTGGAGCCCGGCGGCGCCCCGTCGAGATGTGCCCCGCGGGCTCATCGCGAGGGCGGCCAAGATACAGGCGATGTAGTAGCCGAGCGCGCCGGGAAGCCCAAACAGCGCACCGCCGGCAGCGCCCGGAAACGACATGGCCGACAGTGTGTGTCCGGCGAACGTCTGGCGGCGGAGCACCATGTACCAGCCGAGAACCCCCGACAAGATGGCGGCAATCGTGCCGGCGGCCAAGGCCTGCACCATAAACGGGAACGCGAGCAACTCCCGGACGTCCGACACAAGGTTCCACGAGAGCGTCGGATTGCTCACGGGTGGAGGTGCTCGTCGTGCCGATGCCCGTGATAGTGGGGCGCCTCGGGTTGTCCGACAACAACCAGGCGGCCATCCCGCGCGGTCAGCACCTCGATCTCGACTCCAAAGAGCGCGCTCAGATTCTCGCTGGTGATCACCGAGCGCACCGGCCCTTGGAACGCGTGCCCGTTGGCGATGTAGAGGACCTGATCGAGCGCCGGCAGCAGTGGGTTGACATCGTGCGCGACCAGCAGTGCGGCGACGTGCTGGGTTGTGCAGACCTCACGGATGAGCCCGACCACGGCCGCCTGATTCGGGAGGTCGAGGCTGTCGAGCGGTTCATCGAGGATCAGGAGCGCAGGCCCGCGGACGATCGCCTGCGCGATCAGGATGCGCTGCTGCTCGCCGCCCGAGAGCTCGCCGAAGGGCCGTTGCGCGTAGGCCTGGGCCCCGACCAGTTCGATGACCTCGTCCACCCGTCGCGCAGACGCGGCGCGCCGGCCCCGGTAGAGGCCCGGCAGAGGGAACCCCCACCGCGGGCCATCGAGTCCCATCTGCACGATCTCACGGGCCCTGATGCGCCCCGCGGCGTCGAGTTGCCGGTGCTGGGGCAGGTAGCCGATCTGATCACGGCGGACCCCAGGAGCCGCCCCCAGCACATCTGCTGTGCCCTCGGCCAACGGCAGCATCCCCAGCAGCACCTTCAGAAGGGTCGACTTCCCGCACCCATTCGGGCCGAGGATGGCGGTGAACTCGCCCGGCCCGACGGTGAGGGCGAGTTCCGACCAGATCGTGCGGCCGCCGACCCGCACCCTCGCGCCGGCGACCGTGACGACTGGTCCGCCCGCGCGGGTGGACTGAGAGTGGGCAGCATGAGCGATCTCCGGGTTTGGCAATTGCGCCGCCCTAGTGTCCCGTTGCCAGGCGGAGCGCCCCGGAAAGCGCCACGAGCTGCCGTGTTTGCCAGCTGGCGAAGCTCGCGCCCTCGGGATTCGGTGTTTCGGTCATCGTCACCACGGGAATGTGCGCGGCGACTGCCTCCGAGGTGAGCAGGTTGACGTCGGGCGTCTCGTTCTGGGTATTGAGGACCCAGACACGGACCGTGTGATGCGCGATCTGCGACTGGATCGTCGTCATGTCGGCTGCAGTGACATCGCCCCCCTCGCTGATGGCCCGCAGGAAGCTCGGCGGGGTGACCAGGTCCAGGCCAAGCGCTGTCGCCATTGGGGCAAAGATGCTCTCTGAGGCGCCGACCGGAACGCCGGTGTATGCGTTCCGGATATGCGCGATGACCCGCTGGTATTGGGCGAGGTCAACCGTGCTGAAGCGCACGCGCTGTGCCCGGTAATCAGCCGCATGAGCGTGGTCCGCATGAATGAGCGCAGCCGTGATGGCATTCGCGACGACCTGCACATCCGCAGGCGAATACCAGCGATGCGGGTTATCGCCAGTGTGCAGTCCCAGCAGTGTGCCGACGTTGATGACCGTACGCCCCGCAGGGGTATCCGCGGCAATCAGATGTGACGCCCAGGTGTCGTAGCCGAGCCCATTGATGATGACGAGGTTGGCCGTGGCAAACGCGCGCGCGTCGGCCGCCTCCGGCTCATAGCTGTGGGGATCGAGAGCGGGGTCCGCGATGATGCTGGTCACGTGCGCGCTCGTACCTCCGAGGGCCTGCGCGACGGTGCCCCAGGTGCTCTCCGCCGCGACGACCGAAACCCCGGACGATGCCGTCGCAGGGCCCAGCGATGCGCACCCGGCGCTCGCAACGGCGAAGACCAGGAAACCGAGTGCCCAACAGATTTGTGTACGCATGGGACCTTCCGGGCGATCCAACCCGGATAGCATACTTAATAATGGGACTCAGTCTCGCCGGGTCCGGGGATGAGCCCGCCTCGCGGACGCTGGCTACTGTTGGTGTGTGTGCGTTCGGGAGCGCAATCGCGGTGGTTCGGCTGCGCATGCCCGGCAGGTGCCGCGTAAGAGCACGTCGTGATCGTCGATGCGCATCCCGAGCCGGGCACCGAGGCGCTCGATCGCGTCCTCGAGGTCGGGATCGTCGAAGGCCGCAAGGTCGCCGCACACCTCGCACACCATGTGGTGGTGGTGGTGGCCTCCGGGATTGGCGGGCTCGTAGCAGGCCTCGGCGCGGCCAACCTCGAGCCGCTTGATCAATCCGTACTCCACCAACACGTCCAGAGCGCGATAGATGCTCGCCCGCCCGACCGTGCGGCCCTGGGTGCGCAGGGCAGTCTCGATGTCGTGCGCGCTGAGGGCGCACGACTGGCCTGCGAGCAGGTTGATGACCTCGGCGCGGGCGCCGCCGCGCCGGTGGCCGGCCTGTTCAAGCACCCGTTGGGCGTGTGCGCTCCAGCTGGGGTCATGGACCGACATGCCTGCAGCGTAGCGGGCACGCTCGCCACACCGCGAGCGACCGCACTCGCGGTGTGGGTGTTCTGCAGCGGGTGAGTCGCGGCGGGGAAGCCCGTCCTCAGTTCTCAGTGGCGGGTCAGCGCCTCCGAGTCCGCGCCGCGTACCTCCCGTGCGAATTCGCGACCGGCGTCAATCACTAGGGCGAAGACGTTCGCTTTCGGGGTAACAAAGCGCGGAGGCTCGGGCAGTTGACCGATCAGGTCGGTGGACACGAGAACCTGGCCGTCGGTGCCGCGTCCTGCCGCGATTCCGATGGTCGGCGCGGTGACGCATGCCGTGATGCGGGCGGCGAGATCGCTATCGACCGCCTCGATAACAATGGCGTAGCAGCCTGCCGTATCGAGCGCTTGGGCGTCGGCGAGGATCTGCGCGGCCTCTTCGGGCGTGCGACCGCGGCGGTGCCGCTCGGCATGCGTCTGCGGCAGCAGACCAACATGTCCCATCACGGGAATGCCGTCGGCGATGATCGCCGCGACCTGCGGGATGAGGGCCCCCTCGAGCTTCACGCTCATCGCTCCTGCTGCGACCAGGGCGCGGGCGCTCTCGAGTGCCTCGGCCGGGGTCCGGTAGCTCTCATGCGGTAGATCGCCAACCAGATGGGTGCGCGAGACGCCCCGGTGGACGGCGCGCAGGTGATGGCACATGATGGCGAGTGAGACCTCGCGGGTTGAGGCCATTCCAAGTTCCACCTCGCCCAGGCTGTCCCCGACGAGGATAAGATCCAGGCCGCTGGCGTCGAGCGCGAGCGCGGTCGGGTAGTCGTAGGCAGTGAGCATGGCCAGGCGGCGCTGGCCCTTGGTGGCGTGGATATCGCTGGCGGACATCCCCGATGTACCGTCCGACAGCAGCCTCGGGACGCTGTACATGGTCCTACCGATCTTCCCAGGCCGCGGGAATTGCCTCGGCCATCAGCTGGATCTCGTGGTTGGCGTCGTCGACGTGCACGACCAGCGGTTCGAATCCATGAGTGTCCGTCTCTGTGTACTGCGCATACGACAGCACGATCACCAGGTCGCCGGGTTGTGCCAGGCGGGCCGCGGCGCCGTTGAGACAGATGACGCCGCTTCCTCGGGCACCCTCGATCGCATACGTCTCAAAGCGCGCACCATTGTTGATGTTGACGACGTGCACGTGCTCATATGGGCGGATATCCGCAGCGTCGAGCAGGTTGGTATCGACGGTGATGCTCCCGACGTAGTTCAAGTTCGCATCGGTGACCGTTGCGCGGTGAATCTTGCTCTTGAGCATGGTGCGGGTGACGGGCGGCACTGTGCCTCCGGGTCGTGGTCAGTTGGGGATCAGAACAGCGTTATCGAGCAGGCGTGTAGACCCGACGCGGGCCGCCACGCACAGCACCGCGGGCCCGTGGATCCGGGCGAGCGGGGTGAAGGTGTCGGGGTGGACGACGGCCGCGTAATCGGCTTCCACGCCGGGCGCCGCATCCAGGATCGCGCGGGCCGCAGCAGCCACCAAGGCGGCCTCGGTCTGTCCGGTGGCGAGGCACTGTTGTGCGGCGGCGAGGCTCGCGGGGACCGCGAGTGCGGCGTGACGCTGCGCGGCATTCAGATACCGATTGCGGCTGCTCATCGCGAGCCCGTCGGCTTCCCGAATGGTGGGATGCACGACGAGGTCGATTCCGTCCAGGTTGAGGTCGCACATCATGCGGCGGACAACGGCAACCTGTTGGGCATCCTTCTGCCCCAGCACCAGGCGGTCGGGCTGCACGATCAGCAGCAGCTTGGCCACGACCGTCGCCACGCCGGCGAAGTGGGTCGGGCGAACCGCGCCCTCGAACCCCCCCGCCGGTCCGTCGACGCTGATCGTGGTCGCAAAGGCATCGGGATAGACCACTCGCGCGGTGGGAGCAAATATCGCGGTGGCTCCGGCATCGATCGCCACCTCCACGTCCCGGGCCTCCTGGCGCGGATACCGATCAAGGTCCTCGTTCGGCCCGAACTGGGCCGGGTTCACGAAGACGCTGACGATCACCGTTTCGCCGCGTTCGACGCTGGAGCGGATCAAAGCGAGATGCGCATTGTGCAGCGCCCCCATCGTCGGCACCAGGGACACCGGGCCCCCGCGTTCGCGAAGCTCGCAAACACAGCGGCGCACCTCAGACACAGACCTCAGAACCGCCGCGGGGGCTGCGACGGCAGAATGCTCCGAAGAAGAGTTTGTCATGTCACCTATAAAGGGCCATCGCGCCGGAGCGGCGATGTTCCGTTGGACGCGGTATGTCCCGCATAGACCTCGGCCGGCTCCAACTCCGCGAATCTGTCGCGGATGCCGGGTGCCGAGATCCGTTCGGAGTCTAGACCCGAAGTTTGATGCCACGCAAGGGCGAGGCGCGGGCGCGTCCGGATTACCAACTACCCTCACCGCATATGAATTTTTCAGCGACGGACCGGGCCGCGGCACTTTTCGCCTACCATCAGGAGCACGTTGTCGCATGCGAGCGCTGTCCGCTGCACCTCACGCGTACCCAAGTGGTCCTCGGGAGCGGTGATCCGACTGCGGCGGTGATGTTCGTCGGGGAGGCGCCCGGGTACCACGAGGACCGGTCCGGCGTGCCGTTTGTCGGTCAGGCCGGCAAACTGCTCGACCAGCTGCTGCAAGGAATTGGCCTCACGCGTGAGCGGGTGTTCGTCGCGAACGTGCTCAAGTGCCGGCCGCCCGAGAACCGTGACCCGCTGCCCGGTGAGATCGAGGCGTGCGAACCGCACCTGTTTCGGCAGGTGGCGATTATTCAGCCGAAGCTGATCTGCACGCTGGGAAATTTCGCGACGAAGCTCCTCTCGGGTCGCCCGGATGGGATTTCCAAGGTTCACGGTGCGGAGCTGAACATCACGCTGGCGGGCACCCCGACCATTCTCTACCCGCTCTACCACCCGGCGGCGGCGCTCTACATGCCCTCGATACGTGCGACGCTCGAAGCCGATTTCGCGCGAATACCGGAACTCGTCGGTGCCGTCGCACGCCTCGCGGCCTCCGAGCCGCAGCCCACCGTGACCGGTGGTACGGCGCCAGCGCCCGCCGCGCTGGTGCCGGAGGCCCGCATGGACGAGTCGACCACGGGCGCCGAGGGCCAGATGGGGCTGTTTTAGATGGTGCGCCGGTGAGCGTCCCGATCTTGTGGGAGTCGGGGTCGGCCGAGGACACGGCACTGCTTGGTGCCGGGCTTGCGCGAATTCTGGGGCCCGGCGATCTCATGGTGGTCCGCGGCGAGCTGGGAACGGGCAAGACGACGCTCACGCGGGCGATTGCCCGGGCGGTTGGGATCACCGAGCACGTCACGAGCCCGACCTTTGCGCTGGCACAGCGATACGCGGGCCGGGTGCCACTGCTGCATATCGATGCCTACCGATTGCGCGGCGCCGATGACGAGGAGCTCGGGTTGCTGCTGGACGGTGCGCCCGATGCCCTGACCATCGTCGAATGGCCCGAGCAACTGGGAGCGGACCTCGGAGCGCCGACGCTGGTGATCGAAATGCACCACGCGGGGGGCGAGCGACGCTTGGTAGCGTTGTCGAGCGAGCGGAGCGAGACCCAGACTCAGCTCGCAGGCATCGTTGCTGACCTTCGCGCTCGACACATCCACGCAGAGCCCTAGCCTGGCGATTACCCGGGATGACCGGGTCGTGGGCGAGTTATGGCTGGGACCCGACCCGGACGCGGGGCGTCGCGTGTTGGAGGCCGGCCACCACCTGCTCGCCGCAGCGGGAGTCGCGCTTGAACAGATCGATCGGATCGTCGTTGGGATCGGGCCCGGTGGTTTCACCGGGCTGCGTGTTGGGATCGCGATCGCGCAAGGGCTCGGGCAGGCCTTGGAGTGCGAGGTTATCGGGGCGCTGTCACTCGAGGCACTGGCCGCGGGGATCGCGGAGACGGTCGGGGCGGGGGCCATCGTCGTCCCCGCCCTCGATGCCCGACGCGCAGAGCTGTTCGCAGCGGCGTACCGGGTGAGCGCGGGCGGCGGGCTCGAGGAGCTGATTGCCCCGGTGGCCGTGCCGGCGGAACGCCTCGCCGACGCACTCGCCGCGTCTGTGCGGGCTGGCGTGCAGGTGGTTTGCGCAGGATCCGGATCGCTGGTAGGAGGCGCGGAGCTCGAGTCCGCCGGAATCGTAATCGCCCCGAAGCGCTCCGGTGCGCATCGGTTGCGGGCGGCGGCCCTTGTGGATCGGGTCGATGCGGGTGCGGCGCATGCCCCCGCGCCGGTCTACGCACGGCTTCCCGATGCCGAGATCAACCGGCTGCGCGCGGCCGGCGCGAGCAGCTGATGGCACGGATCAGCAGTCGCGGGGGGCGCTTGCGGATTGCCCCGGAACACCAGCCCCGCATCCGTCCGATGCGAATGACCGACGTGCCACACGTGCACGCGATCGACTGCGTGATCTCGGCGATCCCTTGGCCACGCCACATGCTGCACGCCGAGCTGGGCAAGTCCGGGACCCTGGACATCGTCTGCGTGATCGGGAACGAGCTGGTGGGATTCATCTTGGTCTCGCGCTACGCCGACGTGTGGCACGTCTTGAACGTGGGCGTCCGTCCGGATCATTGGCGCCAGGGGATCGGCCGCAAGATGATGCTGGAGGTCTTCGCGCGGGCCCAGGACCTTCCGAATCTGGGCTTTACGCTTGAGGTGCGCGTGTCCAACACCGGTGCGATCGCGCTCTACCGGCAGTTGGGATTTACCGATCACGGCGTGCGCCCGGGGTATTACTCAGATAACCACGAAGACGCGCTGATCATGTGGCGCGAGGGCACCCCGGAAGATTTGCTGCCAGGGGATGGCGCATGATCGACGGGCCGCTGCTCGCGATCGAGACCTCCTGCGACGAGACTGCTGCGGCGGTCGTCGAGGGGCGCATCGTGCGCTCCTCGATTGTCGCCTCGCAGGCGGAGCTGCACCGCGCCTATGGAGGGGTGGTCCCGGAGGTGGCGGCGCGCCACCACCTCGGAACCGTGAACCTTGTTGTCGCCCAGGCTCTGGAGGAGGCGGGGGTCGGGCTCTCGGACATGCGTGCGATCGCGGTGACGCAGCGTCCCGGTCTGATCGGCGCTCTGTTGGTCGGGGTGGCGACCGCAAAGGCGCTCGCATACGCCGCCCGCTGTCCGCTGATTTGCGTGGACCATCTCTTGGGACACGTGTGCGCATCCTGGCTGGAGCCCATCGCGCTCGAGCCGCCGTTTGTGAGTCTCATCGCTTCGGGTGGCCATACGCGGCTGGACTTTGTGCAGGACCTGGCCCATCCGCAGACACTCGGCCAGACGATTGATGATGCGGCGGGTGAAGCGCTGGACAAGGGCGCTCGCCTGCTCGGCCTCGGCTATCCCGGCGGTCCGGCGCTTGAGCGCCTCGCCCGCGGCGGCGACCGCACCGCACACGCGTTTCCGATCGGCCTAGGCGGAAAGCATGCGCGCGACTTCTCGTTTGCCGGCGTCAAGACCTCGCTGCTGTACGTCGTGCGCCAAGAGGGGGAGCTGAGCGAGCGGCGGCGTGCCGACCTTGCGGCGAGCTACCAGGAGGCGATTGTGATGCCGCTGGCGGCGCGCCTGCTCGATGCGGCCCGCGAGCATCGGGTTCCCGCGGTCGCCCTCGGGGGAGGGGTGGCGGCCAACGGCCGCCTGCGGGAACTCGTCAGCGACGGCGCTGCCCGCGAGGGGCTGCGGGTCGCAATGCCAGAGATCGCACTGTGCACCGACAACGCCGCCATGATCGGCGCCGCCGCGCAGTTCTCGACGGTGGTTCCATGGCCAGATTTCCTGACAGTTGACGCCATGCCGACAGCGCCTCCCGGGGGGATCGCCGCGTAGGCACACGGGCTCCGCACCGGTTGCTGCAATGACCCGTCGGCGGGTTGCGCGGCCCGAACAGGGGGCGTAGTTTGCTACCTGGCGTTACAAACTCCCGGAGGGCCGATGGCCTCTGATCGCTTGACGCTGGGTGTGGCGGCTCGGCTATCCCGATATCTGCAGGTTCTGACCCAAGCGCGCAAGATGGGCAAGTCGAGCATCTCATCGCAGGCGATCTCCGAATACACCGGTGTGAATCCGACCCAGATCCGTCGCGATCTCTCGGGATTCGGGAAATTTGGTAAGCGCGGTGTCGGATACGACATCGACAGCCTGGTCGAGCAGATCCGCAAGATCCTGCGGACCTCCGGCACACACAACATCGCGCTCTTCGGGGCAGGAAACCTCGGGCAGGCGATCGCCAGCTCCAGCGTCTTCGGCGACCACGGTTTCCAGATCTCGGCGATTTTCGATGTTGCACCCGGGCGGGTCGGCCAGAAGGTTGGCGATCTTACGATTCGGCATTACGACGAATTTGCGGGTGTCGCGGCCGCCGAGGGGATCATGGTCGGCGTCTTGGCTGTCCCGGGTGAGGTGGCCCAACGCGTTGCGGACGACCTCGTCGCCGCGGGGGTCAAGATCATCTTCAACTACTCCGATGCGCTGCTGTCGGTGCCCTCCGATGTCACGGTGCACACCTCAAGCCCCGCCGTGGAGCTCCTGTACGCGCTCTACTTCTATCTCTCCTAGCGCCATTGCATCAGGTCGGGTTCCAGCGCGCACCGGGGCCGGTAGAGTTTCCGAGCGTTGATGAGTGAGACCTCCAACTCTGCGTCGATGCTGGCGGGCGTCCCCGAGCGCTTCGCGGCGGCGACCGATTTTACCGTTGGTATCGAAGAAGAGCTGCAGATCCTGGACCCGGTGACCCTGGGCCTGGTGAACCGCTATGAACAGCTCACGGCATCGGTCGACGAGGAACTTGGGGATCGCTTGGCGGGGGAGCTGATCGCCAGCGAGGTCGAGTTCAAGACCCATGCGCACCCGAATCTTTCGTCCGCGGCGCGCGAGCTCGCCCAAGGCAGGCTGGACCTGGTCGCGGCAGCCGAGCGGCTCGGCCTCGTGCTCGGCATCACCGGCGTGCATCCGTTTAGCCCCTGGACCGAGCAGCGCCTCATCGACACGCCCCACTACCGTCTGGTGGTCGGAGAGCTCGGCTATGTCGCATGGACGAACAACACCTGGGCCGTGCATTTTCACTGCGGCGTGCGTGACGCCGACAGGGCGATCAAAGTCGCAACGCGGATGCGCAGCGTGCTCCCGGATCTGCTGGCGCTCTCGGCAAACAGCCCCATCTTCGAAGGCAGGGACACGGAGCTGGCCTCGACGCGGACCCAGACGTTCATCAAGAGCTTTCCGCGCTGCGGTATTCCCGATGCCTTCGCCGACTGGAATGCCTACGCCCAGCGTGTCGGACTGCTGGAGCGCGCGGGCTCGATCCGCGAGTCCACTCAGCTGTGGTGGAGCATTCGCCCGCATCACGCGTTTGGCACGGTCGAGGTGCGGATCTGCGACGGCCAGACCGAACTCGCCGACACCTTGGCGCTCGCCGCGCTCGCCCTCGCCTTAATCGCCGAATTTTGCGCGCGCCTCGACGAGGGGCGGACGCTCAGCGAGCATCCCCGTGGGCTCATCGAAGAGAATCTCTGGCGGGCCGAACGGGACGGGCTCGACGGCGAGCTGATCGACCTCGACACCGGTCATCCGCGTTCCGCCCGGGCAGCCATCGATGAACTGCTCGAGGCGACCCGCGAGCGGCACGCGGCACTCGGGCTCGAGCCGTGGATCGGGCGCGTGGCCCACATGCTCGATCACGGCAACGGGGCGATCCGGCAACGCGAGCTCGCTCGCGAACACCGCGGCGATCTGCGGGCCGTCCACGCCCATGCGGTGGAGCGAACACGGGCGTCGGCTGAGGAAATCGTCCGTCAATACACAACGGGAGTGGGGCCATGAGCGATCAGCACGAGGACGAGGCCGCGCAGTCCGAGCAGGAGCCCTCGTCGCAGGAGTTCGCAGCGGCATTTGTGCAGCACCTCGGCCGGACCCCGGTGCGCGACCTGATCATCCAGGCAATGGCGACGATGGCCGACGCCGCAGGCATCCGCCTGGGTCTCGGCCCGGAGGGGCTTGCCGTCGCGGACCTCGCGCAGGCGCGAACGGCGATTGAGGTGCTTCGGGGGCTGGTGGCCGTCGCGGACCAGGAACTCGGGACCGCGGCCATCCGGCCTTTCCGGGAGCCGCTGGCCCAGCTCCAGTTGGCGTACGCCAAGATCGCCGAGGCCAACCCCGGCGCGGTGCCGGCGCCACCGGTCTCGGCTCCAGAGCCAGAGTCCGGGAGCCGTCTGTGGGTTCCGCCGGGCGGCCGCACCGAGTGAGCCCCCGCATGGTGGGCATCATCGGCGGGTCGGGGTTCTACTCCCTGCTGGACGACGCCAAGGATGTCGCCATCGAGACGCCATACGGCGCGCCCTCAGCGCCGCTCGCGCTGGGAACGGTGCGTGGAGTGCCTGTGGCGTTCCTGCCCCGTCACGGGGTACACCACGAGTTTCCGCCGCACGCCATCAACTACCGCGCCAACCTGTGGGCGTTGCGGGAGGTCGGGGCCACATGGGTGATCGCAGCGTGTGCGTCCGGAAGTCTGCAGGCCGGCGTTCACGTCGGTGATTTTGTCGTCTGCGACCAGTATGTCGATCGAACCAGCGGGCGGCGTGACACGTTTTTTGACGGCCCAGAGGCGATCCACGTCTCGGCGGCGGAGCCGTTCTCGCCCGTGTTGCGCAGCGAACTCGTACGTGGTTGCCGCGATCTGGCGATCCCGGTCCATGACGGCGGAACCGTGGTCGTCATCCAAGGGCCCCGCTTCTCGACGCGGGCGGAGAGCCGCTGGTTCGGCGCGATGGGGTGGGATGTCATCAACATGACCGCGTATCCGGAGGCGCATCTGGCTCGAGAGCTGTGCCTGTGTTACGCGAATATCAGCCTGGTCACCGACTATGACGTCGGGCTCGAGGGGATGCCCCACGTACCGTCGGTGTCCGCAGACGAGGTCGCCGCGGTATTCGCGCGGAACAACGCGCGCCTTCGCGACCTGCTGTACCGCGTGATCCCGGACATTCCCGACGAGCCCGATCCGCATTGCGTCGGCGCTCTGGATGGAGCGCGTATCTAGCGAGATCCGGTCGTCTGGGTGTCGCGGGGACCCGATCGTCGCCGTGGCGTCGCCCGGCGGCGTGAACAATCTCCACGCAGTTTGCTGGCTTTTCTCGCGCGCCGTCCGACGAGGTGTGGTAGAAACTGCCCGGCTTTTTTCGCACCGCTGTGCGCTCTGCGCCTGCCTGAGTGCAGGTCGCCGCGCCCGGCATTTCGTTCACGTAGGCCACGCCTCAGGGCCGTGGCTGCGCACAATGATCTCGGAGGACACTTTTGGCCGGCTTCCTGTCGGACAACACCATCTGGCTCGCGATCATTCTCGGCTTGGTTGCAGTGGCATATGGGGTAGGCCTGATCGTCTACCTGCTCAAGCAGCCCGCCGGCAATGATCGCATGCAGGACATTGCGAAGGCGATCCAGGAAGGTGCGCAGGCATACCTGACGCGCCAGTACTCGATCATCGCCATTGTGGGCCTGGTGCTGTTTTTGGCGATTGGCTTCTTGGGTAGTGCGGCGACTTCTGACCTGCTGGGTTGGAAGCCCGCAATTGGTTTTCTGATCGGCGCGATTGCTTCTGGAGCCGCAGGCTTCATCGGCATGAACGTTTCGGTGCGGACCAACGTCCGTACCGCTGAGGCGGCCCGGAAGGGTCTCCCGCAGGCGCTTGGGGTCGCCTTCAAGGGCGGCTCGGTCACCGGTCTGCTGGTGGTGGGCCTTGGCCTGGTGGCCGTCTCCGGGTACTTCTGGATTCTCGGTGGCAAGGCCGCCGATGTCGGCCCGCTCCTGGGTCTGGCGTTCGGTAGCTCCCTGATCAGCGTGTTCGCCCGTCTGGGCGGCGGGATCTTCACCAAGGGCGCCGACGTCGGCGCGGACTTGGTGGGGAAGGTCGAAGCGGGAATTCCCGAGGACGACCCGCGCAACCCGGCAGTAATCGCCGACAACGTCGGCGACAACGTCGGCGACTGTGCCGGTATGGCCGCCGACCTGTTCGAGACCTACGCGGTCACCACCGTTGCGGTCATGTTCTTGGGGTATCTGTTCTTCCAGCACAATGCCTGGACGCACGGCCTGAACACTGTGCTGTTCCCGTTGGCGCTCGGTGGAGTCTCGATCCTCACCTCGATCATCGGGACCTGGTTTGTGCGCGTCGGTAAGAGCGGCTCGATCACGGGCGCGCTCTACACCGGTCTTGGTGTCGCTGCAGTGCTGTCAGCGATCGGCTTCCTGCCGGTCACCTACTGGCTGCTGAAGGGCATCAACGCAGACAGCGGGTATCAGCACGGCGGCACCTGGCTGCATTACTACTGGTGTGCGCTGATCGGCCTTGGCGTCACGCTTGGCCTGGTGGCAATCACCGAGTACTTCACGGGAACCGTCTGGGCGCCGGTGCGGCATATCGCAAAGTCCTCCGAGACCGGTCACGCAACGAACATCATCGCCGGGCTCGCGGTGTCGCTGAAGGCGACCGCACTGCCCGTCGTGGTTATCGTTGGCGGGATCGCCAGCTCATATGAGCTCGGTGGCTACTACGGGATCGGCACCGCCGTCATGGCGATGCTCTCGCTGGCCGGAATTGTTGTCGCACTGGACGCATTCGGCCCGATCACCGACAACGCCGGGGGCATTGCCGAGATGGCGGAGCTTCCGGAGAGCGTGCGGGCCATTACGGACCCGCTCGACGCCGTCGGTAACACCACGAAGGCTGTGACCAAGGGCTACGCCATCGGGTCGGCGGGCCTGGCTGCGGTGGTGCTGTTCGTGAGCTACACCGAGGAACTCAAGAACTCGATCCTCGCGTCCGGACAGCCGTTCACCGACACGTTCCAGTTGAGTAACCCGTTCGTGGTGTGTGGCCTGCTTATCGGCGGCATGATGCCGTTCCTGTTCGCGGCGTTCGCCATGGAAGCCGTGGGTCGCGCCGGAGGCGCGGTGGTCGAAGAGGTCCGCCGCCAGTTCCGCGAGAACCCGGGAATCATGGAGGGCACCCAAAAGCCCGACTATGCGCGCTGCGTGCGCCTGGTGACGGCGTCAGCCCAGAAAGAGATGTTGATTCCGGGCCTTATCCCGATCGTCTTCCCGATCGTGACCGCGTTTATCTTCGGTCGCAGCAACGGGCGCGAGATGCTGGGTGGTTTGCTGCTCGGGGTGATTGTGACCGGCCTGTTCGTGGCGATCTCGATGACCTCCGGTGGTGGCGCGTGGGACAACGCCAAGAAGTTGATCGAAGACGGCGCCTATGGCGGCAAGGGGTCTGAGGCCCACAAGGCGTCCATTACCGGCGACACTGTCGGTGACCCGTATAAGGACACTGCCGGACCCGCCATCAACCCAATGATCAAGATCACCAACATCGTGGCGATCCTGATCATTCCGTTCCTGCATTAAGGCACGCTGCGGTTGCTCGATGCCCCGCCCACGCGGCGGGGCATCGAGCAACCGCACGTCGGACGGCTTGGTAGTCTCGTCGCAATGTCTGCCAAATCGAGAAATTCCAAGCTTCCGCGTTCCCCGAATGCCCCCAAGCCCCGCGCTGACGAGCGAGTCCGCAAGCAGTCGGGGGCCGATCTGCAAAACGGCTGGCTGGGGCGCCACGGCACCTTGACCCTGACCGATGAACGGCTGGTCTTCGTCCCCACGGTCCTGGATACCGCACTCCGGGCCAAGCGGCGTGAGTTCCCCCTCGATCAGATCACCACGATCGAGCGCAGTCCCAAACACCCGAACGATATGCCGCCGGGTGGCCGACGTGCGCGGCTGCTACTGCATACGGACGCGTGCATTTACGAACTTATGCTTCCGGATCTCGACTCGTGGATCGACACGCTCGAGAAGATCTACGTAATGCGGAAGAATCGTGGCCTGGGCGAAGGCCCCACGGTGATCCGTGAGGGCGTTGAGAACTTCATGCTGAGCGAAGAATAGGGGGGCGGGGGCGACACGGAGCCCGCGCGTGGGGTAAACTTCCGGAAATGCTCCTCCCATTCCCTTATTTATGTCGACGGTAATCGCGATCAGCGACAAGAGTCGGTCGGCGGTCGTCGCCCTGACCGAGCTTGCGCGTCGGGGTGACGGTGGCCCGGTTCCGATCGTCGAGATCTCGGAAGCACGTGATATCCCCCTCCACGTGCTCGAGCAGCTGTTTGCCGCATTGCGGCGGGTGGGCATTTTGGCCAGCCAGCGAGGCGTCAAGGGCGGTTATTCATTCCAGCGCCCGTTTGCCGACGTGACACTGCTGGAGATCGTTGAGGCCGTCGACGGGCGCTTGGCACCCGCGGACGCAATCTCTCAAGCTGTAGACAGCGTGTGGGACCAAGCGCGGACTCTGCTGGTCGGACTGCTCGGCGGGCTGACCATCTCGGACATGGTCGACCAGGAAGAGCGAATGTCCGAGACCCCCATGTTCTACATCTAGCGATGTGCAACCAGGGGGAGGCGCATGACCAGTCATCAGGGTGAGCCGGCGCAGTTCGGCATCGTGGGGATCGGAAACGCGATCGTCGACGTGCTCGCTCACGCCGACGAATCATTCATCGAGGCGCACGGCCTGACCAAGGGGTCGATGACCCTGATCGACGAAGCCGCCGCCGACGCGATCTACCGTCAAATGGGCCCCGCCATCGAAGTCTCGGGCGGGTCGTGTGCGAACACGATCGCGGCGGCCGCATCGCTCGGGACCCGCGTGGCCTACGTCGGCAAGGTGGCCGACGACCAACTCGGGAAAATCTTTCGCCACGACCTGACCAGTGCCGGCGTGCACTTCGAAACGCCGCCCTCAAGTGCGGGCCCCTCGACGGCACGGTGCCTGGTGTTGGTGACGCCCGACGCCCAGCGCACGATGGCCACCTACCTCGGCGCGTGCGTCGAACTCGGGCCGGAGGACATCGATACTGAGCTTGTCGCCGCCGCGCAGTTTGTCTACCTCGAGGGATACCTGTGGGATCAACCGCGGGCCAAGCAGGCCTTGCGGGAGGCCATCGCCGCGGCCCACGGCGCCGGCCGCAAAGTCGCCATGACCTTGTCGGATCCGTATTGCGTCGCCCGGCACCGGGATGAATTTCGCGGGCTCGTGGCCGGGCCGATCGATGTGTTGTTTGCCAACCAGATCGAGGCCGAAGCGCTCCTCGAGGTGACCGACGTCTGGGAAGCGGTGGAGCTGCTGCAGGGCCAATGCGAGGTCGTGGTCATCACGCGCGGCGATCAGGGCTCGCTCGTGGTGACCGCCGATGCGGTGCATGAGGTGGCTCCGGTCCGGGTGGCCGAAGTTATCGATAGCACTGGGGCAGGCGATTTGTTTTCCGCCGGATTTCTGTTCGGCCTGGCGCAAGGGTGGGAACTGGTGCACTGCGCTCGGGCTGGTGCGGCTGCAGCAGCAGAAGTGATTAGCCATTTTGGTGCGAGGCCCGAGAGCGACCTTGGGGCGCTCGTGCGCATCGCAATTCGTGAGGAGGTCTCTGAATGAGCGCGACGACGAGCAACCCGGGAACGGTCCGGATTGCCGATTCCATCACCGACCTGATTGGTCGCACGCCGCTCGTGCGGCTTCGGCTGGGTGAGGGTACGGGTGCAACGATCCTCGGCAAGCTGGAATCCTTCAACCCCGCGGGGAGTGTCAAAGATCGGATCGGGCTGGCGATGATCGACGCCGCGGAGCGCGAGGGTCTGCTGACCCCGGGCACGAGCATCATCGTGGAACCGACCTCCGGCAACACTGGGATCGCGCTCGCATTTGTCGCGGCGGCAAAGGGTTATCGACTCATCCTGACGATGCCCGAGACAATGAGCGTGGAACGGCGGTCACTGCTGGCGGCATACGGAGCCGAGTTGGTACTGACGCCTGGGCCCGAGGGAATGCGCGGGGCGATTGCTCGCGCGGAGGAATTGGTCCGGACGACTCCCGGCAGTTTCATGCCGCAGCAATTCCAAAACGCTGCCAACCCGGAGGTGCATCGCCGCACGACCGCTAAGGAGATCTGGGAGGACACCGGCGGTGAGGTGGACATTCTCGTCGCTGGCGTTGGCACGGGCGGCAGCATCACGGGGGTCGGGGAAGTGCTGCGCGAGCTGCGGCCTGGCTTCCGTGCCGTCGCCGTAGAGCCCGTCGACTCCCCGGTGCTCTCAGGCGGGCAACCCGGTCCCCACAAGATCCAGGGTATCGGTGCGGGATTCGTCCCGGGGGTGCTCAACACCTCGGTCTACGACGAGGTCATCACCTGCAGCGCGGAAGACGCCTACGCGACGTCCCGCCAGCTCGCGCGCCGGGAAGGCATTCTGGTGGGCATCTCGTCCGGGGCGAATGCCTGGGCCGCCGTACAGCTTGCCAAGCGCCCCGAGAACGCCGGCAAGGTGATCGTGACGTTCTTGTGCGACACCGGCGAGCGCTACCTTTCAACGCCACTGTTTGCTGAGGCATAGGCGGCACACACGGGTGGGGGGCCGGGCTCCCCGGCACTCCACCCGTGGCGACGTAGCCAGGGCGTCGTTAGCTTGGCCGTGTCGCCGTTTCGTCTGCCGGGCGCATCACGAGCACGCGGCGGCCCCTGGGCTGGAACCCCAGCCGGGCCAGGAACTGCCCTGCGCCGGTGCCCTCCTCGGCTAGGGCGATCAAATGTGTGCCGCGGGCGTTTGCCACATCCTGTGCGAGCGCCGCAATGAGCAGGCGGCCGATGCCCTTGTTGCGCTCCTCGGGGATCACGCCGAGCCAATCGATCATGCCGTCGGGTAGATCGGCGTGCGCGAATCCCACGAGTCGTCCCCTTGGGGTCCGAGCGATGTGGAAGCTGCCCTGGCCCGCCCCCCACTCGTAGCCCGACGGGCTGCCGAGCTGAGCAAAGGCCGCCAGCCCTGCCATCGCGTCGGCCTCCGCGGCCGAGAAGGCGTCGGCCCAGGCGTTGTCGTATGCCACGACCTCGATCCCGGAGACATGTTGCGACGTAACGCCCTCGATCGAACGCGCATAGATGGTGCCGCGGGCGTACTCGGTGAACCCTTGGGACGAAAGCACGCTCAGGAGTTCGGCATCCTCGGCGTTGACTTCGACATCCCAGGGTGGTTCGGGCAACTGGGTCACCAGGGCGGCGAGCGCGCCGGCGTCGCGGGCCTGCAAGCCGTCGAGCCTGATCGCCAGTGCGGTGGGTGAGGGGCGCAGGCGACAGATCGCGCCTGGCACGCTGACCTCCGGGCCCAGAGAAGGAGTTGCCATGCAAAGAGCCTATACTGACCATCATGGTCGCCAACAGGCGCGGCAAGATTTCTCAGCTCAACGCCCGTTTTTTCGGGGCGCGGGACACCTTTCAGGATGATCTGCGCGCCGCCCGTGAGCGTGATCCCGCCGCCCATTCCACCAGCGAGATACTGCTCTATCAGGGCCTGCACGCCGTGTGGTTGCACCGCGTCGCTCACGGCCTCTATCTGCGTGAGCATCGGTTTTCGGCTCGCCTGATTTCCCAAATCTCGCGCTTTTTGACGGGCATCGAGATCCACCCCGGGGCCCGCATCGGACGAGGTCTGTTCATCGACCACGGCATGGGTGTCGTGATCGGGGAGACGACCGAGATCGGCGATGACGTGACGCTCTATCAGGGGGTTACACTCGGTGGCACGGGCAAGCAGGGCGGAAAGCGCCATCCCACCGTCGGCGACAGGGTCATCGTCGGCACGGGCGCGCAGGTGCTGGGGCCGCTGGTGATCGGGCATGACGCGAAGATCGGTGCCGGTGCGATCGTGGTCAAGGACGTGCCGCCGGAGACGACGGTCGTGGGCAACCCGGGGCGCCCGGTGATGATCTCGGGAACGCGCGTTGCGGGACCGGACATCGAGCACGCCCGCCTTCCGGACCCCGTCGCGGAGTCTCTCGAGACGTTGACGCGGCGCGTGACCGAACTCGAACACCACGCCGACCCTGCCCAGCGAGGCCCTGGACAGGTGGATCCGGCGTCAAACGGGAACTCCGCCAACCGCTCAGCGCATGCCGAGGCCCGTGAGATCCCGACCTCGGGTGAGGGCTAACGCTCACGAGCGCGGTCCGCACGCCTCGTCTCGGGCCCACTGGTGCGGTGTCGCGGGGTGGGATCGCTAGGATCGATCTGCGTTGGCCAACCTCCTGGACGATCTGAATCCCCCACAACGTGACGCTGTCGTGCACACGAACGGTCCGTTGTTGGTTCTCGCGGGGGCCGGAAGTGGCAAGACCCGTGTCCTGACCTACCGGATCGCGCATCTGATCGACGAGTGCGGTGTTCCTCCGTGGGCCATTCTTGCGATCACGTTCACCAACAAGGCCGCCGCGGAGATGCGTGAGCGCATCTCCCAACTGGTGGGTCCGTCCGCGCGCGAGATCTGGGCGAGCACCTTTCACTCGGCATGTGTGCGAATCTTGCGCCGCGAGGCTGCTGCCGCCGGCTATCGCGCTGGCTTTGCGATCTATGACGCCGATGATCAGCTCCGGCTCATGCGCGCGTGCTTTTCGGATGAGGAAATCGACCCGAAGCGCATCTCGCCGCGCAGTGTCCTGGCGCGCATCTCGGATGCAAAGAACCGGCTGGTGGACGCCGAGGAATTCTTCGAGGAAGCCGACGGGTTCGGGGACGAGATCGTCGCACGCCTGTATCGGCGCTATTCGGGGCGCCTGCACGCCGCCGGCGCGATGGACTTCGACGATCTCTTGATGGTGACCACACGGCTTCTGGAGAGCGACGCGGAGGTGCGTGAGCGCTACCAGACGCGTTTTTCGTACGTGTTGGTCGACGAGTACCAAGACACCAACCATGCCCAGTATCGATTGGTGCGGGTGTTGGCGGAGCCGCAGCGGAACATTTGCGCAGTAGGCGACGACGATCAGGGGATCTATTCGTGGCGCGGCGCGGATGTCCGCAACATTCTCGATTTCGAGCGCGACTATCCCGATGCCTACGTGGTCGCGCTGGAACAGAACTACCGGTCCAGCGGGACCATCTTGCGGGCCGCAAACGCCGTCGTCGCCCGCAATCGTGGACGGCGGCCGAAGGAGCTGTGGACCGATCGGGGCGACGGAGAACCGCTGCGGGTCATGGCGTGTCGCGATGAGCATGACGAAGCCCGGACCGTGCTGGCCGAAATCGAACGCGCCAGGGCCGCGGGGACCTCGCTGAGCCAGGTCGCTGTCTTCTACCGGACCAACGCGCAGAGTCGGTCCATCGAGGACCAACTGGTGCGCGGCAGAGTCGCGTATACGGTCGTGGGTGGCCCGCGGTTTTACGAGCGCGCTGAGGTGCGAGACGTGATGGCGTACCTGCGCGCCGCAGCGAACCCAACCGACGAGATTGCAGTCGCGCGGCTACTGGGCGCACCTAAGCGCGGGCTCGGGCCGGGGTGTTTTGGCAAGCTCGTGGCGTGCGCGCAGACACATGGGTTTGCGATTGGTGACGCTATCGGCCAGGCGGAGCTGATTACCGGACTCAACCAATTACAGCGCGGCGCACTCGCGCGCACGGCCACCCTGCTGGGTGAACTCCAGCAGGCGGAGTCCGCGGGCCTACCGTTGAATGCCCTGGTCGTGACGGCGATCGACCGCTCCGGACTCAAATCGGCATTGATCGCCGAGGCGACGCTGGACGCCCAAGGGCGCATCGAGAACCTGGACGAGCTCGAGAATGTCGCCGCCGAGTATCAGGCGACGGCACTTGAGCCGTCGCTGGTGGGATTCCTGGAGGAGGTGGCCCTGCAGTCGGATGCCGACCTCGTCGATCAGGAGCACGGGCAGGTCACGCTGATGACGGTGCACAACGCCAAGGGTCTGGAATTCGAGGTGGTGGTAATGACCGGGATGGAGGAGGGGATCTTCCCGCATGCGCGCTCGGACGACCCCGACAGCCTCGAGGAGGAGCGGCGGCTGTGTTACGTCGGGATGACGCGGGCCAAACAGCGTTTGGTGCTGACCCATGCCGAGACGCGTGCCATCCACGGCAGTCGTGAGTATCGTCTGCCATCGCGTTTCCTGTCGGAGATCCCGCGGGACGCGATCCACGCGCTTGAGGGAGCGCCGTTGCGGGAGGCCTTCGCAGGGTCGGTGCAACGCAGCGCGGTCGTTCCCTTGGAGGCGGGGGACACGGTGTTGCATGCCACGTTCGGGGAAGGCGTCGTGACGGGAGTCGAAAGCCGCGGCACTCTGGTCCGAGTGAGGTTCAACCGCGACGGAACCGAGCGACGCCTGATGGCTGGCGCCGCGCCGATGCGAAAGGTCGGGTGAGCGATGGCAGCGGCCATCATTGACGGCAGGGCGGTTGCCGCGCGCGTGCGCGCCGAGGTGGCAGAGGGCGTGGCTGCCTTTGCCGGATCCAACGGTCGCGCTCCCGGCTTGGTGGGGATCCAGGTCGGCAGCGACCCGGCATCGGAGCTCTACCAAGCGGGCAAGGCGCGAGCCGCAGAGGAGGTCGGGATGATCTCACGGCGTCTCACGCTGGCCGAACACACGACTCAGGCCGAACTCGATGCCATCATCGATGACCTCAACGCCGATGACGCCGTCGATGGAATGCTCGTGCAGTTGCCCGTTCCGGCGCAGCTATCCGAGTCGCTTATCGCCAATCGGATTCATCCGGACAAGGACGTCGACGGCTTTTCCCCGGTCAACCTCGGTCGCCTGATGCGCGGTGAGCCGGGCAGCGTGCCCTGTACGCCCCAGGGGGTCATGCGCTTGTTGCGTGAGGGGGGTGTGCCGCTGGACGGCGCACATGCCGTCGTTGTCGGCCGCAGCCTGATCGTCGGAAAGCCGCAGTCGATGCTGCTGCTCGCCGCGAACTGCACGGTGACCATCGCGCATTCACGCACCCGCGACCTTCCCGCGCTCTGCCGCCGGGCAGACGTCCTGGTCGCGGCGGTCGGTCGCCCCGAGATGATTCGCGCTGACTGGGTCCGACCGGGCGCCGCCGTCATCGATGTGGGTATCAACCGGACGGACCACGGGCTCCGCGGAGACGTTGCCTTCGACGAGGTCGCGGCCCGGGCTGGCTGGATAACTCCGGTTCCCGGCGGTGTGGGCCCGACCACGATTGCGTATCTACTCGCAAATACCCTCGAGGCCGCTCGGCGGCGCTCCGGGGCCGACTCATAACCAGGAGAACTGCTATGAAGATCGCGATCTTCGGCGGCACCGGTGACCTCGGTCGCGGGCTTGCCATTTGCTTTGCCGCAGCCGGCCACGAGATCATCGTCGGATCACGCAGCCAAGAGCGGGCCGATCAGGCCGCAGCCGGACTGCGCGAGGCGCTGCCGGACGGCAACTTTGTTCCGATGGAGAACGTCGCCGCCGCCGGGGCCGGTGAGCTGGCAATCGTGTCAATCCCATGGGAGGGCATCGAGCAAACCATCCCGCCGCTGGCTGACGCACTGGCCGGCAAGGTCGTGATCACGGTCGCCAATGCCCTCAAGTTCGGCAAGAGCGGTGCGATTGCGGTGCAAGGTGCCGAGTTGCCGGCCGGCGGCCCCTCGTGTGCGCACGTGATCCAGGAACTCGCCCCCGAGGCGAAGGTCGTCGTGGCCTACAACAACCTTCCCGCCGCCGCGCTGCAGGCACGTCATCACCTCGGTGCCGACGTGCTGGTGTGTGGCAAGAGCAGGGCAGCACGTGAGGTGGTCATCGAGCTGACCAAGGATCTGCCGGGCGCGCGGGCGCTGGACGCCGGGCCGCTGGCGAACGCGCTCATCGTCGAGGGCATGACGGCGCTCGTGATCAATCTCAACAAGCGCTACGGCGGTGAGGGCAGCCTCCAGATCACCGGTCTCGAGAACGCACCCGTCGTCGCAACGGCCGGGCATTAGCGTGTGAGGGCGCCAGGACCCGCCCCGTTCGGGCGGGTCCTGGCGCGTCATCCGTACCCGAGATCGCGCAGTTGCTGCTCGTTCATCCCGAGGTGGTGGCCGAGCTCGTGGAGCACGGTCATGCAGATCTGGCCGATGAGCTTCTGCCGATCCGGAAAATCATGCTCGAGGGGGCCCCGGTAGATCGTGATCCGCGGCGGGAGTTGGCCGTAGCCCCGTGACTCCGGGTGGGTCCGCGGCACGCCCTGATAGAGCCCGTAGAGGCGGCCCATGTCGGCCGGGGCGTCGTCGTCGATAAGCACCGCCACATCCGCGAGGGCTGCCTGGAAGGGCTCGGGGACCAGACCGAGTGCGAATTCGACCGTGTCTTCAAACTCGTCTGCGTGCATGATCGCAGTCAAGCGTATCTGGACCCACGGCAGACGAATCATCCAAGAGGCGAGGGTCTGCCTGGTCGGATGGATGGCGCGGCCGCGCTCGAGGCGCAGTTAAGTAATAGTCATGCGAAATCACCGCCGAGTTGCCCTCCTTGCCGTCGTTGCCGTCTTGAGCGTCAGCTCGATGGCCGTCGCGGCCGGTTCGTCCCCATCTGTCACCACGTCCGGAACGCCTGCCCCGCTGTCCGCCCTGATCTCGCGCCTGTCGCACGGTCAGGCGACCTCAGCCGCGCTCACGGGGACGGAAGGGAACCTTCAGCTCCGGGTCACCGACGGGCGAGCCGTCCTCGTGGCCCCCGTTCTGTCTGAGCTCTCCGGGCAGGTGCTGGCCGCGGCGCAGGCCGGCCGGGTCCCGCTGAGTGTGGTTCCTCCGGCCCCAACGACCACGCTGACCCCCATCTCTGACGGGGGTGTCGGATTCTCGCTGACAACTTGGCTCCAGACCTGGGCGCCACTGTTGTTGCTGACTGGTCTGGTGGGGGTGTCTGCCATGGCCTTGCGCATCGCGGGCGGCGGACGGTTTCGTCATCGGATCAAGCCCGTGCGGTCGACCACCCGTTTCGCGGATGTCGCGGGTATCGACGAGATCCGGGACGACGTCGCGGAAATCTCGGATGTGCTGTCGCATCCCGAGGCGTACCGCGCGCTGGGCGCGACGATGCCCAAGGGCATTATCCTGCACGGTCCCCCCGGGACGGGGAAGACCCTGCTGGCCCGCGCCGTCGCGGGTGAGGCCGGAGTTCCGTTTTTTTCCGCATCGGGTTCGGAGTTTGTCGAGATCTATGCGGGCCTGGGGTCAAAGCGGATTCGTGCCCTGTTCGCCGCAGCCCGCAAGGCGGCGCCCGCGGTCATCTACATCGATGAGATCGACGCCGTGGGCGGTCGGCGCACGGGCCATGCGGCAAGTGGCGAGCGGGAGCAGACGCTCGACCAGCTGCTGTCCGAGATCGACGGTTTCCGCACGGACCCCGCCAAACCGATTGTCGTGCTGGCCTCGACGAATCGACTCGATGATCTGGATCCGGCGCTGGTTCGGTCGGGGCGTTTCGATCGCAAGATCGCCGTGGGGTTGCCCGACCGCCGGGCACGGCGCGAGATCCTGGATGTGCATCTGCGCAAGCGCCCGGTGGCCGCCGGAGCCGACCCCGGCCGGGTCGCGGCCATGACGGCGGGCCTTGCCGGTGCCGACCTCTCGGCGCTGTGCAACGAAGCCAGCTTCGAGGCTGCCCGTGCCGGTGCAACCGAGATCGAACTCGCGCACTTCCGGAAGGCGCTCATGCGGCTTGCGGGGGGCCCCGAGCGGCGCAGCCGCGTGCTCTCGCACGAAGAGCGCCGCCTGGTCGCGTACCACGAGATGGGGCACGCCCTGGTCGGACACATGTCGCCGACCTGTGACCCGGTCGAGCGGGTGACGGTGATCCCGCAGGGACACGCGCTGGGCGTGACGATCGCACTTCCGACCGAGGATCGTTTTCTGGCCACCCGCACCGAATGCATGGAGCACATGCGCATGCTGATGGCCGGGCGCGCCGCCGAGGAATTGGTGTTCGGTGAGTGCACCAGCGGAGCGGGGGACGATCTTATGCGGGCCGCGGTGCTCGCCCGTCGTATGGCGGGAGAACTGGCTATGGCGGAGCCGCGGACCGACGAGAGCCTGCTCATTGGGTTGCCCGCGGGTGAGAGCGAACGCTCCGGGAAAGACGTCGAGACGGCCGCGCAGATTCTGGTGCGGAGCGCCTTCGATCGTGCGATGGACATGCTTGTTGTCAACCGCGATCTGCTCGAGAGCGGCGCCACCTTGTTGCTGGAGCGTGAGGCGCTCGAGCGCGAGGACCTGGCGGCCGTGTTCGGGCCACGGCCGGGGATGTCGCGCCTCGAGCCGGTGACCGAGGCCGTCTAGGTCACCTGCGGACGGGGTGTGTGCCACGGAGGGCCCACGCCTCTGCGCCTAGCCGATGTGGTCCCAGCCCAGCCGGGCCAGGCGAATCGGCCGCCCATTCCGGGAGAGCTCCAATCCGGGCCTGCCGTCGGTGACTATGGCCACTTGTGTCAGCGGGATCTGGGTGCCCTCGATGCGCGCTGGCTCAATCGTGACCAGCAGTTCGTAGTCCTCACCACCAGTGCTCGCGAACACGGCGGGGTCGATGCCGATGTGGTGCGCAATGTCCGCGACCCCCTCGGCAAGCGGCACCCGATCGAGGTCCAAGACGATGCGCACTCCTGAGGCGAGCGCCAGCCGTTGTGCGTCCAGCGCAAGCCCGTCTGAGATGTCCATCATCGCCGTGGCGCCGAGGGCTGCCAGCTCTGTACCGAACGCCAGACGAGGCATCGGGCGGCGGTGGGCATGGATGAGCCCCGCGTCGCGGGGGCCGGTGTGGGCGGTCGGCTCTTCGAGGAGTGTCCGGCCGGCCACCGACGCACCGATGGGTCCGGTGACATAGACCGCGTTCCCGGGGCGCGCGCCCGAGCGCAGCACGGGAGTCACGCCGGCGGCCATCTGGCCCATCACGGTGATCCCAATGACGGTCTCGCGCGCACGGGAGATGTCGCCGCCGACAATCGAGCAGCCGGTGGGCTCGGCCAGCTCCTCCATCGCCCGGTACATGTCGCGAATCTCGCGGTCGCCCAGGGCTCCGCTCGGGCTCGCCAGGCCCACAATGACGGCGATGGGGCGTGCGCCCATCGCCGCGATGTCCGACAGGTTGACCGCCAGAGCCTTGTGGCCGACGTCGGCCGCGGAGTGCGTGCTCCAGCGAAAGTGCACGTCTTCGACAAGCATGTCATGTGCGACGATCCACGCAGGCTCGCCGTCCAGGACCGCCGCATCATCCCCAATTCCCACCTGTACGCCGGGCCGGCGCCCGACCACGGCGAGTATTTGTCGGATCATTGCGGACTCGGACACGTGCCCGGCACTCCCTTCGCTGGCATGATCCAGTTCAGGTGCAAAGGGTCGAGGCACGGATTGCCTCCTCTCAGCCGCCGCCGCGGCTCCCCTGACTTGTAGAGGCGAGGCTACACCAGCCATCGATTCGAGACGCAGAGCCGCCGCGGCGTGGGTGTGGTGGGCCGAATGCCTGTTCGGACCGGGCGCACGCGCCCTGGTGGGTGCGTAATCCGGGCAGCGGCCCGCGCAGTCGCGTACCCTCGCCGACGTGGGAAAGTTACGCTTTATTGGCATCCTCGCCGGCGCGCTCGTGCTGGTGTTCGTCCTGGGGTCCCTGGTTGTGGTGATTTTCACTCGCACCACCCACGAGACACGAACCTTTTCGGGACGGATCTCGAAGATCATCGTCACGACCGATCGTGGTGCGGTGACGGTCAGGAGCGGTCCCGAAAGTGGCATTACGGTCGCAGACGAAAAGCGTTTCGTGTTCTACGGGCCCGACATCACCGAGAGCGTGACCAACGGGGTGCTGTCGGTGCTGGCCAACTGCCCGATGATGGCATTCGTCTCCTGCAGCACGAATTTCACGATCACTGCGCCACCGCACACGGATGTCGAGGCGACGGCGCAGCGGGGCCTGCTGACCGTCCTTGGCATGGCGGGGGCCGTGTACTCCAACAGCGAGAGCGGTGACTTCGCGCTGACGGGACCCGCGCTCTCGGTGACCGCGTACAGCCTTGAGGGGGCGATCGCCACGGCCTTCACGCAGCCGCCGCGCTTCGTTCACCTGCGCAGCGAGACGGGCAACGTCACGCTGACACTGCCGCCGGCGCGCTACGCGATCACTGCCAATAGCGGCATCGGCACCTCAACTGTGACCGGGTTGGTGTCCGAGGCCGGCGCCGGCCGATCCGTATATGCCAGCTCGGGGTCGGGGACCACCGTGGTCCGCCGCGGACGCTAGGCGGACCGTCCGCGCGATGCGCTAGCCTAAGAACAGTTGTTCGACAGGGAGGCAGCCGTTATGCACCCACCCGAGCACACTCCGTCTGACGGAGCGGTCCCGCAAGATCGGGGCGAGCAGATGACGCTGTTCACCCATGCGCCGCATCCGAAGATGCCCCGGGAGCGCTTGAGCCGCAACGCGCAGATGGCGCTCCGGCTCGAGCAGCTGGCCGACGACTCGGAGGACCAGGCCGCGGAGGCGCACGCTGCCGGCGATCAGATCACCGAGCGGCGTCTCCGTGAACAAGCGCGCGACGCTCGCCGTTCCGCAACCTTGCTCCGGGCGGGCCCGGGAGGGGTCTCCCGCCTGCTCGCATCCTGATGCCGCTGCGCTAGGACCCGCCGGCGCTTCCCGTTTCGCCCGGCCAGAACGCCGGCAGGTCGATATCGAAGAACCCGTCGGCGTCCGCGTGCGCCGTGTGCCAGGCCGTGAAGTTGGGGATGGAGAACCCGATCACTTGATTCGTGGTCTCATCGAGTCGCACCTGTACCTCGCGATCGGGATCCCAGATGGTCCGGGCCGGGCGGACCGGTCCGTATGAGCAGTGGTACGCATCCTTGTCCTTCTCGTACTGAGTAAAGGTCTCGATCGGCGGCGGGTCCGCGTCGGGCCCGCCAGGGGCCCCACCCGAACCGGGAATCGGGGGAGTAGGGGGTGCTGTACTCACGAGAGCTCCAAGGTCGTTCTGGGTAGGTCGTCACACGCCACCGGGGATCGTACGCCCACGGGCGGGCCGAAGGTCGGATCCCTGGGCCGGGTTCGGTCTTCGCGGCGCGAGGTCCGCAAGATCTGCGAGGATTTGCGCCGCGCCTGATGCATCCCGCGAGTGCGCGAGCCAGGGCTTGGCCCACGATGGCCGAGTGCATGACAACCGCGCGATACGGCAGCCGAAGGGAACCCATGACCGAACGCCCCGAGTCACGCGGCTGGATCGTGCTCACGCTCTTGAGCCTGACCCAGTTCATCTTGGTGATCGACGTATCGATTGTGAACGTCGCCCTGAACTCCATCCAGCACGCGCTTGCCTTCTCCGAGGCCAACCTGCAGTGGATCCTGAGCGCCTACACGTTGACATTCGGAGGCCTGCTGCTGCTCGGTGGACGCGCCGGGGATCTGTTGGGCCGTCGCCGGGTCTTCATGGCGGGACTGGTGATTTTCACCTGCGGCTCGGCATTGTGCGGGTTCGCCCAGTCGGAGCTCATGCTGATCCTGTCTCGCGCCTTCCAGGGGATCGGTGCGGCCGCAATCTCGCCTGGTGCACTGTCGATTCTCATGACGACCTTTCCCGAAGGCAGCGAGCGCAACAAGGCGCTCGGCGTCTGGGGCGCCATCGCGGGGGTCGGCGGTGCAGTCGGTGTGCTCGCCGGGGGCATCCTGGTCCAGTACCTGTCGTGGCGGTGGATCTTTCTGGTCAACCTCCCGATCGGGGTGTTCGTCCTGCTCGTGACCCCGCGCTTTGTCCCTGAGTCCCGGGGCGAGTCCAGCGGGCGTTTGGACATCGCCGGATCGGTCTCGATCACCGGTGGTCTGGCGCTGCTGATCTACGGGCTGACCCATGCGCAGACGACTTCATGGTCCAGCAGTACGACCATCGCCGCCTTGGCGGCCTCGGCCCTGCTGATAATCGGGTTTGTCGCCATTGAGGCGAAGGTCAACGATCCTATTCTCCCGTTGGGCATCTTCCGGAACCGGAGCGTGACGGGCGCAAACGTCGTTGGCTTCTTGCTGGGTTCCTCGATCTTCGCAACCTTCTTTTTCCTGTCGCTCTACATGCAGCAGGTGATGGGCATTGACGCGCTCGGTGTCGGGATCCGGTATCTGCTGCTAGCCGGCGTGATCGTTGTCGCCGCTGCCATCTCCCAGGGATTGGTGACCCGCTTTGGGGTTCGGCCGATTCTGGCGATCGGCATGCTGCTGCTGTTTCTCGGATTGCTGTATTTCACGCGGCTGCCGGTCGTTGGTACGTACGTGCAGGATTTGGTGCCCGGTTTCGTGCTGGCGGGGGTTGGGCTCGGGTTCGCCTTCGTGCCCGTCTCGATCGCGGCCCTCCAGGGGGTGACCGGAAAGCTGGCCGGGGCTGCCTCGGGGTTGATCAATACCTCCCAGCAGGTGGGCGGCGCGGTCGGGATCGCGGTGCTCTCCACGATTGCGGGGACGGTCTCGGCGAGCCACATCACGGCCGCGGTGCGCGCCGCCGTGGCCGCCGGTGGGAACGCGCAGGCGGCCGCGGCCGCCGCCACGCCGCAAGGCCTGGTCGACGGGTTCCACGCCGCCTTCTACGTGGGAGCCGCGACAGCCATCGTCGGGTTCGTGTGCGCGGTGCTCCTGATCCGGCGCACCCCGCGCGGAGTCGTGCGCGAGATCAAGTAGTTGCCGTCGCCCGGCGGCACCTCACCGCCGGGCGACGCGGCCACCGAGCAGAGCGACCGCTCGTGTGCGGTATCCATTGCTGACCAGCGCGTGCCAAACGGCATATTCTTTGCAGGCCACCCGACCCGGCCGGAGGAATGCATGTCGCAGCGCGAGCCGTCGCCAGATCCAGACCGCACCCTTTGGGCAGCCGCTGCCCAAGCTGAGTTGGGGTCCCGCGCGCTTGATGAGCTGACCCGCCAGACCCCTGAGGGGATCCCGATCAAGCCGCTCTACACCGCAGAGGACCTTGAGGGTCTCCAGGTGACCGGGAGTCTGCCCGGCTTCGCACCGTTCACGCGCGGGGTCCGGGCGACGATGTACGCCAACCGCCCATGGACCATTCGCCAGTATGCGGGTTTTTCCACGGCCGAAGAATCCAATGCGTTCTATCGCCGCAACCTTGCCGCCGGACAGGCCGGGCTGTCGGTGGCCTTCGACCTGCCCACGCATCGTGGCTATGACTCCGACCACCCCCGGGTGGAGGGCGATGTCGGCAAGGCGGGTGTCGCGATCGACTCCGTCGAGGACATGAAAATCCTGTTCTCGGGGATTCCCCTGGAGAAGATGTCGGTCTCAATGACGATGAACGGCGCGGTGCTGCCGATCATGGCGTTTTTCATCGTGGCGGCCGAAGAGCAGGGTGTGGCTCCGGACCAACTGTCGGGAACGGTCCAGAACGACATTCTCAAGGAGTTCATGGTCCGCAACACCTATATCTATCCCCCCGCGCCCAGCATGCGGATCGTCGCTGACATCATCGCGTACTCGGCCCGCAAGATGCCGCGCTTCAATTCGATCTCCATCTCCGGCTACCACATGCAAGAAGCCGGGGCGACAGCCGTTCAAGAGCTGGGTTTTACGCTCGCCGACGGGCTCGAATACGTGCGCGCTGCATTGTCGTGCGGACTGGAGATCGATGTATTCGCGCCCCGGCTGTCGTTCTTTTTTGCGATCGGCATGGACTTCTTTATGGAGGTCGCCAAGCTGCGCGCCGCACGGGTGCTCTGGGCCGAGCTCATGGCCCAGTTCGCACCCGCCAAGTCCGGCTCGCTGATGTTGCGGACCCACTGCCAAACCTCCGGCGTCTCGTTGACCGAACAGGACCCGTACAACAACGTGGTGCGCACGACGGTGGAGGCCCTGGCCGCGGTGCTCGGGGGAACACAGAGCCTGCACACCAATAGCTTCGATGAAGCCATCGCCCTGCCGAGCGAGGCCTCGGCGCGCATCGCGCGTAATACGCAGCTGATCTTGGCCGAGGAGACCGGCGTGACCCGGGTTATCGATCCCCTGGGCGGCTCATACTTTGTCGAGTCGCTGACCGAGTCTTTGGTTACCCACGCCCGGGACCTCATCCAGGAAGTCGAGCAACTCGGGGGTATGACCGCGGCGGTCGAGTCGGGAATGCCAAAATTGCGAATCGAGGAGGCGTCTGCGCGCCGCCAGGCGCGGGTGGATCGTGGGGAGGACACCATCGTCGGCGTCAACCGCTACCGCCGTGAGCACGAGGCCCCGGTGGACATCCTCGAGGTCGACAACCGCGCCGTGCGCGAGCAACAACTCGCACGCCTGGCGAGGGTCCGCACAGAGCGTGATCAGGCCGGCGCGCAAGCCGCGCTCACGGCGCTGCGCGACGGCGCCAAGTCAGACGCAAACCTGCTGGAGTGCTGTGTGGTCGCCGCCCGCGCGCGCTGCACGTTGGGTGAGATCTCCGCAGCAATGGAGGAGGTCTTCGGGCGCCATCGCGCCCAGATACACAGCATCTCGGGCGTCTACGGCGCCGCGTATGCCGACGACGTGGCCTTTCAGGAGATCTGCGGGAGAGTCGAGGAGTTTGCGCGGGCCCACGGTCGTCGGCCGCGGATGCTCGTCGCCAAGATGGGCCAGGATGGTCACGATCGCGGGGCAAAGGTGATCGCGACCGCGTTCGCCGACCTGGGCTTTGATGTTGAGGTGGGCCCCTTGTTTCAGACGCCCGCCGAAGTCGCCCGCGAGGCCATCGACGGCGATGTCCACGTCGTCGGCGTGTCGACCCATGCCGCCGGGCACAAGACGCTGGTGCCCCAGCTCATCGAGCAGTTGCATACTCAGGGGGCGAAGGACGTCGTCGTCGTTTGCGGGGGGGTTGTTCCGGCCCAGGACTACGCGTTCTTGCGCAGCGCCGGAGTGGCGGCGATCTTTGGACCGGGGACGAATATTCCGAACGCTGCCGGCGAGGTGCTTGGGCTCATCGAGCGGGCGCACTCGGACTCATGACCGGGGAGCGCCCCGTGGATGTGGCGGGCTTGACCGCGGGGATTGCCCGGCACGAGCGGCGCGCACTCGCGCAGGCGATCACGCTTGTCGAATCGACGCGTCCGGACCATCGGGCAGCTGCCGAGGAGCTGTTGCGCTCCCTGCCGCCCGCGGAAGGCGACGTGGTGCGGATCGGCATAACGGGGGCCCCGGGCGTCGGCAAGAGTACGTTGATTGAGGCGCTCGGGCAGCTACTGGTCCGGCACGGAGATCGGGTTGCGGTGCTGGCGATCGATCCGTCCAGCGCCCGCACGGGCGGCTCGATCCTCGGCGACAAGACGCGGATGGTGGAACTGTCGCGAAGCGACAACGCCTTTATCCGCCCATCGCCGGCCGGCGCGACCCTCGGTGGTGTGGCGCGGCGAACCCGCGAGGCGATGCACCTGTGCGAGGCGGCGGGATACCGGCGTGTGATCGTCGAGACGGTCGGTGTCGGTCAGTCGGAGACGGCCGTGGCGGCCATGACCGATCTGTTCGTGCTGCTCGTCGCGCCTGCCGGTGGCGATGAGCTGCAGGGCATCAAGCGCGGCATCATGGAGCTCGCGGACTTCGTTGTCGTCAACAAGGCCGACGGCGATCTGGAGCAACGGGCGGCCCAGGCCGTCGGCGAATATCGCAGTGCGCTCGGGTTGATGATTCCCCGCCACGCGGGTCTGCCCGCTCAGGCGCTCGCGGTGTCCGCCCGCGATGGCACGGGTCTCGAGGGGCTGTGGGAGGCGATCTGCGTCCGACGCGACGTGCTGCGGGCGTCCGGGGAGCTGACGCGCCTGCGGGCGGACCAAGCGCGCGACGGGATGTGGGCCGAGGTGCGGGAGGGACTGGTCGACTACGCCCAGCGTGCGGCGGCCGCCAGCGCGGCCGATTTGGAGCTGCGGGTTATGGAAGGACGACTGCTCCCGCATCTGGCCGCCGCCCAGATCCTTGAGGAACTCCACGCGGCGATGACATCTGGCGGAGGCGCTACTTTGCGAGGTCGCTCAGTGCGCTGACCGGCCCGAGCGCGACGACGACGTCGCCGGGGTGCAGGATGATCTCGGGCTCGGGTGCGGCCCGCATCATCGTGGATGTGCCGGCGCGGACCGCAAGAACCGTGACCCCGCGAAAACTCCCGGAGACATCGCCGATCGCGATGCCATCCAGGGCACCTCCTTCCCGGATCTCGACCTCCTCCAAGCGGAGATCGGGGGTGATACTGACCAGATCCAAGAAGTCGATGACCGCCGGGCGCACGGACACCGATGCGAGCATGCGCCCGGAGACGGCATAGGGCTGAATGACGCGATTGGCGCCCGCGCGATACAGGCGGTCGATCGACTCCGCATCGGTCGCGCGTGAGACGATCGTCAAGTCGTCGCGCAGGGCCCGCGCGCTGAGGGTGATGTACACGTTCAGCGCGACGGAGTCGACCGCGCACACCAAGCCGCGGGCACGCGGGATCCCCGCCTCGAGGAGGGTTGCCTCACGGGACGCGTCAGCGATCAGGTGGGGGATGCGGGCCTGTTCGAGTTCGTCGATGAGCTCCGGCTTGGTATCGATGACGACGACCGGGAGGCCCAATTTGAGGAATTCCTCTGTCGCTGCCCGACCGACGCGACCGTACCCGCAGACGACAAAGTGGTTGTACAGCCCGCCGATTTCGCGCTTCACGCGACTCCTCCTTAACGTGCGCTCAAGTTCCCCAGACGCAATCAGTTCGGTCGTGGAGGCCAGGAGCGCGAACACCGAGATCAACCCGAGCACAATCAGCAGCGTCGTAAATGCCTCGCCCCCCGGACCCAGGGGACGCACCTCCTGATACCCGATCGTGCTGAGGGTCACGACGGTCATAAAGACGGAGTCGCGAAGGCTCCATCCCAAGAACACCATGTACCCGAACACCCCAAATACGCCCACGCCCACGATCAGGGCGGCGGGAAGCCGAAACCGTCGAACCAGCACGCTCAAGCTCGTGGTCTCCCGGGTCCCCATTGGAAGATTCTCCCATCAGGCTCGGCCTACCGCCCCCGACCTTTGGGTGGGGGCATCTGTCCTGCAAACGCAGGCCGCGAGGCCGTAGATGAACTTGTGGAATTTTTAAGCTTCGACGGCCGTTATCATCGCTTTTGACAACTTCTCGCGATTTCCGTGTAGGGGAGCGGCCCTCGATGGCGAACCAGAGCGTCAGCATGACTACGCCTTCCGATATTGAGAGCCTGCGGGAACGTCTTCGCCGGGACTACGACACCTTCAGCCCGGCCCAGCAGGCGTTGGCCCGCTATGTCGCCGATCACCTGGCCGACTTGCCGCTCATGTCCGCCCACGAAGTCGCCCGCGCATCCCATTGCAGCCCGGCGACGGTGGTGCGATTCGCTCAGGCGCTGGGCTACAACGGCTACCCCGACTTGCAGCAACTGGTGCGACGCGACCAGCGCCCGTGGTTGCCCGTAGGCAACCGGGAACACCAATTCGGCCTGATTGGCAGTACCGACAGCGTCGCGGCTACCCTTGCGGCAGAGCGGCACGCATTGGAAGACACTGCCGACCGGCTCGTTCAGCGAGGCCTTGGCCCACTCGCGCAGGCGCTCGCCGACCGACGCCCCGTCGTCGTGGCCGGAGACGGACACGCCCGGGTGGTCGTGGGGCTGCTCGTGGATCGCCTCGCCCGGGTGGGCGTCCCAGCCGTTGCGGTCATGGGCCTGGACCTGCCGGATCGGGCCTGGCTGGAATCCCTCACGCCCAACGGAGCCGTCCTCGCGGTGAGCATCGGACGAGAGGCTCAGGTTGCCCAAGCGGCAATCGATGCGGCGCGCGCGGCCAACGTCCCTGCAACCGCCCTCGTGGATTCGAGCTTGTCGCCGATTGCCCGCCTGCCGCTCGCTCGGGTCGTCCCCGCCGATGTGCGCTTCGGGTCTCCGAGTGTGGTCGCCCTGATCGCCGTGGCCCAAGCTTTGGTCGTTTCGGTCGAATCAGCCGTGCGCAGAAACGCCGCCCGTCCGGATGAGTCGGGACCACGCGAGCTGAGCGCCGTCAGCGCATAACCCGCGGTGCGCGGGCATCGCGGTCGGCTAGACTGGCCGGAGCGACCACGGTGTCCGAATCCAAAGGGGTGGGTGTGGCAGATCAGTCCGGGGCGAATGGGCGCACGGGAACGCTGCGCGTCAAGACCGGTCTTGCGCAAATGCTCAAGGGTGGCGTGATCATGGACGTGGTGAACGCCGAGCAGGCGCGGATCGCCGAGGAGGCTGGCGCATGCGCGGTCATGGCCCTCGAGCGGATCCCCGCCGACATCCGCGCCAATGGCGGCGTTGCCCGGATGAGTGACCCCGACCTGATCAACGCGATCAAGGACGCCGTATCGATCCCGGTGATGGCCAAATGCCGTATCGGCCACTTTGTCGAGGCACAGATTCTTCAGAGCCTCGAGATCGACTACATCGACGAGTCCGAGGTCCTGACGCCCGCCGATGAGGCCCATCACGTCGACAAGCATGCGTTCCAGGTCCCGTTTGTCTGTGGGGCGACGGATCTGGGCGAGGCGTTGCGGCGCATCAACGAGGGCGCGGCAATGATTCGCACAAAGGGCGAGGCCGGTACGGGCAACGTGGTTGAGGCCGTTCGCCACATGCGCTCAATCCACGGGGGCATCGCGCGCCTCAAGGCTGCGCGCGGCGACGAACTCTACGCCGCGGCAAAGGACCTGCGGGCCCCATATGCGTTGGTCGTGGCGGTCGCCGAATCCGGCGAGCTTCCGGTCGTCAACTTCTCCGCCGGGGGTATCGCCACGCCCGCCGATGCGGCCCTGATGATGCAACTCGGCGCCGACGGGGTGTTCGTCGGTAGCGGGATCTTCAAGAGCGCGGATCCGCCGGCGCGCGCGCGCGCCATCGTGGAGGCCGTGACGCATTTCAACGACCCTGCCGTACTCGCACGGGTCTCCTCCGGCCTGAAGGATGCGATGCCTGGGATTGAGATCAGCTCCCTCGCTGCGGGCGAACTGCTCCAGACGCGGGGCTGGTAGGCGCCTGCGCATGGGGGTACGTCCACGCATTGGCGTCCTCGCGGTCCAAGGGGCCGTCGCCGAACATGAGCGCGCCCTTGCTGCGGTGGGGGGGATCCCCGTTCGCGTGCGCGATGAGGCAGGGCTGGCTGGCCTTGATGGGCTGGTGATCCCGGGCGGGGAGACGACCACCCTGCGTCGTGTCGCGGGGGATTCCGGGCTTATCGACGCGTTGCGTCAGGCCCGACGCGATGGGTTGCCGATTCTGGGGACCTGTGCCGGGCTGATCGCACTCGCCGATGACATCGCCGATGGCGATGCGACGTTGGTCGGGGGCCTGGATATCACCGTGCGGCGCAATGGCTATGGACGCCAACTGGCCTCATTTGAGACGAGGTTGAGCGTCGAGGGCGTCGGGACGGGGCCGATTGAGGCGATTTTCATCCGGGCTCCGATTATTGAGCGCGTGGGTCCGGGCGTTCGGGTTCATGCCGCATACCAGGACCACGCCGTGGCTGTCAGCGAAGGGTCGTGCATGGGCTTGAGCTTCCATCCCGAGCTCACGGCGGACCACCGGTTCCACGACTGGCTTGTGGGTAGCGCTCGTACATATGCCCGTGGGCCTGCGGAGCACACGAAGGAGGGATTGGGTGTCCGGGCATAGCAAGTGGGCGACCATCAAGCGCAAAAAGGGTGCCGCCGACGCCAAGCGCGGCCAGCTGTTCTCCAAGCTCGCCCGCGCCATCATCGTGGCTGCCAAGGAAGGTGGCCCGGATCCGGACTCGAATGCGACCCTCGCGAACGCCATCCAGAAAGCCCGCGACAATTCGATGCCAAAGGACAACATCGAGCGGGCGATTGCGCGTGGCGCGGGGTCGGGCGACGGCGAGGCATATGAGTCGGTCGCCTACGAGGGCTATGGCCCCGGCGGCGTGGCGATCTTGTGCCTGATTCTCACTGACAACCGTAACCGCGCGGCCTCCGATGTGCGCCACATTTTCTCCAAGCACGGCGGCGCTCTTGGCACGCCGGGCACCGTCGCCTGGCAGTTCGAGCGCAAGGGTGTGATTTTGGTCGATGCGGAGACCGTCGATGAGGACGCCATCATGGAGGCAGCGCTAGAGGCTGGCGCGGAGGACATCTCGCTCGATGGATCTCAGTGGCAGGTCACCGCGGCACCAGCGCAGTTCGCGCTGGTTCGGTCGGGTCTGGAAGCTGCGGGGATCCTCCCGGCCTCCGCAGAGCTCACCATGATTCCCAAGACGACCGTGGCGCCGGATGAGGCCGAAGCCCGGCGCCTGCTGAAGCTGGTTGACGCGCTCGAGGAGAACGACGACGTGCAAGAAGTGTTCGCCAATTTCGACATCTCCGAGGAGATGCTGGAGGCTGTTGCCCTCTAACACCGTCGAGGTGCGCGCGTGATTCTGGGTATCGACCCCGGCTTGGCGTCGACCGGCTATGCCGTCGTGGAGAGAGCCGGGACCCGCCTGCGTCCTGTCGAGTGGGGGGTGATCCGGACCGAGCCCTCGATGTCGCATCCGGAGCGCCTCGTGGAGATCTACTCCCGGGTAAGCGCGCTGATCACCGCACACCAGGTCGCGGCCGCCGCGATCGAGTCCTGGTTCGTCCACCCGGTCAGCAAGGCGGCGATGGGCATGGCCGAATCGCGGGGCGCCATCCAGGTTGCGATCGCTCGTGCCGGCATTCAGATCGTGGAGTACTCCCCGAACACGATCAAGCAGTCGGTGACGGGCAACGGCCGCGCGGACAAGGCGCAGGTACGCGCGATGGTGGAGCGGCTCGCCGGGGTCGATCCCGGCTCGGATCATGCCGGGGATGCGATGGCGGCCGCGATCTGCCATTTGTCGGGGGCGTCGCTCGCCAGCGCCATCCGGCGTGCACGCTAGCCTCGGTCGCGATGATTCGTTCGGTCCGAGGGAACCTCGCTGCGGTTGGGCCAGAGGGCGCAGTTGTTGATGTCGGCGGCGTGGGCCTGTTGCTGCACGTCTCCACGCAGACCCTTGGCACGCTCCCCGAACCGGGCGGCGTCGTGGCCTTGGAGGCCCACCTGGTGGTACGGGAGGACGCCCTGGAGCTGTACGGCTTTTCCACTGCCGCCGAGAGAGAGCTCTTCGTCGCGTTCATCGGGGTCAGTGGCGTCGGCCCCCGGATTGCCAGTGCCATCTGTGGGCTCTCCGATCCCGACGCGCTGCGTCAGACGATCCAGCTCGGGGATCCGAAGCCGCTGCAGCGCGCGCCCGGGGTCGGGAAGCGCACGGCCGAGCGCCTGGTGTTGGAGTTGCGCGACCGACTCGGACCGGTGATCGAGCGCGTGCGGGTGCCCAGCGGGCGACCATTGCCCGCCGGTCCCGCCGTCGACGCCCACGAAGCGCTGCTCGCGCTCGGGTTTACCGGTGACGAGATCTCGTGGGCGCTTCGTGATGCGCCCGAGCCGCTCGAGAGTGGCGATCTTGTGCGTCACGCCCTCCGCCGGCTGCGGCGCGGGTGATGGAGGAGCCCCGAATTACTGCACCCGATGAGCGGCCGGATGAGGCGGACTTTGATCGCGCGCTCCGGCCGCGCAATATTCAGACCTTCATCGGGCAGGAGGCGGCCCGTCAGAAGCTGGGGATCTTTCTGGAGGCCGCCAAGCAACGCGAGGAATCGCTCGATCATGTGCTCCTGGCCGGCCCACCGGGCCTGGGCAAGACGTCGCTGGCCCGCATCATCGCGACCGAGCTGGACGTCGGATTTCACACCACCAGCGGTCCGGTGATCGAGCGCAAGGGCGATCTGGCAGCGATTCTGACCGCGCTCGAGCCGCGCGACGTGCTGTTCATCGATGAGATCCATCGCTTGGGTCGTGCGGTGGAGGAGGTGCTCTATCCCGCGATGGAGGACTTCGAGATCGATATCGTCATGGGTCAGGGGCCGTCCGCAAACATCCTGCGACTTCCGCTCCCCCCGTTTACTCTCGTCGGAGCCACAACCCGCACGGGGCTTCTGTCGGCGCCCCTGCTTGGCCGCTTCGGAGTCGTCGAGCGTCTCGACTACTACAGTCACGATGAACTGGCCAGGATTGTTCAGCGCTCCGCGACGCTCCTGCATCTCGAGGTGACCGACGACGGGGCCATGGCGATCGCCTCACGGTCACGTGGCACACCGCGCATCGCCAATCGCCTGGTCCGGCGCGTCCGGGACGTCGCGCAGGTGCGTGAGGTGCGGATCATCGACGCGGACTCGGCACGTGACGCGCTGGACCTGCTCGCCGTCGACGAATTGGGGCTCGAGGAGCTCGACCGGCGCATTCTCAAGACGCTCGCGCTCGCGTTCGAGGGCCGGCCCGTCGGCCTCGGGACACTCTCCGACAGTGTGGGTGAGTCGCCGGACACCATCGAGGACGTCTACGAGCCGTATCTGCTGCAGGAGGGGCTGATTGCCCGTACGCCCCGCGGGCGCGTCGCGATGCCCAAGGCGTACCGGCACATCGGACTCGAACCACCCACAGAGCCGGCCCTCTTCTAGCGCCCGTCCACATCCGAGGCGTTCCGGGTTGCCTGAGATGATCGCCCGAGTTCGGGCGTTGGGCGGATCGTCGCTGTTTTTGGTGCGTGTCCACAGGCGGACGCCCGTGGACACGCCTTCGACGCCCCTGGCCCGAGAGGCCAGAGGCGCGCGTTCGGCGCTGTCGACTGTCGGGCCGCGCCGAACGGACCCGATCAGCGGCGGCGCTTGCCTTTCGGCAGGCGGCGGGTCGGGACCGGCGCCGGAGCCGTATCCAGGGCGAGGGCGATTCGCTGCCCGACAAGCCCAACGGCAACCGAGGCCGGGATATATGCCAGGGCTGCCGCATCCTGGTGCGCAGCCTCCTCGGCCGTTGCGTAGCCCGCCGCCGGTGATTCGGCGACGCGGAGCGCAGCGATCGCCAAACGCAGCGCCTGAACCTGCGCGCTGTCCTCGCACTTGGCCAGCCCGAGGTGCTGCAGCTGGTGGGCGATTTCCTTCTGGGCGGGGTCGACCGTGCCGGGGCCGTGGGTGAAGGCTTCGTGCAGCAGCATCAGGCCGGATCGCGAGGTAAACGTGCCGCCGGCCTGACGGGCGATGCGCCACGCGATCTGCGGTTCCCAGGCGTTCAGGTCATCGGCGTGCTCGGTAAACACGACGTCCAACAACGCCTGTTGGTGTGAGTGGGCGTGTTCATCCTCGTCGTCTGCGTCGTGCTCGTGCTCGTGCTCGTGCTCGTG
>Ga0182030_10000915_pt1 | contig 58655 bp, 66 predicted proteins | sample 812S3MmetaG_FD_121299 | JGI IMG/M metagenome (GOLD analysis project Ga0182030, IMG submission 121299) | Permafrost microbial communities from Stordalen Mire, Sweden - 812S3M metaG (Illumina Assembly) | ecosystem: Environmental > Terrestrial > Soil > Wetlands > Permafrost | place: Sweden... | reverse complement strand
GGAGATAGCCTGGGGTGAAGCGAAGCGCAACCCCAGGTCTCCGATCCAATCCACGCCAGCGCCCTGAAAGCGGCGCTACAAAACCCCCGGGGCCAACATTGTCCCCCCAGCTCGCAATCCATAGCTGCGGGATCATGGTAGGGTGCCCGCATCAGACTCTTCGCTCGCCGCACCCGGCCGGAGCGCGGCGGCTGGCACGGTCACGTCTTGGGGACGGTGCCAGGTGGCGGGAACCGAACCACACGCGCCAGACTGGTGTCTGTCCAGCGAAGCAGACAGTCACCGGACGAAAGCTCCAATAGGGTGCGGGAGAGCGAAGCCGGTCTTTCAGAGGCAAAGGGAATCAGGCGGCAGCCCCCTGCGACCGGAGAAAGACGGGCTTGCGAGCGGTGGGCGGTGGGCCGGGGCGTTACGGGGTGTCCCCGTTAGAATGGGTAGCGCCGCACGAAGTAGGAGCGCAGGGAAACTCCTTTCCCGTCGATTAAACTCGCCACAACGCCGCAAGTTTAGACTCGTCCGAAGGCGTCTAGCCACTCATTCTCGCCGGATGCCAAGTGACAAGCTCGACGAACTCTTCAAAATGCAGCAAGCCCTGAATATGCGAATCGGCGTTAATACCAGCGCCATGTCCGAACAGGAGCGCATCGATTGGGTCCTCAACTACTCCCGAGCCATGAGCCAGGAGATCGCCGAACTTGTTGACTCAGTCCCCTGGAAATGGTGGGCGAAGTACCAGTCGTTCAACAAGCAAAACGTCCGTGTCGAAATCGTCGATCTCTTTCACTTTTTGATCAGCCTAGCCCAAGTAGCTGAAATGAGCGCGGAAGACGTATTCCAAGCCTATGTCAAAAAAAATGAGGTGAATCTAAAAAGGCAAGAATCTGGATACCAAGTCAAAGACGAGTCTGATTCCAGTCACGTTTAATGTTCCATTCTATGACTTCCAGTGTATGGCAATATTTACATTACCGAACGACGGAGAGCTCTTTACCCAGCAAATTCTCGATCGGTGCGAGGACTTAATAGCCTCCGAAATTTGGGCCGGTATCACACATATCCGGCTAGACACTTGGATGAAGAATTTTTCTACTCCAACAGAACGATATTTCGCTGCGACCATTCTCGATGCGCTGATCTATCGATCCGAAAAGCAGACATTCTCATTGATGGAGGCCCTTTTTCAACGGGCGCTGCCGGACTTGCTCAGACAGCATCCGCCAAGTAAGCCGGCTCCTGAGTCATGGATCGACTGCCTCCGCGCACCGGTCACATCTGCAAATCAACCAATTCGATTGGTCCCGGTAATCAAGACGAATGATTCCCCCGCTAAAAGCGGGCCTGCCCTTTGCAGGCTTTACAGACGGCACCTGGGGTTGGAACAGAACTGGATGATTTGGCCGTGGCAAATCGCTGCTTTTCGGGCCGCTGGAATAACTCAGTTTCTCTTCATTGATGATTTCTTGGGTACCGGGGAACAATTCTGTGAATTCGCTGATCACTTCACGCTATCCACTCATTTGCACGATTGTTACGCCGTTTACGGTCCATTGGTGGCGCACCGCGATGGCATTACAGCAATTCGTAAACACTCACCCGCTTTTCACATATCTGCTGTCGAGATCATTGACCAAAGCTACAGCCTTTTCGCTGATGATTCCCGTTGGTTTCAGGATTCTACTAATACGCCTTCCATGGCTCTCGCTTTCTACGACAATTTGGTAACTAGAGCATCATTACCTATCAGACCCGATGCGTTGAGGGGGTTCGGTAATTTATCCCTTACATATGCGTTTAACCATGCCACGCCGGACAACTGCCTGCCGCTCCTTTGGTGCGAAAGCGCCAATTGGAAACCGCTCTTAGATCGATAAATGAAATCTTCTTTAGAGTCCTTCAGAACAGTCTTTTCGAAAAATCGAACAGAGGAACTGGGCGCGGATGTCTATAAGCATTTTGTTGTCCCGCGGTTTTACGATCAACTCGATTTGTTGACCGCCCGAAAACCTCGCTTATTGATCGGCGGACGAGGCTGCGGCAAGACCATGTTACTCAGATACTTGTCGTACGAGAGCTCGTTTTCCATCCACAGAACCAGCATTCCCGAAGATGCAATCGAGCATCTTGGATTATATTGGCGGATCGACACGCAATTCGCCGCCGTCATGAACAAGCGAGGTCTGCCACAGGATGTATGGAGTTCGGCTTTTAATCATTTTCTGGCCCTGCTATTATCTGCTGAAATCGTGAGGTGTGTTGAAAAGATCGCTGTCTCGACCTGCCCCGTAGTCAAACCCAACGATCTAGCTTCACTATCCTTCGACCGATTGGCGTTATTCGATAATGGCTTCGGCGGAAATGCAGTTACCTTTTCCCGTACGCTTCAGGATAGACTTTGGATATTCGAATCTTGGGTGGCTAATGTGAGAAAGGTCAGCGAACCAGTTTTTCTACCGGGGGTGTTATTTCTTCAAGCTCTCATTTCGCATTTAAAGGACAGCATACTCGCTCTTGGCGCCGCAAACTTCTTTGTGTACGTGGATGAGTTCGAAAACCTCCTGGATTATCAACAACGGATTCTCAACACTTGCATCAAACATAGCGAAACGCCCCTCATATTTAATATCGCTATGAAACGGCACGGCTTTCAAACAAAGAGTACCGTTGGTCCTGAAGCGATTCAAAACATCGCCGATTACAGAGAATATGATCTGGAGGAATACTTACTCGACTCGAATTTTCCCGTTTTCTCAGCGGAAGTACTGTCTCTAAACCTGTCAAACGCTGGTGTCGGGGATGTCCCAATTGATGTCAATGGGTTGCAAAATCCGGAGACATTAGCAACCCGCAAGGCCAAGGATTACATTGATATTGTTTCGCCATGGATCAAGACCCTTTTCCCCGGACTCAGCCATGATGGTCTCGCTGCTGCGGTGTTTTCAAATGAGACACTCGTACGTAAGCTTCAGGACAGAATTTCTGCGGCATTGAAGGAACGCGGTGGAACGAAACCGATAACTTCCTTTTTTCGACCTGAGTTTCCACAGGCAAGCATTGTTGTCGCTGCCCTGCTTCATCGGCGTCGGCTCACGTTCGACGACATCGAAAAAGAAATGAATCTCCTCGCTGCGGGAAAGCCCAACAAGTTTACTGGCGCACAAGGTTGGATACACAATAATTTCATTGGTTGTCTATTGTGGCTATACGAATCACATTCCAGCTTTTGCCCACTCTTCTCAGGCTTTGAGGTCTTTTGCCTCCTAGCACGAGGGAATCTCCGGCATTTCCTCGAACTTTGCCATGTGTCTCTGAATCAAATGTCGGAAGCGCAAATTCTCGCACTGACTCCTGTGCCGCCTGTCCTCCAAGCAAAAGCAGCTCGTCAAGCGAGCACAACGTTTATCAACGAAATTCCCGCCTTTGGACGTTACGGAGATAGGCTCCATACATTTGTGTTTCGTTTAGGTTCATTGTTTGCCCTCGCGCACCGTCGTCCTTCTCAGAGCGAACCGGAGCAGAGTCATTTTGCTGTGACAAGTGGGTCGTCACGAATTAAGGATGAAACGACAGAGTTTCTTAATGAAGCCGAAAAGTGGTCTGTGATTTATCGGGAAGAGGAAACTAAGGTTAAAGATAACGTTAAAGTTATTAGTTTTGATTACATATTAAATCCTATTTATTCGCCGTATTTCAATATTACTTACCGAAAGAAGCGGAAGGTTGAGTTAACACAGGGCGATTTGGAGACGCTTATTCATGGCAGTTTCAATGATGCGAATGAGTTATTGCGTCGCTTTTCCCGGAGCTGGGGGGTGGACGATACAACCGGTGGGACACTCTTTTTTAGATTCGCCGAGGAGACAGAGAAATGACGATCGCGATGCAGTCTGGAGCCGATTCAGGCGAAATTACGGGCGTTCGATGGGATCACATCATACATGGGGATGCCATCGACGCCAGGGGGACAGCGGCAATTCAGTTCGCGCAGAATAACGGTCCGACAAGCCATCATTTTAAATATACGCCCTCAGCTTTTCAGCTGATCGTCGATGGAAATAGCTACTCCACTGAAGAGCCTGAACTTGCGTTTGCCTCGCTCAAGGATTCGTCGATCTTGATCGAAGCTACAACACTCGGTTTTGTTGAGATATTGCTTTGCTGTCGAGGTCTCCGCGACATCGGAATACGTTCGCTCTGGATATTATATACGGAACCCGAGAATTACTACAGACCACAGCGCTCTCATCTCGTCCATCGTCGAGATTTCGAGCTTTCCGATGAGGTCCAGGAATTTACCGGCGTACCTGGAAATACAATTTTGTTGACTGCGGATCGTCAGGTGAAAACCGTTGCGCTATTGGGTTATGAGGGACAACGGCTCGCCCGGTTTCTGGAACAAACGGGAATTTCACCGGGATCGTGCTCAATGATTTTTGGCGTGCCAGCATTTCATCCAGGCTGGGAAATGGACGCATTTGTTAACAATTTCAGAGTCATTAAAGGACGAGATATGGCCGGGAGGGTGTATTTCTGCGGGGCTCATAATGTTCTCTCCGCTTATGATAACCTGCGGCGAATTTACAACTCTTGTACAACTGAACGCCTATTGATCGCGCCAATTGGAACGAAACCCCACGGAATCGGAGCGGCGCTGTTTCTTTGTCAGCATTCGAATGCGGGAGTGGTATACGACAATCCTAAACGAAAGAAGGATCGCACGGACAAAACCGGAGCGTGGCACCTTTTTGAGATTGAATTTTAACAATGGTTCGCCACGAAACTCCCATCCGAATCGCCAACGAGCTGGCGCGCCACGCTCCCGGCAGAATCAGAAGACTTCTCGATCCTGCTGTAGGCACCGGGGTTCTGCTTGAGCCATTTCTAAGTCCGAAAACTAAAGCTCAATACGAGGTCTTCGCGATAGATCGGGACCCAAAGCCGCTAGCGAAATTGGATCAACAATTTGGCGTTCGGTGTCGAAAGTTTCAGACAATCGCGGACGATTTTCTGTCATGGGCACGTTCCTTTCGAGCGAAGAAGCTCGATCCCTTCGACTGCGTAGTGATGAACCCTCCGTTCTCGTCTCGCCGAAGCCAGTGGATCTCGTTTGATCCAATAAGAGACATTCCTGGATGTCAGGACGCTCCCGGTAAGGGTCCAATCGAAGCCGCTTTTGTGCTCATGGCAATCGAGTTGCTGCGGAATCGCGGTCGTCTGCTTGCCATTCTGCCTGCATCGCTGATCACTACCCCGACTTTCGACTGGGTACGCCGAGCGATGGCGTTAAAGAACACGATTCACCAGGTTCACGAATTGCCTCGGTTCGCGTTTCCCGGAATTGGAAGTCGCATATATCTTCTAGTCTTGGAAAAGGGTCGGCGATCCACCCGTACTCTTCTACTCAACCATGACCTCTCCGAGCCTGATCGACGCTCAGTTTCGCGGACCAATCTGTCCGAACGGCTGGATTTTGCATATCATCATGCAAATGCGGCTTTCAGGAGAGTTAAGAGGGATCGCCAATTTGGATGGTTGCGATTGGGAAAAACGGCAACTGTTTTCAGGGGCAGTGAGTCCACTCCGGGCATACCAATTTCCGTGGTCCATTCGACGGATTTCGTTAACGGCTTTTGGAAAAAAGATAGAAGCCGACAGAAAAAGCGGGCCATAAAGGGAAACAAGGTGCGTGTTGAAGATGGAGATATCCTTGTGAAGCGAGTTAGCAGAGACTGCGCCAGGACTTTCGGATCAAGCGTTGGCTTAGACGGGCATCTCTGCTCTGACTGTGTCCTGATTATTCGTCCTCTCGTAAAACGAGATCACATGAAGCTGTTGTTTTGCCTTAGATGTCTCTTCGAACTGGAATTTATGACTGCTCTTGTTGAGAAGGGCACTGGAGCAGCCTATCTGAGCAAGGAAGGATTGAAAAATCTATCGATCCCGCTTGGCCTAGCGGAGAGATTTCCCGGGTACTTTCGCCGCTATAGTGCTGCTGCCAAACGGCGGGATTTTCTAAGTATGGTGCAAATCGAACGGACTGCTGCCGAATCCATACGGAAGCGGCGAGGCGGCGAGGCGAAATCCCGACGCAAATCCATTCAGAGCGTTTAGATCGCAAGGGAGACCCCTGCCAAAGGGATCTCCCGATGGAATATTATTCGGCCAGCGCCCTGCCCGGGGAAGAGGAGATGTGATGAATCCGCGGATTTTTGGAACGCGGTCGCCGTCTCGCGGTTTGGATCGTTTCCCGGTTGTTCGAACGCCCGCTGGACGGTAGAAGAGGTCCCCGGAATGCCCCTCACGGACTACCATGCCAAATATTTCGCCTACGAGCTGACCAAACGCTGCTCGTCGGACAGCCTTGAGCAGTTGGCGGGGGCGGTCGCGGGCGCCCAGGTGGACCTGAATCCCCATCAGGTGGACGCGGCATTGTTCGCTTTCAGGTCTCCGCTATCCAAGGGGGCACTCCTGGCCGATGAAGTGGGCCTCGGCAAGACGATTGAGGCGGGGCCGGTGCTCTCGCAGAAGTGGGCGGAGCGGAAGCGGCGGATTTTTTATAGGCGCAGGGGATAGGCGCAGGGGTCAAATCTCAACATCCAACATAGCGGCAAATTGTGACAAAAATTTCCCTGATTCCGAACCTCTTCGGGACCCCTTTTCCAACGACCCTTTCGTGAGAAATATCGCGCACGTGCGCAAAAAATAGGGATATTCCCACTTGGATCACCCAATCCCGTCCCCGCCGAATCTCAAACTACATCGGCATCAACCCCTGCTCCCCTGTTGCGTCCTTTGCGTTTCCTCCAGAGGGCGGACCTGTCTCCGCCGTAGGACGGACCTGTCCTTTGGCATGGCTTAAGCATGGCTTTTGTTCGCCTCCTCCAAGAATTTTTCCAACCGGTTCCCCCCCGAAAGATCCTATCGCAACCTGTCCGGCGGCGCCTGCGTGTCCGCCGGCGACAAAATCTCATTTCGGTGAATCCCAACCGTGATGCTCTGATTCTGCCACCGCAGCGTTACCCGGCCATCCTGCACCGCCATGAGCTGCACCACCACCGGCTGGCCGCCGACGTTCAGCGACGCGATCTCCCCCTCCGCCATATCCTTGCCATTGATCACCGCCATCGGCGGCTCATTCAACATAATGGTCGTCACGGAAAAGTCCTCCGCGCGAGGAACGTATGGGGCCGTATCCGAAGTGGAATAGTTTTCCGTCTTGATCCATCCGATGGGCCAGAACGGATTGTGTTCATTGGCCGACCCGGTGAAAACGGACTTGCTCTTCGGCGCGTATTCCGAGGCGGCAGACCCACTGGCCGTGGTGCCGGACGTAGCCGCCTTGCCGGAGGCCAGCTTCACTTCGACGGTCGGGCCCTTCTTCGCCGCGGCCGCATCGGCCTTGGAGGCATTCGAGGCATTGGGCGCGTCAGCCCGGACCACCACCGCCTGGCAGGCGAGCAGCAGAAAGGTCAATGTCAGGAGCGTTTTCATGATTTGACCAGCGTGGAGAGAACCAGCGTTGCGTGCTGGTACTGGGCATCCTCTCGCGTCGCGTCCACGGATACACTGAGGATGTTCATCAGCGGCTCATCATTCTCAAGGTGGCAGATCGCCAGCCCCAGCGTGATGAATTCCACCTTCGGCACATCGATCGACCACACCATCCTCTTAAATCCCGGCATCGGGTCAGCCGACTCGGAGACCAGGTGCGTGGTGCATTTGTCGATTCCGCGGCTCTTGAAAAAATCCGCCATCTTCGGCGGGAACCACGCGATGGGCGCCCCGTCGGGTATGCTATTCTTGACCCGGTTGAGGAAGGCGGTTGCCACCGGCGCTTTCTTTTCCAGATCGGCCGTCTTCGCGATCTGCACCTTCGCATCCGCGATTTGCGGACCCAGCGCCGCAAGCCCGCTTGTCGCGTCCTTCTCGCTCTTCTCCAGGGGATCGAGCATGAACGCAAAATAACCCCACAGCAGCGCCACCAGCACCACGGCGCTCAGGCCGATCTTTTTAATTTGTTCCTGTTCGAGTTTCATTCCGCTCCTCCTGCTTCTCTTCTGGCCTTGAGCACCGGCGGCGGCGCCACCACCACCGGGTCCCGCACCTGCACCTGGAATTCCATGCTGAAAGCCGCCGTCGGCAGCCGCCGTCCATCCAGCATCACGTACTGGTCGCTGTCATCCAGCGTCTTGAACACGGAGCTTACATGCTTGAATTTCGTGCCCAGCTTCGTCTCCAATGCCGTCCGCACGTTCTCCGCTTCCTTGCGCGGCTCGGGCGCGCTCGATATGCCGCTGATCTCCAGGATGCTGTTGATCGACTTCTCATCGCCCGGCGCCTCCGCTCCCAGGTGGATCAACTGCACGGTCCGCGGCACCGTCTGGAGAATCTGATCGAGCACCGGCGCCCAATAAAGCCGGCTGTCCACGTTCTTGACCATCGCGTCGCTTGCCGCGATTTCCGCTTCCAGCTCGTCCTGCCGCGCCTTCGCATCCTTCGCCTTCGGCTCGATCGCCGCCCAGTCCCCCTGCAGGACGGTGTAGCGGATGCTCACCATGTGCGAGCGTTCGAGCACGATGAAATAATTCACGACGAACCCGATCATCACCAGCAGCACCGCCAGCATCGCCAGCCGCACCGGGTCGCGCTGGCGCGCAATTTCCTGCTGCTGGACTTCGTGGTAGAGATTTACGTGGAGAGGCATGGCGTTATTTGCGCAAGGCCTCCGCGGCCGCGCCACAGGCTACATTCAGGCTGACAAAATCCTGCGCCAGCGTCTCCTTCCGGCCGGCCGGCAGCGCCACCTCGCAGGTGGTAAACGGGTCCCACGCTTCGCACGGGATGTGCAGCTCCTTGGTCAGGATCGTCAGCAGCGACTTCAGCCGCGCTCCTCCGCCCGACACATGCACCCGGGTGATGTTTTCCTCCCGGCGCCCCTCAAAAAATCCGATCGAACTCGCGATCTCGCGAGTCAGCGCCGCAAGGGAGAGCCGCGCATTGTCCACCGTCGCCTCGTCTCCCGCCTCCAGTTGCCGGAAGGCCTCGTTGGGATTCGGGGAGCCATTGGATACCAGAAACTCCCTCAGGTTCGCCGCCCCGTAATCGATGGCCCGCACGATGACCAGTTCCTTCTTCACCCCCACGGTCACCGTCGAGTTGTGATGCCCGATGTCCACCAGCAGGAACGCCTCATTGGCAAACGTATCGGGATTGGAAAACTCAAACGCGTTGAAGGTGCACACCGACGCCAGTTGGATATTGTGGATGCTCGACTTCCGGTAGTGCTGGAAAGCCTGATCGATCATTTGCACCCGCGACCGGGGCATTCCCGCCACCAGGTACTTCACCGGCTGCATCGCCACCGCCGCCGTCGCCGGCACGTCTCCCTTCGCTGCCTTGGCCGGCTTGGCAGTCACCCCGGCGGAGATTATTTCGCAATCCAGCACAAATTCCTTCACCTCCTGGTTCAGCAGGCTCAGCCCATTGAGCCGGATCGCGTCCCGCAGTATCTCACGCGGCATTTCCGGCTGTTCAATAATGCGAATCAGCGAATCGTTGCTCGATACCGCGATCGCGCACGTCTTCGCGTTCGCCCCGATATCCTTTAGCGCCAGCTTCAGCTCCGCCCCCAATTGCTCCGCCGTCTGCGGCGCCGTCTCCATGACGTGCACCCCGTAATTGCTGACCACGAAGCGATTTCCGCCACGCCGCTGGATCGCTACCGTCTTTATCGAGTGCCGTCCCAGATCGACGCCAATGACAGCATTTGGAAATTTCTTACGCATTCGACATTTCGAGTGAGCAAAAGCGGTGCCGGAGGAGCATTTTTCCGAAAACTGAGATATTTCCCTACCGCAAACTACTTATTTCCGGCCTCGCCCTCAGTCCTTCGGCTGCCCCCCGGCCCTCGAAACCATCGCCGGGCTCCCACTTCTGGCGGAAGCCGCCGGTATCGCCGATGGCGCGGGTATCGCGGGCTGCGCAGCCTCAATCGGCGCCGCGGGAGCCACGACCGCATCCCGCGATTCCGGTTTCGGCAGTTGGGAAATCATCCACTCCATCACCCCGATCGACCCGAGCGCAAAAACCACGATCACGATCAGGCTCCCCAATCGGAACGACACTCCCTGCAATCCCTTCGGCGTCGCCCCTCGCCGATTTCTCTGCGCCGCCGCCTGGATTTCCAGCAAGCGCACCAATTCATCAACTTCTGGCGTTGGCGGTTCCGGGTTTTGCTTGGTAGGGTGGGCGTTTTCGTCCATGGCCAGACAGACTGTAGCTTACACCGCGCCATTTGTAACCTTCATGATCATCAGCGGATTGTGCGGGTTGCTCGATTCTGCGCGCGTCCTTCCTGGTGGGCTCGCAGCGATGTACCTGTTTTATCCTGTTCAAACGGGATTCTGCGCCGTCGTCCTCGCCTGGTTCTGGCGCCATTACCGCCTCCGTCTCTCCGCCAGGGCGTGGCTCGCCGTGGCAATCGGCATCCTCATCTTCGCCCTCTGGGTCGCCATCCCGCCCGCCTGTCAGGCCGTCTTTCACATGCCTCCGAGGGCAGGCGGCTACAACCCCCAGATCTTCGCCGGCCACCCCGCTCTTTACTGGGGCAACGTCCTGTTTCGCTTCCTGCGTCTCGTCGTCGTAGTCCCCGCCCTCGAGGAGATTTTCTGGCGCGGCTTTCTCCTGCGCTTTCTCATCAATGAGGAGTTCGAGGCCGTCCCCTTCGGCTCTTACGCCCTCAAGGCCAACCTCCTGGTCGCCCTCGGTTTCATGTTGGAGCATTCCACCCCCGACTGGCCCGCCGCCCTCATCACCGGCTTCGCTTACAATTTCGTCGCCTACCGCACCCGCAGCCTCTCCTCCTGCATCCTCGCCCACGCCGTCACCAACGCCCTGCTGGGCCTCTACATCATGCACACCCGCCTGTGGGGCTTTTGGTGATTTACGCGGCACGCCTCCAGCTTATATTCCCTCCATGTACGGGACCTTTTTACAGAGAGTGGTTCTGACCCTCATCATCGCCCTTTTTGCCAGCGGCCTGGTCGAGTTTTACAAAAACTTCGTCCAAGGCGCCAACAACGAGATCAACAGGGACTGGCGCACCGTCCCCGCCGCCTCGGCCCATCCGTAAAGCCGGATGAAAGTCGGCCTCGCACAAATCAACACCACCGTTGGCGATCTCCCGGGCAACTACTCGAAGATCATCGCCGCCTATCGCGAGGCCGTCGCCTCCGGCGCCGATCTCGTCCTCACCCCGGAGCTGGCCATCACCGGCTACCCTCCGCAGGACCTCGTCTTCAAATCCCGCTTCGTCCCCCTCAACCTCGAGGTCCTCGACCGCCTCCACGCCGAGGTCGGCCCCGCCCCCCTCGTTACCGGTTTCATCGACCGCAACGACGGTCCCGGCGCCCCCTTCCGCAACGCCGCCGCCATCCTGGAGCGCGGCCAGCCCCTTCGCAAAGTCTACAAATCCCTCCTCCCCACCTACGACGTCTTCGACGAGGACCGCTACTTCGAGCCCGCCGCCGATGTCCAGCCCGTCTCCCTCGCCGGCCGCACCTGCGGCCTCACCATCTGCGAAGACATCTGGGCGCCCCCCTTCCTCCCTCGCCGCCTCTACCCACGCGACCCCGTCGGCGCCCTCGTCCTCAGCGGCGCAGAGATCATTTTTAACATCTCCGCCTCCCCCTTCACCGTAGGCAAGCCCCGACAGCGCCTCGAGATGCTCTCAAAGCTCGCCGCCGATAAAGCGCGCCCCCTCGTCTATTGCAACGCCCTCGGCGGCAACGACCAGTTGATCTTCGACGGCAACTCCCTCGTCATCGACTCCCAGGGCCGCTGCCTCGCCCAACTGCCCCCCTTTCAGGAATGCGTCCGCGTCATCGATCTCGCCGGCCCCGTCATCCAGCCCGCCCTCCAGAGCGAGCCCGAGGAATTGCACGCCGCCCTCGTCCTCGGCCTGCGCGATTACGCCCTCAAGTGCGGTTTCAAATCCATCGTCCTCGGCCTCAGCGGCGGCATCGACTCCGCCGTCACCGCCGTCATCGCCGCCCAGGCCCTCGGCCCCCATGCCGTCCACGGCGTCACCATGCCCACCCAGTTCTCCTCCGGCGGCAGCATGGACGATTCCCGCCTCCTCGCCCGCAACCTCGGTATCCACTTTTACACCATCCCCATCCAGCAATCCTTCGACACCTTCAAAGCCCAGTTCCGCGACCTCTTTGCCGGCCTCCCCGAGGACACCACCGAAGAGAACATGCAGCCCCGCCTCCGGGCCATGACCCTCATGGCCCTCTCGAACAAGTTCAACCACCTCCTCCTCACCACCGGCAACAAAAGCGAGCTCGCCGTCGGTTACTGCACCATCTACGGCGACATGGCCGGCGGCCTCGCCGTCATCAGCGACGTCCCAAAGACCCGCATCTACGACCTCGCACGCTGGATCAACCGCGACCGCGAGATCATCCCCGCCGATACCATCACCAAGCCCCCCAGCGCCGAGCTAAAGCCCGATCAGCGCGACCAGGACACCCTCCCTCCGTACGAATTGCTCGACCAGATCCTGCACCTCTACGTCGAGCAAGCCATGACCGCCCGCGACATCATCGCCCGCGGTTTCGAAGAGGCAACCGTCCGCTGGGTAGCCCGCCGCGTTGACTTGAATGAGTGGAAGCGCGAGCAAGCCGCCCCCGGCCTCAAAGTAACCGGCAAAGCCTTCGGCCTCGGCCGCCGCATGCCCCTCGCCCAGCGCTTTGTGGATTGAAAAGCCAGGGTAAGAATCCCGGAGGGATTGCCCGAAATTAGCCGGGGTGCGTAAGCCCCATAAGCGCTAACTTATTTGTTCTTCGGATGGATTACGCCACAGCCCGGCTCCGAAAGAGCGGCCGAAGACAACCGGCTCTGAAAGAGCCGTCGGAGATAGCCTGGGGTGAAGCGAAGCGTAACCCCAGGTCCCCGATCCAATCCACGCAGGCGCCCTGAAAGCGGCGCAACAACCGCCCCCGGCCAATCATCGCCCACCTACCTCTACCGTTTCGCCACCCGCCCGATCCATCGAAAGCCGCGAAAGGCACGCCAACGGCGTGCAGGCATACCAGCCCGGGGTCAAGCGAAGCACCACCCCGGGTTACCGATCCTTAAAAAAAGGCCGCCCTGTAAGCGGCGGCGGCAACGGCCCATATGTCCACCGGCGACGGCCTTCACCCCCCTACGCCTCCCGAAAAATCGTCCCCCGGTGCTGCGATAGAAACGCCAGCTCCGGCAGCGCCGAATCCCCGGGAACCCTCAACGCCTGCCCCTCATACGCCCCAAAATTCTCCGCAACGCTCCGTTGCGGCAATTCCGCCTTCAATCTCCGCGAAAGCACCAATCGATATTGGTCATCGAAACTAATAAACCCGCCATCGAAAGCCGCGTCCGCATGAGCAAGGAATGCCGAAATTGCCAGACACCCCCCCGCCTGATAACCTTCAACCATGGAATTCAACTACGCGGACTACCTGGAGCGTCGCGCGGACTTGTGCGGCGGCGCGCTGGTCGTCAAAGGCACGCGTGTGCCCGTTCGGACGCTCCTCGCCAGCCTCGCGGAAGGCGCGACCGAGGCCGAGTTGCTGGCGGACTTCCCGACAGTGACGCACGACGGATTGCGCGCTGTCATTGCATTTGCTGCTGCGTCGACCGGCGATGATTTGCCCGTGCCACCCTTGCCCGCGGTCGCCGCGTGAAGCTCAAACTGGACGAAAGCCTGCCCGAGTCGTTGGTCGCCCAACTTGCGGCCCTCAATCACGACGTGGACCGTAGGCCCGGAGGGCCTGCCCGATAGTAGCCGGGGGCGTGAGCCCCCGGATGCCAGGCCCCCACGTACACGCCCTGGCAGGGGCGGCAAAGCTCTTCGCTGACCATCTTTTCGAAACAGCCATTCCAGGATACCATTGAGCCGGAGCAATCAAGGAAAGCCATGAACGACGATCTCAAATTACCCGACCCCGCGGCCGTCTTCGGCTGCGCACTATCACTCTGGAAGGAATGCGAAAAACTAGCGCAAACCGACCGAAAACTGAATCTGAGCGATTGCTTTAACGGCATGGACGAATGCATGCGGGTGATGATGGACGTAGCGACCCGATTCGAGAATTGGGCGGACATGCATGTTGCGTTCGAAAAGCTCGATGATGTGTGGCCTTATATGATGGAGAATTGCTTTGGGGCGGCTTGCTTGTTTTTATTGCCGCCGACTCGCCTCGCTGAGTTCGATGAAGGCGATTGCCTTCGAGTGGCGCTTCAAATGCGCCTGCCGGTCCGGTTTGATACAAATCTGCCGCTACCCGTGGGTGAGATAGCGAGCAACCCTCTTGCCGGCTCCGAGTTCTCAAAGTTTCGAATCGTAACAATGCGTGAGTCGCGTACCGGCCTGCGGCGGGAGCCGCTTACATTCAACGATGACCCGTTCGACGAACAATTCGGCCCGCCATTCCTTAGTCTTTATGGGATCGGCGTTGACGGACGGCACGAGCACATCGCTGATCGCGGTACATATGCAGAGGCTGTTAATCTCGCTCGCAAGCTCGTGCCTGGCATCGAGTTTACTGATGCGCCACAGGTTTTCTACACCGAATTAACCCCATGCCGCCTGCCCTAAAGCATTTTCAATCCGCAGCGTAGGAGATGATCAGCCGTCCTATCTAGCGGCTCTGGCGCTCGCGTATCGTCGTGATCCGATCCGTTTGGAATCCAAACGATCAATCCTTGACGAGCGCGCGTAAGCAGGACGCGATATGTGTTCAATAGGTATCGTCGATCTTCGACACTTTGCACTTTCTTCCATCGTGGACCGCTGAAGTTGAGATAAATCCAGCCATTGTTCGATGGATCGAATGTGAAATCGCCGCTCCAGCAAACGCCAACCCAATCGAGTTCGAGTCCTTGGCATTCAAATTCAGAGGCTGCTATCTCAAGTTGATTAGATGATCGAACGTCATCTGGTTCGGCAAGAAACCAACTCTCATATATGCCCCTGTTGCCTGTCCGAAAACCGCTGGAGAGTTCAATTCCCTCTGCCCGTAAACGCAATCCTCCAGCGCTCGCGACCAGCCCGCAACGCCGCAGGCCGCGCGTCTTATTTCGCAACCATTTGCGAGCGGTCTCAAGCGAACGGGTCAATCGCATCGGAAAACTCTTCATCCCTTGAGCGATCTCCCGGGCGGTTGACGCATCTCCTCCTAGGACAGCCTCAACCCATTTCGTGAGTTGTAACGCACGAAAAGAGCGGAGCGGGATATCGAGATGGAGAGAAGGTTCAATCTGGATGCTTGGAAACTCAGTCTCACCACTCTCGAATAGCTTATGACCAGATACGCTCGCGTCACCGTTCAGAGCTTGCGGCGAAACGACCACGTGCCAGTGGCGAAAGTCCGATTCGAGGCTTCTTCCCCACTCCGCAAGTCCCGCCTCGCCTGTATTGATTTCCTGGCCGCCTCCGACTAGGGCGACCAGAACAGCCCAATCGGAATGTCGATCCATAATCGAAAGCATGGTCGTCGGCTCCGATTTGGCGCGGCCCGTCTTTTTTTCATTTTGCGCTTTGTTCCAGGCCCGCTGCGCTTCATCGAAGACAATAACATTCTCAGCAGGCGGGATGTCGGGATTTTCGATAGCGAACCGCGCAAACGAGTGAACGCTCTGAATGAACGTGCTAGCAACGCGTGTTGACCTCACGCCGGTCCGAAGTTGGCGATGTTGTTTGGAAATCGCAGCGGCAACGATCTTCACGAGAGGTCCGTTTCCAGATAGAAATACTCCGGGGCGACCGTTCTCTCCCCGAAGCGCTGCATTGTGCACAACATTTAGACCTGCAAGTGTCTTCCCAGCGCCGGGTACCCCGGTGACGACGCAAATTACTTTCCGCCTTTCTCTTTGGGCGTCACGAATGACGGAGATGAGGCACTCTGAGGTGCGAGTGAGATTGGTAGCCCCGGCGTGCGAGTGCGCGATCTCGCGCACGTCGTGATTTGCGTAAAGCGATTCGGCTGCTTCGATTATTGTCGGTATCGGCCGGTAGGGCGACACGTCCCAAATGCCCGCGTCGATCGGCGGCGTTTCGATTTCCGACTCTGCGGAAAGGACTTCGGCAATCACGTCTGCCAGATCGCCCCGGTTTGCGAGTCTCACATTACGAACAGCGTCGTCGGACGTTACTTGATTTTTGTTCGGTTCTGAGGGTGCACGGGCGGAAACCAGAACCGGCACTATAACTCGACCGGCGCTCTGTTCGTGGAAGTCTCGCAAATCGAGCGCGTATTCCTCGACCTGCCGTTGAGCGTGGCGGGTGTGAACCCGATCTTCGGTTTTGAATTCGATGCATATGATTATGCCTCCTGCGAGAAGCACGGCATCAATGCGTTTTTGGCGTCGCGGAATCCTATATTCGAGAAGCACCGAGTAATCTAATCCAGACGGATATTTGCTGATTAAGTGCATGCACACAGCTTTCAAGCTAGCGATCTCATGCTGCCACGCCTTGATTTGCTTGGTGAATTGAGTGCTGAAAATATCGTCGCCACTCGCCCGATTAAGCACCCCAAGCACTGTGTCCGGATCAGCGGCAACGAAATCTGCGAATGTGGCTCGGTAATACGCGGCCATTCGATTTAGGTGCCCAGAAGCCAATCCACGCGTACATTCAAGGCCTGCGCGAGTGCCTTCAGTTCGAAGTCGAGTACGTGTCGGATTCCCCCCTCGATCTTCGCGATTGCGGCCCGGTCGAGAGAGACCCCCACAGCAGCGAGTCGGCCGGAAAGTTCATCCTGTGTGAGTGGCGGTTTATGTTCGTGTCGCGCCTGCTTGAGACGAACGCCAACGATGTTTTTCGAATTAATTTTCCTGACCATTAAGGTCCCAGGAGACTAGCAGGAGCACAGGCAATCCGTGTTCTAGTCTAGAACATTTCCGCAGGGTGACCCTGGGCATTTTCTTACTCACCTGGGCGGTTGCTTCTTCCACTCAACCGAATTGGACACTGCGCCTAAGCGCCATCCTCTTAAAGGACGCCCAAAAGCACCGGGTGCCGCATGCGCTTACGGATAAGTTCCAAAAAAAATCCCTAACCACGCCACACGCAATTTCGCTAGGATAAGAAAAAGGCCCATGCACATCGCCCGCCATCCCGCGCCCGTTCCACCCCGATTCCGAAATCATCCTGCGAGGAGGAGGAAGGGAATGTGGGGGTTGGCGGGCGGGCGAGACTTTCATCCTGACAAAACCTCATCACTCCTTACCCCTTCTGCGATCTCTCCCGCGATTCCCCTCAACCCGATCAGGGAAAATTAAACTAAATTAAACCAAATTAACCTCCCCCCCCCCGGTCCCGGCGTAGCCAAAGGCGAAGCCGGATCCCCATAGCCCGCACGTATTCAGAACCTTCAACTGGAGTCCCCAATCAAGGCAAATCAAGGTCAATCAAACCACTTTCCACCCCATTGCGATCTTTGCGTTCTTCTGTTCAAACCCTCCCCCTTTGCTTCCTTTGTTAACTTCTGTTCAATTCCCCCTTTCTCTTCTCCTTCTTTATCCGTGACCATCCGTGTCCATCCGTGGTTCAAATTCCCCTCTTCACCCCCTTTGCTTCCTTTGTTAACTTCTGTTCAATTCCCCCCTCCCTCCTCCGCCGCCAGGCTTTCCGGCAGCGCGATCAATTCATTCGTATGCCCATCGGGACGCCATGCCAGCCGCCCGTCCTCCAGCACCCGTACAATCACCCCGCGCAAAGTCCCCCGCAGCGTCTTTACCCGGTCGCCTGCCCCGAACAGTGCCGTGCGACTGCAACTCGATATGATCGCGGCCATTGAATCATGGTCGAGCACGCCGGTAATGAAGTGCGCCGCCGCCGATGCCACCTCCTTGCGCCGTATGAACGGCAAATCATTGAACAGCGCATTCGCAAGAGCCCGTCCGATTTCCGCAAACGTATTGCCGTTAAAAAAGAGGAAAGGCGCGCGCCTGTGGCACGATTTGAGAAACTCGAAAGCCTCCTCCAGCGTCAATTCCCGCGAGCGGACTTCCTCCCACTCTCTTGCGACCGCTTCGTTAGTTTCTCTCCCAACGCCTTGCTGCGCTCCGCCTCGCGCGCAGAGTCCTCGGTTGATCTGGCTGACAGATGCCCAGTTCCAGTTTTGCAGAAAGTTGGCTCGGCTTTGTAACGGTGCTGGCTCGCCGCCGCCTCCTCCAGAATGTCCTCGGCGGTTAACTCCTTCAGTAGGTCTGTCCGCAGTTTCATCGCTCATAATCTTAACCCCCACAGTTTCATTCCGCAAGCCAACAAGCCGCTTCCGCAAAAGATTGAACCATGGATTCCACCGGTGGGCACGGTTAAACTCGATGACCGTCGTTCCCAAAAATCCGTGTAATCCTGTAATCCGTGGTTCAAATTCCCCTCCGCTCTCTCCCCATCGGTGCAATCCGTGTTTAAACTCGCTGAAAATTGGTTGCGGCTCCGCCCCGCTATGCGCTGGTGCATTCCCCCCCATTCTCCTGTAGAGTGGAACCCGATGTTTGAAATCAAAGCCCGGGAAAAAGTGGTGGAGCGCGCCCTGCTCGTGGGCGCTTATACCGATTCCACCCAGAAAGCCGATGCGCGCAGCCTGCTCGAAGAACTGGAGGAACTCGTCGATACCCTCGGCATCCCCATCATCGACCGGATGCTGGTCGCGCACCGGGAATGCCATGCCCGCTACCTGGTGGGCAGCGGCAAAGCGCAGGAAATCACCGATCTCGTCAAAAAGCTGGAATGCGACGTAATCATTTTCGACAACGAACTGAGCCCCGCCCAGCAGCGCAACTGGGAGGAGCTGGCCGGCGTCACCGTCGCCGACCGCCAGGAGATCATCCTCGATATCTTCGGCGCCCGCGCCCGCAGCCGCGAGGCCCGCATCCAGGTGGACCTCGCCCGCATGGAATACTCCCTCCCTCGCCTCTCGCACGCCTGGAGCCACCTCGGCCAGCAGGGCGGCGGCATCGGCGCCAAGGGCGAGGGCGAAAGCCAGCTCGAACAGGATAAACGCAAAATCCGCGGCCAGATCGACCGCCTCAAAAAAGAATTGGAAACCGTCCGCCGCGCCCGCACCACCCAGCGCAAGGATCGCAAACGCACCCCAGTCCCCAATGCCGCCATCGTCGGCTACACCAATGTCGGCAAATCCTCCCTCCTCCGCCGCCTGACCGGCGCCGATGTGCTGGTCGAAAACAAGCTCTTCGCCACACTCGACACCACCACCCGCAAAATCGCCCTCCCCAACAAACAACCCCTCCTCCTCACCGACACCGTCGGTTTCGTCCGCAAGCTGCCCCATCAGCTCATCGAGTCCTTCAACGCCACGCTGGAAGAGGCCGCGTTTTCCGATTTCCTCATTCACGTCCTCGATGCCTCCCAGCCGAACGTGATGGAATTTTACAACACCACCATGCGCGTCCTCGCCGAGCTGGGCGCCGATACGAAGCAGATGCTCGTGGTCTTCAATAAAGTGGACAAGGTCGATTGCCCCGCCACGCTCGCCAATCTCCGCAGCCACTTCCCGGACGCCGTCCAGATCTCCGTCCAGACCGGAGAAGGCATGACGGAGCTGATCGACCGCATCTCAGAGTTCGTAAGCAAGGACACCGTCACCGTGGAGCTGCGCCTGCCCGCCGCCCGATCCGATCTGCTGGCAAAGCTGCATCGCGAAGGCACCCAGGGCGCCATCCATTACGAAGGCGAGTGGACCTACGTCACCGCCACCATGCCCACGCGCGCCCTGGATCATTTCGCCCCATTCCTGGCCGGGTCGCCCGTGACCGAGACGGCGGCGATAGAATAGGTCCTATGGGACCCATGGGTCGTATAAGACCTATATTATAGGCGCAAAGAGTTTCATCTCTCCTAATGCGGAAACTCTGCTAAGTTTCCCGGTTCCATGTCTTTCCGTGATCTCAATCTAGGCCCCAATATTCTCAAAGCAGTCCAGGAAGCCGGCTATACCGAGCCGACTCCCATCCAGGCGGAGGCCATTCCACAAATCCTCGCCGGGCACGATTTGATCGGCATCGCCCAGACGGGCACCGGGAAGACAGCGGCATTCGTGCTCCCGATCCTCACGCTGCTCTCGCGAGCGCCAAACCCTTCCGACCCTTCCGACCCTTCCCAGCCTGCCCAGCCGGCCCGGCGTCGCGGAACCCGCACGCTGGTAATGGCGCCCACCCGCGAGCTGGTGGTGCAGATCGAGGAAAACGTGCGTGCCTACGCGAAGCATCTGCCGCTCAAGATGGCGACGGTATTCGGCGGCGTGGGCGAACGCCCGCAGATCGAGGCGCTCCGCTCGGCGGTGGACCTGGTCATCGCCACCCCGGGGCGGCTGCTGGACCTGATGGGCCAGCGGCACGGAGATTTTTCGGCCCTCGAATTCCTCGTCCTGGACGAGGCCGACCGGATGCTGGACATGGGCTTTCTGCCGCAAATCCGGCGAGTTGTGAAGGCGCTGCCCAAGAAGCGGCAGACGCTGATGTTCTCAGCGTCGTTCTCGAAGGAGATCGAGCTGCTGACCCACGAGTTCCAGCACGCCCCAAAGATCGTGCAAATCGGCCGCCGCGCCAACCCGGCGGAGACGGTGACGCAACTGGTGTACGAGGTCCCGTCGAGCCTCAAGCCGGCGCTGCTGACCCACCTGCTCCAGGATGCGAAGTTCGATTCCGTGCTGGTCTTCGCGCGGACGAAACATGGCGCGGACCGTATTGCGCGCCGCCTGGAAGCAAGCCAGATCAGGACGGCCACGCTGCATTCCAATCGCTCGCAGAACCAGCGCCTCCGCGCCCTGAAGGAATTCAAATCCGGCGAGGTCCGGGTCCTGGTCGCCACGGACATTGCCGCACGCGGGATTGACGTCGATGGCATTTCGCACGTCATCAATTATGACTTTCCGATGCATTCCGAGGATTACGTCCATCGTATCGGGCGGACAGGGCGGGCGCTCGCGATCGGGGATGCGATCAGTTTTGTAAGCCCCGATGATCACGGAGCCCTTCGGGCGCTGGAGCGTTTCATCGGACGCGGCCTCGTGCGGAAACGGGCGGAAGGCTTTGACTACGCGGCCCCCGCCCCGGCGGCGCCCGCCGAGCGCGAGGGCGAGCGGCGTTTCGCCCAAGGCAGGCCAGGCAGGCCGGCGAATCCAGGGAACAGGCGCGCGGGCGGACCGCCCAGGAGCGGGCCTTATGGCAAAGGTGACGGCGGTGGCGGCAACAGGCGCGGCGGAGGAGGCGGCGGCGGGCGCAGACAGGGCGGCAACCGGGGCCCGCGGTAGCGCTAATTTATTTGCCAAAGCCGTTTTCCCACGATCCATTTCAGCCGCATGACGCAAGTACCCATCCGGGCCAAAACACAAAAAACAGAGTGGCTGCGGCTTGGGGCAATCCTGCTCTGCGCGTACGCCTCGACGTGGCTCTATCTCGCGATGGTCCGCGTGATCCCCCGCATGACCTCCGCGGAACCGACCTATGCCAGCGAAGTCTTCCGGTGGGTAAAACCGGTCACCCACGCCACGCTGGACTCGATCCAGCACCGGACCCACGGCGTCTGGTACACGATCGCGTTCATGGCCTGTTGCGCCGGGCTTTTTGCCCTCTACGCGCTCGTCCTCCGGCTGGCAAAAGGCTTTCCGTCGCGTTGGTTCATGGCTCTATCGGTCGCCGGGCCGGCGGTGATGATGGCCGTCATGCTTTGCACGCCGGTCATGCTTTCGAGCGATGTCTATGCCTACTCGCATTATGGGCGTTTGCTCGCGGTCGATGGAATGGACGCCCATGGGCCGGCGGCTATTGCGGAGGCGGGCGCCAATTCCTCCGATCCATTTTCCCTCGACGGATATTATGACTTTGTCCCCTCGGTTTACGGCCCGTTCTGGACCGTGGTTTCGGCCGGTCTGGTCCTCGCCGGGCACGACCATGTGGGCCTCACGGTCCTCCTGTTCCGCGCGCTGGAAGCGGCGGCCGCTCTAGGCAGTGCCGCCCTCATCTGGCTGATCCTCAAGCAGCTTGCCCCCCAGCACGCCGCGCAGGGAACGCTCCTCTTTTTGTGGAATCCTCTTCTGCTCATCGAGAGCGCCCTCGGCGGCCACAATGACACCTGCATGATGTTCCTCGCCCTGCTGGCCGTCTGGCTGCACCTGCGCGGATGGCGGGCCTGCACCATTGTCGCCCTCGCGCTCTCCGCGCTGGTCAAGCTGATCACATGGCCCCTCGTGCCCCTCTATATACTCATGATGCTGCGCCGCGGTTCCGATTGGAAGCAAAGCGCCTGGTTTGTCGCCCGCGCGGCCATCGGCGCCGCCGCTGTCGTGGCGCTATCGGTTTACCTGGCCCGCATGAACCCGGACGGCCTCACCGCGCACACCGCTTCCTCCGCGCAATTTTACGAGAATAACTACCACGAACTCCTCTTCAAAGGGGTCCGGCGTCTCCTCGGCGAGCCGGCGGACTCGCTCGATGCGCCGATGGATTTCAAGCCCTGGTGGGCCGCCACGAGTACCAAAGCCGTCCTTCACGAGGGCACCTCGAACAAATCGAAGGACCTCGCCCGGCTGAAACCGGAGCAGCAGTTGCTGGTCATCTCCGACGAGGACTCCGACGACTGGCTGCGCGTTTACGATCCGGCGCACCGCATGCAGGGGTATGTCGATTGGCCCCATCTCTCCGTCATCCCGGAGCCGAAGGATGCGGACAGCGACCCCACAGTCCGCCGCCTCTCCGGCTGGCCTCCGGAATGGCCCACCGTCGTGACGGCAAACCGCTGCATTCGTCTGGTTACCTGGGGTCTCTTCGTGGCCTTCGGACTGCTGGCGGCATGGAAGACGACCGACTTTGACAAGTTCATCCTTTGGGGGACTGCGTTCTTCATTGCCTCGCAGCTCCTGGTCTTCACGAAGATCTGGCCATGGTACGTCATATGGCCCCTCGCATTCGGCGCCCTCAAGCCGCGCAGCGGCGCCACGCTGCTGGCCATCATGCTATCCGCGGGAATGACCGTCACTTATGCCTTCCTCGACTATTCCAATACGCCGTGGGACTGGTTTTACGACTATCGCTCCATCCTTACCATCGTCCTCCCGGTGGTTCTCTTCGCGCTTCTAAAAGTGTCGGGCTTGATCGGCCAGCCGGAGAGCCCGTTGTTGCCGCAGGAGTAAGCAGAAGCCGTTAGGAGTTTTCAGCGATCCGTCCGGCAGGCGCCTTCCCGTGCACCTTCCGATACGCGTTCGTAAATGATCTCGTGGATGCGAAACCGCATCTGAGCGCAATTTCCACCAGCGGAAGGTTATTGCGCCCCACCAGCTCCGAAGCCGCCTCCAGCCGCCGTCCCCGCAAAAAGCTCCCGGGCGACGCCCCCGCCTGTTCCTTGAACAGCCGCGAAAAGTGCTCCCGGCTCAGGTTGCTCTGGCTCGCAAGTTCCTTGATCGAAATCGCATCACGAAAATGCTCCCGGCAATACTGGATTGCCGCCGCCAACGCGTCGCCGCTTTCCCGCGCCGGATGGGAAAGCTCACGCCAGCAACTAATGTAGAACGCGTAAACCTCCTGGCTCGCCTCAAAACGGTCGGAAAGCTTTCGCTCCTCGACCAGCCGCGCCAGCCGCAACAGGTTGAGCGCCGCCAATGAGCGGCCCGGCAAATGGATCACCGGACCGAACCGTTTTCTCAATCTTCCCCACAAGAGGAAGCTGAGCGGGTTGTAAAAGTTCAGCCAGCAAAACGTCCATGGCTCGCGGCTCTCCGGCGGATGAAAGTAGCTCCCCTTTTCCGGAACCAGGGCGATGAAGGCGGACTCCGCCGGCACATCATAAACGGCGCCGCCAAGCTGGAATCGGCCCAGGCCCGAGAGCGAATATTGCAAGATCACAAACGGGGCGGTCCCGCGACCGTGACAGTTCCAGTGGTATCGCGGGCTGGTTTGCAGCTCCCGGCTGCATGCGAAGGGCACCGAAAGGAGCGCTTCATCTTCGATATTCGCCGGTATTGAAGCCGCCATAACTTCCGAATATCACAAAATGACAGAGATTTGTCACAGACTTATGCTTGGAAAAAGCGGCGACTGTGGCAGGTTTGCGTCCCACCTATTATGGCCTCAAAAAAATCATCACCCGGTCATGCCGGGCACACGAAATCCGCCCGCGCGACCGGCCTTCCCGGTGTGCTGGACCGCCCCATCAAAGTCACAATGCTCGGAGCCGGCAGCGGATTCACCCATCCTCTGATGAATGACGTGATGAGGATCCCGAATAATCAAGGGGGCACGATCACCTTGGTCGATATCGATGCGAAACGCCTCAAGACGGCCCACGCGCTGATCAAAAAACTGGCGGAGGAGCTGGGTGCCCGGAATTGGAAAATTATTGCCACCACCGATAGAAAGAAAGCGCTGCCCGGCTCCGATTACATCGTCAATTGTATCGAGGTCAGCGGCACCGCATGCGTCCGGTTTGATAACGATATCCCGGCGAAATACGGCATAGACCAATGCATCGGCGATACCATCGGGCCCGGAGGCCTCTTCAAGGCGCTAAGGACGGTCCCCGTCTGGCTGGAGGTTCTTGCGGACGCCGAGCGCCTTTGCCCCAACGCCATCGTGCTCAATTACACGAATCCGATGAGTATGATGTGCGTCGCTGCCGGGCGGGCCAGCGCCATGCGGGTCGTCGGGCTTTGCCACTCTGTGCAGGGCACCAGTGAGTTGCTCGCAAAACGCGCCGGCATTACCCTGGATAAAATCACGTGGGAATGCGCCGGCATCAATCACCTGGCATGGTTTACGAAGTTCGAGCACCAGGGCAGGGACCTTTACCCGCTGCTGTTCAAAAAGGCCACCGCCGATCTCGCGGGAAAGCCGGTTGATCCCGATGATGCCAAGGACCTGGTCCGCAAGGATATGATGCTCCACTTTGGCGCTTTCATTACCGAGTCAAGCGGCCACTTGTCCGAATACCTTCCCTACTATCGCAAGCGCAAGGACCTGATCACGCAATACTGCCGCGACCGGTATGACGGCGCAACGAGCTTTTACGCCGATAACTGGCCCGAGTGGCGCAGGGATACCGATAAGCAGCGCCTGGGCATGGTGCGAGGCAAGGAGCCGATTACCCGGGAGCGCAGTTGGGAATACGCAAGCTGGATCATCGAGGCCCGCGAAAAGAACACCCCCTTCCGCATTCACGGCAACGTAATGAATTCAGTCCCCGGCGGAGGACGCCTCATTACGAACCTGCCGGGAGACGGATGCGTGGAAGTAGCCTGCATGATTGATGGGAACGGCATCCAGCCGACACGGTACGGGTATCTGGCGCCGCAAATGGCCGCCCTCTGCGACTGGAATATGCGCATGTTCGATCTCGGCGCGACGGCCGCCATCGAGCGGAGCAAGGAAGCAGCCATCCACGCATTGCTGCTGGACCCGCTCAGCGCCGCCGTTTGCAGTCCTGCGGAGATCAAGCGGATGACGCTCGAAATGTTCGATGCGGAGAAGGATTTCCTGCCCGGCTATAAGTAATGCGGGAAGCTAATGCGGGCAGTGCCCGCAATAAACCTGTCCGATACCGAGTAGGTATCCTGCGGACGTGCCGCAACAACGCGCCCTATTTCTTGGGAGCGGGAGTCGCCGGATCCTTGGGGGGATCGTTCGCGGCGATCTGGCCGGCAGTCTCCTCGTCGGCGGCATCCGGCGTCACCTGGACGCGCATGCCGGCCTGCAGCTTGTCGATGGTTACGGTCTCGTTCTTGAAGGTAATTTCCGTATTGGCCGTGACCTTGAATGTCTTGCTGCCCCCCGGCTGGCTGATCGTGATGGAATCGGCCGAGACGGACTCGATGACCACGTGATGGCGTACGGGAGTGGCTCGCGGCTTCGAACCGGCATTGGCAAGCGGCGGGACGCAAAGGGTGAGTGCGAGGAGGATAGGGAGAACGAAACGAGGGATCATCCACAAATTGTGCGTTAGGAAACGGGCAACGTCAATCGCTGGAAGTGGCATAATCTGGAGCGCTTGACGCAATCTGCATTTTAAAAGAAAAAGAGCCCCGTTATTCCATTTATGCACACGTTTGCGTGACGCCATGGATGCCGCGGGCCATACTCCACACTTCGCGGCGCCCTCCCAGCCTGCGCGACGCTTCCCGCCCCCCTTCCGGACAGCATTTACCGCATCCACCATCGAATTTTAATGAGCATCTTCAAAAGTATCTTCGGCCGTGACGGCAAATTTTACGACCTGCTGGAAGCCAGCGCAAACGAGGCAAAAAACAGCGCCGCGCTCCTTTCCAGGCTCCTGCCACAGCACCAGACCGACGATTTTGATCAAAGCCTGGCCGACCTCGCCCTGGTCCGCAGAAAGCACAAACGCACCAGCCAGGAAATCACCCACGAGCTTTGCAAGAATTTCGTCACCCCGCTCGAGCGGGAGGATATCGAGGCGCTCTCCAGCGCCCTTTACCGCATCAGCAAGAACGTCGAGAAAATTGGCGAGCGCCTTCTCATCATCCCAAACCAGATTTCCCCGGATAAATTTTCCAGGCAAATCAAAATGATCGAGAACGCCGCGGAGTTGGTCGCCTCGATGGTGTTCCGGCTCCGCAAAAAATCGAATATCGAGGAGATCTCGGACACCTACGAGCGGCTGCAAACCGTCGAGGGCGAGGCCGACAAACTCATGGTCGCCCTGCTTCGCGAGTTATATCAGGGCGAGGTGGATGTCCGCGAGGTGATCATCCTCAAGGACCTTTACGAGCTGTTTGAAAAGGTCATCGACCGCTGCCGCGACGCCGGCAATGTCGTCTTCCAGGTCGTGCTCAAATACTCCTGACCGCCGCGTTCTCTTCCGGACCATCCGATGATTCTGTTTCTGCTCGTCCTGCTTGCCGCGGTTGTCTTCGAATACATCAACGGCTTCCACGACGCCGCGAATGCCATCGCCACGGTCGTTTCCACCAAGGTCCTTACCCCGCGCCAGGCCATCCTCCTCGCGGCAGTGTGCAACCTGCTCGGCGCCTTCATGGGCACCGCCGTTGCAAAAACCATTGGCGGCGGTCAGGTGGACATCAAGGTCGTCACCATGCTCACCGTCCTTTGCGCCCTGCTCTCGGCCATCGCATGGGGCCTCCTCACCTGGTGGCTCGGCCTCCCCTCAAGCTCCAGCCATGCCCTCATCGGCGGTTTATGCGGCGCCGCCCTTTCCACCAGCAATGGCGACTGGTCCGTCCTCATCTGGCAGAGACACGACAAAGGTCTCTGGCCTCAAATCATCGTCCCGATGATCACCTCGCCCGTATGCGGCTTCCTCATCGGCGCCCTGCTCATGGCCCTGATCACCATTTGCGTTTACAAGGTGCGGCCCCGGATCGTCAACGGCGTCTTCGGCAAGTTGCAACTCGTCAGCGCGGCCGCGATGGGCCTCAGCCACGGCAGCAACGACGCTCAGAAGACCATGGGCATCATCGCCCTCGCCCTCATCACCGCCACCAGGAAAGGCGCCTTCGACCATCTCCCGCCACTCTTTCATTTCCTCAGGATCAGCCAGGCCACGATCAATGAATTCCCGATTCCCGCCTGGGTCATCTGCCTCTGCGCCTTTACCATGGCCATGGGCACCGCCGGCGGCGGTTGGCGCATCATCCGGACCCTCGGCCACAAAATGGTCCGGCTCCAGCCCGTGCACGGTTTTGCGGCCGAAACAACCGCCGCGCTCATCATCCAGACCGCCAGCCACATGGGCATCCCGGTTTCAACCACCCATGTCATTTCCACCGCCATCATGGGCGTCGGCGCCACCAAGCGCTTTAGCGCCGTAAAATGGGGCATCGTCCATCGCATCGTATGGGCATGGGTCCTCACGCTGCCCGCGACCGGCCTCATGGCCTTCTGCATTCACCGGGTCATTATTCTGGTGTTGCATCACCTGGGTTAGAGTAAACTAACTTCAGTTGTAGCCGAGGGCCAAAGGCCCGCCTCATAATAGCCCAGGGCAACGCCCTGGGTATAAGGGTCTTACGGGCCAAGCCCTGAAGGGGCGCCTCATGCTCGGCAACTGTATTAGTTAAACCGCTAGCTAGTCCCGCCGGACACCGCGCTTGTGCAGCGGGGGCGGACGCGGGATGCTGGGGCGCATGTTCATTCTCCTTGTCCACATTCGCATCAAATCGGACTGCGTTGACGCATTCCGCGAGGCGACCATTGAAAATGCGGCCAACAGCATCCGCGAACCCGGCATCGCCCGGTTTGATGTGCTTCAGCAACGCGATGACCCCACCCGGTTTGTCCTGATCGAGGCCTATCGCGACGAATCCGCCCCCGCCGCCCATAAGGAAACCGCCCACTACGCAAAATGGCGCGACATCGCCGAGCCCATGATGGCCGCCCCGCGCCAGCGCGCGACGTATTCCAACGTCTTCCCAGACGACGCGAGTTGGTAACCCATGCGTTTTGAATTCTCAACCGCGGCCCGCATCGTCTTCGGTCCCGGAGCGCTCGGCGAACTCCGCGGCGCCCTCCGCGAGCAGGCTGCGCGGCGCCTCCTCATCGTGCACGGAGCCAATCCTCAACGAGCCAATCCCCTGGAGGACATCGCCTCGGAAACTGGCATCGACTCCCTCCGGTTTTCCGTCCCATGCGAACCGACGGCCAGTATCGTGGCCGAGGGCGTCCGCCTGGCGCGCGAGGCCGGATGCGACGGCGTGATCGGCTTCGGCGGAGGCAGCGCCATCGATGCCGCCAAGGCGATTGCCGCCCTCGCCGCCAACCCCGGCGAACTCATCGATTACCTCGAAGTCATCGGCCACGGACGCCCCCTCACAAAACCCGCCTTGCCCTGGATCGCAATCCCCACCACCGCCGGCGCCGGGACAGAAGTCACCCGCAACGCCGTGATCATTTCGCCGGAGAACTGTGCTGGGGACTGGTAGCATTCCAGCCAGCGATTGACGTACCGTTCTAAGCCTTCTGGCCCACGAGGCGGTCGATTGCCAACTGCAACATGCGATCGTCGAAGATACGCAGCTTCCGTTGGCCAGCATCTCCACCACCCGGCCATTTCTCTAATCCCTTGCGGAGCGATTGCAGCGTGGGTTCGCAGTTCTCCCGCTCGATTAACCAGTCAACAGTACCGAGCAATTCCATGCCAAGCGGAGACTGAAACCCGTCGATGACAGCTTCTGTGCGCTCCAGCACAGGGGCGTATGCCAGCCCCTCGCCCGTGCGAAGGAATGCGGCGACATGATCGGTCTTGGCATTATCGAACGCGATGGTATCCATGGGCCCGCAATCAGGAATCCGCTTGTCGCTTCGTAAATAGCTTCCATCCAGCGCGTTAAGGAGATGATAGAGCCGCGGCGAGAATGGGCCATACCGGTTCGCCTCGAACCGAAGGTCGAGTAGATTCGTCAACTCCAATTCCTGAATGGAGCGTTCAAGAAACCACGCAAGTTTCTGGATCTCGAGCATCGTACATTCAATTCCCAGGACCCAGTACCGGCGGATTACCTCGGCCACGAGCGCCCTTGCAACGGTGAGTTTCTCCACCCCCTGCCGTTTCGCCACGTTCTGATATTTCGGTGTTGGCTCATAGGCTATCCAGCGCACCTCCGGGAATTGCTCGGCCGCCTTGGCGAGCAGTGGGCGTACCTCCGTCCATTCGAGGCCCCCGTTGCCACATCCGAGCGGCGGCAGGGCGATGGATTCGATGTGTTTCTCGCGGATGACTCGACCCAAATCCTTCAATCCCTCCTCGATCCATTCCAGCTTCGAGGGATGCCGCCAGTGTTTCTTCGTTGGGAAATTGATCACCCATCGCGGGCGCCCCAGTTCGCCGGTTTCAGTCACGAACATCCGTCCCAACCTGACTTCGCCCGCCTTGCATGCAGCCTCGTACGCGGAAAAATTCCTAGGAAATCGCTCCTTGAACATGAGCGCGATCCCCTTGCCCATGACGCCCACAGTGTTCACCGTGTTCACCACGGCATCAGCCTCGGATTCGAGAAGATTGCCCTGTCGGAAATCGATCATTTCAGAAGTACCATTTGGGGAGTTTGGTCACCTTCAGAACCACATTGCGCCTCTGCAACTCTCGTTGCAACTCTTCTTCCGCCACCGCATCGTGGCAAACAATCCCATGAAGCGCCTCAACGGGCAGGCAGCCGTGAACCAGCGCCTCAGCCTGATACTTCTCCTTTTTTTCCGGGTTTTCTGGATCGTTGCGAAAATCGCCTGCCTGGAGGATCGACCATGCTATCTCGCCAAGATCGTCCATTGAGTTAAAAAATTGAGCCGTGCTCAGGTAAGCGTGCCGGTCGGTGAAGATGAAATCGATATTCAATTCGACGAGCCTGGGAAGGGAACTCACCAGGATCATAATTTTCCCATTCGGGACGTGCGGCACGTTGTAGCCCGTCTTGATGTTGTAAAGCATGATCGAGCGGGGCGTGAATTAAAACGGCACGTAATCACTCAGGGTTCCTCCAGGCGGGATATGGACTGCTCGCGATGTCCGTCTGGCAATGAGGTCTGGATTGCCGATGTTGCGATAATTCGGATCGAAAACGTCGGAACTGCGGCAGTGCACGCCGTGATCGAGCATCCACGGCACATTGTCGATGTGCGTGATCCGAAAAATCAGTGCGCGTTCTCTGGTCAGCCCTGTCATGGGTCGCCCTCAACGATACGGGCGTTTTCATCCGCGTCGAGATCATCTCTTGTGAGCGTGAAGGACCGCATTGAGGCCGCACCGGGTGCCGATTCTTACGGCATGCCAGCGCCAAGGGAATCTCTCACTCGATCTCTCCTCCTCTCTCATCCAACCCTGAGGCTGTGAGACCGCCTCTCCTTGGCGTTGAGGCTGTCGAACAGCCGAACTCGAAACGGGTGCGGGGCGGTGAGCAGAAAGATGACGGGCGAAGCACGGCGCCGTTTGTGGGGCGGTGTGAGCGGTGGCTTCCGGGAAGTCTGAATCGTCGGAGCCTGCAGCGATTCTGTCTTCGTGGTCGGTTCTCAGGTGGCATCGGGGCAATGTCATCCCGTTTGGAGCGGAGAGGAGTCGAGGGGGGTGAGGGACGCAACGGAGCGGAAAAGGGCGATGGCTTTGCGAGGCATGGGCAGGGGTCCGGCTGAGTGTCGAGATACCGTTTAGGTAATTTTGACGCCATCTTCGTACATGGCGAGGGCACTTTTCCCAATGTTGCAAATCTGGCAAAGGGTTTGAAGGTTATCAAATGTCGTTTCGCCTCCTTCGCTCCAAGGCTTGACGTGATCGAGGTGGAGCTGAGTGCCGTCGTTGGTAGCTGGCGACCGGCCACACGCGCGGCAGGTAAATCTATCGCGTCGATTCACCAAGAATCTTAGCCGCCAACCTGGCTGACGGGGAGTGCGTCTTGACGGAGCGGTCTGCGGGGAAACGAAGCTGGCGGATGCTTCGATTGGAGTAGGGGAATCAAGAGTAGGATCGTTCGCCACCGCGACGAAAGCCTCTAACGCCTTTCGCCAAGACCCGAAATGATTGTTATAGGTTTTGGGCGAAAATCGGGAAATCGGTGGACGGAGGTCGCTCTGTTTCGGTTGCCTTCCGAGGCTCTCCCAAACCGACGCCATGTTGCTGAATAGGTCATCGTTTTCGATTTTCGCGTGGCCGGGCGTTTGTTCTAATCCGGCAAGGCGAAGCGCCTCCCCCCATGAGCCAAAACGTCGGCGGAGGGCCTCAGCGGAATATCTCCCAGTGAGATCGTAGTTGTCTTTGGTTAGCACAGTGGTTCCCAGCACTCCTGCCACGCGCTTTAAATCTTCAATCAACTGGTCCTTGGGGATATTCATTCGATGTCGGACATCGAGCCCGGATTTTTCAAGCGCCGTGTTCCACGAGCCAAACCGGTTTTGCATCGTCGCGGCACAAAATCTTCCGTGCGTGTCGTATTCTTCTTTAGTCAATGAGGTTTTCCCCAGAAGCGAGGCGACTGTGCGAAGATCGTTGAGAAGGGTCTCGTCTGGGCAGTCTCGATTATCGGGCTCCAATTCGAATTTCATGCAGTATCTCGGAAGGTATGGGTGAGGACCGTAGCAACTCGGACATGCACGGGGAAGAAAAGTCGCAGGGCGGCCTTGACAAAATACGTCACAGGTGTAACCGTAACGCAATTCAATGACACGAGACTCGATCATCCCGGATGAATTCGGTTCGCCGTACGCGGACGGGGCACCCCGTACGAAGGAGCGCGAACAGGCGCGGTCTGAACTCGATCTCATGAGCGGCGCCATGGTGGAAGAAGAGGGTTTGCTCAATCATGTGCAGGCGGGCTTGCTCCTGGGCGTGAGCGTCAAGCGCATTGGAGAACTCGTCCGCCTGGGCAAGCTGAGGCGCTTTGACTTCCTGGGCAGGACGTATGTCTCTGTGCGGGAAGTCCGGGAGCGGTATCATCAGGAATTGAAGGCGGGGCGGCCCAAGCGCGGCCTCGCTCAATCTGCCGTCGCGTCGGTGAAGGCGGCACTGAAAACCGATGCTGCCCAAGCGAAGCTCGGGGGCTATGCGGGTCCGTATGAGAAGGCGAAAAGGAAGAGGAAGGCGAAATGATTGAAGCGATGATGGATGTGAAGAAGCTGGCGGAGATGCTTGGTGCATCCGTGCGGACGGTCTGGCGTTTGGTGTCGGCCGGCGTCCTGCCCAAGCCGGTCCAGGTGGGAGGCTCCACGCGCTGGTTTGAGTCGGATATTGAGGCGTTCCAAAGGCGGCTCAAGGAGAAGAGAGAAAGGCGATAAATTATGAAATGTTTCGTATTCAAACCCAAACGGAGACCCGGCGGAAAGTCTGCGGTGAGCACGTGTTATTCTGGCCGGTATCGCCTCTCGGGAGAGTTTCGCGATACCACTATCTCGCTCGGCGTGTCAGACAAGCAGGTTGCGGAAGCAAAGCTGCGGCGCATCGTCCAGGAACTGGAACGGGAGGGCGAGGGGCTGATTCCTTCCCGGAAGCTGCGAGACGGCTTGCAGATGCCGTTCTCCGGGCTGGTCGAGGAATACGTGGCGGAATTGAACAGCCTGGGGCGGAATGCGAAATATGTCCTGGGTGTCCGCAAGCAATTGGAAACGCTCGGGGAAGAATGTGGATGGGGGACAGTGAAGAGCGTAGGCGCGGATTCGTTTTTGAAGTGGCGGCAGCGGCAGAAATTGACCGCCAAGACCTTGAACGAATACCTGATCAGCGTGTCTGCCCTCATGAAGTGGGCGGAACGGCTTGAGCGCATTGCGAGCAATCCCTTCCGGCACGTCATTCGCGTTGAGACTAGCGCTGATCCCACCTTCTCCCGCCGGTCCTTAACCGATGGGGATTTGCAAAGCCTGTTGCGCGTCTCCGGCCCAAGGGCATTGATTTACCTGGTTGCGATCAAGACAGGATTGCGAAGGGGCGAACTTTTGCAACTGCAATGGCGTGACGCGCACCTTGACGGGCCTGAGCCCTTTCTGCTGGTTCGGGCGTCCACTACAAAGAATGGCAAGCTGGCTCCCATTCCAATCGACGAAGAGCTGGCTGCGGAACTCCGGCGGTATCGGAATGGGGCTGAACCGATGGAAAGTCTGTTTCCGCTCATTCCTCGTGTGCCGGTGCTCCATGCTGATCTTGTCGCGGCGGGAATCGATCCCGTTGACACGGCAGGGAAACGCGTGGATTTCCATGCGCTTCGGATGATTTTTCAAATGCGTCTGACGCTGAATGGTGTCTCTCCCCGCGTGACCCAAGAGGCGATGCGGCACAGCGATCCGAAGCTGACGGCCAAGACCTACACGGACGCCGGAATGCTTCCAACCAGGGCGGCGATTTGCTCCCTCCCTCCGCTGCTGCCGCAAAGTGATTACTCACCTATATGCTCACCCGATTTAGGCGCGGACGGTCATTCCGTGTCACCGGCTGGCGCATCAGACGGAACGGTCGATGACGCTCGAACCCGCATGGATACAAGGTTTCGGCATGATTCGGCACAGCTTGGCACGATGAGTCACGAGACGGGGAATGGTGCGCGATGCAGGGTTCGAACCCGCAAGGCACCGTTGGTTATCAGGTACTTACGGGTGCAGCCCCACAACTGGCCCCACAATGTCGCAAGTGGCCTGAGGAAGTCGAGGAAATCGCCCTGGCTTGGGCTGGCCTGCCGGACGCTTTGAAAGCCGCTGTGCTGGGGATCGTGCGCTCGGTGAGCACGGAGAACGGAGGATTGGTGAAACGCGGCCTGCGGGTCGTTGGAGAGGAGGGCAAATGAACCGGGCGGGATTGCTGCGAGAAGTGCTCCTGGGCCGGCTGCTGATCGTCGGCGAGTTCCGCGGCGCCCATGCGGCCATGGACGGCTACGTGGACAGAACTACCGGGGAAAAGGTCGGCTACGTGAAAGCCATCCTCCTGGCTGAATGCACGGTGAGGGGTAATCTGGCCCGGGCCATGTTCTACCAGCGGCTACCGGAAAGCGTAGAGAAGCCTGAGGAGGCCGTTTTCCCGTACCAAAAGGGCAAGCTCTACGTCTTCTTCCTCGTGAGCTTGAAGAATGACAACGGGCAGGTGATTGGCTCCTTGTCGGACCGTCCTCCTGAAATGCTCCAGGATGATGAAGCAGAGGAGGAGACCGTGGGTGCCCCTTTACGGGGCACCCACCGGGCTCCCCCTAATCTTGTTTATATAAAGAACAACTCCACAGAGACGATATGACCAAGAGTAAATCCGCCTTCCTGTTCTCGTCCCGCAAGCTCGCGAAAGACAGACTGTTCATGTGGACCTTCACATTTAAGGAGCTCCTGGGCGTCAAGGACACCCGCAAGCGCTGGAATCGCCTCCTGACAGCCATGAAGCGAACCTGGCCAGAGCTGCAAGGCATCCGGGTCTTTGAGATGCACAAGCGCCATGGGCTCCATGTCCACATGGTGACGAATGAGAGGATTGATGTCGTCCAGGCGCGCGCCCTCGCGGAGAAGGCTGGCTGGGGCCGTATCCATGTCACTGTGATGCCGGCAGAGCACGCCCGCTACCTCGCCAAGTACCTGAGCAAGGAGCGGCCACCCTGTCTCAAGCGCTGGCGGCTCTGGGCGGCATTTGGCGAAGGCTGGGAGCCCACGAAGGTGAAGGACCTCATCAAAGAATCCCTTTTCAGCACGGTTTATCGGGCTTGCAAGGAATGGCAGGGTTGGACCGGGAAAGGGCATTTCCTGGAACGGCTGGATTTCGCCCGTCGCGTGGTCTTCATGACGATAGAGCAGGGTTGGAAAGCTGGCTTGGGGCCGTCAGAAAAGCCCTACTGGATGTGTTGTGAGGAGGAGCTATGCTTTGGAGAGGTCGCGTTCAGGGGGACGGCGCCAGCACCCTTCTAGGCCATCTCTCACTCGATCTCTCCTCGTCTCTCATCAACCCATGAGGCTGTGAGACCGCCTCTCCTTGGTGTTGAGGCTGTCGAACAGCCGAACTCGAAACTGGTTTGGGGGTGGTGAGCAGAAACTGTGACGTGCGAAGCACGGCGCGGTTTGTGGGGCGGTGTGCGCGGTGGCTTCCGGGAAGGTTGAATCGCCAGAGCCTGCGCAGCGATTCAATCTTCGTGGATGGTGCTCTTGCTGGGCGGCCGCAAAGTCTTCGGCATTTGGAGTGTAGCGGAGTCGCGGGCCAGGGGGACGTAGCGGAATGGAAAAAGCCGAAGTCTTTGCGTGGAGGCCCCAACATTAAAGCGAGACAAAATGTCCTAGTGGTTTCTGCCCATTGACCCCGTTTGGCGCTCAAATAGCCTCCTTCAACGAATCGATGCGAAATCGCACCGATCAATAACACCAACCAGAACAAAAAATGCCAGAATCAAAATTCACAGACAGCCAAATCAAAGCCCTCGATGAGGCGATTGCGAAAAAGCAAGCAAATCCGGGAATGCAAATCTTTGGGGACGTTCTCAATGCAGCCGCCAACGCGGCGGGCGCTGCGGCGGGAGCAGCTGCCGTAGCTGCCCTCGTCGGAGCAGAAACAAAACCCGTGGACCCGTCTTCCGCAGCTGGAAGGGCTCCCGCAGGTGGGTTTTCGTTGGATGACCTGATAAAGGCCCGTGACCACGCCCTGAGGCATAAATAACACAAACCTCGATCAGGTAAGTCAAACCCGCCAATCACCTGCGCGCTCCCGCGTAAAATAGAATGCTTCGTGTTCAACCCACAGGCACATTCCGCAATCAAGTCTATTCGACGCGCGCTCAGGAAAAGAACAATTAGGGCACAGTTTCACACGAAGTTTTGTAAATTTCAAATGTCGGAAAACAACTATTTTAATGGAGCACTAAAATTGTTTGCTTATAAGGTGGCTCCAATTCACCTCGTTTTATTCTGTCTATTTGGTCTCTGGCTGGTCGCAACAGCAGCCGCGCAATTCGAAGGGCATTACAAGTCGATACAAATAAAACGATTCGATATCCTCAACCTACTTCCTAGCTGGACATTCTTTGCGCCGGTGCCCTGCTTGACGGATTTTAGCCTGATCTATCGAGATTTTGACTGTGATGGAACGCCGACTCGTTGGTGTGATGCTAACCTAATAGTGGACAGAACATTCATTTCTTTCTTTTGGAATCCAAGAAAGCGCAAGGCGAAATGCTTATTCGACGTGGTTCAAATGCTGGTCCCGTTCCAAAAAAATGAAGACCTACCAATTCTCTCGTTCTCCTATCTTTGGTCTCTCCACACCTGTATGGCGTATCCGAAGGAAGCAAAGTCGGTCTACAGGCAATTTGCAATTGTGGCTATTCTTCGCTCAGGAGATTCCGAGAAAATATCCTCCGTTCTCCTCTCTCTTCAACATCCGCTGGGCTAACACCTATGACCAATATCCCCCATTGGCAATTATGGACGGCTGATCTGATCGCAGCGGCAGTGTGTGTTTCCTCGCTTGAATTCCTTTTTTTACATAGGGAGTTCGAGGCGGGCATTTATGCCGAGCGGATCGTGCGATCCAGGCCGGTAAATTATCTTTTTCAAGCCTCAAGCGCACTTCATGCACTGTTTTACGGTGCGAGACTAGCCATCATTGCGGCCGTGGTGAGATTATTCAGTGCGGCTGCGTTGCTCGCCTCTTCGTTTACGGGCCATCTTTCAGTCGTGGCCCTCCTTCTAGTGGCGGGCTCAAGTGTGTTTCTGAGTCACCGTAATTTGATTGGTGGCGATGGTTCCGATCAAATGAGTACGTTGATCTTGATCGCTCTAATTCCTGCTGTAAGCCTACCAAATGACTTTCTAGTCAATATGATCTGTGCTTGGTTTATTGCGCTTCAAAGCTGCCTATCTTATTTGACGGCGGGCGTAGCAAAGGCGATATCAGTTCATTGGAGAACTGGTCTATGCTTGGCCCCAATCCTACGTACGAAGGCTTACGGGCACAACGGAATGGCGGCGTTTATCGAACAGGCGGGAAAATGGCGCGCGCCTATTTGCTGGACGATTATCTCATTTGAGCTCTGCTTTCCGCTTGTGCTTTTCGGCTGTAAACCAATCGTATTAGCTTTTATCTCCGCTGGAATCCTATTTCACGCAACGAACTCCGTGGCGATGGGTCTAAACTGTTTTTTTTGGGCATTTCTCGCATCATATCCATCCATTCTTTGGGTAACACATTCAACTGCTTTATTTTGAACCATATGCTTAAACAAATCGCGATAATATCTCAATCCAGCGCCTTAAATGCATCGGAGCTTGCGAAGGGAACGGCGGCCCTCCAACGGCAGGTTTCAAGAGATCTGATTCTTCACTGGCCAATCCAAGCTACGGTTGACGATTTCTCCACGCTGGCGGATGTCCCAGTTGGCTATTGGCCGATTATCATCATGGACAAAATCAATCGACCTAATTTAGCTGGATATCATACTGACGAACATGGCCAGCCCTTCGCGCTAATTGAATACAGTTCAAATTGGACGCTTTCCGTCAGCCATGAAATGATCGAAATGCTTATTGATCCATTCGGTAAAACGTTGGTACCTGGGAGTTCAGTTGATCCGAATAACCCTGGACGTGTCGAATATCTAGTCGAAGCGTGCGATCCGTGCCAGGACCCAAGTAACGCATATTTGGTCAATGGCTATTATGTATCTGATTTCTATACACCAAGGTATTTCGATCCGGAGGTTTCACAAGGGGTTCAATACAGCGCCAATGGCAAAATCACAAAACCGCGAGAGGTGCTATCAGGTGGCTATATTACGTGGCACAACCTCAACGAGAACGTCTGGTATCAGGCGGCTTATTTCGGTCAGCTTCAAATCCGTAACTTGGGCCAAATTGAAATGCAGGGCCGCAGCTTACGTGAAAAAATTGATGGTATGGCTATAAAAGGGCAGCACGTAACGCTTTCTGATGCCGTGCCGTCATTGGCTCCTGGAAAAGCGAGCGCCAGGCTAAACAAGAGCGCGTCTCAAGCTCGTGCCGCTAGACTGAAGACCTGCATCGCATCCGTGTTGCGTGTAAGACCTAGTTCCCGGCGTCGAAAGTCACCGTAGAAATCTCGATATGGAAAACGTAATGGAGCTTGAGGTTTCCGCCGTAGCGATTTTAGAAAGCCGACCGAGTAAACCCTCGTGGCCGAGTCACCGGCGATCCGGCAGCAAAGTCTTTGGCGCCTCGATTCGGTAATCAGAATGCCTCACCTTCCAAGTCCTGGTAATGGGTGACTGCGTCGAAAAAGTTAACCTGCCATGAATGAATCAAGTCCGCTGCCGCCATTCGCTCGTTTGGGTCGATAACTAACATTCGCCTGATGATCGCTGCAAGACTTGCTCCTAATTTACCCGGAATTACCTCAAGAGGCTCCAATTCGATGGGATCCAAGTGGTCGTGGGGACGCTTGCTGGGATTCCATCCGGTGAGAAGGTGAGCGAGTACCAATCCTAGTTGAAAGACATCCGATTTTGTAGTTATATCGGCTTCGTTTCGGGCGTAGGCTATCAGGTCGGGCGTTCTGTAAAAGAACGGCATGCCTGGCCCGATACTTTCCTTGAAAATTTCACGGTCAACCTCGGGGTCGCCATCCACGATCTTCATCAAACCGAAATCGCCAAGCACGGCAGAGCGGCCCTTTATGAAAATGTTTGCTGGTTTGATATCGCGATGAATTATCGCGGGTTGTCGGCGGGCAAGGTGTCCGAGCGCCGATAGAAGCTGAAGACTGAAAGCAAGTTTCTCAATCAATGGGATATCTCGGTGCAATAGCTCTTGCAACGTGTTCGGTAGGTATTCGGCAACTACAAATGGATAGCCGTCCCCACCAGATTGGAACACTCCTTCGTCAAAAACCCTAAGAATACATGGGTGGTTCAGATCGAAAAGGAGCCTGACTTCTTCTAGAAATTTCTCGCGGCGCTCGGGTGCGGAGAGACGACGGAACACTTTCAAGGCAAAGAGAGTCCCGATGTTCTCCCCGGAGGTGCAGAGAACTAAAAACGTTACCGCATTGCCTCCAGCTCCCAATTTCTGGACACAGCGGTACCAATCTCCACTTCTTGACACGATACTCTTTCCTGGTTCGAGATAGAAATAATCGGCCATAGGACTTCAAAGATTGCAAGAAGGGCTAGGCTCGTGGTTTCCAGAGTGACCAGGCCAACGCGTCATACGTGATCGTCCCGCATCTCGGCACTCTGAATCTTGCCTTCGTTGACGAGCCGGATGAGACCCTGTTGTTTTCTGTTTGTCCAGTCGATCAATTCCCTTATTTGCGGCTCTGTGTAGCCGCAGTCTCTGGCAAGCGAGACGAATTCACGCGCGTTCTCGATACGCATGCGTTCAAGTTGGGCCTCCCTCTGTTCGTTCTCAATCTTGCGCTGCCTGGCCGTGGTACAAAGATCGATTATCTTTTCGACGAAACCTCGAAGGTGGCCAACGATTTCGCCGACACCGGCAACATCTTTGAAACCTGGTGACGCATACTCTACACGCCTGACGAAAAGTCTCTCATCCGGAAAAATGAGAGCATCGATGTTGTCGAGGTTCCGTGTGTCGAGACGTGATGCGAATTGGCCAAGCGCTGGGAAGGGTCCTGCTGTGAGCGCGGCGAGAATTCTTCTCCGGATGCTAGAACGGAAAGGCGGAAGGTCCGGGAAATCGAAAAATATCCGTTCCATGTCCCGGATGGACTCGTATTCAAGCGCAAGCATGAAGCCGAGATTGTAAAGGTCCCGGAGCGCGATGAACGAATCGGCCATGTCGGTCGCCGTCCATCTGCCCTCGATGGAGAGCCTCAAGATTGCGCGGTTCCCAGAGATTTCGGGGCCGGTCGGCGAGGATGGCGATTTGGGCATATGAAATAGAGGCGGGATTGAGTTTTTGGATTCAGAAAGGTCGTTAGTCGAACAGATTCAACGGGAATCTTGGGAAAATCCCCCAAGCCTTCTCGAGGAAAAGCAGCAATCAGTTCAGAGTGTTTTTTTTGTTTGCAATGCTCGCTACGTTGATATAAGTTCGGACCGTTATGCCAAAAAAACCTCTCAGTAAATCGAAAGCGAAGCCGGCAAAAAGGAGCCTGTCGGGGACGCAAACGCCTTCGGCTCCATCCTCCGCGTCGGCGGCAACGGAGGTCCGGGTGGTGCAACTGGAAATGCCCCCTCCCGACGCGTTGCTACGTGAGGCGGAAGAGGAGCCGAACTATCGGGATTTGAGCGAATACTGCCCCGTGATAGCCACCTTGCGTGGGAAGGGATTCAGCTACCGGGAGATTGCCGAATGGCTCTCGGAGCGCGGTGTCGAGCTCGATCACAATGCCGTCTATCGCCTTTACACGAGGAATTTGTCCGATCATGAGGCAAAAATGGAAGATCAGGAGGCCGACCTTGAGGCTCAACTGGAGGGACAGCGAAATCGGTGATTATGACGGGCGGAAATCAAAACGAATTCGAGAGCCCGTTTCGGACCTTTGAGGCCGTGGCCAAGATGTTCGGCAAATCTGTAAAGACGGTCGGGCGCTGGGTACAGACTATCCCCGGATTTCCCCAGCCGGTGCGGGTCGGATGCTCCCGCCTGTTCCTCTCGGATGAGGTTGAAGATTTCGTCCAGAGGCTCAAAGAGAAACGCGACAGAAAGAAAAACAGACCATGATTCGACACGTTTATAAACCCAGCAAAAGAGAAGGCGGCAAGCGGGTGTTTGATCGCCTTTACCGGGGCCGTTACCGCCTCGATGGTGAGGAGCGGATTCGGGAAGTTCCGCTCAAGACGCCGGACAAGCAGATTGCAGAGCAGCGGCTAAACAAGATCATCCTGGACGAGCAGCGGGAGCGGGAGGGACTGCTTGCGCCCAAAGCGGAGCGGGATGCAGCCAAGAGGCGTTACGCTGCGCATGTCGAGGACTTCATTGAAACGCGGCGGTCCGTGGGTCGCGATGAGAAATATGTGAAGGAGCTTCGGAAGAAACTGCTTCGGCTGGGCCAGGAGTGCTGCTGGGAATATCCGAAGGACGTTTCGGCGCTGGCGTTTGAAGCGTGGCGGTCGCGGCAGTCAATGGTTGCAAAGACGCTGAACGAGTATCACACGGCGATTTGCGGGCTGCTGAACTGGCTTGAGCCGCGCATCGGGTCCAACCCGCTTCGCTTCGTTCAAAAGGTCGAGAGCCGGGGCAGCCAGAAGCGGGAGCGCCGGGCATTCAGCATGGATGAACTGCAAAGGCTCGTGGCGGTATCGGGATCGCGCGGAGTCGTTTATCTGACGGCGGCGTTTACCGGCCTTCGGCGTGGCGAGCTCCTGCAACTGGAATGGCGGGACTTGCATCTGGACGCGGAACGGCCATTCGTGAACGTCCGGGCGTCGATCTCCAAGAACCACAAGCAGGCGATGCTCCCCTTGCATATCGATCTGGTGAAAGCCCTGGGCAGGATGCTGACAGCGGAGACGTTGCCAATGGATGTTGTGTTTCGTGGTCTGATTCCACGCATGACAGCATTTCGGAAGGACCTGGAGGCGGCGAGGATCGTCTACGTGGATGCGAAGGGCGAATACGCTGACTTCCATTCCCTGCGTAAGACGTTCGGGACGATGCTGACGCTTGCCGGCGTCCCTCAGCGGGTGGTCATGGAATTGATGCGGCACAGCGATATGCGGCTCACCGCGAAGACCTACACGGATGCGGGAATGCTCCCCGTCGATGCGACGATTACAAAGCTCCCGTCTCTGAATGGCACTGCGAATCCAGCCCCACAACTGGCCCCACAAAGTTTAGTCCCGACACGTCCGGCGCTGTCTTTGGTTGTCCACGAAACGGAAGTGCCTCATTTCGCTGGAACCCGCATGGATACAGGGTTTGAGCGCTATTTGGCGCGTCCTGTCAACGAGTGTCCGGCAATGTCCGAAAGTGAGGCATGGTGCGCGATGCAGGGTTCGAACCTGCGACTTCTTGCGTGTGAAGCATTCTTGTGTATGATATAACTACCTGATGTTATTCTGGTTGCGAATTGCATCACGAATCAGAGCTTGAAAGTTGCCACAACAGTTGCCATTTTTGCACCTGATGGGCCGCAGAAAAAAAATCGAGCGATTCAAAATATCCTCCTTTAAGAACGCTTCAGGAAGCCGCTCGTGGCGGGTTGTTGGCACGATGGCTGATGGTACCCGGGTACGTCAAAACTTCCAAGACCAGACCCTTGCCATCGACAAGAAAGCGGAACTTGAGGGTCAATACGCTGGCGCCGTAACCACGGAAGCCTTACGCAAAACGGTTCTTACCCCTGAGCAACTATCAGATGCCGAGGCCGCCGTTCGTGCATATCCTTGGGGATCCATCGTAGATGTCGTTTCCCACTATCGTCGGCTTGAAGAGCGTTCCGCGGCTCTCGGTGTCACAATTGATGACGCAGTCCGGTATGCCGAATCCCATTACCGCCCTGATTACAAGGAGATGTCCGTCTTCGAAGCGCGTTCGCAATTCCTGAAATCCCGTCAGGGTCTCCGCCCGCGCACTCTTGTTCATTACAAATTCTCGACTCGGCACCTCATCACACCCGATCCCAAGAAACCGGTGCATAAATTCACGGTCTCGGACATCGAGGAGGTCCTTGGGCGCTTCAAGAATCCGAATACCATCCGGACCTATCGTCGTGGAATATCCGCATTCTTCTCATGGGCCGTTCGCCATCACTTCTGCTCCGAGAATCCGTGCAGCCGCCTGGATCGCCCGCCGCAGGATACATCGAAAATCTCTATCCTGAGCCCCGAGGAGATCAAGCGTCTCCTGACCGCGGCGATGCGTCACGCAGATGGCGCGGCGGCACCATGTGTAGCCATAGCGCTTTTTGCCGGGTTGCGGCCGAGTGAGATCGAGGAACTCAGCCCCGAGGACATCCTAAAGGATCGGATTCGCATTCGATACATCGGCAAACGCCGCCAGATTCGGCGCGCCCCGCCCATTTCGAAAAATCTCAAAGTCTGGCTGAAGCGCTTTCCGTTCAAGGGCTTGCCTGTAGGCTGGGAAAGGAAGCGCAAAAGCCTGAAGAAAGCCACGAATGCCGCTCGATGGGTATCGGATATTATGCGCCACACATCGATCAGCTATCAGCTTGAGCGCAATAAAGACGAGGCGCTCACAGCGTATCACTGCGGGACGTCTCAGCGAATGATCGAGCAGCATTACCGGGACGTGATAGATGATCCGGCCGTGGTCAGGGCCTTCTGGAATCTGACGCCTAACTCCGTCATGGCCGAAAATCTCGAGGTTAAACTCCCATCCAGGAAGCGCATCAAGTGGCCGGCGGACAGGCAGCTTGCGAAGATGGTTGCAGAAAAGCCGATGACGGTTGTCGCGAGAGAACTGGATGTCAGTGACGTGGCCGTTAGAAAGCACTGTATTCGTCGGCACATTCCCATGCCCACACCCCATCGCTACGCACGGGATCGGGGTAACCGGACCGCCACCAAGGTTGCCGACGAGGCGGCGCAGGTGTATGCGATTGAGGATGAAACCATCGTCCACTGAATTCGCGGTTCGCAGGGAGGTGCTGGAACGCCTCTTCGATCCGCCAATTGGAAGATCAACATTTTTCGATCTGGTGGAGCGTGGAAAAATCGCGAAGGTCAGGGGATTGCGCGGGTATTACCGCCTGAATGAAAGCCTCCGCCGGCTTGGGATGCCTGAAGTCGAAAAGCTGCCAGGTAACGGCTTGGATGATGGGCCTTTGAATGACCGGGTCTTGGCGGATTTCGCGCTTACACTCTGCGTCCCGGAGCTGCCGGAGCCGAGCGAGTTGCTCACCCATGCCTTGTCAGGTGAGGATGTTCTAACGGTGCTGCGTCTCCAGCGCAGCTACTCCTTCGCTTTAAAGGGAATCAAAACCTTGCCTGATCGGCTCGCGTTCGCCCAGGGGGTTCGAGACGCGGCGTACGGATTAGCGGCTGAGGGAGCGCATTAGGCGCGCCGGCTCGGCTATGGTGCCCGAGCCGCTCCCACGCGGCGCAGGGGCGGTCGGAAGCCATTCAGTCACTGCATCCCGAGGTTCTTAAAAAGAGGGCTTTTCCGGAGGACCTTGGCCGTGTTCGGGTCATCTTTGGCGATCATCTGAAAGGCAAGCTTCGCAAGTTCTGTCTGCGTGAGAGGCTGCTGCACCTGACCCTGTTTCACCATCTCCGCCATTTTTTCGGTTCGCAGCACGCCAGTGAGGACGGTGGCGAGGAGTTTGGATCGGTTTCCCCTAGTGTGTTCTTGGGCCGCTCGTTCGAGCGCATCTAAAAGTTGCCGGGGCAGGCTGATCGATACCTGCACTTGGTCTTCGGATCTCTCGATCTTCCGGGGCTTTTTCATTCCCAAAACCTATCAACGATACCCAATTTTTCCAATAGTAAATCATTGCCAGTCACCATATGTGTGATACAGATTATCGTACACATGAACTCGTCAAACGACTCGGCCCCGCCACTCCACCAGATTGTAATCACCAACCTGCCGGACGAAGTCCTCAATCAAATCGATCATCTTGCGCGTGCCACAGACCGCAGCCGGTCAGCGATGTCACGTGTACTTTTGGTCCGGGCACTAACGGCATACGACTGCCAAAGTCCGTCGCTCGCAAACACCCTTGATGAACCTCTCTCCAACACCTGAACCCAAGACACACAATGAAAAGCACATACAAACTCCCTGGCGAGCTGCTGCTCGAACAGGGGGCCTCCAGAGCAACGCTGAAGCTATATGCGTTGCTGGCTAATCTCTCCCGTAAGACCGGCCACTGCGACTACAGCAACCCTGTCCTGGCCGAAGCACTCGAGCTTTCCGAGCGCACCATCAGCCGGGGCCTTGTATGGCTAAAGAAGCATGCTTGGACCGATGAGGGGTGGGTAAAAACCTCCGATGGGTGGCGGCAGCGGCACCTTCAGATCATTGGCGTCAGCGGATCGAACGGAGGCGCGCAATGAAACTGAACGAGCATCTTATTTACGACATCAGGAAGCCCAATCTGATCACGTCAAATCGAAAAATCCCTGCGAGGGCCGGCGATTTGTACGGGCACATTGAGGGCCTCCAGCGCACCTTCGGGCACTGCTTCGCGAGCAACAAATACCTCGCACGCTTGAATGGCGTCTCCGTCCGCACGGTACAGGATCACCTGCGGCAACTTGAACTAAACTGTCTCATCGCCGTCGAGAATACGCGGCGGGGTGATGGGTCATGGGAACGCCATATTAAAACCACCGGGTTGATCGCGGCCGAGGAGAAAGGTATTCGTGCATCCATGGGGTACGAAGACCGCAAAACGCCTGTGCGCCGGGCGGTAGGTAGCCGCAAAAATTTGTGCAAATCAGACGCAGAAAACTGCATGGGAAGGATGCAGACAACTGCATGGGGGGGTGCAGAAAACTGCACGCATATAAGGGGAAACAGAAAAGAGGGACAAGAAGCAGAAGAGATCCCCAAACCCCACCAGGAGGTGGGGCTTGCAGAATCGATCTCTGCCGGGTTGAAGTCACAACCGGATGTACCGGTAGCAGAAACGGACAAGCCCGGTAAGGCTGACGCCAGTCCGCGACAGGAGAGGATATGCGCATATTCACCTGTCTCGACCGGCGACTCATTGGCGCCCGGTAAAGTGCCCCCGCCAGATCCTGCTCACGACGATATGACTGACGCAGGCCAGGATTGGGACGGCGATATCTTCTCCAAATACGATCTTCCGACGGAGACTCGCGTCCCGGATGACGCTGCACCGGCGCAGTACAACGAAACTCCTCCCGCAAACCCCGAGGATGAAGAGGATAGTTCCGATGTCGGCGACGGCCACGGTAAGCGTCTCAGTCGCGGAGAGTGGATCGTTGAGATCCGGGAGAAGTACCAGGACCTTGCCAACGACCTGAAAGCCATCTTCAAGGACTTCGACTGGGCGAACAGCCCCGAGATGGCCCGGAAGTTCGTGAAGGCCGTACGGCGCGGCGCGCTGAACGCCCGTGCGATCCTGCTGCTCAAATTGTACATGTCCGAAGTCGTTCAGGAGCGTGACGAGCATGGCAATGACGGCACGTGGCGTAGGCCCGCGACCTTCCAGGCTCTGATGCACCGGCAGGTCTTGGATCAGAGCATCGAGCTTTGCCTGGAAGCTGCGTATCGGGACCAGGTAAGCGCGGAGATAATGGGGCTGCAGGAGCCCGGCACGGACGGGTATAACGCGGAAATCAGACTTTTGCGCATCGCGACTCAAAACCTTCAAGCTGATCAAAATCCTGTGGCGCCACTCACCCTATCAGGACAGCCGGCGTGGGTGTTTGTGTTGGCTGCTCATCAGCTTGGTCATCGGTTCACCGCGGAGGAGAAGGAGGCTGTGCCGGAGGCGGTGTTGAGCACATTCAACCGCAGCGGGATCAACAACGTCGTTGACATGCTGAAAGACATTGGTCGGACGGTCGAGGAGGCGTTTTTCATGCCCGAACATGAACTCCGGGCGCTGCAGGAACAGCGTCAACAAGCCAGTGAGGAGATTGCGAAGGTCCGTCAAATAATCTTCGGGGGAGCGAATTTATGAGTGAATCTAGTTTCTGTCTTGATCTGAACGAAGCACTGCCTAGCGACGCTGAAATGGCCCGGATCCTGGCTAAGTGTAACTATCGCCTGTTGCTGGAGCGCAGGGCTCGCGTGCACCCCCTTGCTTTCAAAGCATCGCTGATGACAATGGTGAGTTGCATCGTCAGTTCCGCAAGGAGCGGGAAGCGAAGAATCGGATGGAGTTTCCCTTATTTGCTCGTGTGCAGCGCCGTGATGCTAAAGGTAAATTGTTTTGTCTTGGGACCATCTGCTGGTCAGACGCTCACGGGGTTTTCTGGCATCCGGACATTATGCGAGGCTATAACGGTATTCCGGATATGGTGGAATTCGCGAATACACAGATGCGCGATCCACGTGAGCACGGGCATCTGGTGCGTGTATATGCGCTGCCGGCTCCTTCAAGTGAGGGAGGTGCCCGGTTAAGGGATTCAGGTTCACGCTAATTATCTGGCTCCCTCGTTGCGGCAAATGTCCGGCCGCTGATTCTTCGCGCTGGATAAGTAACCCACCCCTCAAAGCACTTAGCATTGTCAACCACTGGAAAGACATCAAAACAAAGTTAAAATAATGAAAATACCGACACCCACTAAAGAGGTTGATAAAAGCCAAACTGAAGATACTTCAGATACTGTTCCGAATGTTCAGGCATCGCGTCTGAAATCGCTCCAAAAAGCCGATCATGTGCGCTTCGTCAATCGACTGGAAGCATTTCGGAAGGAACGAGGCTGGTCCGTCGCAAAGCTCGCGCGCCATCTGGGAGCGCAGCGAGTCACGCTGTGCCGATGGCTTCATGGCCAGCAGCACAGCAGGGCGTCGATGCGGCGATTGCTGAGTCGTCGTGTCTCCTATTTCCAGCCGAATTACGAACCAGTTGCACGGGCATTGCGCCGTTACGGAAGGCTCCAGCTATCGAGCTTTGACCGACGTTTTAAGGTGGCTTTTGAACTGTTCACTTGGCTTAGGGGTTTCGGGTTTCGGGTGAGCGTAGCCAGCGGCTCTCCATCCGAGTACGTGGTTATCCGTGTTCAGCCGAATAAAACGACGGTTTTCTGGCTTCATGTCGTGGACGATAATGGCCGCTGTGGCCTGGTGATATCCCGGTATCCTGTGGATCAGACCGAACCGGAGGAGCAAGTTGCCGGCGTCCTGACAGTCGGCGTGATGGGCGAATTCCTTGGCCTTCTGTTGAGCATGAGAGAACCATGCAATGAAAAGTTGTGGCCCGAGCTGCCTCGCGGCGATTTCGGACAGCCTTGGATTCCGCCCCTCCCTGATTATCAGTCCATCTTGACCGAGACGTTGAAGCGAGACCGCGGCCTTGGTTTCTGAGATCGTACAGACGTTGGGTATATCGATCACGACTGGTCACCACCTGCAACGCCATCTGTATTGAGCGAGGCCTGCCATCTATACCGAAAAGCCCTCACAGATGTTTCCATTTTCTAGCACGGTCATCCAGCAATCACGCCGCACGCGATCGCCCATCTCAGCAGCAATTGGCAGAAATACCGGTTATCCAGTTTGGCAAGGCCATGTCCAGTTCCGAAACGGCTGTATCGTTTCAGCCGTAAATGGTGTCGTCTTTAGCGTAGACGACACCACTCAGGTCATCAATACGATACACCCTTTGCCTATCATAATGTCCCAGACCTGTGCAACTTAGCCCTGCAAACGGGTGTTTTACTAAGACACCCCTCCAAACGGCATTTTCTCAACCATTTGAATCCTGATAATCAGGGACTTATGTAAAAAGAGGGCCTTCATAGACAACTGGGGTCGTTTCTTGGAAGCCTTTTCTACGGACGGGAGCGGCAATCCCGGCCAAGAAGGACATCTCTGTTGCGGTGCAGGCTTACTATTTGGTGAGAAAATCGGCAGGCTGGGATTCTCGAGGAGCTATAATGAGGTAAAAAGGACACCGCCGCGGCGGTGCCCTTTTCCGGGAGAGGAGGTTTTCTATCCCCGCCTTCGATCTGCCCTGCAGGCCATCCGCTCCTTATCGGCAAGGATGTTTCCCCGCCAGCTAGGAACCTTCACGGAATCCGCTAAGGTTGATGGCCCCATGAATTCCTCAAGGTCTTCCACCAGCCTCTCCCTGATGAGCCGCACCTCATGGTAGGTCAGGCCGCATGCTCTTGCGGTGTCCAGCATCGTCCTGCCGCTTGCGAGGTCGTGGATGATGCACAGGTAGCGGGTGTCGTGCTGGTCCAGGAATAATTCCCAATCTAGGTTGCGGCTTGCTGCCATGCTTGGGTCATCAGTCGAGCAGGTAAGCATTTCCTCCAACCTCACCGGTTCAGCCAGCTCTTCATCGAAGCCAACCTCTGTTTCCAGAGACAGCACCATGGAGCTGTGATCGAGTTGTGTGCCTGATCCCATCACGTCTGTTCTGCCGCCGCTGTACGAGCGGCGACCGGATTTCAGGTGGAGGAGGCAGTAATACGCCACATTGCCTGGCGTGACCTGCTTTTCCCTGGCCTCCAGGTTGTGCAGCATTTCCGCCGTCATGGTGAGGCCGTCCTGCAACAGCTCCTCATCATCTTCGGCGCCGACTTTGCGCACGCATTGGGGGATTCCACTCCTCAAACGCGGCGCGATTTCTTCCATCAGAACAAGTCCTGCTTGTGGACTCATGGGTGGTTTCCTTTCTTGAAAGGTGGCCACCCGGATCTCCCGCGCGGCCACCAGGGTTTGTTTCCTGATTGGCCGCGGAGCGCGGCGTGAGTGTTCGGCATCACCGGGGGGATGCGGACGCTGTGAATGGTGAAGGGCGATTTTCGCCCCGGGGCGAAAATGGCTGGGGCTCAAACCGCCCGCTTCACAGGTTGTGATCCAGAAACCCGGGGCCGTTCCCCTCGGGATCGGCCAGCACGACGACGTGCGCCGGTTGGCGATCTCGCCCCTCACCGCTGAGCAGGAGGACAGGCAGGGCCTGACCGTCAAGGTCCTCCCATTGGACGCCGGTGATCTGCCTCCCCACCAGCTTGGCGTAGTGCTCCCGCTCGGTTGCAGTGGGTTCGCTCATGCCGCGATCCTCCGGACCTTCCGTTCTGAAGGCTGTGTCGTGGCATTCCGAGCCCTGCCCTTCGCCCATTGCCGGAGCCCGGTGATCTGTTCCGCCATCAGCTTTGACAACGGGACGAAATCAACGAGCACCTCGCCTACGGTGAAGTCGGAGGGCTCCTCTTCCTCAGCAAATGCCCGGTACATGGCGTCGATAAACACCTGCTCGATCTCCGCGCCGGTGAGCCCATCGGTGGATTTGCTCAACTGCGCCAGGTCGAACTGCCGGGTGTCCCTGCCATGCTTGGCAACCTGGATGTTCCAGATGTTTTCGCGCTCCTCCCGGTTGGGCAGATCGACGAAGAATAGCTCGTCGAAGCGCCCCTTGCGAAGCATCTCCGGGGGAAGCTGGCTGACATCGTTGGCTGTGGCAACGACGAACACTGGAGCCGTCTTTTCCTGCATCCATGAGATGAAGCTACCGAATACGCGGGCGGAGGTGCCGCCATCTGTGGCGCCAGAACTCCGGCTCCCGGAGAACCCCTTCTCCATCTCGTCAATCCAGAGCACAACCGGGGCGATGGCCTCGGCGGTCTGAATGACAGAACGTAGATTGGATTCCGACTGGCCGACGAGTCCGGCGAAGATGCGCCCGGCATCCAGCTTCAGCAGCGGGACCCCGAGCACCGCGGAAGTCGCCTTCGCCGTCAGACTCTTGCCGGTGCCCGGGATGCCCAGAATGAGCAGGCCCTTGGGCATCGGCAGCCCGTACTCCCTGGCGCGTGGCGAGAACGCCTCCTTCCGTTTCAGGAGCCAGTCCTTCAGCAGATCGAGCCCGCCGATGTCCTCCAGCGTCTCCTTCGTGCCGATAATTTCCAGGAGCCCGTTCCTTTTCACAGCCTGGGCTTTTTCCCGGGAGATCAGGGCGGCATTCAGTTCCTCGGACTCGACGACCGACAACGCGAATGCGTTCTCCGCTTCCGTGGTCGTCATCCCCCGGGCCGCGTCCACCAAATCGGAAACAATTTCCGATTTCGGCATAGGCCGCTCCGTCGATTCGGTGATGCCCTTGAGCACCGCGTTCAGCTCCTCGAACCCGGGCAGCGCGATGTCGATCACAGTGAACTCCCGCTCCAGTTCCGGGGGCAGGTTGAGCCTGCACCCGAGCACGACCAGCGTCTTGCCGGAGGTGCGTGATTCCCTGAGCTGATCCTTCAAGCGCCGGATCAACACAGGGTTGGGATCATCGAAGAACTGGTGGAAATCCCGCAACAGCAGGATCGAGTCCTCCGGCAGTTCGGTGATGGCATTGAGTACTTCCATCGGATCGTTGCACTCGCGGGTCGTGCCCTTGGTGGTGTCGATCAGGCCCTCGGTGATCGACCACGCATGGAGCGGATGGCCAAGTCCGGTGGCAATTGCTTTTAACTCCGCTTCCACGCGGGCTTCCTCGTGGCTGAGGAGATAGAGGCCGGCGTACCCGGCTCTGATGTAGTTGGTGATTTGTTGGCGCATAATTCGCCTCCTTTCGTGTTACTTGTTTCCTTACTTGATGGTTTTGCCCTTGGATGGCAGCCGCCTGACGTACTCGCGAATGAACGCCTTCATCGCCCCTTCGCATTGATCATAGAATGGGCGGCCTACCCGCTCGAACTTATGGCTTCGGCCTGCCGCCATGGAGAGGGCGAAGTCCTTCACGGCTTTTCTGTTGATGAGCATGTTTGTAATCCTGTTGATATTTCACCGGTTGAATTTCCGGTGTTCCCAATCCAGGCAGCTCTGCCGGGACGGGTTGGAAAACAGGACCGTGCCGATCCTGTCCCGCGCCTCCCATTCCTGGGTCGAGTTGTTAAACTCGATTTCAGTCAGGCGATTGACTTTGAGCGCACCGATAGCGCCGAGCGGGATGGCCTCGGTGTAAATGCCGACGACCATCCCGTCCGGTTTGAATGTCAGGACCGTGGCTTTCACGATCCCAGCCTTTGTTGATGGTGCTGCCGAGTCCGCTGGTAATACTCGGGCTTCTTGGAGCGCTGCCCGGCGACTCCGAGCGCTTCCTCCAGGTACTGCGTGGCCTTCTCGCAGTCGGCTCCCCGGAAGGCGACGGCTTCGATGATGATGCTGCCTGACGGCTCCACGGTGACTTCGATGATGCGTTTGTTCATGGCTACACACCTCCAATCACGAGTTTGATGGCGCCGTTCTTCTGCTGCTTTCGCTGCACGGAGTGACCCCGCCGCCGGGCCTCGGCCGTGGCTTTGTGGACAGCATATAGTTGCAGGAGTCGGCCGTAATTGGTTCCGACCTCCTTCTCGACGTGGCCATCCCACCAATCGGTGGTCAGGCCGTAGGAGCCGTCGGGCTGCTTATTCAAGGCGACGTCATACGCACCTCTCAGCCGGAGGACATAATCACCTTTGGTGGTATTGGTGCTGTAGCCGCGGGCCTCGGCGTTTTCGAGTACCTTGATGCCCATCTCGCCGCAGGCTCCTTTGAGCGCGGCGATATCCCGAATTTGTGTAGTGATGCTGGTGAAATGACTCATCGCTTCTCCTTTCTTTGTTGTTGTCTGCCACGGGTGGCAGCCTGCTTAGCCAACCATTCACCCGTGGTCGTGGATTTGATCTTCGCCGCCGTGATGATCGCAGCACCGCCGCCATAGGCATCGGTGCGCGGCTTGGAGCAATCGTTCGACCATTCGAATTCCACGCACCCGGCTGGATTGAACTTCCTCAACAGATGCTGGATGAACGTGCATGCGGCATCGATGCCGCCATCGCTGGAATGCAGCCAGACCGCATACTTGTCCGGCTCAAGTGAACCTTGGGCTTCGGTTTCGAAGAGCCAGATTTCCAAGACGTCAACGAGGGACGCCGGGAAGTCCGGTGGTAGTTCCGGTGGATCCTCGCCAAACCGCATGTCGGCGGCTTCCTGGGCGACCTTCAGGGCATATTCCTGCGCGGATTGGTCCGGTAGCTCCAGGACCAGACTGAAGTTGGTGTAGTAATCAGCCATGGCTTCCTTTCTTCTTTAATTGTTAAGGACTCGACCTGCCGCCGGTCATTGGGACGGCAGTGCGAGTCGCGTTATCCTGACCTTTCAGGTGTGTATCTTCCGGCGCCCCATCCTTCCGAAGTCCGTGATGACCCGGGACGGAGATACCGTGGCGGCAGTCGGCGTTGCACTTGTGCCGTAGTCGTGCATGGAGTCGCACTCCCGGTCGGCTGTCTCCAATTCGATTGCACGGGTGTGCCGACAACTGCGCGAGCCGTCTCCAGCCACGCGCCGGCACCATCCCGGACAATCGCAACTCGTCGAACCATCCGCATACAACAGCGTCTGGTAACGCCGGTCTCCCCGGGACGACAGGAATGTCCAGCACTTCGCGATTGCCGGCTTGCTCATGCCGTATCCTCCGCTGGGGCGGATGCCTCCCAGTCACTGACGGATGCTTTGGAACCGTTCGGCAGCGCGGTGAGGGATTCTTCGTCCACGCCATCGGTGTCGAAATCGAGGACGCGGACGGTCACACCGGCTGGGATGCCGTCAACGGCCTGGACGACTCCGCCTTCGACCGTGACGGTGATTACACTACCGGATTCATCGGGTGGTGGTGTCGGTGGCAATTCCTGTTCCTGCTGCTGCGGGACAAGCCGCAACTCGCTTTCCAGGTACTCCTCGCCTTCCTCGTCAAGGAACACCCGCTCATCATCCTGGGTGACGGTTCGCTGGTCGTCCCAGAAGATGTCGGTGGTTCCTTCGTATTCGAAGCTGAATCCTCCTGTGGGCTCCGCTCTCACGGAACTTGGCACGATCAAGGCACGCCCACTGAGGCGCTCCAAGGTGGCGACGATCAGCGTTCCCTTCCGGGAGACAAGATTCATGGCTTGGTTTTCCATGTCTGCTCCTTTCACGCCGCAAGGGTGATCTTACGCCTGCCCATCTGACCGAACCTCTCGACCAATTCCGTGGCATCCGCCTGCGCCAATTCCCGGGCCTTTACGGCGAGAGCACTCAACCCCTGGCGGAGTTTCCGCTGGGCATGCTGGCTGTCGCGGTATTCCTCGGCCGTACGGGAAAGCAACTCCTTGCGCACCTGTTCCAACTGCTGCTCCATAACGGTGTCATTGGCGAAGTTCAGCGTTTTGAATTGCTCGATGAAGTGGATCAGCCGATTAAGGGTCTTCTGGTGGACGCCATCGGTCTTCCCGGAACTGATCGACTGGAGCATCTCTTCGCACAGCACGGCGGTCTGTTCGCGCAGGCTGGCCACGCAATCGGCAACGAAGGTCTCTGCATCCCGGTGAATTTTCGCGGATGCCTGCCGGGCGGCTTCCTGGCGGGCAGTAACGATCTGCTGTTGTTCGGCGAGGGCGATCAAATCGACGGACAGCCGCTCGGGCACCGCGATCTGGAACAACTGGACGTCGAACCCGAAATGCTTTTCCAACGACGCCGGGAACGCAGATTCGATGGTGGCAACGAGGCGCTCGGGATCGTTGACCAGCTTCTCAGCCGTCCGGCGCCACTCGGCGAGGGCTGCGGCCCGATGCGTGGCGTATTCGTGGGTAAACTCCTCCTTCGCCTCCCAGAACTCCCGTTCCAGGGTCTCGATCTTCCCGGTAACATCCGAGAGCCGGGCATTGGGGAGGAAGTGACCGAGCCCGTTGAGGAACGGGAAGGTATTGCCGTCGATCAGGGCGTGAGCGCGGCCTTCGATCAAGGCGAGGTCGGCTGTGGCATCCTTTGGCAGGAGCCGTTTATGGCCGAGACTGATCAGCCGGTCGGATACATCATCAGTACTCAACCCAATGTCTTCGGGTCGGAGCTTTTTGCATCCGCGCCAGTAGCGGACGCTCACATTGATCAGGACTCCCTCGCGCGTGAGCACGTCGAGGAGTTGGGTGTTTGAAGTCTGCATAAGGTTCTCCTTTCTGTTTTTCAAATGAGAAAGGCCGGACGACGTGTCCGGCCTTCTTCAAGGTTGCTTTGTTGTTGAATTGCCGGAGCCTATCTGCGGTGGCGACAGAGTCGCTTGCCCCAACAGATCAGACCTTCGCCGGCCGGATCCCACCAGCTCTTCCACTCCCGCCATGTACATTCTTGCCGGCTGTGCCCGACCCAGCCTACGTTGCACACGAAGAGCCGTTTTCGCTGGCGGTTGATGCCGTAAATCACAGCCCAATGGCCGCTGTCACCGCACGCGACGCCAGTGATTACTGGAAACCCGGACTCGATTGCTGTCGCCAGCGAGTCGAAACCAAGTTTACGGCGCACCGATACGCCGACGCCGAATTGACGCAGCGCGCGAACAATCTTGGGCGCCGATGTTCCGGCCAGCGGTTCCGGGCGGCATGCGCGGTAAAGCGCTGCGAAATCAGCGTGGGGATGGAAGGTTTCGACGACCATCGAGGCGGCTACTGGACCACAACTGTACCAATCGGTTTGCGAGTAAAATGGAACGGCAATTTTGACATCGCCATCATCGGCGTAGTCATCCCGGAGGTCCGGTATCCGCCGTAAGTACGACGGGATTCGAGGCCCGACAAACTCGGCCAATTTCAAGATCCACTCAGCTTCCATGATCTTCGTTGAAGAATGCATCGCGGGGCGGGCCATGTCGATCCTTAGGACTCGCATAAAGTTCCAGTTCATTGGCGGTTGGGGCCGGACACGCCAATGCGCATCCGGCCCCGTGTTTCCGTCGCCAAGGTGGTTGGCGCCTAGATGCGGACGCTCTGGAGCGAGCGCAGCGTCTGGCGCACAGACTGGACTTCCCGGTCGCCGGCTTTCTGCTCCCGGGCTGCCTGCTTGAGGAGGTCGGTGAGCTTGTTCAAGCCCGCGATGGCTTCGCGGAACCCGGCCTTGATCGTGTCGATCTGAACGAGCGCCGTTTCGAGCGCCGGCTTCGGCTCGGCATGGTCATGGCCATTCGTTCCGCCGGTTCCGTTGGTTGTGGTGGTGTCTGTGGTGGTTTTGGGCATGGTGTCCCTTTCTGTGTTGGCCCCGTCTGGGGCTGGTTGATGAGTGTCGGAGTCCGCGGGTTTGGCTTCGCCCGGCTCTTGAGGCTGTGGTTGCTTGCCTATTGCCGGTGATGCCGGCGGCGGGTTGTCGGCTCGGATCGGCATCACGATCATTTGACGGCCGCCGTTGCTGAAACGCAGGGGCGTCAGTGGGTCGATAATTTCGATTTGGCAGAGACCGAATTTGAGCGCCTTGGAGAGGAAGAGCCGATTCAGGTAGATCGACACCGGACTCCCTTTCACTTCAGCGCCGTCAATCTCGAGGTCGGTCCACTTGCTGTCACCGGCGCCGCGGCCCCGGAGCGACAGCTTCCGCCCCTCAACACGCAACCCGATCGTCTGATTGATCGCATCGTGGCAGGGAATCTTCGGGATCAGCGCCAGGATCGAATCGATGGACGCCGGCCGCAACGACACCGTGGTGGAAAATTGCCCGGGAGCCGGAACCACCTGGCGCCAATTCGGGTAATTTCCCTCGATCTGACGACCGATGAAACTCCAGCGCCGGCTGCTGATTTGCAGCATCCCGGGATTGTCCTTCGGACCCGGCTGCACGCGCAGTTCCCACTCCCCATCATTGCTGAATTCCCGCCATCCCAGGAATTTGTGATCTGGGATAAGGAGGGAATCTTTCAACAGCAGGCTGAACGAGTTGCTGCTGTACAAGTGCCGGCCATCAGTGGCGACAACCTGCTGGCAGTTCCGGTCCGAGAGGTCCAGGTAACAACCGTTGAGGATTACCCGGGTCTCGTCGGTGCTGGCGCATTCCATGGCCTGCATTATCGCCTCACGGACATCGCTGCACAGCGGCACCGCCGTCCCGTCAATTTTTGGCAGAGGAGGAAAACCCTCCACTGGCAGCGATTCGACCTTCTGTTGGGCGAACTGCGAGCCGATGGGGTAGCGCAGGGTGACCTGCTGCTTGCCGGATGCTTCGACCGTGATGTTCTCGCCGTTCGTGCAGCTCTTTACGGTCTTCTGCAATTCCGCGAAGGGTACGAGCAGAGACGCCGGTCCGCCGTCCCCGGGTTGTTCGAGTCGGACCTTGGCGGTGTTATCGAGGTCCGTGGCGGCAAGTGTGACCCAGCCGTCGGGATTCCTTTCGACGAGGAGGCAACCCAGTACGGGCAGCGTCGTGCGTCTTGAGATGACCTTCCCGAGCCCGATCAATGCCGGTTTCAACTCGGCGACGGGCAATGTTATTGCTTTCATAGATTCCTTTCTTTGATTGTGGAAATGAAACGACCCGCCGGGCGTCGTGCCGGGCGGGTCGTCGTGGTTGGTTTGGCTAACGCTTCCAGATGCGGTCCGCGGTTTGAGCTGCCATGACGGCAAGCCGGCGGACGCCCAGGGAGGCGACGTGGAGTACCGTGCTGGTGACGATGAGTAGTTGGCTGATGCCACGCAGCCCGAACGCCAGAGCGTCTTTGAAGAAGTCCTCCGGAGCCTTCGGTTTCATGCCGCCGCTTGGGCTTCCTCAGCCTTGTACTTCAACTGGAGGACAGTGCATTCCTCGGCAGCGATATCCTCGCGCCGGCCCAGGTAGATCGGCTGATAGATGCAGCCGCTCTCCCGGAAAGCATGCAAGTACCTGACTTCGACGATGGCGCCGACGTCCGGGATCTGATGGTTGGGCGGGATCGTGACATTGCCGGCGTGGACAACTTTGTTCCTGGCGAACAACATCAGCGATACACTGCGTTTGCCGTTCACCCTTTTGACGATGAAGGAGCCGGTGGCGTAGAACTTCAGCTTCAAGTTATCGCCGCCGCTGGCGGGACGCCCGGCGACGTACGCCGCCGCGAGGTTCTTTAAGACGATGCCTTCGCGGTTCTCCCGGCGAAGTCTATCCAACAACTCGGTCTTCTCCGCGAGATCGAGCGCTGTGTCGGCCAGTTTCAGGAAGCCGAAGTCCACCGAGATGACCTGGTTCAACGCGAACAGACGATCCCGGTAGGGCTGGCTTCGCAGGTCCCTGCCGTGAAGGTTGAGGATATCGAAGGCGAAGAAGACTTCGCCGACAGACTCTCCATCGATCACACAGTTTCCGGGGATTTCACGAGCCTCGTTGACGAGGACCGATGGGATACCGCAAACCAAGCCGCGGCGGTTGATGCCATCGATGGCGGAGTCCTCCTTACGGATCAGGATGCGTTTTCCATCGAACTTCTCCTGCACGCAATACGCCGGATCATAGATGAACCGCTGGACGTCGCGATCCTCGATGGGATTGAGCAGTTGGGGCAGGATGCCGGTGACCTGCTGTTCCCGGTCGGTGTGCTGGTATGGGGTGCCGTTCTCGCCAGGCGTGTAGCCCTTACCCAGCTTTTCGCTGAGCAGCTTATCGTAGATGCTCCTCGCTTTCTCCAGGCTGACCGGTGTCGACGTCTTGGTGCCGGTTTGCAGCGTTGCGCCGCGCCGGCCGTATGCGAAATGAACGACGTACCCGCCGTCCCTCAGGCTGATGCTGGCCTGATAGATTTTATCCGACGAGCCCTCCCGGTAATATAACGTGATTTCCTCCAAAGGTGTTTTGCCTTTCTTGTTTAGGGTTGAAATGACGAAAGCCGGATGAGGTATCCGGCTTTCATG